>Ga0316203_1000898_pt1 | contig 26352 bp, 28 predicted proteins | sample 6monrhotite_MG_FD_204940 | JGI IMG/M metagenome (GOLD analysis project Ga0316203, IMG submission 204940) | Microbial mat bacterial communities from mineral coupon in-situ incubated in ocean water Damariscotta River, Maine, United States -... | ecosystem: Environmental > Aquatic > Marine >... | reverse complement strand
ACTTGCTGAAAAATCGTGTTAGTGTGCTGCATGGCCTGAGTTCTCCTTTATGTGAATTTGCTGTCTCGACAACTACAAATATACCATAAACGTTGGGAATTCAGACCTACTTTATTACTGCAAAATCTTTAACAGGACAGCAGTGATAATATTATATAGATCATAGTTACCGAAAGTGATCTGTAATTTATTTTCACTCAAAAGCTAAAGTCAGCAACACTGCTGCCGATATGTATTTCTGAAGGCCCAAAGGTCTACGGTGGTACATGGACTCCTCCGGTTAAAACTTGAACACTGGGAGATGACTTCCCTACAGCAGGCACGATGCCAGCACTTGATGGTTTAAGTTTTAGTTTTTTATTTTACAGGAGAATTCCATGATTATTTTGCCAGCCGCCACACCTGCTGTAGCCATAGAACAGAACAATGTTAATCAGGCCCAACAGAATCAGGTTCAAAGTTCAGAGCAATCCCGCAAAGCGACAGATACCGTCCAGATTTCACCAAAAGCATTAGAACTGGCAGGTACTGACCTCAAACAGAGTCCGGTTCAGGCAGCTGAAAGCAATGTTATTAAACAGGCTTCAGAAGCTGTTGAAGTCAACAAACAGCAGCCAGTCAATCCGACAACACAGAAACCTGAATCTACAAAAATCGACGTTGTAGCCTGAGCTCTTTACACACAAACCGGCAAGGTCTGCACCCCTGCCTCTTTTCTTTAGCAGACCTTGCTGACTATACCGCCACCCAGTAATTCATCACCAACATAGAAAGCGGCCACCTGACCCGGTGCAGTTGGCTTCTGCCTCTCTTCAAAGACCAGATGCAGATTTTCACCCTCTTCTTGCAGCGTACATGCAGCAGGTTGCATCTGATAACGCACCTTGGCTGTAACTGATTCCTCTCGTTCAGGCTTTCGAATCCAGCTGACGTCATTGATCTCCACAGCGGATATCAATGCATCTTCAGGGTGAGCAACCACAACCTGTGCTATTGCACCATCCAGACCAACCACATGCCACGGGCCATTCGGAAGACCAAGACCTTTACGCTGACCCAGTGTGTAGTGCGCAATGCCCTGATGTTTACCCAGATAGTTTCCTTCAAGGTCTACGATATTACCGGGCCTGAATCCGGCCGTTGCACCTTCACGTTTCAGAAATTCAATACGATTGCCCGTCGGGATAAAACAGATATCCTGACTTTCGTGTTTCTCGGCTGTCGCCAGCTGGAAATAACGGGCAAGTTTACGGGTATCATCCTTCTCCAGATGCCCCACAGGGAAGAGAATGCGTTCAGCCTGTCCTCTGCTCGTCGTAGCCAGAAAGTAGCTCTGATCCTTTTTGTTATCATTGCCTTTGTAGAGATGGATACCATCTTTCCCATCAATACGCTGCACATAGTGGCCGGTCGCCACATAGAGGGCCTCCAGTTGATCAGCAGCTTTTAGTAGAGCCCCAAATTTAACAAAGCGATTACAGCGCTCACACGGGTTGGGTGTGCGCCCCGTCTCGTAATCATTGATAAACGGATCAATCACATTGCGCCTGAACTCATCCTGCATATCCATGGCATAAAATGGCATACCGATCTGATCGGCCACACGCCGTGCATCATAAGAGTCTTCCAGCGAGCAACAGGAGCCATGGCCGCTTACTTCATCGCGCGAATATTCCCATACATTGAGAAACACGCCAACCACATCCAGCCCTGCTTCTTTGAGCAGGACAGCCATCACAGATGAATCCACTCCTCCGCTCATAGCGGCAATCACTCGCTTCCCCTTCAAAGGGACCAGCTCTTTTACAATATCCGATACAATTGCTTCTGCACTTCTACTCATATGCGAAACCTAGCAGCAGAGAAAAAATTCTGCGCTGCTATTTTTTGTGTGGGTTTCATCATCGATTCAGTGCTGTATCCAGCATGTCAGTTTCACTACGCTCAATAAAGCCGTGACGGATAAGGAAATCGATCATAACCAGGTTGCAGTTGGGCTTGAAAGCATCACTGTCACGCACAATAGCGGCCACTTCTTCAACCGACATCAATTCAAAACTGCCCACCTCACCATCAGTACAGCAGGGAATAAAATCTTCGGGCACCAACAGATCATAGCAGAATAGTGTATCATCCCTCAAGCCCCTCTCCACTTCACAACAGTAACTCACCTGCCCCACGGCTCTAGCTTTAGCAGCAAGTCCTTGTGTGATACCGGCTTCTTCCCAGCACTCTTTGGCAAGGTTTTCTGCCAATGAAATACCGTGCGGCAGGCCACCCGCAACAATTTGATCCAGACGACCAGGAAATGCCCTGCGATCCGATGCCCTGCGAGCTATCCACATTTTCATACCGCTTACACTCTCTACATATCCGTTGAGATGCTGTCCGAATGCACGGATACCAAATCTGGATACTACGGCCCGGTCCATCTGGAGCAGCGCGGGCACGCCATAATGCTCAAGCACAGGAAACATCTCACCCATGAGATGATCAATGGTGCCGGAATCGGACATATGCTGAAGGGCCACTGCCACGGCATGGGAACGCTGCTCAAAAGTTCCAAGTTCAGGATGAAGGACTACCTGTTCAGGGCTCACAATAAAACAGCTTGGATATTCCGTCAGTTGATCAGCAAAACTGTGACGTATCCAACCCACACGTACTTTACCCACAACAAATGGTAGAAAGTTTTCAGGATCCCAGGAATTCAGGGCTCTGATATGATCAATATATGTCATGCATGAAGTTTATATGAGGCTACTTCTCAGAGACAGCTTCGCACGCCATCAGCCAGTAGTGGTGCCAAGGCGATGGCATTAGTCGGGTGCTGGACACTATCCGTGCTCCAGAGGTTATCGACAGGCAGCTCCCGAATACGGGCTTCCGCATCACCGGCAAATAGCGCATGCGTTACCAAGAGAGAGAGTGAATTCGGTTTTGCTGCCAACACCGCCTGACTGGCAGCAATCAACGTACGTCCCGTACTTGCGATATCATCGACAATCACAACATCGCGTCCTGATAATGGCACATCATCAGGCAAAAGCATGCGTACATTACGATCACCAAAACGCTCTTTTGTCGCTACGGAAAAATCAAAGCCCTGTTTGACTGCAATAGTTTCAACCCATTGCCGTGATTCGCCATCCGGGCCCAACAGCAGAGGCCTCTCAAATCTTGAGGCCAGAAAAGCAGCCATGCTATCAGCTGCAGTCAAAGCCAGCGCATGTGGAAGAGGAAGCGCCTGCTGTAATCGCTGAATCCGGTGCAGATGCGGATCAACTGTAACCACAGCATCGAAATGCTCAGCCAGCAGCTTGCCAATGACTTGCTGACTGATGGCTTCGCCGGGATGAAAAGCAATATCCTGACGCATATAACAGAGGTATGGTGCAACCAGCAGCACCTCTTCTGCCCCGTTATCACGCGCAGCAGCAGCAGCCAGAAGCAGTTCAATCAGCTTCTCATTAGGATTATCAAGACTGAGGTAAATAATCACCTGAGCAGGTAACGGGGATGGCACCGAAAGACGATGTTCACCATCAGGAAAACGATGCACTGTTACTTCACCATACGCTACACCTAATTCGCTGGCCAGTTGTTCTGCCAGCCCCCTATTTTCAATAAAACCGAGAACAGTGCTATTACTCACAGAAACATCCTCACAGTGGCGGAAAATATCGTGGTGCAGGCGGTTTATCGCCTATCGTGAAGCCGATATCTTTTTTGGTCAGCTCCACCGCAAAATCGAAATCAGACGGGAACTCTGCATGTATGCGATAGAGCGCCTCGCGCGCCTCAACCGGATCACCCAGTTTTTTGAGCAGATCGACACCTGCCCCCATATCCATAGGAGCGCCTGCCATGCGGGCAATGCGAGCCATCTGCAGATTATCAATCTCGGAGACAAAACCTGATTCCGGAGCCACGACATCCATAATCAGATCACCCAGCTGAGGAGGATTCTCATTCACCCCCTGAGAAGCAATAATCGACTGCATCTTGGCCATCGCACGGCCTGTTTCCAGAATGTCGCGGGCAATGGCATAACCTGCCCCTCCTCGCACATCAGGATCAAACTCCAGTATGCGACCGGCCAGTCTAAGTGCCTTTTCGCGCAAATCATGTGGTGCTTCAGGATCATTTTCCAGCACCTTGATCACATCACGTGCTTCAAGTGCAGGCCCGATACCGCGACCAATCGGCTGCTCACCATTGGTGATCACCACCTCCAGGTGCAGGCCCAGGCGATCCCCGACATACTCGAACAGCTTTCGCAGGCGCAACGCATCATTCATCCCGCGCACCTTGGCTGTAGAACCAACCGGGATATCGATCAACAGGTGTGTGGCCCCTGCTGCCACCTTTTTCGACAGAATTGAGGAGACCATCTGACCGGGTGAATCCAGCGACAGAGGGCGTTCAACCGAAATGAGAATATCATCGGCAGGTGCAAGCCTTGCAGTGCCGCCCCAGGCCAAACATCCCCTCTCATGACGAACGATTTCACGCAACTTATCTAATCCGAGAGCAACACCGGCCAATGTCTCCATCGTATCGGCCGTACCGGATGGTGAAGTAATTGCCCTGCTCGATGTTTTGGGGATCAACATGCCGTGGGCTGCAACAATAGGCACCACCAGCATCGTCGTCCGATTGCCCGGTATACCGCCAATACAGTGTTTATCGGCTACCAGTGGCTCACCCCAGTCAAGTCTTTCACCGGTTTCCACCATTGCTTCCGTGAGGTAGAGCAACTCTTCACGCTCCATACCGCTCTCACTACAGGCCACCAGAAAGGCAGACATCTCCATGCGCGAGTATCGGTTATCAACCACATCACGAACAATGGAGAGAAAATCATCGGCATGCAGTCGCTCACCGGCAATTTTTCGGTGAACGGCATCCAGTGATTGGGGGGGAACTGCCTGAGCAATACAGACCATATCACCATCATTCAGGCCAAGCTGCTCAAATGCCTGTTCACTCAAACCCAACTCATCAATCGCCATGATCTGTCCATCGTTCACAACATTGAGCACTGCCAGCACCTGCTGGTGATCATCCACACTATTGATTTCAACCTTCGCCAACGCCTGAAATCCTTCAGTGCGGTAAACCGGGCAGTCCCGATGCAGATAAGCGACATTTTCTTTGTAGGTATCGATGCCGATACGACGAAGCTTCAGATGAATATCGGGTCTGTTCATAAGACTCCTTCCGGGAGAAGCACGACAACCTGTATTTCGCCCTGTCCCATTGAGATTATTATACCCGTATAAGCCCGAAAAGTCGATCTCTGCTACAAAGCTCTGTCATCCTTAACTACCTCTAGCAGAATCAACCCTGCACTTTCAAGTTCGCTTCAAATGGGCCCCTTTGAATTCAAGCACAGCAACAAACAAGATAAAATACTCTGTCCACCTTGGAGCGGAGATTAGTGAAGAACTCTGACTTATCCTGCGGGTTCAATGAAACCGCCTAAGCCACACGATATAATTCATGTGTTAACCAAGTCTCCACGGGAATTTACGGCAAACGTTTTCCAGCAAACCTGTTTCATCACTGAACCTAAATAATATACTCATTTCATCTGCGCCGAAATCCTCTCACCTTAATGGTGAGGCTTACTACTCACGAGAAGACTCCATCGCTGATGTATATCTTCCATGGCGCGCCGCTCCATTGAGTCTGGCACGCTTACACAGCGCTACTTGAACATCTCTGGCATTGGCTGCATCACCTTTCCAAGCCTGCAAGGCAGGTTCCTGTAAAGCACGACCATAAGAAAAGCTTAGCTCCCACGGCTGTTGCGACAAACGATTCAGTGCATTGAGATTGGTAGTAGCCTCCTCCGGGGTTTGCCCACCGGAAAGAAAGTTAATACTGGGAACAGCAGCAGGAACCGTGCGACGGAATATCCGAATAGTCTGTGCTGCAACCTCACCCGGACTTGATTTATGCGCATGTTCTTTGCCCGCTATCACCATACTCGGCTTCAGCAGCATATGTTCCAGGTCGACGTGATGCCGATAGAGTGCGTGAAACACTTCATGTAGGACGGATTCAGTGACCTCGGCACAGCGCTCAATGCTGTGATCCCCATCAATGAGCACCTCCGGTTCAACAATGGGAACAACGCCCTGGGCCTGGCAGACTGCAGCATAGCGTGCCAAGACTTCGGCATTGCTCTCGATAGCAAGTCGGCTCGGCGTGGTTGCCGAGATGTGATATACATCGCGCCATTTTGCAAATCGGGCACCCTTATTTTTATACTCCTCCAGACGCTGCTCTAATCCGTCCAGCCCGCGGGTGATTTCTTCCACAGGTTCACCGGGCAACGGCAGTTTACCCTTGTCTACCTTGATTCCTGGTACAATGCCTTGCTGCGAGAGCAGTTCAGGTAATGGCGTACCATCATCGGCACACTGCCCGAGCGTCTCCTCAAACAGGATAACTCCGCTGATAAACTCGCCCAGATCTGGCGTGGCCAGTATAAGACTACGGTAACTACGGCGATGTTCTTCCGTCGATTCGACAGCGATTGTACTGAATCGCTTTGCGATGGTCGGGCTACTTTCATCTACGGCAAGGATTCCCTTGCCTTTCTGAATCAAGGCATCAATTGTTGCTTGAAGAATATCTTGTGTATTCATCACGGTCCTCCGTCTAATTTCCATATATTCAACATTTTTCCCACTCATCCGCCAACGCAGCACCCTGCAGACATATTCGGATATACCTCCAGATACCAACCTTCAAGATTGGATTAATTTAGTCCGTCACGAACTGTAATTCATCCTTCCTGTGCCACTGTCCCCTCGAAAAAAGACAGTGTTTCTTGGACTCATCAACGAATGTAGGCATCAGCAGCATAGCGGCGCATCATGTGGTGGCTGTTGAAAATAGAGGCGTTTTTACTGATAGCCCCCTGCATCACGGTAATCCACGCTTCCCTGTCCTGATAATACAAGGGCAACACCACTTCATCCAACTTGCTATAGAGGGCAACCGCATCGCTGACATTGCCCACTTCCTCGCTATCACCGATGGCCCAGCCAGTCACCCCCTCGATGCAACCCTCGTCCCACCAGCCATCGAGAACGGAGAGATTTGGTACGCCGTTAAAAGCAGCTTTCATACCACTCGTACCGGAGGCCTCAAATGGCCTGAGAGGGTTGTTCAGCCAAATATCAGAGCCGGACACCAGTCTGAGGGCAATTTCCAGATCATAATTGGGTAAAAAGGCTATAGGGATATCTCCTGCCAACGCCCCCATCGAAGCATGCAATTGCTCAATGAGTGCCTTGCCCGGCAGATCCTGAGGGTGGGCCTTGCCAGCGAGCACAATCTGAAAAGGGAGGCTGCGGGATATCTCGCGCAGGCGGTCGAGATCATCAAACAACAGGTCAGGACGTTTATAAGCGGTCATGCGCCGGGCGAAGCCCAGTATGGGCACCTGAGCGTCGAACATGATCCCACATCTCTCATGAATCAGAGTTATCAGTGCCGCTTTTGCCTCGACGTGTGCCTGCCAGATATCTTCCTTGGCAATACAGCAGTCAGCACGCACCAGCTGCTCCGGTTCATGGCACCAGCCTGGTAGATGCATGTCGTATAGCTTACGAAATGGGTGACATGTCCATGTATACGGGTGTACACCATTGGTAATAGCGCGCACCCGGTAGCCGGGGAACATCCTGCGTGATACTTCGGCATGGCGCTTGGCAACACCGTTTACGTAATCGCTCATGTTCAGCGCAAGCCGGGTCATGTTGCACTCACCCCACCCAGCCAGTTTCGCCAGGGTTTCCGGCTCAATAAAGTCACCCAACAGTCTGTACATGAGTTCGTAGGGGAATTTGTCCTGCCCGGACTCTACTGGCGTGTGCGTGGTAAAGTTGCACATCGCGCGCACCCTCGGCACATCATACATAGGTTCTCCCGGGCGCACATCATTTTTGGGATATGCAAAACGACGCATCAGTTCAAGGGTTAGCAGGGCAGAATGCCCTTCATTGAGATGATACTGGCGCACATTAAAGCCGAGAGCATGCAGCATCCTCGCACCACCAATGCCCAGCACGATCTCCTGCTTGAGGCGATAGGCTTCACCGCCACCATAGAGGTGGTTGGTGATACTGCGATCCTCTTCGCAGTTTTCATCCAAATCAGTATCGAGTAGCAATACCGGCTGCCGACCGCCTGTATGCCCTTCCATGACATAAAGCCAGCCGCCCACCCAGACACTTCGGCTTTCGATGGGAACTGCCACCTTTGCCGTCAGTGGCTTGGCGTATCGTTGCGGATCCCATGGATCAGCCTGTTCCTGCTGCCCACCCTGCTCGTCAATTATCTGGCGAAAATAGCCTAGCCGACTGACCAGAGTAACGGCCACCATCGGCATATCCAGATCGACGGCTGAACGAATGGTATCGCCAGCCAGAACACCGAGGCCACCACTGTAGGTCGGAATATCATTCTGCAGGGCAATTTCCATAGAGAAATAGGCGATACGCTCGTTCCTGATAAACTCTTTTAGCATCGGGCCACCTCTTGTTCAGCATAGCACAGTTAACAAGGTAATTCATTTTTCACGAATTTCGGCATGGTAAACTATATGAGTAAATAAGCGGCTTGGTACCATTCCAAGAACTAACAAAGAGCACATTGAAAAGGCTGCTGATCAAGCCTCAAGTGTGCTGTAATATCATTTCCTATCAGACTCGCATCTCATTAACCCGCATTGATGCAAGAGATGCTATGCCTTACTTTTTGGTATGTTTTTTTCCTTTATTCGTTCCATATGAACAATAAGTGTATCAGTCGTCTCTTTAAGCAGCTCAAGTTCATCCCTTGATAAATCATCAAGCTGCTCAAGATTGAATTCGATTGTATCGATAATCTGTTTGGCAGGTCGTTGCAGAGGGCGCATGAAATAACTGGTGACCGTTGCCACAATGGTACCGAAAAATAACATCGATCCCAAAATAATCCACACACTTCCAATGATATGTGAAACACCTGAGAGAGGAACATTGGCAATCCCTGCAGTGGTAAATGCTGCAACAGACCAATACAGCGCTTCTCCATAAGTGCTGATGGGGGAACCATCCAATCTGCTTTCGAAATAATATACGCATGCCGCAAAGCTCAGCCATAAGATCACGAACATACAAAACATTTTCAGAATAGGTGTCTGCCTGAAAACATCTCTGACATATTTTCTAAATCTGATATTTTTAATCACTTTCACCCTCCCGGACATGTTAACTGTCTCGCAGTTTGGTGGCATCGCTCCATTCCCTGACTTCGGACCAGTCCGACTTTCCGATTGTAATGCTGACGATGCTTCGACGGGAAAAGTGGGAGCTACTTCTTTGCCTCCGTCATGCTCTTAGCTGGTCTGACAATCTGTTATCAGGGATAGTAAAATGGTCTAATCTTAATAGGCGAAACGTCCACTGCAGGCATTTTTCAGAAAATTCTGAAAATCCTCACCCTTCACATGGATGAGTTTTTGGTGGTCACCGGCTTCAAAATAGATGCTCTCTTCATCGACCAAGGCGGTCTCTAACACAACTTCAATCCGATAGGCGTCACCAACAGGCGGGATTGCACCAAGGTCACAGTCACCGAACAGTCTACCAACCTCATCTTCTTCAATCATCTCTAGATTACGCTCTGTCAATTCGTTCAGGATAGTGATTTGAACATGTAATGGCGATGGTAATACTGCCATCAGATAGCCCTTCTCATCCTTGAAGATCACTCCTTTGGCAAGTTGATGGCCGGAAACCTTTGCCGCCTCGGCTGTTTCCATGCTAGATCTTGAAAAGGGATGACTGAGAACATCATACTGAATGTTTGAGCTGTCGAGATAACGTTTAAGTGTATTGGAAACGGCCATGGGAATCTTCCTGTTTACCTTTACATTGATTGAACAAGCAGCTCATTCAATTGTGATGCGGGGTTGTATCTTGCACCATCTGATTAATGCCTCTTCAAACGCCTTATTCAGTCTTTCCAAAAACATGATCGATTCTGGCTTCCGCTTTCAACCAATCGTACATCTGACAGCCCTCTCTAAACCCGCGTTGCTCTGCAAGGTAATATGCGGCTTCAGAAATCATTTCATGCCGCTCTTCGGGAGTAATGTCTCTTACTATTTCTGTGGTTTTACTCACAGGCTTTTTGCTCCTGTTTTTCGTTGAATTAGACATTTCACTTCCCTCTCAAATCAATTAGGAGATGCTGATTTATTGGATCCTGCCAAAAACCAGCTCGAAAAAGAAAAAAACGTCGTTTTTTTCCTTACAAATCAACCACTTACGTGATCGTTTTGCCAGACCGTCCATGTTCTACATGGGAACGCTGAATAAATTCAGCACTTCCTTAGTCAGTCTATTTGAATGCTATGTCGCTTTGATTCTTCATTTTTAGGTATCGTTAATTCAAGAACACCATCCTTAAACGTTGCCTTTGCCTTACTACCATCAACTTCGCTCGGCAAAGTAAAAGTACGCGAGAAGGAACCACTTGAACACTCACGGCGGTAGTAATCCCCCCTCTCTTCTTTCTCCTCATGGCTTGTGTGGCCCTTAAGAGTAATCACGTTATCAGTCAGGGAGATATCAAGGTCCTTCTTATCAACACCAGGAATTTGTGCTCGCAAAATCACCTCATTGTCACGATTAACAATATCAACTCGTGGGGCCATTCGAACCATAAATGGCGTTGCTCGGTCTCTCCAGAGTGAATGACCAACATCAAACGGGTGCATCCATCTATGCGCGAAAAAATCCTCGAACATATGTTCCATCTCTTCAAAGGAGTTCAGAGCATGACCAGACTCGGTTTTTTTTACGTTGTGTTCCTTCTGTGTGATGGGAACCTCCTGTTCTCCACCTTTCTTATCGGATGATTCAGCCATAATCGCCTCCCAAAATGAGGAATCGGTACAACTTTATACCTGCCCCACTGCATTCATTGATGTTCGCATGAATATGATCAGTCGTTACTGATATATAGCAGAGTTTTGCAACACATGCTTTGAAAGGTCTTTTCTAAGATGGAATGAGTCTGGTACTACGGAGGTGCCGGTTTCCAAATCGAGCAGCAATGGCAACCGGAAAAACAGAGCGCTGTTTATGATTGCGAAGGAGGTTTAGTGACCGTACTGCTACCGCTTCCCCCTTATTGGACTAGAGTCAAACAGAGCACCTCACCCTGACTACAGGTTTTTCATTTGATGAGTTATCAGCCAAGAACGCATATAGGAGTGTCGTACATGGAAAATCTAGCGCACAAATAGAAGGTGTGGGAGTTCTTCTGCTAGGTTTTGGCCAAAGAAACTAAATGGCCGCTTACTTATGTAGCTGAACCTGCATCAGTCCGCGTAGATTACCGTCCGGCATCGGCTTGAAACCAGTGATACGCGGGCCGGAGACTGCAACCACAGGGTCATACCAGAGTGGGATATAGACCATATCATCGGCCATCTTCTGCTGAACTTTGGCATACAGATGCTTGCGCTCAGACTGGCTATCAGCCGCTGCAGCCGCATCCAGCCACTGATCCATCTCAGGGTTTGCATAACGTCCCCGATTGGCACCTTTCGGTGGCCACATTTCCGAATGCAAGATCCAGCGATAGATATCCGGATCGGTAATGCCTACCCAGGCCAGTGAGAAGACCTGAAAATCACCACGTTTGATGCGAGCATAAAAACCGCCCCACTCCAGTGATTCAATTGATACGTTCACTCCAACCCTCTCCCACATCGCTGCAATCGCTGTGGCAAGACGCAGACGGGTAGGATCGGTACTTGTGCGGTAGTTGATGGTAAAACGCACACCATCGGCATCACGCTTGAAACCGGCCTCATCAAGCAGTTGTTCAGCCAGTTGTTGATCATAGACAAGGGCAGGAAGCTCAGCTGATGCCCAGTGTGAGCTTGTCAGTACCGTTTCAGCCAGTTCCGGCAGATCAGCAAACAGGGCCTGCTTCAATTTGGCCCTGTCCAGGGCCAGTGCCAGAGCACGACGTACACGAATATCCTTAAGCATCTCATCCTGCACATTCAGGCCAATGTAGGAGAAGGTCGTGGAAGGACGTGTTTGAATCGTCAGTTCCTTCTGCTCCTTGATATAGGGTAGCAGATGCGGCGGCAGATCATTCTGCACAAAATCAAGCTCCCCTCGCGTCAATTTCAGAATACGCGTCACCGGATCTTTCACACCGGAGAAATGTATTATTGCTGCTCCATCCTGCCCGTTGATACGTTGCAGCCTGATTCCCGACTCACTCCACTCACCCAGCTTGTAAGCACCGCAGCCAAGCGTAGTGCGTGCCTGATGCGGAGCAGATGCCATGGATGCAGGCAAGATGCCCAAATTCAAGCGTGTCAGCAGTGATGCGTCAGCTTTCTGTAATCGAATTATCACAGTCAAATCAGCTTCAGCTACCACCGAAGCTATTGCTGCAAAGCTTGCCTTTAAGGGACTTGTCAGTTCCGGATCAAGCACCGCATTAAGTGTTGCAACCACATCAGCTGCAGTAACTTTGGAGCCATCGGAGAACAAGACATCCGGCTTGAGATGAAAACGCCACAACAGTGGTTCCGGGTTCTCCCAGGAGTCAGCCAGATCCCCCTGCACCTGAAACTGGTCATCCAGCTTCAGCAGGCCACGATGGACAAAATCCTGTACCCGCACCGAAGCCGCATCGGTGGCAAAACGCGGATCCATGGTGATCGGCATCTGGGCAAGACCCACATGCAAGACATCAGAATCCGATTCGGCAGCCTGACAGGAGACCAGTAGCAGCGCGCCAAGAATCAGCGGCAATAGCCTCAAGATTTCACCCACAAACTCATAGCCTCAACATGACCGGCATAAGCAAACAGATCAAGCGCGCACAAGGCTTGCATACGGTAGCCCTGCTGCTTCAGAAGCAGGCCATCTCTGGCTCCTGCAGCCGGATCACAGGAAACCATAATAATCTTTTTCGGCAGCAGATGTGATATCTGGCTACAGATGCGTTTTGCTCCCCGCCGTGGCGGATCAAGTATCAGTACATCGGCGCCAATATAGGCATCGATAGCAAAGGATTCGAACAGATTGGCCACTTCAAAGCGGGCATCCAGTTTCAATACTTTGGCATTGGCAGTTGCGGCCCGGACACTGGCAGCATTCAGCTCAGCACCAACAATCTGGCCTCCGCTTGCTGCAGCCAGTGGCAACGACAGATTCCCGATGCCACAGAACAGATCCGCGATTCTCTTTACAGGACCGGCCCACTCTTGAATCCGGGCTATCAGCTCCTGATTACCGGATATCTGCCCCTGCACAAAATCATCGGGACCGACTCTCAGTTCAATGGAGCCTTTCCCTGCCGGCAGCTGATCATGAAACGGTAAAGCTGGTTTTTTCAACGGCCGGGTAATCTGATTGTTATCCCGCCACCACCATTGCAGTGCTAGCCCATCAGGCTGCTTCAGATCAACCTCAGGCCGCGTATCGGCCTCCAGAATAATATGTATACCGTCAAACAGCTGAACTGCCTGCACACTATCCACACCGATTAGCGAGACATTCGACTCGATCAATACCCTGAGCTGGTTTAGCTCAGGCGTTAACACCATACAGTGCTTGTGCCGTACAGGCTTATGGGTCGCCTGTGCATAAAAGCCGAGGAACACACCCTGATCATCAGAACCGACAAACCAGCGTACACGCCTGCGGAAAGCATCCTGTTTTGGTTGAACAGCGATGAAATCCGTATCCGCTTCCATCACAGTTTTGAAAGCATACTGAACCCAGTTTGATTTCACCTCTGCCTGTTTTTCAACCGGGATACATTGCATAGCGCAACCGCCACAGGCCGCAGCAACAGGACAAGGTGGAGCTATCCGGTCTGCTGCAGGCTCAATGATCCGGATAATTTCACCACGCAACACACCGCGCCGTTTGTCACTGATGCGAACATCCAACAGATCACCGGGCACAGCACCGCTAACCAGTATTGTTTCATCCTCTACGCGTACAGTAACATCGCCGCCAGCAAGCATCTTCTCTGCCCGCCCCTGAATAGTAGCTCCCATATCTATCATCGGGAGAGATGATCCAGATGATCAAATTGTTTCAGGTAAGCAGGCCTCTCAGACTGTGTCCCTTTAGATTGCACCAGAATTTTAAATACCTCACCCATGCCTGCTGGCATAAGCACGCGCTTGGCATGTGCCAGCAGATGCATACTCACCGCATCCTGCTGTGCTGCCAGAGACTGCACGAAGGATTGTACCGATGGTGATTGCGCCAGCCATGCACCTTGGGACATCCAGCAGTGCGAAGTTAAACCCACAGACTCCCCAGCCTTTGCCAGTGCAGTGAAATCGACATGAGCAGTAATATCGCGACTGCCGGGCTCGCTAAATACATCTTCAATAGCCTGCTGATTCATATGGGCCAGCAGTGTTCCCTCTATCCGCGCCTGACGATAATACTCCTGTTGCGAGTAGCCGTAATCGACAGTGAAAACAAAACCGGATTTCACAATGGCGGACAACTGTTGCTGCCACTGCTCCAGTGCCGGGTTCCACTCACTGATATAATCATCAGGCCAGGCATCAACAAGTGCGGAGGAGATATCCGGACTTTCATCCAGAGGTTGATCACTATCTTTCCAGCAGAAGCCGTTTGCGTCCACTCCTACACCACGCTCAAAAAATGTACCGTTTTTACGGCTGAAACAACGTACAGGAAAGGCATCAGGCAGCTCATTACTATAGACAATAACATTTTCAGAAGCTTTGATTTCATCAAGGCCGGAACAGATATCGACATTTAAACCGCGCTCGCTAAACAGCGCCTCTTGTCGCTCTCTGAGCTGTGCACTGTGCTCCACCGAAATCACCGTTGTTGGTGCCGTCATGGAGAACTGGGCAACAATATCCAGTACTGAGGCCAGAAGCTTGCCCGATCCGGTTCCCTGCTCAAGCAGCGTCCAGTTTTTCGGCTCGCCCAGTTGCTGCCATCCCCAATAGATAAGATCGGCATAACCCAGTGATAACCAGGGGCCAAGTTCAGGGGCAGTTACAAAATCACCCTGCTCGCCAAAAATAGTTTTTGATTCGTAATAACCCAGACCCGGCTCATAAAGGGCTGCCTGCATAAAACGGTCAAAGGACAGGAATCCACCTGCCTCGGTAATGTGGTTACGAAGGATCTGATCCAATTGCTGATATTCTGACATGGTTGACGCTTTTACCCCTCAGGACTAACTTGTCGTGCATTCCACAAAGGTATGAGGAAAACAGATGTCTTCAGATTTAATTATTCATGTCAGCGACGAAAGCTTTGATGCTGATGTTTTAAAAGCTTCCGGCCCTGTTGTAGTTGATTTCTGGGCTCCATGGTGCGGCCCTTGCAAACAAATCGCGCCGATTCTGGACGAAGTAGCTGGCGAGAAGCAAGGTACAGTCACTATCGCCAAAATCAACATTGATGATAATCCAAACACACCGGGTAAATACGGCGTGCGTGGAATCCCTACACTAATGCTATTCCGTGACGGTAACGTACAGGGAACCAAGGTTGGCGCGGTCAATAAATCCAAGCTCACCGAATTCATCGACGAGCACATGGATTAACTACAACTCGATACAATTATGCAAAGGCAGGGTTAACCCCCTGCCTTTTTTTATGCATCGCATATTATTAGCGCGGAAAAAGCATCTATCAGATAGTCATCAGGCAGATCAGTCTATGAGTGATTTTTTTAATCCCCCGTTTCTAGCCTCTGCCCTGACAAACATTCAATACCGGAGTGAGCTGCAAAGGCATGATGATTTGAGGGATCACCTAGAAGTTACCGGTATCTCTTGTTCCAACTTTTCCAAAAAAGAAACGAACCAAAGAAAGTTGCCCGGCAATCTGCTTTATCCTGCGCATTTATGATCTGTGGGGCGAAACCTTTTCGCTATTTCCCACACATAACAAATACTCCGGCGCATCTTGGAACGGGTTTGAAAAACAAACCTATCGCGCAGCGGGAACGCCTCTGCTTGCTCCCCGTTAGCAGTCTGCCGAGACACACTCCAAAATCGGATTAAACAGCGGAGCGGGGACCGGCTTTAGATATGCAGACGAGGGAACTCGAAGAGCAGGCTGGCCCCGGGGTGCCCTTCTTTCGTGCTTTCTTGGGCACGCAAGAAAGGACAAAAAAATACCCACGGCTTTAATGACTATTTATTCCAACATCATAAGAGAAACAGTATCCCTGGCTTCCACGACAACTCTTTTTCCACCCCATATATTCTGAAAAAGGAGCAAGAGCCCTATGCTGGATGTTCGATTTGACTATCAAGCATTCACACCCCCTACCCCCTCATAAATTCGACTCAGTTTGCATCACCAATGTGACGGACAGCACTGTGACTTCCCTGAATAACCCTAGAAATCGATCATACGTTAACCCGTTGGGAGGTTTGACCATGAAAAAACTAATGATAGTTCCTGTACTACTTTTGGCATTAATGAATACACCGCAGCAGGCAATGGCCGAAGGGGATATGTGGGAACAAACCAAAACACATGCGAGTTCCGCATGGAAAAATACCCGCAGTTTCGCAAGTCAGGCCGCTGACTGGACAGCAGAACACTCACGAACTGCATGGAAAACAACCAGCGAAGCTGCTGAAGATGCCGCAGAATGGACCAGCGAGAAAGCCCAGCAGGGATGGCAGGCCACTCGTAAAATGACAGAAAGCACAAAAGGTTAACAACAACATTTCAGATTTTAAGCAACAGTATTCCTTGTGATACAGGGGATGGGAGTTAGATATCACCCTTTCTCCATCCCCTCACAAGCTCAGTTCATAAACGACACCTTAATATAGATTTAAAGTCGACAGATTGCCCCTCAGGCTTCATTCATTAACTGTTCTAATAACGAACCTGAAATGGTTCGACTATTAAATGCTGATTGAAAAACAAACATCCTTCAACTTCCACTGTTGCGTTCAAATGGATTCATCCTGAGTCTTCCGACATATGGATATACCCCTACATATAGTACTGGTTGAACCGGAGATTGATTCGGGCCATCCATGGCCCTCACCCTCAGGGTACGCCTCTGGCGCGTCCAATCCAGCTGTCCTGCAGGATTGTGATTCAGAGCATCCGTGCTCCTCACCCTTTGGGCATGCGCAAGGCATGTCCAATTCGACTGTCCTGTCGAATTGTCCCCTCGGAACCTCCTTGTGACCACTCCATTACATATAGTGCTAGTTGAACCGGAGATTCCTCCGAATACAGGCAACATTGCACGGCTATGCGGATGCACTGGCTGCACCCTGCATCTGGTACATCCGCTCGGGTTTGATGTCAGTGAAAAACAGCTGCGTCGGGCAGGCCTGGACTACTGGAAATATCTGGATATTCACCACCACCAGAGCTGGCAAGAAGTGCGCCAGCATCTCGGTGAAAAACGCAACTGGTTCGGACTTAGTTCAAAGGTCAAAACCAGCTTCTGGGATGTTCAATTCAATGCCGGTGATGTGCTGGTTTTCGGCCCTGAAACCCGAGGCTTGAGCAAAGAGATTCTGGATGAGATAAACCCAGTTACTATACCTATGCGCGACGATGCCCCGGTACGATCACTGAATTTATCCAACGCATGTTCAATTGCCATGTTTGAAGCACTCAGACAACTAAGGTAGGGAATTGACAAGGGTTTATCCACTGACAGTCAAGCCTCATGAAGTTATTTTAACAATTAGCGCCACATGTTAAAATAAACTTTAACAAAATAATGTAAGATATTGATTTAAAAATAAAATATAACATGCATAAAAATTAATCAAGTCGCGCGCAGCAATTCTTCTACTAAGCCGCTGAACGATTCAGCTATTTTTATCCACCGAGTTATCCACAGCCTCTGTGGATAGGAGATGTAAGCCCCTTTGGTTTCAAGGTCCGGGGAAATATCGGGTCTGCGAATGAAACATATGTCTGTTTTTTGACAGTCGGGACAACAGAAACAATTACAGCTTTTTATGCTGCAATACAGGCATGGATCCCCTCACACTGTTCAAGCTATCCAGGCTCAGATCTGCAGCAATAAATCCCTCGCCTTCAGGCAGCTCTTTCATCACCTCACCCCACGGACTGATGATCATACTGTGACCCCATGTTTCCCCACCATCGGCATGGGTTCCCACCTGTGCAGAAGCGAGTACAAAACACTGGTTTTCAATCGCCCTGGCCCTGAGTAAAATCTCCCAATGTGCATGCCCGGTTACAGCCGTAAAAGCGGCAACATTACACAAGACATGACATCCCTCTTCAGTATAGCGACGATACAACTCAGGAAAGCGAAGATCATAACAGACGCTCAACCCAAGCTTGAATCCATCAATTGAAACAGATACCGGCTTATCACCGGGCTCTATCCAGGCTGACTCCCGATAACTCCCCCCCCTGATAGTCCATATCAAACAGGTGAATCTTGTCATAAATCGTCAACAGATTTCCTTTCGCATCAAACACAGGGCAAGCATTGCGAATCTTCCCGCCATCACTCTTGAGCAGCAAGGATCCACCAACAATCGCAATGCCAAGATGCGCAGCCTGCTCCGCAAGAAAGTTCAGAATGGCTGAGCACTCTTCGCATTCAGCAACAGTTCGCTTCTCGGCCTCGCTACCACCCATACATGTGAAATTCTCCGGTAATAGCGCGAGATTGGCCCCATCGCTGACGGCATCAGTCAATAAACGTTTAACTGCAGCCAGATTACGCTCTACATCCCGGACAGAGGAGAGCTGAATACAGGCAACGCGCATTTCAGCCCTCCTGGCCCCTGCTAAAGCACATCATTCTGATACAAAGCGGCCTATACCTTTAATGGATCCGATATTGGCACTCTCAGAGATCACAGGCACAAGCTTGCCATCACAAGCACTCATCAATGTCATCATGCCCGGTCCGTGACCTGCCAGAGGGGAATCGGAATGAATCACCACACCAATCGTGATTGCACCCTTACGATAGGTACGCCCATAGCGATTGTCATGATCAAGTACCGCCACAAAGTCACCAAAGCGCAATCTGTCCATGCCATGTTCTTTTACCACTTCCTCATCATGACAAAGTATATCGTAGTCGCCCGTTGCAACTGAAAGAGAGCCAATACCTGAACCCATTGCATGGCCAGGCACGATCACATGCACAGGCACCTCAATTTTGCCATCCTCGCGCTCTTTCAGTCCCCAGACATCCAACACATCCGGATCCAGATTATATATATACACTTCAGGGTGATCGATCAGCTGCAAGCCCTGCCCATATCCCTTGATCAGGAACTTGTCATCACAGGTCAACTTATCCAGCGTTTCATCGGGAAAATCGAGCATCAAATGATCTACACCACCGTGGTGACCCAACACGGTACCTTTCTCACCCTTGGCAGCACCAGAGATCACTGTTGCCTCATTACCACAGCAGGAGAGGAACTGGTAACCAGCCTCAGCCTTGCGATTTTTATGACTCATAGTCGTTGAGACCCCCGGCTCAATATGTTCACCGGCCAAATCAAAGACCGAATCGCCAATTTTCACATTATAGGTAATGCCACCAGTCGAAGGCCACGAGAATACTTCACCTGCCGATCCTACTTCAAATGGTGCCCACTGGTGCGCTGGTGCCACACTCCCCTGTACTGCCATTTTCACTAATTTTTCACGATTTGTTTTCAGACTCATGGATTACCCTTTCACTATATATATCATCGTATTGATAACAAATTCCGAATATTTCTCAATCACTGATCAATTCAAGAAACAGATCGCGCGGAATCTCTCTGGCTCCCAGACTTTCCAGATGAGCAGTATGAAACTGGCAATCAATCACTCTCCACCCCTCCTGCAATGCCCGTTCACACAGTGCTGCCAGCGCAACCTTGGAAGCATCGATCTGACGGCTGAACATGGACTCAGCAAAAAAGACACCATGATGTAACACGCCATAGAGGCCGCCTACCAGCTCTTCTCCCTGCCATATCTCAACTGAATGGGCATAACCCTCAGCGAACATGCGACGGTATGCGGTCATCATCTCAGGTAAAATCCAGGTGCCGCTCTCACCCTTGCGTGGAATCTCCGCACAGACTGTGATCACATCATCAAAGGCTTCGTCAAAAGAGATAGTGTAGATGTTCTGCCGCATCCGCCGGGCCAGACGTTTCGAGCACCTGAACTCTTTCGGAAACAGCACCATGCGCGGATCAGGCGACCACCAGAGCACAGGCTGATCTTCAGCATACCAGGGAAAAATGCCCTTTGCATAGGCTGCCAAAAGTGTTTCAGGCTCCAGGTCACCGCCAGCTGCAAGCAAACCATCTTCATTCGCCTGATTCGGGTCAGGAAACTCAATCATTACACAACAATGCACCTGGAGAGATTAAAGTCTATGCAAAAAAATGACGCTATTTCTCAAAATGTCGTGTACGATCAATAATTCTGGGTCGCACGCTTATCGGTAGTTGTAAAACATACCATACAAGAGGACATGATGGCTTATACACTACAATGGAAAGAAACCGGCTTAATCAGAGAATTCAGTGGCCTGATTGACGCTGTTGAGGCCCTGAATGCCAATCTCGAATTGCATAAACATAAGCGATTCGATGACTTGAACTACATCATTAACGATTTCACCCGCGTCACTGAGGTGACCATTTCAGCCGATCAGACACAAGCCTATGCCACCAGCGATGACATGGTCTCACTTACCAAAGGTGAGTTGAAAATAGCCTTGCTTGTTACAGATGAGCTTCGCCCGCTTGCGCTGGCTTATCAACAACAGATGATCGACTCCAGCTTCTCCTGCCAGATCTTTGCAACCATGGCTGATGCCGAAGTATGGTGTCTTGCTTCAGAATAATCCTCTCCATCCAGCCCGCTCCACCTGTTGCATACAAAATTGCAGTATAATGCATAAATAGCCGCTTGCTGCGATGCAGTGATAACGTCAGTCTGCGCCGCCATGTCTGCACTCTCCTTTGAAATTTTGGCGAAAGATGAAACCGGTTATGCCCGCCGTGGCCGCGTGACTCTGCCGCACGGTGTTGTTGAAACGCCTGTTTTTATGCCGGTGGGTACACAGGCAACAGTAAAAAGCATGACTCCTGCCGACCTTTCCGACGACATCAAGGCCAGCATTATACTAGGCAATACCTATCACCTGATGCTCAGGCCCGGTGCTGACCTGGTAGAGAAGATGGGTGGCCTGCATCGATTCATGGCATGGGATCGCCCCATATTAACCGATTCAGGTGGATTTCAGGTCTGGTCACTGGGTGAACTGCGCAAAATTGAAGAGCATGGTGTACGTTTCCGTTCCCATATTGATGGCCGCGAAGTATTTCTCGGCCCCAAAGAGAGCATGGAGATTCAGCGAAAACTGGGCAGCGATATCGTCATGGCCTTTGATGAATGCACTCCTTACCCGGCAACGTATGAAGAAGCAGAAGCATCCATGCAGCTCTCCATGCGCTGGGCTGGTGAATGCCGTGAACACCTTCCGGTTAATGATACTCAGGCTCTTTTTGGCATTGTACAGGGTGGTATGTATCCGGAACTGCGCCTGGAAAGCCTGAAAGCCATCTCAGAGATCGATTTTGAAGGCATTGCCATCGGCGGACTCTCGGTTGGTGAACCAAAAGAAGAGATGATGGGTATGCTGGATGCACTTGCACCACATCTCCCGGAAGATAAACCACACTATGTGATGGGCGTGGGCACACCCGCTGACCTGATTGAAGGCATAGATCGCGGCATAGATATGTTTGACTGTGTTATGCCCAGTCGAAATGCCCGAAACGGCACACTTTTTACCGATGATGGCAAGATTAATATCAAAAACCTCAAACATTTTGATGATGAACAGCCGATCATGGCAGATTGTAACTGCTACACATGCAAGAACTTTTCCCGTTCTTATCTGCGTCATTTGTATATGGCAAAAGAGATATTAAGTTCAAGGTTGAATACTTTGCATAATCTTCACTACTATTGCGACCTCATGCAACGGGCCAGAAGCGCACTTGAACAGGGAAACTGGCCCGAATTCAGAGATCAGTTTTTACAACGCTACCGCGGTGAAGCATAATCGCCGCAATATATAAACATTCAGGAGTTTTACCTCACATGAAATCACTATTTTCTCTTTCGTTTACAGCTATTGCCGCTGCCATGGCAATTATCACACCAGCCCATGCAGAAGGTGCTGCTGGAGATAGCGGCTTTGCTTCCCTGATCCCCCTGGTATTGATCATGGTTATTTTTTACTTCCTGTTGATTCGTCCTCAGCAGAAAAAAGTAAAAGAGCACCGCGGCCTCATTGAGTCCCTGAAAAAAGGGGACAAGGTTATGACCGGTGGCGGTGTATTCGGTAAAATCAAAGATGTGAAAGATGATACTGTAAAAGTAGAAATTGCCGAAGGTGTTGTTATTACTGTGAAACGCGACACTGTTGCCAGCCTGACCGAGTAAGCAAACAGATTAATAAGTTACGTTTAAATAGGATTTGATTCATGCATAGCTTTCCACGCTGGAAAACCTGGTTAATTTTAACCGTACTGGTCGTCTCCCTTATGGGAGCGCTGCCAAACCTGATGACGCCACCGACATGGTGGCCCACCTCGCTGAGCAAGCCGATGAACCTCGGCCTGGATCTGAAAGGTGGTATACATCTGGTTCTTGAAGTCGATGTAGACAAGGCTGTCTCTCACAGCGTTGAAGGTGATATCGATACGGCTCGCCAGGCGCTGCGCAAAGAAAAAATCCGTTATCGTAAGCTATCCGCTGAAGGCAGTACGCTGAACATCGCCATTAAAAATCCGGATGAGGTTGCTGCAGCAGAAGAAATACTGACTGAAGCCTTCGAAAATAACTACACCATCAGTGCCGCTGCTGATAACAGCTTCACACTGCTGCTGAAAGAGAGCATGGCTGAGGAAACCCGCAAACTTGCTATCGATCAGGCTATTGAAGTCATTCGTGGTCGCATCGATGCACTGGGCACCACAGAGCCTGTTATCGTCAAGCAGGGTGAACGTCGCATTCTGGTTCAGATACCGGGTTTTGAAGACTCAGCCCGCGCCAAGGATATGATTGGCCGTACTGCACAGCTGCAGTTCAAACTGGTGGATGAAAAGGGTGATCTGGACAAAGCACTATCCGGCCAGCTGCCAAGCGGCGATATCATTATGTATGGCCCGGAACAGAGCCGTAACGGCCAGACCTATCGTCAACCATATCTATTGAAAAAACGTACAGAGCTCTCTGGTAGTGAGATTGCAGACGCTCGCGTGTCTATCGACTCCCAGTTCAATGAATATGCTGTCACATTGAAATTCAACAGCAAAGGTGCGCGCAAGTTTGATAAACTTACTGCTGCACATGTTGGTGAACGTTTTGCTATCATCCTTGAAGATGTAGTGACCTCAGCACCAGTCATCCGGGAACGCATTGCCGGTGGCAGCGCCCAGATTACCGGCAGCTTCACCCCTGAAGAGGCACATGATCTGGCCATCGTGCTACGAGCCGGTGCCCTGCCCGCTCCAGTAAAGGTTGTTGAAGAGCGTTCCATTGGCCCCAGTCTTGGTCAGGACTCCATCGACCAGGGCATGAACTCCATTATCTACGGTTCGATTCTCGTACTGATTTTCATGGGCTTCTATTACCGCATGTTCGGTCTGGTCGCCAACGTTGCGCTGGTCTTCAACATGCTGTTGATTCTCGCTGCCATGAGCATTATCGGCGGCACACTTACGCTGCCGGGTATGGCAGGTATTGTATTGACGATCGGTATGGCCGTGGATGCCAACGTACTGATCTTTGAACGCATACGAGAAGAACTGCGTCTGGGTAAAACGCCTCTGGCTGCCATTGATGGCGGTTATGACAAAGCCCTCTCCACCATTGTTGATGCCAATATCACCACGTTGATTGCAGCCATTGTACTGTTCCAGTTCGGTTCAGGACCTGTGAAAGGCTTCGCTGTCACCCTCTCGGTCGGTATCCTGGCTTCAATGTTTACCGCAATTACCGTAACACGTGGCATTGTCGCATTGTCGACCGCAAAACGCGGCCGCATAGAAAAACTGAGCATTTGAGGCAACATCATGCAACTGATTCGTTCTGATCTCCATTTCGATTTTATCGGCAAACGCAAGATTGCCATGATTATCTCTGCAGTCATGCTGCTCACTTCCCTTGGTGCTCTGGCAGTGAAGGGTCTGAATTTCGGCATCGACTTTACCGGCGGTACACTGGTAGAAGTTAAATTCGACAAAGCCCCGGCCATCGCTGATGTTCGTGATGCCATCTCTCCAAAGGGCTATGGTAATGCCGTCATTCAGGAGTTTGGCTCACCGGAAGAGATCCTGATACGCGTACAGAACAAGGACGATGAAAACTCCTCCTCCATCAGCACAGCTATCCTTGATAGTCTTAGCGAAAAATTCACGGCAGATGCCGTTGAAATGCGTCGTGTGGAGTTTGTTGGCCCTCAGGTCGGTGAGGAGCTTACCCGTGCAGGCATCATGGCTGTACTGGTCGCCATGCTGGCCATCCTGATCTATGTCACCTTCCGCTTTGAATTCCGTTTCGCCCTCGGTGCTGATGTGGCTCTGCTGCATGATATTACCATTGTACTCGGTCTGTTCGCACTGACCGGTAAGGAATTCACCCTGCCTGTCATTGCAGCACTGCTGACCGTGATCGGTTACTCACTGAATGATACCATCGTGGTATTCGACCGCATACGTGAGAACATGGCCGCCAACCGCAAACGCAAAACACCTGATGCAGAAGTAAATGTGGTGAACGGCTCGATCAATCAAACACTTTCCCGCACCGTAATGACATCTGTAACCACATTGCTGGTAGTACTGGCCCTGTTCTTTATGGGTGGCGAAGTCATTCACGATTTCGCATTCGCTCTGATTGCAGGTATCCTTGTTGGTACTTACTCGTCCATCTATGTGGCCAGCCCGGTCATGCTCGCTCTGGAAGGCCGCTTTAAAACAGATGAAGATGAGATCAAAGAGATGGAAGCAAGACCCTGACCCCGGTTCAGGATACATAAATCATGAAAGGTGACGTTAGTCCGCAACTGGCAGCAGGAACACTGCTGTTCACCGGCTATGATGACCACAAGATCAGGGTCAATGCCGAGGATTATCACTCAGGTCTGAGTATTCATGCTGGAGTGCTGACAGCCCCCTGGGGGCCTGATCGCTTATGTAACCTGACCATCGAACATCTTGAAGCATTTATAAATCCGACACCTGAAATACTAATACTCGGAACAGGTAGAAGAACACTATTCCCCAATGCAGCCATTATGGCTCATCTGGCCGAATTACATATCGGTTTTGAATGCATGGACAGTCGTGCGGCAGCTCGCACCTACAACATTCTGGTAGCAGAGGGACGTAAAGTATCCGCAGCCCTCCTCCTGCCCAGCACGAAAAAATAAGAGGAACAGCATGCCCCGTTTTGAACTCTCCATCGAAACCCACTTTTCGGCCGCACACAGCCTGCGCGATTATCCCGGAGACTGTGCCCGCCTGCATGGCCATAACTGGCATGTCAGACTCTATGTTGAATGTGAGTCACTCGATGAGATTGGACTGGGCATTGATTACAAGGTTCTCAAAACAGAGCTGAAAGCAGCACTTGAGCCCTGGGATCATTACAACCTGAACGATGTAACACCATTCGACCGCATCAACCCGTCCAGTGAGAATGTCGCGTCAGAACTGTATAAAGAGATGAGTACGCGCCTGGACAGTGATCGTGTACGTGTATCACGCGTAGAAATTTCAGAGACCTGTACGGCCAGGGTTACCTACTGGCCATAAAAAAAGCGGGCCCCGAAAGACCCGCTTAAATCATCGGTACAGGCATTGCTTATGCCTGACACTCAGTTCTAAACATACATGGGTTGACCGCACAATTAGAGATCTGCATGAAACAGGCATCATTTCCTTCAGCAGCCTGAATGATGTGAATCAATTCGTTCTTCTTGTGTTTGGCCATACCTTTCAATCCCAGCTCACCTGCCTTAGTCAGCAGCTCCGCTTTTGTAACTTTCTTCTTGACGCTCATAATTGTTTCCTCTCATATTGAATGAACCGAACCATAATTGGCAGTTTCACCCATGCAAGGGGAAAAAGTCCTATTTTTAACCACTTATGGATTTCTGACACATAATTTTAGGGCTGCATAAACAAATCAGAAGTCAAGTTGCCCCACTATCACCGATTCTCCCCATAGACGG
>Ga0316203_1000897_pt1 | contig 26371 bp, 29 predicted proteins | sample 6monrhotite_MG_FD_204940 | JGI IMG/M metagenome (GOLD analysis project Ga0316203, IMG submission 204940) | Microbial mat bacterial communities from mineral coupon in-situ incubated in ocean water Damariscotta River, Maine, United States -... | ecosystem: Environmental > Aquatic > Marine >... | reverse complement strand
CTTGAAGCGGCAAGCGTGCCCGGGCCTTACTATTGTTTGTTAAACCCGGTACAGATCGGAAACCTACAAGAAAGCCTCCGAGGCGAAGCCGGCGCGGCTCAATTCATGCCGGCCACAGCCGAGATGTTGAAAATCCGCCCGCAAGGCTACCAAGGTAACTTTCTTGGCGTGGACATCTACCGATCCGATAAGGTCGTAGTAGACGGCGGCGGAGACGCACATGGTGGTATGTGGGGCCTCGGCTGTATGGGCTTCAAGAGTGGGACAATGGCTAACCCCCTTGGCGGTGTCGTTACATCACCGGGCGGCGAAATCGTTGTAGAATTCGAACGCACAGCAGCGGCGGCGACAACGTCTATCGTTGGGCATGCCTATTTAGGTTTAAGTGTGATCGAATCGGCGCGCGGTGTCCAGCTACGAACCGACGGCACCTGATCCCCCCAATTTTGACACCCTCCAAGGACCCTACATCTGGGGTTTTTGGGGGGTTTTTGGGGGGTGTCAATCCCCTTTTACAAAACCCCAAACAAGGAGCCGATCGTGGCCAAGACATTTACCGGGCGCACAGTAGGAAACCCGACCGAAAACCAAAGAATAAACGCAAACAGGCAGCCAAAATTTTTATTTATGTGGCACCCCGAACACTGGGACATCATAGAAACGGCCGACGGTTATGAGTTACTGCCTATGCTTACAAAATTCCAATTCATACCGGGCTTAAACGGCGTGAAACACCTACCCGGCGGAGGCATCGACAGCACGGCGGCGCGTGCGGCTTTTATGGATCAAGGGTGGGTTTTTGTCGCTAACGAAACCGCCGAAGACGGTGGTTATCTTCGCGAATTTGACGGCCGCAACGGCTCGATCTACGTTGACAAGTGGAGCACTCCGCGCCTCATGGGCCACGGTGGCCGCGCCCGCGTCATTTGGGAAACAGACAAAGACGGCTTTAACGAATACCGGCGCTCCTTGTTAACGAGCGGCGTTATCCCGCAACCCGACCCGGCCGCGCTTGACTGGAAGATCGAACTATTAGAGAAACGATCGGCGCGTAAAATCAAAAACTCGCATATCCCAAAGGTGGCCAAAGACATCGAAAAGATCGAAGAGAAAAAAGAGGCGGTGAAGACTGCCAAGGCTACGAAGAAAACCACCGCGCCGAAGCGTAAACGCGCCCGAAAAAAGGCGGTGGACGCATGAGCGACGAAAAAAACACACGCCGCGCCATCGAAAACGTAGCCCAACGCATCCAGACCGAGCAAAAAAAGCAAGGTCGATCGATTACCTACACGGACGCGCAAAGACAAGCGCGAACGATTGCGGTAAACTACAAACGCAAACAACAATAACGGCGGCATAGAGCCGCTATAGGAGATCCCCTATGTTATTCGCTCAACGATTCAGAAAGGCCGCGTCATTCGTCGGCATTGGCGTAAAAGCAAACGCGCGCGAACTAGACGCAGCCACGCCCCAAATTTTAAGCGGTGCCGGAGCGCCTACGGCTTCAGTAGCCGATGGTTCTTTGTACATTCGAACCGACGGCACGGCGGCGAATGATTCGCTATATCAACGGATCGCCGGTTCGTGGGCCGCGCTTGATACGCGGACGCTTCCATAAACATAACCGCCCCCGAAAGGGGGCTTTTTTTGAGGTATAAACCCCATGGCTTTACTTAGCAAAGACGAACGCGACACACTAACGCCCGATGAAAAGCGCGCACTACGTAAAGAGCGACGCGCGAAACGACGCGAAGAGCGCGGCCCCGTACTCGGGATCAAGTGGGAAAAACTTGAACCACTAGCCGAGGATCTGATCCTCGAAATCGCCGGGGATTTACTACCCACCGGAGAGGAGAAAATGCAGGAAGTAATAGACGAATTGGCCGAAAAGGCAGACGAGTTTTTAGAGTGGAAGGGCCTCCCGGTGGTGGTTTCGGTGGCTTTGGAAGCTATAGACGGCGTTTTTTTAAGGGCTATTGCACGCGGAACACTTCGCCCAATGGTTCAAAAAGTGTACGAACGGCTCAAGGCCGAAGGCAAACTAGGCGGCGACGATGCGGCCTAGCGTACTAGAGCAGATCGAAAAGCTAGGATATAAGGTATTCGACGGTGGCCCGTACGATTTAAACCTGTTCGGTATCCGTGCAAAAAACCGCACGGCCAACGAATTCGACGACATGATCGGGTGTGCATACTTAGACGGTAAAACGTGGCGCGTTCAGTACTGGCCGGCGACGACCGACCCGGGCACACTAAACGGCGAACTGACCACGAAAAACCCAAAGGGCGCGGCCATACTTGCCCCGGGCCAGTATCGATCGGCCTACATTATAGGGCCACACGGCTCGACCAAATACGCGGCGTTGTTACAACGGGGCAAAAACCCGGTGACCGTATACCGGGACAACACCGGAGATACTCGCCTAGACTTCGATCCCGACACATTAGAAACTGGCTATTTTGGGATCAATATACACGCTAGCTCTATGCACCCTTATCAAGACGAAAAAGAGACGACCCGCGTCGGATCTTGGTCGGAAGGGTGCCAAGTTCACGCCACCAGCGCGGGTTTTCGGGCTATGATGGACCTGTGTCACAAACAGATCGAACAGCATCCGACGTGGACACAGTTTACATACACACTTCTTGATCAATGGTGGTGATACATGGGCGCGGCGTTTAAATATAGCGGGCCGGAGGGCCTCCCCCGAATGATAAAACGCGGGGAAAATCAGATCCTCGATATAACGTGGTTTAATAACAACGCCGCGATCGTGGTGCCGGTCACTTCGGCAACGCTTACGCTTAAACAAGGGTCTCGGGTTTTACTCGACAACGTAGCGGCTACGACCGTAGGCGGGCCGGTTTATTCGGCTACCTTCGACCTCCAAGCGGCCACCACGGCCGATCTAACGTTTTCCGATACGATGTTAGAGATCTGGACGTTAAACACCGCCACGGACACAATAACGGCGCGTCGTTCGGGTCATTTGGTTCGATCGGTTTTGTACCCAATGATCACCGATAGCGACCTAGTAGCGAGACACGCGCGGATCGATGATATCCGGCCGCCTACAGTGCCGAATTTTTCGACCTACATAGACACGGCGTGGAGCATCTTAAACCGTGACCTTCTTAAAAAAGGCCGCCGCCCTGAATTGGTTTTAGATAGTTACGCGCTCGTAGATATGCACACGTTCAAGGCGCTAGAATTGATTTTCAGAGACGCAATCACGTTCGTAGGCGACGGCCGTTATCATGACTTGGCCGATATGTACGCGTCTAAATACGTCGAAGAGTGGCAACAGGTACAATTTCGCTACGACCGAAACGAAGACGACGCGATCGAAGACGGTGAGCGCGAAGCGGCTACCCCGAGCATTTGGCTAGGTGAGCCGCCCCCGCGTTGGGGTAGGTCTTGGCGGATGCCATGGGAGTAATGCGCCAAGTTATAGAGACCACGATCACCACGATCGAAGCAATACCCACGCTAAATTTACGTCTAGGGCCGCCGGCGGTGCAGCCCGAAAACATACCGAACACGATCGCCGAAAAGGTTTTCACGGTTACCATGCAAACCGAAAACACCGACAAATTTCGAGACAGGCAGCCGGCCGGGCAAATGCGGTTAGGGCACGCGGTGACGGTGACGCTTATGTGTAGGCTATTACCAAACAATCAGATCGAAGGCTACGACGACGCGATCGACATCGAAGAGGCGATCATTCTTGCGATGCTCGTACAGGCGAGTTTTCCCGCCTACCGCGTTTTGTATGACCGAACGCGCCGCACCGTAACGGACGGCGGCGAGTACGTACTCCTTGAAATTGACTTTTCGATCGAGCAGTCGATCGGGCTTGCGTAATGGCTACGAAAAACCCATTTGTCCGAGACCTTGAAGAGGTCCAGAAAAAATTAAATCGTATGGCATCGGGTAAGGAAATAAACAAGGCGATTGAGTGGACCATGGTTAGCGCCTCGTTCAAGATTTTAAAAGAGATCCGAAAGCCCGAAGGGGCGGGCGGTTGGCCTATAGATACCCGGGAAAGTTACAAAAAATGGGGTTTTCAAAAGGTCAAGATCAACGGCGGCCGGTTCGTTTTTGAGATCTTTAACGACGCGCCCGCGCTTCGGGGCCGCTTACAGGGGCACGCCTATGCCGGGTGGGTTTACGCTAAAGGCGACGGAACTTTGCGGCGACCTATTGCGCCGGGGATCATAAATCGTGCTATTATAGCGACGTTACCAACTATCCGATCCGGGTTTAAATCTCGGATCGACAAGTATTTATCTAAGGGGGCCAAATGACACCAAAAGAAGCCGAAAAGATTCTCAAGGATCTAGGCTGGACGCTTGGCGAATCGTTCAAACGCCGCCCGGTAGATGAACAAAAACAGATCCGAAAAGCTACCCACGCACTCGCGGCGGCGGGTATTTCTTACACCAAAAAACCGGCAAACAAAGCCAAAAAATAGGGGGTCGAAGTGGCCGAAAGTACCATCATTAAAACCAAACGCGACGGAACGTTGACGTTTAAGGATAACGGCGCTGTAAACACGTACACCGTCGCCTATGAGGCGGGGGATCTATCCTTCGACGTTCCGGCCGCAACCGTTAATAATTTCCTAGACCGTGGACGCTTCCCGGCAGGCAACCCGTCGATCCGCTACGGAGACGATCAGCCGGTTACTGGCTCGTTCACCGCTAATTTACGCGATATTTCGGACGCTACCGATGTAACATTAGCCGAGATTTTCCTACAGTCCGGCCAAGTCGGATCCACTTGGGTTAGCACTATGGGTCCAAATGGCGAAGTTTTCACAATGGATTTAGAGTGGATCGTGGCTGGTCTCGTACACGGCGATAGTGCTGATCATACCTGCACTTTCACGCATTGCTACGTAACTGGAAGCATTGCCGAGGGTGACCCGGATGTCATTACTATCAACTTCACCAGTTATTCTGAATTTCCGACGGTGACATAATGGCACGCCCTGACAACGTTGAAAAAATAGCACTAGATCGAAGCGCGGCGGATTTCTCCGCAGCCGGGTCTATCGCAGCGGCCGAAGCCGACGCGACGGCACAAACCGGGGCGATCGATTGCCTTGGGGTTGAGTTCGTTGATATTACGATCGATTTATCGAACCTCGGCAGCGGGCCGGCTACAAAAATAACCGTAGTTGGCCGCGCTAGCGGCATGGCAGCACCCGATCCGGCCGTAGGCGGTAACTGGACCACGATCAACACCGAAGCCGTAGACACGGCTACCGGGGTCGCTACGCTTGTCCCGTATGTCGCCGAAAAGGCACTAGCGGCGGCGGGGCGTTTAGTTGTGACTTTCCCCGTCCGATCTCGCTACTTTTCGGCGTTGGTTTGGGTGGATTCGGCAAGCGGCACGCGTGGCCAAGTCTTCACCTTTAGGAGGTAAAATGGCGTACTTTTTTACACCTATTTTAATCCAAGAGAATAAGAACGTGGACGTTGCAAAGATTGAAGACAGCGTGACGGTTTCCGCGATGGCTGATTTAGTTGGCGGTATACGCACGCTCACGTTGGACCGCGACGGTGGACGCTACGTTTTAGACTGCCCAGAAGCGCAGCCAAAACAAGAGGGATGGGAAGAGAAAACCGCCGGGGAAATCAACGCGATTTATCCGGGCTTGATTCAAGGAGTTTAAAATGGCTGTGGTATGGTCTTGGGCCTTTGGAGCAGAAACACACACAGAGCTAGCCCTGATGGGGTGGTCTGGGGTTAGCAATCAAACCGTACCGACTACAGGCACGGGCAAAGTGTACACCTACGCAAGTTTTCCCGGTACAAAGTACAGTTTGGAGCTACGGCAAGGCTACACGGTAACCGCGCCACCTTTGCTTCCTAGCATTGGCAGCGTTGCCACAGCATTTAGAGCGCCCACCAGCTACGATCAAAACAGTAATGCCTTAGACATTGCCGGGAATGTAGATGGTGACAGAATCCAAATATATTGCAGCAATTCAGGCAGCGGTACGTTCACGGCTAAAGTTAATGGAACCGTAGCCGGTACGGTGACTTTGCCTGTCGGAAATTGGCACTACATTTCTTTTACATACGATATGAGCACAACGACTTACAGTGCGGAATTCTTTGCAAACGGCGCATCCTTTGGAAGTACCACTAATAGCAGTTATACCATTGCCCAGACCGGGGTTAGTGTGCGCATTCAAGGTGTGGGTAATTACTTACCGAACGGCTCTTTGCATGGTCAAATAATAGGGTACGATTCTGGCACATCGGCAGCCGATGCCGCAACGCCGATCTTCGTATCTAGGCTACAACCTAATTCGGACACTTCTACAGTTGGCACATGGGCACCCTCCACAGGTGCCACAAATATTGGCGTGACTGCGGGCGACCCGTTTGACAACCTGACATTCACCCAAGAGGCCACGCCTAGCAGCGGAGACAATGTGGTCACAGAAGTTAATAACTTGGCGGCACAACTGGGCCTGACCCCCGGTATCGTTCGAGGTGGCACCGCCCATACATATAGCAGTGGCACTAATTTAGCGGCCTTTGCTAGCATTCGAGATAGCGGCGGAGCTTACACCGATGGTGCTACGGTAACGCCGGATGAAGCAGATACGACTTACGCTTACGCGACATCGACAGGGCTAACGGGTTCAAGTACGATTAACGTAAAATACGAAGTAGTTTAAGTTATGTCTTTAACCACTGACTTGCAGGTATTCTATCCACTAAGTGCAGACACGGACGAAAACTGGAACGGCGATAATGCCACCAATACTGGGCTATCGTTTGCAACACATAGTGGTGTGGCCTCTGCGGATGTTCCGGGCTCTGGTGGCCGAGCGTTTGCCGCAAATAGCTCGTTCAATTTTAGCTTTGGGACGGGTGACTTTACGATGTGCGCGTGGGTTAACCCCGACGTAGTAAACTACGGTCCAGCTAACCAAGGGAGTGTTTGGAGCACGGGAAACACCAACTACGATTTTGCGATTTATCAGGGCATGTTCTACATGTTTATGGGCAACACTTCCACTTTCAGAGTAACATCCGGCGCGCCCGTTACCACTGGCAGTTGGCAGCATCTGATGATTGTACGAAGCGGAACAACGGTAACGCTTTACCATAACAACACACAACCCGCACAATATGATGGAGGTTCACCGGGCACCGCTAACATTACCAGTTCAGGGTCTCCGCAATTTTATATCGGAGACGCGCCGGGGGCAAGCAATTCCCAATATGACGGAAAGGTGTGTGACGTGCTTATGTGGTCTCGGGCGTTAAGTGCTTCGGAAATTACTGAGATATATAACGCGGGCGCGGGTCAGTTTAGCTCTTTAGTTGGACCGTCAACGCTTCGAGGCATGTTCTCTAGCGTGGTCCATACAGTGGCCTCAGAAAACGCAAGGTTGCACGGTGCTTTTGGCTCGATAGTTCATAGCGTTGCATCGGAGAACGGCCGCCTGCATGGGATGTTCATGAGCGTCATTCATAACGATATTGAGGCGGGCGGCGGCGGCGGGGGCGTACTTCCACCGATACAAGGCCAAGCCGCCCAAGGAAATATCATTCAAGGACTTTTAAACCCCAAGATCCAAGGATCATAAAATGCAGACCCGAAAAACCCCTAGAAACATACCGCAAAAACCCCACTATCTGACGATTGAATTATCTGATATGGGTACGACAAATTGGCGGATCCCGTCTATGCCTAAGATAGCGCGGATCCTTCGTTTGCTTCAGTCTTCGGGCGTAATGGATGCGGCCGCAAACGCGGAAAACGGCGAAGACATAGTAGCGAACTTAGGCGAAAACCTACCGGCGCTTTTTTCATGTCAGGGCGCGCTGATCGGCGTGTGTTGGTACGACCAAAACCAAGATCTAGAAACCCCAGCGGCCCGCGCCGGCTCCGACCTGTTCACATACGGAGAGCAGATATACGAAGAACTCCACGAAAGCGGGTGGCAAATGGGACACATCAACACGTGTTTCATGAAGCTAACCGAAACCGTGATCGCTTCGTTTATCAGTCAAAAAGAAATCGCGGATCGTGTTGATTTTTTGGCACCAGCCACGGACGTTACGAACTGATCGCGCTCGACATCGGGATCAATTATTTGGGCGATCCGTGGGGGCTTGAAAAACTCACGAAAGATCAAAAACTAGACTTGCTCGCATACTGGAACATTCAGAAAGAACCCACCGCCGCGCGTTGGTTACAAAGCCGACCGGCGACGATGCGGGACGTTTATGATATGCTACTGACGAGCAGGGGCAAGGCTCCGAAAAGTCTATTTAACGAGAAACCAAAAGCCGTCGATCCTTCTACCGTTAGGCAGTGGGCCGAGGGCACCGGATCAAATGCAGACGCGATCCGGTGGTGGATGTCTTAGGGGGCACGCATGGCAGCCGATGATCGCTATACCTTCAAGTTTGACGGCGACGCGTCGGGCCTGATCAACGCCAACAAAAAAGCACAAAAGGCATTAGGCGGCACGGCTAAAAGCGCGGGAAAGACCGAAAAAGAGATCAAAGACGTTGGCACACAGTCGAAAAAAACGGCCACGGCGACAACCGCCCTAGCGTCTTCGACTAAAGGGCTATCGGCATCTTTTAAAGTGGCCGCAGCCGGGGCCGCAGCCCTAGCCGCCGGCCTACTTGCCGCCGGGGCGGCATCGTTTAAGATGCTCCAAGGCATGGCCGACGCACAAAATGAACTTAGTGACCTAAGCGCCCGAACCGGTGTGGCGACTAAGACGCTCGCCGGTTTGCGTTTGGCCTCTAAAGGTTCGGGCCAAGATTTCAAAGCGATATCGAGCGCGTTAAAACCTTTAACGCTTCGACTCGGGCAAGCGTCGATCGGTTCTAAAACAGCGATCGACGGGTTCAAGGCGGTAGGTGTAGAGGTTCGAAACGCCAGCGGCGAAATGAAATCGGCCGACGAGGTTTTGATCGAAATTTCGCGCAATCTTACAGCTATGCAAGACCCTAGCGAGCGCGCCACAAGCGCGGCCCTAGCCTTCGGATCGGCGGGTACCAAGCTAGTCCAAGCCCTAGGCGGTCAAGAACTGCAAACCTTTATAGATGCCGCCGAAAAATTTGGCATGGATACGGGGCCGGAGGCCGCCAAGGCCGCCGACGAATGGCAACGAGCTACGGCCGAACTTGCCCTAGTTATGCAGCCCTTCAACACGGGGATCCTCGAAACGGGTACAAAACTCCTCGACAATTTCACGCTAGGTTTCGTCTACCTAAAAGCACTACTCCGCGAGCTAGCCAAAGACCCGATCAACAACCTTGTAAGCGCGTTTAAGTTACTTTTTTCTGACGTGCTCACGGCCTCGGCGGAGTTTGCGCGGCTAACTTCTGAAGCTATTTTGTTGCCATTCGAAAAAATGGCGAAAGCGCTTGAGTTTTTCGGTCAAACGGGACCGATCGAGGCGATCGAAAAGTTAAACGACGCAAACGAAGAGCTAGCCGCAACGATCAAAGGCTACGCCGCCGATGTTAAAGAGGGCGTAGCCGAAACCTCGGCCTTAGCTAACGCGTACAGCGTCGCAACCGAAGAGGCGCGCGCGTTTTATGACCTACAAAACCGCGAAGCGGGCCGGCCCGTCGGTGCACAAGGAGCGCCGCCGTCGCAAGAAATACCCGAACAAACAGAAGCCGCCCCGGATGCCGTACCGGCTATCCCCTCCGAAGAAAACGCAGACGCGAGCAAAAAAGAACAAACCGAACTCGAAAAAACGATCGGTTTAGTCAACCAATACCGATTAAGCATGGATCATGCTAGCGAGTCTTCCCGCACGCTTTCGGCGGTGTTTGGCGAGATCGGCAGCGTTGTAAATACTCTGATCCAATTAGACGATCCCTTTAAAAGTATGCAAGGCAGCCTCGAAGCCTTGGGCACTATCGCCGGCGGTTTTGCTAATGTCTTGGGTGGTATTATTGACGAGCAAATGAGAAACAGCGACGAGCTAACCGACAAACAAAAAAAGAACCTGAAAACCCTTTTTGCCATCCAAAAAGCCGCCGCCGTAGCTTCGATCGTTATGTCTACGGCTTCGGCCATTATGAAAGCCCTTGACGTACTTGGGCCGCTAGCCGGGGGGATCGCGGCCGGTGTTATTGGTGGATTAGGCGCAACACAGGCCGCAATCGTAGCCGCCGAAAAGCCGCCATCTTTTCACACGGGCGGTATTATACCAGCCCCCCCCGGCGATCAGGGTGTCATGATGAACGCCCTACCCGGTGAATCGGTGTTGAATCGCGACGCGACGCAAACACTAGGGGCCGAAGGTGTGGACGCGTTAAACAGTGGCCAAGGTGCGGGTGGCGCTATTTCGATATCTATGGTCTATAAACATAGGATCTTCGATACCTTCGTCGAACAGAATATTTCTAAGGGTGGCCCACTTCGGGATGCTATAAAAGACGGGCGGCGCGTAGGCCATCGGGGGCGATAATGTCAGATCTATCACGTAATCTATACCGGGGCCTTTTGATTCCAGACGGTGATCTTACCCGTTTATGGGATGCGGAAACCACCGTAACCGAAGCCGGACCACGCGCGGGTGTGCCCGCGACTACGTCCAAAACCGAAGCCGTTATCGAGGCGAGCGGGCACCAAATAGACACAGGCAGCGGTAAAAGCCTAGAGATCCAAACTATAAAAGGTGGCTACCCCGGCCCGGGAAACGCCGGCTTTGCATGGAAACAAACAGGCGGCGCGGCTCAAAACTATCGAGGGTGGGACGTGCCCCACTCGATCGCGACGTGGGAAAATGTACTCTACAGCGACACAGACACGGACAACAAAAACCCGGACCTTGTAAACGTCACACGCACCGACGGCACCGACTACATGATCGCGGTTTTTGAAAGTGTATCATTAGGAAACAACCTAGTAGGCATACAAAAACGCACCGGCGATACTTGGGCACCTTTGGGCGTTGGCTTTATTGGCATCACAACACAAGCCGTTTTCGGGGCCGAAAAGGTACACCCCACGATCTTGGTTCTACCCACCGGCCGCTTGATGTTGTTTTATGCGGTGTATGATCAGGAAGTTTTCGCGCCCACGATTCAGATCCGTATGATTTACAGCGACGACGAGGGAACAACGTGGACAACCGGCGCAAGTTACACACTACCCGCGCCGCTTTTGGCTTCTACATACTCGATACAACGTATCCGGGCGGCCTACAAAGACGGCCAGATCCTTTTAGTGGTGCACGCGAAAAACTCAACGGCCTCGCATCAGGACATACTGATCCAGTATGCTAGCGACGATTTAGGGACCACGTTTATTCTTGTTAAAGAGTTTAGCGGCACAGGGATAAACAACGCGGGCGGCTTTCCTGATATTACGGTAGTAGACGGCGTTTTTTTAGTGGCTTGGATCCGTAGGCAATCGCCAAACAACGTACCCACCGCGCAGCGTCTCGGATCCGCCTTCGAAGAGCTAAACCCGACAAACAACGCAATCACCGCCGCAACGGGTACGGAATGGGCTAACGACGACGGCACGAACTACACACGCGGCGAGCTATCGATCGCGACCGATGCCGACGGCGTGGCCTATTTGTACTTAACCAAAGATCCGATCAATTCTGGTTTGTGTGTCGTGCTTCGAAACCTCGAAGGCGGCGCGCTCGTAGGTGGCCCGGGTTCCGGCTCGGGGTGGGTCGGTGTCGGTCAAGGTGGGACAGGTCTTGCCGAGTTCGGCCGGTGGTGGGGTGCGTGCCCGTCCGGCTCTAACTTCCCTTCGATCCAGCCGACCGGCTACACTGTAGAGTTCAACAGGGGCCGCGCGGTGGTGGTGCATAGCTTCCAAAACCTAACAGGCCCCACGCCGACGGGGTCGGATAGCCTCTGTTTTTTCTACTTGGGCGGCTTTTCTTCGGTAACACTACCCGGCTTGGAACTGTTCCGATCGGATATATTGCGCGCGGGTTTGCCCGTTACGTGGGTGCCCTACGCTTTACCGGCATCGGACGGGACTTGGACCCGCGTAACGTCTGGCGGAGGCATCACGGAGCAAATACAAGCCCCGGGCGAGTTATTTCTACAGGTGCCGCCGGGGTCTTTGTTGTACTATGAGAAAAACATACCCGAAGGCAGCGGCCCCGACGCGGTGGCGTGGACGGATGGTCTATACGGCCGGTTCACGTTCGAGGTTAACGGCGTATCATTTCAACAAAATTACGTGAGGTTATGGACGGCCGCCGGTGGTGGCACCTATACCGATCTTCAATTCCTGCTGTTAAACAACGTGATCGAGATTCGAAACGCAGTGATCCCGGCAACGCTAGGCACTAGACCCAACGCAGCGGGCCAGAAAAAACAAATTTTTTGGGCTATTCGGGGGCTACTGACGGGCGACAACCCAACAGGGGCAGAATGTGCCATATGGATCCGAGACTGGAGCACCAACGAGGATCGAGAATGGGATTTAATTTATCAGGGCGCGATCTCCACGGCTAACGGTGGATCCACTACGTTTATTCAATGGGGCGACCGTGAAACGGCGACCCCCGGAGATCAAGACTGGCACGAATTTAATGTAACTTGGGGCAAACAAACCGCCGGGGCTTTTTATCCCTTAGCAGGTCGGCAGCTTGCCCAAGGCCAACAAAACCCGGCCGAACTGTTCCCGCGCACCTATTCGGCGCGCCCTATCTACGTTGATTCAAACGTACGGGCGGCATCTATCGACGGCCCGACCTTTGAAGGCGATTCGTGGGCCGTAAACGTGCGACACCTACAAGCGACGGAAAACATGATCACAAGTGTTAGCCCGTCGCCCTCGAAGCCGTGGCGCAGCACTACAGCCCCCGCCGGTGCGGTTATTGCGTTCCAACGAAACGCCGACGCGGCCGACGCGTGGGCATCAAATGATTTTTATGCGATACACTTCGAAAATATCAATTTCAAACGTGCACAGCTACAATACAAAATCGGCGGCGCGTGGGTAAACGTGCAAAATATTAGCTTCTACAAGGAGTTCGAGTTTGTCCGGAACGGTCAAAGTGTGCGCATTACCGGTGACTCGGCCGGTAGTTTCTACGCGTACTATAATGAATTCGCGGGCCTGACTTTTGAAATGAACCCGGATCCCCTTATTGGAAACCCTACGATCGCAAAGGTGTTGCGGAACTCCGAGGGCATGGCCTACGAAGGCACGGCAGCCAAGCCAGCTACGTTATTCCTTGATCCGGACACATACGATCAAGCCACCGCACCGACAACCGGCACGGCTCATTTATGGTTCAAAAAGTTAACGGTCATGGTCCCGAAAAGCGAAACGCCTTTTGAAGGTCTACGCCTTCAGCTATGCAATACAGGCACGCTACCGCCGGAGGGCTACTACGAGGCTGGTAATATTATCCCGGGCGGCGTGGCCGTATTTGGATGGGACTACAGCCGCGAGCGCAACTTAACGAAAACCGCAAATGTTGAGATCACAACGCTGCGAGACGGTACACGCCACGCGTACAAAGCCGGAGACCCTCGGCAACGCGTACGCTTTTCATGGGCTGAAGGTGTAGACGTTACCCAATTACGTAGCGAGTGGGGCGGAACATCTTCGCCGGATTATGTCAAAGTGGCCGGGACAGGCACCCCAGCGGCTAACCGTCATGACGGCCCGTTTTTAATGTGGGGCCTTTTGGACCGTATCGACGGCCCCGGGTTACCTGTTGTCTACATGCCAAAAATAGATTTTTCCCAAGCAGGTGCGCCACAATTGGACCCCAGACAATATGCACGCGGCGCGATTTACGGCCGTACAATGTCACCGATCACACTTGAAACCGTGCTAGGGTCCGAAGAAAAAGACGAAGTGTATAGGGTTAACACTATCGAAATAGAGGCCGAGCTATGACATACAAAAGGCCGTTACGGTGGCTCGAATTGATCGACGATCTCACGTCTGTTCAATTTTTGCTAACGGTCAACTATGCCGGCCGGCCGTATTATTTCAGCACACGCCCCCGTGTTTTGATCGATGAACGAGGCGAGCCGATACAATACGAGGGTGGTCTACAAGCACAATTTACCGACGCGTTAGATCTGTTCAATGAATCGCCTACGCTTTTATCTATCCCGCTTTCCTTGTATTTTTCCGATGATGTCGCCGAGCTAATATCGAAGGGCTTCGACCTTTGGCGCGCTACGGGTGAACTATCTTTGTGGGTAGAGGGCCGACCCTACGAAGATCGGATCGTATTGATTGACGGCAACGTCAACGATCCCAGCTACGGGGCCAAAGGCGAGCCGGTGAAATTTAGCCTTGAGGCCAACGGCTTCGAAGATACCGCGCTAACTCATACACCCTTTGATCGAGTGTTGCCGACGACTTGGCCAAACGCCGACGAGGCCGCCGCGCTTCGGTATTATCCGATCGTATACGGTGCCCCGGGTATATATACAGGCGGCACCGCGCCCGGGTCGCCCGCCTTGGCCGTAGATGTGGACATAGGCGCGGCTACTGTTCGTTTTCTTGTCGCGGGTCATGAGGTTGCCGCTACTTCGGCCACGTTTATAAACGTTTCAAAAAACCCCGCCGCGTCGCTTTTGATCGGCCTAGTCACTGAAGAAGACGCACGCGGAACGGTTGTAACTACCACTGTAACCGTACCCATAGGCGCGGGCTTTTGGGATTTAGGGGATGAGGTTTACGTAATTTGGGACAACGGCGGGGCCATGTATAACGACCGGCGCGACGGTGTACGCAGTGGCGCGGGTGATCTGATCTCGTACTTTTTGCGGCGCTCAACACTTCGCATAGATTCGGGCACGTGGGCGGCTATTTATCCCGAACTAAATCTAGGCTACCGTTTCGCCGGGTATGTTGATGAACCGTGCAGCCCGTTCGAGTACATACGCGACAATTTTTTTCCCCTGTTACCCATATCCGTAACCGCAACGGGTGAAGGTATGGCGGGCGTTCTATGGCGTAGAGACGCGCAAAAATCCGACGCAGTGGGCACGATAGAAGCCGGCGGCGGGGTAGCCCGGGCCGACTTTGTGCAGTACGAGCGCCAACGGCTATACAATAATATTCGGCTAGATTATGCTTTAGACGCGGCAAGCAACGACCCACAAAAAAACGCCGGCGTACTTGGCGACCCTTCGATCGTTGATACTGTTTTATTTACCGCCGACGCGGGGCAATTTGCGACCGAATATAGCCGCGCCTCATTCTATCGCTACGGAAACCGGGCCATGTCGTTTGATACGGCTGTAGTCTGGGAAGACGCAACTGCCACGAACGTTCTACAGTGGAAACACCGCGCGGCGGCTTTCCCTTATCGCGTGATCCCTTACGATGTACCGATCAGAATGGGCTTTTTAAGGCGTGGCGATCTTGTTTTGTTAACGGATGAAGAGATCCACCTATCGGGCTATTTGTGTTTCGTGCGGGATATTCAGTGGACCAACGGAAAGCCCCGGATCTTTTTGGTCTTGATCGATGATCCGCCACGCGAAAAACGCGTAGAATAGGGCAACGGGGGCGGATATGAGCGATTCAGTAGATCAAAAACTTCGAGAGGATAGAAAGCGGATCATAGCTTTAGAAAGTGACGTGGGATCGTTGAAAGTCGAGGTGGGGAAAATTGGCGTGAACTTAGAACAGGGCGAAAAGCGAGCGAGCGAAAGGCACGAAGCGACCAAAACCGCACAAATAGAGATCAAAGATCTGTTACAGCGCCGGATCGAAATTGACGAAGAGCGCGAAAAAGACGCGCGCGAATACCGACAAGAGCGGGAAAAGGCCGAACGAGACGCACAACTTAACCGCCAAAAATGGGCACAAAGCCTAGTAAACCCACAAACGATCGTGATCATCCTAGCTATAATCATGGGGGTGTTCGGCATACAAGCGGCCGATCTTATAATGTTCCAGCCATCAACGCCCGCCACGGCCCAAACGCCCCAAGAACCAAAGCCCTAGCCCGACCGCGTCGATCGTGTTGTGATTTTCTATGCACACAACCGCTAGTATTTCTTCGCGGCGTAACTCTGAAAAAATCCGGTTGCCGTGTATTTTCTTCGGTACTTGGCCTTTCCAAGCCGACGGCGACACGCCAAAAGGCCGCACGCTTAACGCTTTAAGCTTATCCGCGACGGCTAAAAGGTTCCGAACGTCTTTGTGTTGCTTGCGTTTGGTCGGGTATAAAACCGGCGTTTCAACAATGACGCGCACATTTTTTAGGTTTTCGGCTAGGCGGTATACTGTATCATTTGGCAAATCGTCGGCAAAAACCAACGCACCGCCAAACCATAACGCGATCGCGCTCTTGTGTACGCCCGGATCAATGCTTGCTAAATCTATTTCCACTGTATGATCTCTAATTCCGTAGGGCCGTTGTGTAAGACATCCCACCAAAAAAACCCGTACGCGCTTGAATCGGTGCCGCCGTTTGTGAAGCTCGGGCGCTGCGACAAAACAAAAACTTTGCGGCACGGGTTACGCTTCCAAAACTCCGCGCGGCGCTTGCTCTCTAAAAAGCCAAGGCGCAGCAAAAAACAAACGTGCCGATCCGTGCAGTTTAACGCGTGTTCTACATGGTCGAGGGCGTTAAAATAGGGCGGGTTTCCTATGATCCATTCGGGCGGGTTAGGCGGTAAAATGTCGAGGAAATCACACACGGCAGATCCGACCATTTTAAGCCCGGGCGCGTCGGGGTTCATATCGATCGCGACCACTTGATCCGTCTTCGTGAGTAGTGCACGCACAAACGCACCACCGCCGGCGCTAGGTTCTAAAACTAGATCAGTAGCTTGGATCGGTAACAAGCCGACAAGGTAGCCGGCTAGCTCTTCGGGCGTATAATACGCATCTAATAAAATAGGGCCTTTGTTTAAGGTTCCCAAGGTACCAACTCCCCGCCCGGGCCGTATACCTCCCCGGCGTTTTTGCTCCAAACGCGCGACAAATACGCGCCCGCCGTCACCTTAACATCGGGGATGAATTCCCCCATGGCTTCGATCATTTGCTTTTGTAATTCGGCAGCCGCGCCCGCCGCTTTATCCTCGGGGCTTTCTAAAATTATTTCATCATGTAGAAACGCAACGGGGCGCGAACCGTAAAGGGGGCTTTTTTCGTCCGTGTAACAAGCCCGGGACACCTTAAAAAGCGCCGCTTTTGCACCGTCGGCCGTTAGCCCTTGAAATAATGTATTGGCGTACTGTGTAAAACTACACGCGCCACGTATACGCCCGCTTTTGAACTGGCGAACTTCGGTAGGCCCCCACGCCGTAGCGCGCCCGATATGGTCGAAGTATTTGGCCATTTCCGGCCATGTGTCTAGCCACGCCTTTCTCATTTCGCGGCTTTCGTCTTCGTCAAAATCTAGCCCGAAGCCCTTGGCGTACTCGATAAAAACGCGTGAACTAAGGCCGCCCGGATAACCGTAGTTACAGATCTTCGCCGCTTGTCGGTACGCCTTGGGGTTGTCTGGGTTTAGCTTCGCGGCCACTTCAAGATGTAGATCGCGCCCTTCGTTTACCGCGTCGGCAATAGCCGATGTTTTAAACATCCACAAGTGTATTTGGCCCAAGGCTACTAGCTCGATCTGATCGTAGTCGCACAAAACGTAGACAAACCCGGGCCGGGGTTCAAACACCTCACGAAAACCACCGCCCCGGGGCGGGTTTTGCATGTTGGGTTTGCTGCACGATGTACGGCCCGACTTTACAAGGACGTTGTAGCGTGGGTGTACTGTTTGGCCGTCGCGTAAAATAGGCGCGTAGGTGGTCGCTAGCTTATCGGCAAAGCGGCTTTTTTGATACTCGACAAGCGCGGGGTTTTTGCTACCTTTGAGCGTTTCGCCGTCGGTCTTCACGGCCCCTTTATCGGTAAACGGGGGCGCGCCGTTGTACGCTTCGGCGACGATTTCGCGTAATAGCTTCACATTGCGCGTACCGTTCGCGCGTAAAATGCCCAGCTTTTGGGCCATAGCCGCACCTTTTCGCGCCTCTTCGGCGACGTTTTCTAACCAAACATCGGCCCGCGCGCGGTTTATCCTCATGCCGTAAATACTGATCAAGTGCAGGGCAAACGCCGCCGCAGGTTGGCCGCTTGTGTCGCGCTTGTGCGCGCCTTGTGCTTCCCATATGAGCCACAAATACCGTACGTCCAGCGTGGCGTAATCTTGGGCCTCCTTGGGCCAGTTGTCAAAAGATACGCCGTCTAGTTCCGAATACCGTAGCCGCCACGCGTCCGGATCGTTCTTGCCTTCCATTTCAACGGCTAAATACTTGCGGGCTAGGTGTGCAAGTGTAAAGCGTCGCCGGTCTATGTCGCCATCTTCGATCGCTTTTAGTTTTTCGGTGATCATTGTGTCGACAACCCGGCCAGCCTTGTACGCTTCGAAAACGTGCGGGATCAGGTCCGGCCATTCATTACACAGACACGCCAAATCATAGGCGACGTTATGACCTACAACACCATCATAAAGACGTTCAATCATAAGCCCTTTAAACGATTCGAAATGATCGCGCGTTATTGTGTCACTAAAGGGTCCGGGGTGTTGTACCCCGTTAAACAGCCCTTGATCATAAGTAATACTAACGATCCGAGGCGTTAACCTACGGCCGATCTTGTATGTTTCCAAGTCAATAAAAAGCATAGGATCTCCAAAGACCGGGGCAGGGGCGACCCACCCCGGCGGCTAAAAATTAGGCTACGCCGTAAATTAGTTTCGTGAAATCCGTTCCCCGTTTGGTTTTTTCAACCTCGGCGCGGATCGTTAGTTGGGCACCTTTTAAAGGCTGTTCTTGCCACTCGGACACGTCAAAACCTGCGACCTCATCACCAATATGGTAGCAAGATTTTTCTGCAAATTGCGTCCAGTCTTCGGCGCTTATTTCCATGGCTTGGGCCGGTGTAATCTTGCCAACAGCCATTAAAAACGACTTGATCATTTTATCGGCCTTGGCCCACTTCATTAAGATATGGGTCTCAACCAAATCGCCTTCGTTGTTGCCGCTATCCTGTGCGGCTTCGTCGATCCTAAACTCAATGATCACCCGAATCTCGCCGACCCGTGTCGGGTTTGTGCTGATCCGTTGTTTCATATCTAAAACCGTAGCCTTGTAAACCCCGGGTTTGAACCATCGATCGTCCGTTTTCTCTATTTCCGCTTTTCCAATGTTTGCAAAAATGCTCATTTTTCCTCGTCCTTTGTTATGTGGCCTTTCGGCCTGTTGTTAAAATTGTCGCGTAGTTAAGTTTTTGCCGTGTGCCTGTCGTTTGTTCCACGTATTCGGCATGTGTTTTGGCCTTTGCTACCGATCCGGCGTAGTCCATGAAGTCCCATTGTACCGCGTCGGCTTGTTGGCCGGATCTGTGAGTCCTTCCGAGTAGCTGTTCCCATATAGAACCGCTCGCCGGCGGCTCTATCACTAGACATTTTCGGTACATTTGCAGGTTACGCCCTGCACCGTGTACGGCTATCGAACAAGCCGCCGACGCGCCGGAGGGTGGAAGCGATCCGGCCCCGCGTACGTCCACGCCCAGACGGGCAAGGGATAAGCCCAAAGCGTTCGAAGAGTACCAAAGCAAAACCGGATCGCTTGAATTGTAGACGTACTGCAGTACGTATTTTAATTTTTCCTGACATAGCCACACGGCGACATTTTTAGGCCCGGGCCGTTTGCCTATTTTATCCCATAGCCGGACGGCTTCGCGTAGCTCTTGAGTACCTCCACCGTTTCGACTCCAGTCTATAACGAGGGCCGGTGAGTCGCGGCCTTCGCGCGGGCTGTAGCGTAAAACCTTACCGATCAAGCGGTTCAGGTGCCTTTTTGCCTCTAACCATTCAAGATCCGGGCCGTTTTCGCCCCAGTCCCAACGGTAATAAAAGCCCGTACAAAGGTTTTTAAACGTGGCGCTCGCTTGGCTTGCGTCGGCTATGGGTTCCCCGTCGGGCTTTTCCCATTTCTCACGAAGGTTTTTAAGTGCGTCTTTTATGGCTTGCGTGTGTCCCGGCTTGTGGTGCTGCATAATTAGAGACGCATCACACGAAGAACGGACAGTAGCCAAAACCCCGGGGGTGGTGGTTAGCCGTGTACGGTAGGCGCTACGTATCGTCTCTTTATTGGTCGGCGTTAGCTTGCTCGGGTGTGCCCATTGTACAAGGTAGCTTAAACGGTTCACGTCGCTTTGATTCGGCTCGCCGTCAGGGTCCACACAAGCCGCCCACCGCTCTAACTCGTACCGGTTGAAAGGAATAGGCGCGCGTTCCCTTAGCGCCAATTCTAAAAGGTGGGCGTAATCTAAAAGGCTTTTGCTCGTCATCGTGCCCGATAGCGCCACAAACCCACAGCGGGGGTTTCTATTGAAGTAACGTAAAAAGCGGCGCGTTTTTACTGACTTTTTGTCTTTTAAATTATGCGCCTCGTCGGCGATAATCAGATCGGGCTTTAGGTCTTCCAACAGGCCGCGACGTGTTGAAAGTAACCCGTACGAAACCACCGCCGGCGTGCGGAACTTGAAAAACTCGGACCACTTCACCGCTTCTTGTTCCATTTGTTTCACAAGCGCGGGCGGTACAAGGACGACCGGGGAGCACGCCCCGGCCGCCGTACCTGCTAGCAAAGCGATCAAAGTTTTACCAAAGCCGACACCGTACATAAAAAAGCCGCCTAGGCGTTTTTCTATTACGGACAACGCTAGGGCCTGTTCAGGGCGTAGAGAGGCCCCGCCCAAGCCTAGCGCCGTATTCCAATAGTCGGCCGCTTCTTGGCCGTCTTGAGGGCCTTGTCGGGGCATGTCTAGGATCCGTTCTAGGTCGCTTGGGATTTTTTGGCGCGTTAGGTTTTGTATGTGTTGATCAAGGTTCATCGTCGGCCGCGCATTTTGCCGAGCTTTTCTAGGTCTTTAGCCGCGCCCGGTAGTGCCGCCAAGCCGCCGCAAATGTCGCGGGCACGCTCTAACATTTCAACCGTGAACGTGTGGCCCGTCGCGCTGTACAAATTATCGGGCGGGGCTACCCGCAATTCATTTGCGACGCGTTCAAATTCACGGGCAAGGCTTGCGGGATCCATTGTTTCGGGTATTGCGTCGGGCTTACACGCTTGGCCAATGCGTGCAAAAACCCGATCAAAAGATAGATTTCGGTTAACGTAATTCATGGCCGCAACGCCCACGCCACGCGCTCATGTGCAATCATGAAAACGTGGGTATATACGGCCAAGGCGACGCAAACGCCAAAAATGAAGACCTTTGTTTTTTCCATTACCGCCCCCAAATGATAAGCGCGCCCGCGCGTTCTAAAATGGGAAGCGCGACCGACAACAGCGGATCCGTGCGGTTTGCGATAATCAGGCCCGCCGGTGTTTCTTTGTCTACGGCTTTTTGCAATTCCCCTTCAAGATACTTTTCGGCCTTGCCGAAATCGAGACGCATCGCCGACCACGTTTTTTTGTGCCTTTTCTCAAGGATCTCTATACATGGGCGGATCCAGTTGTTGAATTTGTGGGCGTTTTTTGGTGTGTCGTTGAAATGTGCACCGACCACTAACACAAGACGATCGCAAATAGCCGGGGCGGCCTTTGTGAAGTTTTCGATCCTCTTGGCTTGGTCTAATCCGGGCACGGTCTCGGGCGTGGCGGGCATGGTAGGTTGTGTTTCTTGCTCTACCGGCTCTTCTACATAGCCTTCGGGGTTTTCTTCGTATACCTCACCGTCTTTGCATCTTAATTCACTGTACATCAACAAGCGATTCCAGCGCGTGGCCGATACCTTTTTGTTAGCTGGCATCTTGGATTGGTACCAGTTCCTCACGTCTTGTTCGTCCATTCGCCCGCTATTTGTGATCATTTCGCGCAATTCGTTTGCACATACTCGGATATCGGCATCCGTAAACGATGATCTTTGCGCTATAAATTCGGGTTTCGGTTCGGCCGGTTTAGCCGGTTCGGTTACCGTGATGCTATCCACACCCACCGAAAGGCCGGCGGCTTCGATCACGCTTGGCCAGTCGCTTTCGTCGATGCCGTCACGGATCAAAAGGTTTTTAACAGCGGCGGCCGGTAGCTCTCCACCGAACAGTTCGGCCATGTTTTTTAACTTGGCCACCGTGTCGGCGTTCAACGTTGGGGTTTGATCTACTTCGGGCGCTACGTCAGGCGGTAGCAATCCGAAAGCGGCTTGTATGTTTTGCGTTTTTTGGTCCATTTTTTTCCCTTTTGTCTGTTCGGCCGTGGCCGTGCGAGTATTATTATCAGTTGTGCCATTATTTGCAAGCGTGTTGCGGTTTTTAGGGCTAAACGGGCATTTTTGCGCGTGATAGCAGCCGCCATAATCGCCGCACGCGTTAGCGTTTCCCCCGCACGTTTCGCCGGTAGGATCCGTTTTTTTCGGGGCCATTTCTTCGGCGATCTCGCCTAAGTCTTGCCAGTTTTTCTCGATCTGGTCCCATGATAGCGACGTACTCACAGACATCGAAACAGGTAGGCCGCGCGTGCGGTAATAGATCAACTCCGCGTCTACGGTTTCGGGCTTGTCTTCGTAGTATGCGGCATAAGCATAGGTCAATAACTGGATATCGGTATTCAATTCACCGCGTGTTTTTGCCCACTTGAAATCTGACGTTGTTTTATGGTCTCCGATATAAAATTGATCAGTCCCTAGCATATCGATCCGGCACAGTATTTTAGAGTTTTCGGATAGCGGCAAGGTGATCGACTCTTCGATCGACAAGCCGGACGGGTCCGGTAACTTGTCGAGGCCGCACGAAGCGATCCGCCCGGGCTTTGTGTCGGGTGGTTCGGTGCCTTCAAGGAGGTATTTTTCTAATATATCATGTACCTTTGACCCTAGCGCGGCGGCGGGTTTGGGCGGGCTTTTGTCTTGTAGTGGTCCGTACTCGTACCACCACGCGCGTGGGCATCGTTTATACTTGCGGATCTGGCTAACAGATACGCGGATCGGTTGTCTGGCTTGTTTAGAACGGAATAAATCGTTCCAAGATTGTTTATGGTTATCAGGCTTCGGGGCGTTGGTCATTGGTTGAGTCCTTACGTTTTAAAAGGTTTTCGAAGCGTTCAACGTCGCCGATCTGTAGGCTTTCTGCGCGTCTTAGAACGTCAAATAGTTCGATCCGGTAGCAGCGAAGCCGACTAGATCCAAAGTTTTTCCGGGCCTGTACGCCGCCGGCTAGTGTTTTAAGCGCGCCCGCTAGTGTACCTTCACGCGGTGGTTGGTCGCCCATGAGCAAGCCCCACAAGCCACGGAGGGCGGGCACGTTTACGAAGATATAGCGCCCCTCTATTTTGACACCCTCCACGGGTTTCGCTCGGTCGATAAAATGGGCCAAGGCCGCAAGCGTGGCACCTTGGATCCCACTGTTGCCCATCAAATCCCGATGCCAGTCGGCGATCTCACCTTCGACCAAAAAACGCCCGCCGGTTTTCACTTGGCGCGTGTTGGCTAAATACTTCGCGTGTCGAGCGATAGCACCCGGCCGGCCGTATTCGTCCAAAACCCATCCGGCGGTGAAGTCGCGGCCGCCCATGAATTGTATATAATCGCGCGGGGTTGTATCGTGTTTTATGTGTAGAATACGCTCGGCAATGGCTAAAAGGTCGTCGCGCCCGAGATTTTCGGTAAGCTTTAGCGCGTCGGCGTTATTCGCTAAAATAATTAAGCGCGGGCATCCTCGAAGGGTCGCGGATGGGATATTTTTTCGTCGTAGTTGGCGTGTACTTTCGCCGATCAGTGTTCTAAAATTAGCACTAAAACCGTCGCCACCGTCGAAGGCTTGGAACATTTCATCCACAAGGACAATAGGTGAGCGCGTTAACGCCCCGTTGAATTTGCCCGTGGCATCGGCGTAAGATGTCGCCCCACCGCCCCAAAGGGCAGCCAAGCCGCTAGCAAATAGGCCCTTTCCAGTACCCGGCGGGCCTTGTATGTATAGCGCGCATATTGGGCGATCTAAGCGCGCAACCGTCGCGATCCAGTCTAGGAGTTTTTCGTGATAATCCCCGGCGAAATGTTTGAGCCACTCGGCGATCTCTTCGTTTTTTTCTGGCTGCACGTCTACAGGTACACAACACCCACCGATCAAGGTGCCCCCATTCACGTCGCTATGGTACACGCTTTTTTCGCGGCCCATTTCTACCACTACTTCGACGGCTTGCCGTCCGTAATCGGCCAAAAATTCGGGCACGCCGCGCGGTTTTTGTTGGCGGCTTCGGGTCTCTAACCCGGGTATTTTACACCACTGCTCCAAGGCTTGGCACACGGCCGCGCCGGGTACGGGTGGGCGGTATGTTTGGCCCGCCGTATCATGTATGTAGTAGCTTGTACCGTGGTAAACGATCGGGGGCTGTTCACTTTGTACGCGCTCTTTTATCTCTTCGCGGGCTTTTCGTTTCGCTTGGTCAATCCCTACCAAGTAGCAACACCGATCCCATAGATCATCTAGCGTTAGTTTTGACCCTTGCCGGCCACCGGCCACGATTGAAGGGGCTAAGGCTTGATAAACTAGATTCGGATCGTCTAACCCTAGCCGCCCGACCATAACGGCCGCACACTTAAACATCGTAGATTGACGCGCGCCGTGGCTGGCTAGCGGCTCACCTTCGCGGATCTTGTCGTATTTGTTGCCCAACGCGTCGGCGCAGCCGTCAACGATGCCCCACTCCAGCGGGGTAAGTGTGCGCAGTTGGGGCCGTTCTTGGCTTTTTCCTGATAGCGTTTTAGGCTTCACGGTTTTTTGTAGTGGTAACGGTGCGACCCATTGCAACGGGGCAAGGTTTGAAAGGTCTACAAAGGCTTCTAGGTTTTCACCGTCGCGGTTCACCCGGGGCAGCCTAAAAAGCGTATTCCAACGCTCGACACAATGAGGATCGACGGGCACGCCTTCAGTCCTTAGATGCGTATAAAATTGCTCGATAAAATGAGACGCGACCGACACCGGGACCGGTTGATCTAACCTAAAAACCAAGCGATACCCGCCCCGGGTGCCGTAAAACCCGGCGCGCCTTAACGCGGTTTTGTTTTTAAGTGTGGCCCAGTGGCTTTCGGCTTCGTCCGGTGTCCACCTTTTGTGATCGGCGTTGTCTACGTCTACGAATACCCAATTTAAGATCGGCTCTTTTTGTTCTTCAATAAGCCGCCCAAGGTCGCCAAGTTTAAGCCGTGGCGTGGGTGTGCCGTCCGGGTAGGTGTACCCTACGGCGTGCGCGTCGGTAGCGTGTGTTTTTTGTAGGGCTTGGACACCGTCTAAGGGTTCGAAGTGTTCAGAATTAGAAGAAACGCGGGAATGTGGAAGGACTATAAGAGGGTTTTGCACTGTAAGATCTCCAAAGTAAAAAGACACCGGCGAGCACCTTTGGACCATGCCCACCGGTGTCCAGTGAGTAAACGGGGAGCGACCCCGGAAGGTTTTAACATGGGACAAACGGCCGGCGCTAGGATATAATCAGAAATGAGAACAAAAAAGGAGGGCTTATGAGCCTCACAAACTTAACCGCGCGCGCTTTGTTTGATCCGGATGGGGCTAAAGATCTGATCCTTGAGCAAGCCGACGCGCTAAACTACGAAACCCGGCCCTTAGCCGTGGCGCTTGGGGTGTCATACCCGACACTTTTGCGCGTACTTCGTCGGCTTGAAATTTCCGAAAATGTCCGGGCGTTATGGTTAAATAGGCGCAAGGAAAACAAGGAGCAGGGCCATGGCGAAAAAAAGACCGGCACAAGGTAAAGCACGCGTCAAGGTAACGAAAAGCGGTAAGCGGATCAGCTACGGCCAAGCGGGAAAAGCCGCCGACGGTGGCCCACGCGTACGGCCGGGCACTAAAAAAGGTGATGCCTACTGCGCGCGCAGCGCGGCCCAAATGGCCCGTTTTCCCAAGGCCGCCAAGGATGCGACGAGTCCCCTACGTTTGTCGCGTAAGGCTTGGCGGTGCGTTGGCACTAAAAGCAAGCGGTACGGTAGCAAATGAGACCGATCGAAGAGATAATAGAAGACCTGAACCATAGCGACGAGGCCGCCCCGCCCGAACTATTAGACGAGCTTTTTTGGTCGGCTATGTCGCGGGGGCTTGGGTCGGGTGTCGGTTCGTGGGGCCGACTCTTCGCCGACGTGCGTGGGTGGACGAAGACGGGCGGCGACAACGCAAACAAAACCGAAGAACGTTTATCCGACACTGAAGCCGCCGCCCTCGTGCGTGCCGTTTTGGGGGGCGAATAACACGCGGCCCCGTAAAGATTTAAAGGAAACATACAGCCCGGACCCGTTGATCAGGTGTTCGGGTTTTTTTGTGCGTCCACATGTACCACCTCGGGAACTGCTCTATAAAACGCGATGCCTTCAAGCCCATACGATCATGTTTTTCACGT
>Ga0316203_1000892_pt1 | contig 26598 bp, 27 predicted proteins | sample 6monrhotite_MG_FD_204940 | JGI IMG/M metagenome (GOLD analysis project Ga0316203, IMG submission 204940) | Microbial mat bacterial communities from mineral coupon in-situ incubated in ocean water Damariscotta River, Maine, United States -... | ecosystem: Environmental > Aquatic > Marine >... | reverse complement strand
TTTCGGGGCGATGAGCTCCCGGTCGGCCTCCGCTCGAAAGAGGGAAGATTGGCCCGACTCAAGGAGGCCCAGACTCGTTTAGAGCAAAAAGAACAGGACTCCAAACAAGCCCAAGAGGCGAAGCTTAAGCAGAGAGTTAAGGAGGAAGAGCAAAGCGGTAAGAAGAAACGAGGACCCAAGCCCAAACAGGCAGATGAGCTAGTTAAACCAGAAGCGAAGGCCGATATCACTGATCCCGAGAGCCGGATTTTCAAGACTAGACGGGGCTTTGTTCAGGGCTACAACGGCCAAGCCATGGCGGACTGATCATCTCAAGTGATCGTGGCCCAAGGGATTACCCAAGAGGAGAATGACCGTCGCCAGCTAGCCCCCATGTTGAAATCCTGTGAGACTCAAGCGGGGAGATTGCCCAAAGAGTTGCTTTGTGACGCAGGCTATTGGAGCCAAGCCAATGCGGGTTTGGGTGAGGACGTAGAGCTATTGATCGCTACCCAGAAGGACTGGAAAATTCGTAAGAAATTAGCTGAGAGTGAGGCCCCCAGGGGGAGAATTCCCCATGGCTTGACCGTGACTCAGCGAATGGAGCTCAAGCTGCTGACTAAAAAAGGAAAGGCTGGATATAAACAGCGAGGTTCTACCATTGAGCCAGTCTTCGGGCAAATGGTGATGCGAGGGCTGACAAGATTCATGCTCAAGGGGGTTGAGAAAGTGGGGATGGAATGGTCTCTCTGGTGCACCACCCATAATCTGCTCAAACTCTGGAGGGCAGGTTGGAGGCCAGAATCGGCCTAAAAAACTAATCCTCTGGCGAGAATCTGGGCTCGGATGCCATAAAAATCACCAAAGACAACCTGAGATTCCGCCAAGCAGTCCCGCTTGCGGGGAGCATTGGATCAACAGCGGGGGACCGCCGATGTCTGGAGTTTCGGCCATTAGTTTACCGGACAGGCTCTGAAGCAGTTCGATTAAAAATGAGATGACTTATTGAATCTTCTAATCTAGATTCATAGTTAAGAAAATCAACCTTTGCAAAACAAATCATGTTTTTTATCAATCGGCTACAAACGAGAACAAAGCGCTACCTTGCTTCTGGTTCTTTGATCTTTGTGTTTAATCTGGCTTTGGCTTGGGTGGCCATTGAAAGCGGTTATTTTTCCAGTTTAAAGTTAGGGAATAATGAAATTCATTTAATTATCGCTGAAATTACAATTTTGTTGTCTTTTTTAATTCATAATTTTTACACATGGGGAAGTAGTTCGGCCCATATTTTTCGCAAGTTCATTTATTTTCACCTCATTACTCTTGCAACACTTCTCCTGCGAATCGTCGCCTTTTCCGTGATGGATTTCATTGCGGTTCCCTGGCCCATCAGTTTTACCATTTCGGTATTTCTCATTATTCTACTCAACTTTGTTGGATTTGATGTCTTTGTATTTTCTCATGAAAATGATTCAAGAGCCGACAATCAATGTATCTATGAAGAAAATGAATTGGGAACGGTCGTTTTAGAATCCATTGAAGACGCAGAGCAGTATAACCGTTGGCTATCCTCAAAATTTGAACCCTTTTTAGGGCAGAAAAATTTAGAGTTTGGTGCTGGAAATGGAACCATTGCCAATCTTGTTAGCGAAACTGGCACCATTGAGGTTTGTGAAATTTCCGATTCCCGGCTCGCCTTTTTACAGGATCGCTTTAAAGATCGTGAAAATGTGACCGCCTACCATCAAGATTTTTTTGGCATAGAAGCAACCAATAGTTATGATTTAATTTATAGCTCCAATGTCTTAGAACATTGCGAGAATGACTTAGAATTCATTGAACATAGTTATAACCTCTTAAAACCCGGTGGCCGTTTTGTGGCTATTTTGCCAGCAGGTGCTTGGCTTTATTCAAATCTTGATAAAAACTTGGGTCATTTCCGCCGGTACCACCTAGTCGACAACATTAGAATAAGACAATTCATTAAAGACAAAAACTTAGCATTGGATATGAAAAGTTTCCGTTTTTTGAATCCATTGGGTGCATTTGGTTGGTACTTAAAATATAAACTATTGGGCTCTACAAAAATCACACCGGAAGATGCCATGGTAATGAATGCACTCATCCCTTGGATCAGCTGGTTGGACTGGCTACATCTACCTTTTGGGCAAAATTTGCTCATGGTTTTAGAAAAAAAATAACCCATGCAACAAAATAAAAAATCAGTTCTGATTTTAGGGTTGCTATTGCTGCTTTCCCTTTGCCTTTCCCTCCCCCTGTTTTTTAGTGAGCTTTTAAGCCATTGGCATAGCACAATTTTAGGTGATCACGGTGACGGTTTTTTTGTCATGTGGGTGATGCGGCATAATATTTTTCACCTGCTAAATGGCGAATTAAGTAGCATTTTAAATGGTCGGATATTCTTCCCTGATGCCGGCCCCACAATGCTGTTTTCAGAAACTCTATTTGTTCCCACAGTTATTTTTCTATTCTCCAGTTTCTTTGATGCACATATTTTCGGCGCATTTAATTTAACCGTTCTTATTTCAACCTTTCTAACCTTGGCCGCTCACGCCTTTCTATTGGCCCAAATGCTGCCCACGGCTGAACAGCCAAAAGACAAAAGGATACGTTATTTACTAATTTTTCTTTTTGCCACCATAGGTACATTCAATTTGGGGCGGCAAATTTACTACGTTCATTTTCAAAATCTATTTTCTTTTTTCCTGATTTTGCAAGTTGGCGGTGCATACCAACACCTTAAAAATGACGATACCAAGGGCCTACATTTGATGATGATTGGCTTTGTGGCGGTAACCTATTCAGCCTTATATTTTGCAGTATTGGGTTCTGCTTTACTTTTCTTTTGGGGTTGGATTTTTCTTTTTGCAAAGGGGGTCAAAGAAACCCTACGATTTGCCAAATCAAAGGGCTGGGTTATTGCTCTATACTTAGCACCCGTGGCTGCCTTGTCTGTCTTATACGGCAAGCAGCATAAAGAGTCTGCTTTGATATGGCCTATACACGCCCAGTTTCGGGACCTCTATACTCCACCGAATTTTGCTTATATTCGGCAAATTGTCGCCCCCTATTTTAAGTGGCCCTTACAGCATCACGAAATCCCCATGTACTTAGGGTTATCACTGATTTTGTTGTTGCTGGTCATTACTGCAAGCAAGCTTTCTGTTTTCCCCAAGTATATTTTAACAGGGCTGAAACATAAATTTGTATGGGCCTTTATGTTTGGCTATATACTAACTGGCTATTTCCGTTGGATTTCCCCCGAAATCGGAGCGCAGATTGGCTGGTTAACGATCGCTATGTTAGTTTTTGGTAGTATGGCCCTCTTTGCCAGAGCAACAGAAAAAAGAAAAGGGAATGTCGGATTAGTGATGATCATTTTCTCTATGTTGATCACCTATGAGATTTGCTTTGGAACGCAGGGTGTTACTACTGGCACTGATTATGACGTTTCTGTGTGGGGGGTCTTTGTAAAACTCCTTCCGGGCATGCACAAAATCAGGGTCGTTTCCAGGTTTGGCCCCGTTGCCTTAAGTTTCCTTTTGGCCCTTGTTGCCCTTTGGTTTTGGCTTAAAATTTCTTCTGGCGGAAGACATAAAAATTGGTGGATAGCCTTCGCCATTTCTTTCTGTATCCTTTTTCAAGTAGAACACTTTGGCAAAATACGGATTAATTCATATGAGTCAAAAACCTTACGACCAAGCCCAGAGGAAACACTTGAATTAAACAAGATACAAGGCCCCTTGGCTAGCTTTCCCACAGCCCCCTTTTTCATCAACACCTGGATTATGCACTATGTTGTTGAATTACCAAATATTCACTTGGTGAACGGTTATTCAGGGCAAAATCGACCAAGCTTTTTGAGCATAATGAAAACGCCAGTAGAATTGGAGCCCAATTGCAGGCAATTAGAAGAACTTAAAAACAGAGGGATACACCAGGGGATTATTTTAAAGCCCTTACTTAGTGGATATAGTGCAGAAAATTTGCAGCCCTGCCCAGTAAACTTTATCTATGAGAATGAAAAAATTAAACTTTTTAGTTTTTAAATTAATCCTCCGCTTGATCAATTGATGTAAGCCTCCAAGATTTCCAGTAACAAATTAGCCTCGCCGCATTCAATTGAACTCACATATTTAGTAGCCCCTACGAACTCAGTTAAAAAACCTTTTATTTAGAGCCTGTCCAACAAACCTCTTTAGTTATCGTATCAGTGAGTTGATAGTTACAACCTGAATCAAACGCCAACTGGAGCAACGCTATGTCTTACAACTTCCTTCCCTATGACCAGAATCAGCTGTTCCTGATGCCTCCAAGTTTGGAGGAATGGTTGTCTGATGACCATTTGGCCCGATTCGTATCTGAGGTTTTGGATCACTTGGACGACCAAGAACATTTGGCAGGGTTTTACGCCCGTTACCGAGAGGACGGCTGGAGGCGGGCTGCCTTTCTCCCCTGGCCATAGGGGTTTACGGCGTGGCGCTCGGCCCTTTTGGGGGAGCCTACCGTTACACCGATTTAAACCCTTCGTTTTGGGGGGTGATGGTCCAAATAATACCAGGGTTGCATAAAATCCGGGCGATCGGTCGTTTTGCCCCCATCGGACACTTGATGATCATCGCTCTGCTTGCCTGTTTTGTGATGTTTAGGGTTCAGCCTCTTCAGGTGAGATACAAAAGGCTTGGTCTGCTCTTGTGTTGCGCCCTTTGGGTTTCAGTCCACCTCACAGAGCAATATACCCCTGTATACATCACCGGGAGAAGTTCAACACTGGTCTCCCCGGAGCCCGACGAAAAGGCTTTTTTTGAAACCCTAGGCCAGCCTGTCTTGAGTTTTCCCACCAAGCCATTCTACGGAAACACCCTGTCGATGCTGTATTTCAGGAATTTCCCCGATATCCAACAGATCAATGGATACTCCGGCAGGTCCACCCCCTTCTTCGACCAGATCATGGATCAAGTGGGTCCAAATTGCGCCCAAGTCAACTTGGCACGATCCAAAGGGGTGAATCACTTTGTTTTCTTCAAATACAGACTCCAAGGAACCCCTTGGGTAAACCTTTCGGACTGTTTGGACAAACCGTTGTTTGAGTCCCACCGGGTGGTGGTATATTAGTGTTTGCAAACCCCAGGCTCAACCCCCTTTGCGCCAAACGGTGTGAAGGTATGGATGTTCACCTCCAGACGGCGAGATGTGTACCGACTCTAGTTGAGACCGAAGCTCAAAATCGGGCCCCAAAATAACCTGTAGAGTCTGGACAGTGTGGTGGATTGTCCGAAGCCCATTGCAACGCTCTGGCCCCCCGGGTGCAAAGCCGGACAGAACCAACCTACCGCCAGGAAGCAAGGCCTTTTTGAGCCGCTTCACATAGATCGCTTGCTCTTCTGGTTCGGTCAGAAAGTGAAACACCGCCCGGTCATGCCAACACCGAAAGCCAGCAGGAAGAGGCTGGGTGAGCAGGTCGGATGCGATCAGCTTCACCTTATTATGCTGTCCTTTCAGCCGCTGATGCACTTGGGCAAGGACACTCGGGCTGAGGTCCAAAAGGGTGATGTCATCAAAACCCAACTCCAGCAAACGATCCACCAGCACCGAGCCTCCGCAGCCGATATCGATCAGTGGTTGAGCCTCCTCAGGCCCCCCGATGAGGGTGATCGAGGTTTCTGGATCTGGCTGGTACCAGCCAAGCTGTTCTAGTGGGCGCCCTTGGTAGGCCTGCTCCCATTGTTGCCGCCTTTCCTTCATCCTGCTCCTTCGGGTTAAAAGGTTGCTTTTATTTTACTCCACTTGCTCGTTTTTATAAAGCCTTTCCTGAAACTATCCAGGGATTTACAGAATCAAACCAGATTCAAAGAAAAATATACTAGCCACGGGCCTAGAAATAACCTAAGTTTTGGGTGGGTAGGTCCAAGACCCTAGGCATTGTGCCCCTGTCACAAGCTACTCACAGCAGCGAGTGATAAGCCAACCAACTGTTCTACTAAACCTGAGTCAGTAGATATACGTGTGTAATACAATATTATTGTACTTCTTTAGAAATTACTGTAGCTGTAAGGTACCGCTTTTTTTTCATATCCCCCATAAATCGACCGATGTTTGATAAGTTTTCAATCGGAGCGAAGCTCCAATCGTCCTACGGGATTCTGTCATGCCTTCTAGTTTTATGCGCCTACTCCGGCTATAGTGGACTGCGTGGGGTGGCAGAACGGAACGAAAAGCTCTCTGGAGTGAACCAGATGTCAAGGAATATCCTGGAAATCAGGCACCTTGAAATGGAATTCACGTTAACCCGAGACTTTAAATACTCTCAAGACCTGGACGAACGGCTCCAGCGGCTGAAAGCTCAAGCCGCAAAAACAGACTCGCTGTTCACGGACAAGGTCAACCATGATCAAATGTCTGTGATGATCAGTGCGATTGGTATCTATGAAACATTTTTTCAGCAATATGTAGCAGCGTCAGCCCACCAGACCCTACTCCAAGAAAGAATGGACGCTGCTGCCAAACAACTGTTCAGCCAGATCAGGCAGTTCCGGGGGGATCAAAAAAAGCGACTGACTGAAGAACTGAAGCGTGGACGTGCCTCGGTTTTGACGGCACGAATACAAAAAGTTACCGCCGCTCAAACGGCGATGGAGTTAGTTGAACACATCAGGATCTCAACGAAGGACTACATGTTGACCTTCGATGAGTCGCATGTCGACGAAGTCGCCAAAGAGTACAAACAACTGAGTCAACGTTTATCCCGATTAAAAGCATCCTTGTCATCGACCCAGCAAAAAGAGTCGGTTGCCCGGATATCGGTAGCCGCCGCCGGGTACATCAAGGCCTTTGATGACTATGTAGAGCGCAGCATTGAGCAGTCAGACTCAGAAAACGCCCTGATGCTTTCGGCAGCGAAGGTGGTGGAGCTGACAGAAGTTTCCTTAAAGGACCAACAATTAAAAATGGACAACGAGGTGATTTCCTCTGAGATCTACGTTTTTATCGTTGCGATCATTGCGATCTTCTTGAGTGTGATTCTGGGGTACATCTTCAGCCGAAGCCTACGAACCCGGATTTTGCGGCTGATGGGGCACATCCAAGAAGTGGATAAATCCAAGCGGCTGGTTCCCCTCGCATCCATTGAGTCCGCCGACGAAATCGGCCAGATTGGGGTTACCTTCAATCATTTTATTTCGGAGATCAAAGGGATCCTCCAAGAGTTTGCCAATGGCTCTGAGACGCTGGCTTCCGCTTCAACCCAACTCTCCAGCTCGACGGTTGAAATTTCCCGTACGGCAGACTCTTTGCGAGATAATGCAGATTCTTCTGCGGCAGCGGCTCAAGAGACCAGCTCAAATTTGCAATTGATGACCGAGTCGATCAATCGCATCAATGAACAAATCTCCGAAATCCAACGGGCAGGCCAAGAGGCAAACGACTTAGCATCTGCAGGTACAGAAGCAGTCCATGAAGCACGGGGCTCCATGGAGGCCATCACGGTCTCCTCAATGAAAATTGTCGGGATCACAAAAGTGATCGAGGAAATCGCCTCCCAAACCAATTTGTTATCCCTGAATGCTGCGATTGAAGCGGCAAAGGCAGGGGAGTTCGGGAAGGGATTTGCGGTGGTCGCAGATGAGGTTCGCAGCTTAGCTGACCGTAGCACCAGTGCGGTTGCCGAAATCAAAACTTTGATTGAAAAAAGTGAGACCGACGTGAAATCTGGCAGCAAGGTGGTGCTGCGCACCAGCGATGCGTTGGACCAAATCATCTCGGCCGTACAGACCATTTCATCAGGAATCGACCAGAATGCCCATGATATTGCGGAGCAAGATGCGAGCACTAGAGAGGCCAGCGTAGCCGTAGAGGACATCGCACAAACGGCGGAGTCGAACGCAGAATCGATCAGTCAATTAGCCAATACAGCAAACGAAGTGAACAGTACCGCCCGAGAGTTGAGCCGGACGGCTGAAAAATTGAATGAACAGATCAATCATTTTAGTTTTGATGAGGTCTCGTCTTAACCTGATCCATCCAGTGCTGCCCGGTGTACCTGGGCGGCACCCTGAGGGCTGGGCAGGTACCAAGGTAGGTGCCCCAAACCTTAAGGCAAGCGGTTTTCTAGAGTAGAGCACAGCTTCACAAGCCACCGGCTCAATAGTTGATCTCTCGGTCTAAACTTCGGTAGTTCACCGCTTCAGCCAAGTGCAGCATTTCAACTTGCTCAGACCCCGCTAAATCAGCAATGGTTCTCGACACCTTCAAAATCGAATCATGGGCTCGGCTAGACAACCCTAAGGCTTCCAAAGCTTTTTTCAACAATTGATGGCCTTCGGGGCGGAGCTGACAAAACTGCTCCACCTCTTTATGAGACATATTTGCGTTATACCTGGTTTTTAAGGCTTTAAAACGAGCTAGTTGGATTTTGCGGGCAGACTCCACTCGTTTCCTGATGGAGCGGCTTGACTCCCCAGGAGCGGCAAAATTCAGTTCATCATAACTGAGCGCTGGCATTTCAACTTGCAGATCAATCCGGTCAAGAAGGGGCCCGGAAATCCGCCCTCGATACTTTTCCACCTGCCCAGCAGAGCACCGGCAGGGCTTTTTTGAATCCCCCAAAAATCCACAGGGGCAAGGGTTCATGGCTGCAACCAAAATGAAATCTGTAGGGAACCTCAGGCTTGACTTAGCCCTTGAAATTTGGACTTGCCGGTCTTCAAGGGGCTGACGGAGCAGGTCCAATACGCTGCGTGGGTATTCGGGCAGCTCATCTAAAAACAAAACCCCATGATGAGCTAAACTCACCTCACCTGGACGAGGGACGCTGCCCCCTCCGATCAGACCTGCGTTTGAAACACTGTGATGGGGGCTTTGAAAGGGCCGTTCTCGCAACCGATCGACCCCTGACTTCAACATACCTGCTACCCCGTGTATTTTGGTGGCTTCGATCATTTCATCGAAATCCATCGCAGGCATGATGGAAGGGAGCCGTTTCGCCAACATGGATTTCCCAGAGCCAGGAGGCCCGTTAAACAAAACATTATGTTTCCCTGCTGCGGAAATTTCCAAAACTCGTTTGGCGGTCTCTTGGCCTTTCACCTCTGCGAAATCCAGGTCGTTGTTTTCAACCGATAGACTTCCCGTTTCATCCAGTAGAAAAGGGCTCAAAACGCATGTTTGGTTCAGGTGTCCGATCACTTCGCCTAACGTCTTAGCTGGGAAAATATCCAACCCTCCAACCAAAGCAGCAGACTGGGCATTACCTTGGGGTACGATCATTGCGCCAATCCCTGCCTCACGTGCGGCCAATGCCATCGCCACGATACCCTTCACGGGGCGAAGTCGCCCTTCCAAACTCAACTCCCCAACCAATAAGTATCCATCGCAGCCATGGTGCTGGATCTTTTGGGAAGCTTGCAAAATCGCACAGGCTATCGGCAAATCGAACCCTGTCCCCCCTTTGGGTAACTCAGCAGGGGCAAGGTTCACGATCACTCTTCGGATCGGGAACCCACCGGCAGCATTGTTGATGCTCGCGGTGATTCGGTCCCGGCTTTCCCTGATCCCTGAATCCGGCAAACCAACAATATTAAACGTACCGAGCCCTATAGAGACATCGGACTCAACTTCGACCAAATGCCCATCAACCCCGAGAATGCAGGCAGTTTTTGTAATCGCTGTGGCCATGGGTTCTCCGGTGAGGTCTAAAAATGGGTAGGAATAATTTTTTGTATCAGATCGCTCGCTCAAAATACCTTGAAGGTAAACGTTTGTCCACCTGTTATAAAACTTTTGCAAGCAACTTAACTGTTGCCCCAAGCCTGTTGTTTGGTTACACTTATAACAAAAGCCTACAGCCTAAGCTGATTTTTCCGTTGCTACACTAAAGGCAGTTCAATGCATACAACGATACTCCCATCACCAGACCAACGAATGTCGAGTTGGTTCGACCAGCAGAACCGGGTAGAACAACTGGATAAAAACTCCAAGTTCCGGTTTTCTCTGACCTTGTCTCGTCAGTTTGGCTGCGAAGCTTACCCTTTAGCGGTGGCTTTGAAGGACGCTTTAGAAAAAGTAGACCACGGCCAACAGTGGACAATTTTTGACCGTGCTTTGATCGATAAGATCTTACAGGAAAACCAGATCAGCCGTAGAGTCTTAGAAGACTTTGGTCGAAAAAGTGTGTTTTATGATTCACTGATGTCTAGCTTAGTCCCTAAATGGACCTCTGATGCTGACGTGTATGAGTTGATGGTAAAAACCATTATTTCCACCGCTCAAGCTGGCCGAGTGATTTTTGTAGGCCGTGGTGCGGCTGTGGTCACACAAGAACTACCACGGTGCTTCCACTTCCGTTTGGCTGGAAACCGGGAATACCGGTTGGACTCCTTGATGCGACGCCGTGAGCTGAGCCGTGAAGAAGTTCTCGTGATGGTGAAAGAACGTGAAGCGGAACGTGAACGATTCATCAGCCGTTTTTTAGGCACTGATACCGCTGCGATAGACAACTATCACATGGTTTTCAACACCGAAAAAAGCTCGATCGACGAAATGTCTCAGACCATTTTGCATCATGTCGGCCTTCACATGGACGGCCTTCCATAGCTTACATTTGAAATACTTTTGGGGGGATCTTCCCCCAAAAGATCGCCCCATCTACTACGTTTTGGTTCATCATGCCGGACCTGCAGCACGCTGTTTTTTCCCACCCCTCAGTAAAAAACCGGCTTCGATTTGACTTGCTCAGCAATGGGCTAGGCAACCTGTCATTTTCGATCGACCAACAGCGCTATCCGCTGGGTGATATGAGCGTAGGGGGGTTTTGTTTTTTGGCCCCCTTCGGAAGCGGTATCTTCAGCGGCTTAACCGCACCGGTGATCTTTGGTCCACCGGGCGACCAACTTGTCGGTGAGCAAGTCCGTGGAACCTTTCAATTTGCAGGTACTCCCCAGGAAGATGCAGTCCATTTGGTGGGTGTGATTCAAAATGCCCAGGTTATCCAGTTGATTGGTTTCCAAGAGCTGGTAGATAACGCTCAAATCTGGTTAGAGGCCAACCCTCAGTGGGCAGAACTTCACAGCAGCCAGGAAAAGCTGGTCGCCATAAAGGAAGCCTATACATCTGCCCTTGACGCTCAAACGGACCCACTGGACACCAGTTTACCTTCGTTGAACGTCAGCATACTAAATCTCTTGATTGAGGCGGGGATGCCTACAACGTCTCAACGTGACTTCCTCCAGGGCCAAAACAACCTGAATCATATGTTAAAAATTGGGGTGGAATTTTTTACTGCAGTGGAGGGGATGGAGCTGATGGAGTTCACAAAGCCCTTTTTCTTGTATCCACCAGACCAAGCCAGCTAGCGACGCCACAAGGTTGTGACGTTTTTCTTTATATTCCTTGACGTCCCAGTCAATACGTAGGATTGATGTAGCAGTAAATCTATCACAGAAACAACATGGCTGAAGAAGATAAAGTGCCTGCCGAAGGCTCAGTAGACGAAAAAATTGCTCAGGCACTCGAAGAAAAAGAGAAAAATTCCCAAGTAGATGAGAGGGTTTTACTGTTACGTGAGTTCATGTCGAAAGAAACCTTCATCGACCCACTCAACCCAGATCACATCACCAAAGCCTACGCCCAGTACGACAAAAATCCAGGGCGCATGATCCAAGTTTTGATCGATGCATTCCAGGGGTACTGCCGAAAAGTGGTCCGGGAAACCGCTGTTCAACGTGTCAAAAATGAGTCCGCCCTTCTCCCCTATGAAGAGGCTGAAAACTTAAAGCGGACCGCTGTACAGGAGCTATCTCAAAGGGTTCAATCAGAAGTGGAGCTGGAGCAGCTGTTGGCTATGTTGCTGTTTAAAAACCATTTTTGGGCGTGGTTGCGGTTTGGGCTCAAAGATATCTTTAATGATCAACGTAAGCAGCCAGGGCACAGCATCAACACCTACCTCAACATCCGGTTTCATAAGTTCAAAGCGAGCCGAAAATTCCACACGGTTGCGGACCTTGTGGCCTACGACCTGACTGAGATCGTCAACTCCTTCAAGTCCACAGTGCTCAAAAACAAAGTGAAGATTTTCGATCCCCCATCGGAATAACCTAGGTGACCCCCAGACCGAATACCTGCCCTCCTAAACACAAAGAGCAGGGCCTGCATGGCGCTTTAGAAGGGTTTTGCAACCACCAATACAATGATAGCAATCATCAAGAGGGTAGGGGCTTCGTTGAAGACCCGGTAATACTTATGGCTTTTCTCGTTTTTATCTTCCGCAAATTGGAGCAAGTGGCGATAACAAAGGAAGTGATAAATCACCAGCAAGACCACTAGTGTCAACTTTGCATGCAACCAACCGCCACCAAAGCCGAACCCCAACCACAACCATACCCCCGCACCTAGGGTCAGTATCATGCTTGGGGTCATGATATAGTGAAACAGCTTGTGCTCCATCACCTTGAAGCGGTCTGAGCCCAGTTGATCTTCAGTCGTCGCATGATAGACATACAGGCGAGGCAGGTAAAACAACCCGGCAAACCAAGTGATCACACCGATGATATGGAAAATTTTTGCAGTTTCGTACATGAATCTTTTGACGGTAATTTAGGCAAAAAAAAAGGGGTTCAGCCTCGGCTTCACCCCTTTTGATGGTACTGCAAGGAAGCTTACTGATTGACCGAGTCTCTCAGTTTTTTCCCAGGTCGAAATTTGGCGACTTTAGCTTCAGGGATGTCGATCTTTGCGCCAGTCTTTGGGTTGCGTCCTTCACGAGCCTGTCGGCTTGTTGTGGTGAAGGTACCAAAGCCAACTAAAGTTACATTTTGTTGTTTCACCAAGGCGTTTTCAATCGACTCCAAAACAGCGTTTAATACTTTTTCGGTCGCTGCTTTGGTGGTGCCTGCTGCCTCAGCGGCTTCTGCAACCAACTCAGCTTTTGTCATGTTGTCGCTCATAGAATGAGTCCTCATCAAGAGAGATTTTGAAAAAAAGGAGAAATGTGTATTGGTTGCAAGAAGATCATCTTCAAATTCAACCGCAATTGCAACAAGATTTCTCTTTTTTTACCTCCTATCTCCCTATCAGTCGGGATCTAGCCTAAAAAAAAGACTTCAACAGAATGGTTTCTTCCCGTTTTGGCCCTGTGGAAACCAATGACATTTCCACGCCCAAGAGTTCAGCGATCCGCTCGATATAAGCAACAGCCAATTTAGGCAACTTGTCATACTCTGTGACGCCGACTGTCGGGCTCATCCAGCCCTCTAGCTCTTCGTACACAGGGACCATCCGTTCCTGGATACTCAACCGGTGAGGGAAGTAATCGAGCTTTTCGTTGGTGGCTGGGTCTAAGTAATGGGTGCAGATTTTCAAGGTTTTTAAGCCGTCCAAAACATCAAGTTTTGTCAAACCCAAGTCGGTGATTCCGTTGACCCGAACAGACTCTTTAAGCAGACAAGCGTCAAACCAACCGCATCGCCTTGCTCGACCAGTGGTTGCCCCGAATTCGTGGCCTACTGAAGACAGGTATTCACCGTCCTTATCGTCCAACTCTGTCGGGAAGGGGCCTGAGCCCACCCGAGTGGTGTAGGCCTTCACCACGCCAATCACCTGATCGATCTTGTTAGGTGCAACCCCAGAGCCGGTGCAAGCACCGCCAGCGGTTGTGTTACTGCTGGTCACAAAGGGGTGAGTTCCGTGGTCGATATCTAAGAAGGTGCCTTGGGCCCCTTCAAACAATACATGGTTGTTTGAAGTGATTTCCTGGTCAATCATCCGGGCGGTATCACAAACAAAGGGCTGGATTCGCTGCATGTGAACCATCAAGTCATCAAAAACTTGACCGGCTTCGAGGAACGGGCCTTGTGAACCCAATACATGTTCCAGGTATTTGTTTTTATCGTTCACCAACCGGTCGATTTTTTCTCGGAACCGAGGGGTGTCTTCGATTTCAACAAACCGGATGCCTTCTCGGCTCGCTTTGTCTTCATACGCAGGGCCGATACCCCGAGCGGTGGTGCCGATTTTATTTTTCCCCGCTCTGGTTTCTCTCGCTTTGTCGATCAACATGTGAAACGGCAAGATTACATTCGCTAAATCGCTAACAAAAAGTCGGCCACGAACATCCACCCCTAGCTCCAAAAGCTGGTCAACTTCTTCAAGCAACGCCTGAGGGTTGATCACCATCCCATTGCCGAGTACACAACGAACTTTCGGCTGCAAAATCCCTGAAGGGATCAAGTGCAAGACGAAGGTTTTGTCGTCAAACATCACTGTATGACCAGCGTTGTTTCCCCCTTGGAAGCGGACCACTAGGCTGACATGTTCTGCCAACAAATCCACCAATTTTCCTTTTCCTTCATCGCCCCATTGGGAGCCGATCACAATCATGTTCGACATTGTGTAGTTCGTTTGTACCGCTTTAAAGGCGGGGGTTGTTTGTAGCTTCGCCAGACTGACGAACGACCTTTCCTGCTTCTAGCCGTACCTTCCCAGAAGCCACATCATCAAGGGCCATAGGGAATATTCGATGTTCTTCAACGAGCACCCGTCGAGCTAGCTTTTCGACGTCGTCGTCTTCGAAGAGAGGCACCACTGCTTGGTCAATCACTGCTCCTGAATCGACCCCTTCATCCACAAAAATCACGGTGCAGCCAGAGTATTTCACCCCATACTGCAAGGCTTTTTCATGGGCATGCAAACCAGCAAAAGCAGGCAGCAAGGAAGGGTGTATGTTAATCATTTTCCCAGACCATTTCACCACAAAAGGGGTGGATAACAACCGCAAAAACCCGGCTAAAGCAATCAATTCGATCCCTTGCGCTTCTAAGGCGTGGTTGATTCCTTGGTCATATTCTTCCCGGCTTGGGTAGTCCCGGTGGTCCAGCACCAAGGTTTTGATCCCCACTTCGGCGGCCCGTTCTAACCCCTTGACTCCAGGATTATTGCTGATCACCAGCTTGAGGTCGTAGTTGGACCCCCCTTTTTTCCAAAAGTTGATCAGCGCAGCTAAGTTGGTGCCGTTCCCTGATATCAACACGGCCGTTGCTTTCATCCCTGGGACTCAGGGCTAGAATCAATCACTTTTTGAGCCAAGCCCATGCGGTATTCAATATGGCTCGCCTGCAAGCCTGGGTACTTGATCCCCAAAATTTGCAACGCCAAAACCGCAGCGTTATCCCCTCGGTCGATACCCACGGTAGCCACCGGAATCCCTGGCGGCATTTGTACAATTGAATAAAGCGCATCCTGACCACTGAGCGCAGAGCCCAATACAGGGACACCAATCACAGGGATATCCACCTCAGCAGCGACCACACCAGGCAACGCAGCGGCCATGCCTGCAATGGCGATGACCACTTCCACTCCGGTATCAATCCAATGTTCCAAGACCCCACGGGTCCGTTCTGGGGTTCGGTGGGCTGAAGAAACCTTCAGGTCGTAGCCCAACTCAAATTGGTCCAATAAAGCGGTGGCTTTGTCGGCAACTTTTTTGTCAGAAGCCGAACCTAAGATGATCCCTACTTTGACCCCTTTGGGCCGGTCTGCCTTGAGGCCTTTCAACCCAATGTCTCGGCGAAACTGCATCCCCGGCCAATGGATCTTTGCCGCTTCTTTGTAAGCCCGTTTCAGCGCGCTCGGCAAGTCGGGACCCAAAGCAGTGACCGCCAAGACCCGTCCACCGTTGGTTTTAAACCGACCGGCGTCCGCCTTGCTGCCAGCATGAAACACCTGTACTTCTGCAGAATCCTCGACTTCTTCAAGCCCTTGGATCACAAAACCTTTTTCGTAGTCTGCCGGGTAGCCTGCTGAAGCCAGCACCACACACCCCGCAGACATATCTTTCCACTTCGGCTGATAGCCCGACAATTTACCCTGGGCAATTCGCTTGCCTAACTCGATCAAGTCATCATCGAACAACATCATCAAGGGCTGACACTCAGGGTCACCAAACCGGATGTTGTATTCGACCACTTTTGCCTTGTTGTCTTTGATCATCAAACCAATGTACAAGACCCCCTGGTAAGGGCAGCCATCAGCCTGCATACCTTTTAGGGTCGGCTCCACCACTTCTTTGATCACCTGGGCCTCGACCTCTTCGGTGACAATCGGTGCAGGACAGTAGCAGCCCATGCCGCCGGTGTTGGGGCCTTTGTCGAGTTCGAAGATTCGTTTGTGGTCTTGCAGAGTCGGTAAGGTGACGTAGTCTGTGCCGTCAGAAAACACAAAGAAGCTCGCTTCCTCGCCGTCCATGAATTCTTCAATCACCACTTCTTCGCCTGCCTTGCCGAACTTGCCGCCAAACATTTCTTTGACCGCACCGACAGCCTCTTCCAAGTTCGGTGCAATCACCACCCCTTTACCAGCAGCCAAACCGCTGGCCTTGATCACAAAGGGGGCTTCTAATTGTTTGAGGAATGATTCGGCACTCGGGAGGTCGGTGCAGGTTTTGTAACCAGCCGTAGGGATCTGGTGACGAGCCATGAACTCCTTCGAGTAGGACTTGCTGCCTTCGAGCCGGGCAGCCAGGGCACTGGGCCCCACCACCATGATTCCAGCTTCCTGGAACTTTTCAGTCAAACCGCCGACTAAGTAGTCTTCTTGACCGATAAAAACCAACGATACACCGGTCTCTTTCGCCTTGGTGACTATGGGGTCAAAATCCGTCAGTCCCCAACACTCGGCAATCTGGGATATCCCGCCGTTGCCAGGAGTGGCGTATAATGCGGTGAGTTGGGGGCTTTTTTTAAGTGCAAAAGCGAGGGCGTGTTCACGACCGCCAGCACCGACAACCAAAACCTTCATGGCCATATTTGATGAGGGTTTAACAAGGCATCCAGCGAGGTCGCCTACCTCAATTAATCTGTAGGAATGCTCCCAGTCGGTCAAGGGGATTTTAGACGAACCAACGGAGCCTATCCTTGGGGTTGATTGGGCGGTGCTTCACAGACATACACCTCCTTTTTCCTGCAAACTGAATTTTGTCTCCCCTGATACACAGCAGTGGCTCAGGAGGGGCAATCCAGAATTTCAACGTTTCAAGCCCCCTGTAAACAATACTTTATTGGGGATTTCGAAGATTTGTGCTGGCCAAAAATTGAGACTTTTGCCTATAAGAAAGATCTAAAAAAAAAGGGTATTCTCATGCAGATAAAGTTTTTAGGGGTTGGCTCAGCGTTTACAACCGCCGAGTATTACCAATCCAACCTGGTCGTCACGGCTGGGAGCGGGAAAAAATTGTTGCTCGATTGCGGGACAGACATCCGTTTTGCCTTGGCCGAGGCCAAGTTGTCTGTGGCAGACTTTGACGGGGTGTATATCTCCCACCAACATGCCGACCATATCGGCGGGTTGGAGTACCTCGCTTATGTGACTTTCTTCAACCCTGGGTTAAAGCGGCCCTTGATGTTTGTGGAGCAGCAGCTCGCAGCGCAAATTTGGACCGATAGCCTCAAAGGCGGCCTGAGCATTGTGGACGACACCCCCAGAGACTTAAACGATTTTTTTGATCTCCAGCTGCTGAACCTGGAGAAACCTTTTGTATGGGAAGGCATCACCTTCACTATGGTGACCATGCCCCATGTGATGACCAACGTAGGGAACATCGTTTCTTACGGGTTGTTGATCGAGGAACCAGGGCACGACACCGTCTTTTTTAGCTCTGATTCGACCTATGCCCCTGAAATTCTGGCTAAACTACCAGAATCAGTGACCACGATTTTTCATGACTGCGAGACTTCCCCTCGGCACACTGGGGTCCATGCTCACTACACCGAACTTCGCCAACTCCCCGAATCGGTCCGGGCCAAAATTTGGGCCTACCACTACCAAGTAAACCCACCCTTTGACCCAGTCAAAGACGGCATGTTAGGGTTTGTCCAAAAGGGCCAAGAATTTTCCTTTTAGTGGCCCCGTATTCTGGGGTAAAACGCCAGCGTGAGCGCAACGACAACAGGGCCTAACCGAGCGGAACTCCGTTCCTACTCGCCTAGGCTGCCCAAAAAATCTATTCTAGACCACGGCAACAGACCTGCAACCACAGGTTGAAATCTAAAAAATGAAGTAAATTTCACTGGACTTTCGTGAGGCTGGGGGATTAAATGAACGAGTGTACAACATCGACCCAGGCAAACATGTCTAACCCCATCCAAACAGAAATCCGTAATTCCACGCTCTACTTCGTCGCCTTGATCCTGGCGACCCTTGCGGTGGACGCAGTGCTGCACCTCGTGGGCATCTTGTGGGTCGGCCAGTGGTTAGGGCCGCTTGGTTTGGGTTTAATCGTGGTCTCCTTTGTCTACACCATCCGGCGCCGTAAATGGGTCACCACTGGGAAGATAGCCCCTTTTTTGCGGTTCCATGAAGCCTCAGCTTGGCTCGGAACCTTGATGGTGTTGGTTCATTCCGGGGTCCACTTCAACGGGCTGATCGCTTGGGCGGCTAGCTTGGCGATGCTGGCGGCGACAGCCAGCGGGTTGACCGGGAAATACCTGCTCAAAGTTGCTCAACTGAAACTCAAGGGCCAAAAAACAGAACTGCTAGCTGAGGGGATGACCGAAGAGGAAGTGGCCGATTGTTTGTTGCAGCAAGCCCGGACCGTGGATAAACTCAAAAACTGGCGTAAGGTACACTTCCCAATCACCTTGAGCTTCGCCTTTTTGGTGGTTTCTCATCTGTTTGGTGTCTTCCATTATGGGTGGCTATGAAACGTTGGCTCGGTTTTTATGTGGTGGTCCTGCTGGTGTTAGGGCTAGGGTATTTATTCCCCTGGGCGGCATTCAGCCCCGGTCCGTTGTCCAAAGGGCATGTTAAACAGGCAAAAGACTGCGCCTCCTGCCATGCGCCTTTCAAGTCGGTCCAAGACCAGCGATGTGTTGAGTGCCATAAAGCCGAAAAAGTCGCCTTCACCGGCAAGTCCAAGTTCCATGAAAAGCTCAAGCCCGGCCAGTGCCTCGCCTGCCATCAAGGGCACAACGTCACCTCAAAACTGACCTTTGCACACAACACCTTGCCGGCAAACATCCAGTCTGATTGCGCCGGTTGCCACGCAAAACCGACCGATAAACTACACAAGCCGTTGGATTCTAACTGCGCCAGCTGCCACGGTACCCAAAAGTTCAAACCGGCGCACTTCAAGCACCAGAACTTACCTCTAGAGCAACGAAAAAACTGTGTCAGTTGCCACGCCAAACCGACAGACAAACTACACAAACAGTTAGATTCAAACTGCGCCAGCTGCCACGGCACCCAAAAATTCAAACCAGCTGACTTCAAGCACCAAAACTTACCTCTAGAGCAACGAAAAAACTGCGTCAGTTGCCACGCCAAACCGACCGACAACCTACACCGGAAGTTTTCGGACCAATGCGCCGATTGCCATGGCACCCAAAAATTCAAACCAGCTAACTTTGACCATGACCGGTACTTTGTCTTTGACCGGGACCACAAGGCAAGCTGTGAGACCTGCCACCAACAAGAAGACTACAAAACCTACACCTGTTTCGGCTGCCACGAGCACACCCCTCGCAATATCCAGGCTGAGCACAATGAAGAGCGGATTTATAACACCAAAAACTGCGCCGAATGCCACCCTTCAGGGAACGAACACGACGCCCGGAAAAGACGCCGGAAGTCTAGCTCCAAAGAAATGACAACCCCAGCGTCTCAGACCGGCGGCATGATCCGACAAACCAACCGACCGAACGACCGGAAACGTTATCAAGACAGCCGGAAACACCGAGAGAACCGGAAGAGGCATGACGACGACGATCACCATGAGCGTAGGGGACGGGGCCATGACGATGATGATGACTAACCCCCGTCATCCGTTTACCGACCCTGTATTTAGCAACTTTCCGTTCAGCAATGAAGGGATATTACTCTTTTTATCGATGAAAAAGATTGTCTGCTGTCCACCCAGTTTCTAGACCCAAAACGCAAGAGCCCAAGACCTCGACGGTACGTGGCGCCATCGCCAGAGGTTTGCAGCCCCTATATTCTTAGGTTTATATGCATACTCTCGTTGAGCTATGCAGCATAGTGGCCGCAAGGACACCGGAAAAGGCCCTTTCTGGACTCTGTGGCAACTAGCCAGCGATGGGCTGGATTTTACCTAAATCTATTTTTGATTTTGCGATTGCCAAGTCGTATTGGGTTTGCAGACCAATCCAGAATTCGGCACTGTTGCCAAAAAATTTTCCTAGTCGCAATGCCGTGGCTACAGTGATCGCACGTGTGCCCCTGCGTATCTGTCCGACTTGGGTCGGGGTTAATCCAGTTGAAGCGGCCAGTTTTCGGTCATTCAATCCAAATTCTATTATAAAATCAGCTAAATGCTCCCCTGGATGGGGGAGTTCTATGAAAGCATCCATGAAACTCCTTAACGTTCTAAGCCGCCTGAGCGACGAGGTGCAGCGGTTCTTAAAAGTACCCTGAATTCTCTCAATGGTAGTCTACTATTTTGACGTCAAAAGCGTTGCCGCCATCAAAACGAAAAACAACACGCCATTGATCGTTGATTTGGATACTAAAAAACCCGTTCAAATCCCCTCCCAAGGCTTCAAGCCGATGTGAAGGTGGGATTCGAAGGTCGTCGATATTGATTGCAGCTGAAATCCGTTGCAGTCGCATCAACGCTCGCTTTGTGATCTCGACTGGAAAACGTTTCACTCGTTTTTGATTCCAGATGGACTCTGTCTCTTTGTCTGCAAAGTTTTTAATCAATTTCAGCCCCTTTGTATTCAATTATATCGTCTTATGATACATATCGCAAGGCGATATTTTCCCGAGCTAATTACTCTCCGCCGCCTGTTCGATGGGCTAGGTTCGGCTAGACTTTGTACACGTCATAGTGGGGGCCTAGCTGGATGAACTTCAGGGTGTCGTCGTCCTGGTCGGCGCAGTCGGCGCAACCAACGTGGAGCTAATCGCCTTTCTTGCGGCAGGACGAGCAGTAGAGGTACAGAATAAAAAAACTCTTTTTGACCGGGCAGGAATAAAAACCTCTCAGGTTTCCCTCCAAAGGTTTGGCGTCACCGGCACCAAGAGTGGCGGTCTTTGCCTCGTTTTTTGTGGGCCAAGGGGTAGCCTTTGTGGCGTTGGCGCAGCATGTAAGGGGCGATATCTTGGCCATCTACGTAGAGCTTGCCTAGGTGGCGGTGGTACACGTCTAAAAAAGAAGCGAGCTTCAGCCGGATTTGTTTCCCTTTGCGGATTTTATGGAGCAGCCGGGAGCGAGCCTCCTTGGCCAAGTCGCTTTCTCGCCTGCACAGACCCTCCATTTCCGGGGTATCCAGCCCCAAAAGCCGCACCTTCAGCCCCTTGCCCAAGACAGCAAATTTGCGAGGCATCCCTCGTACATCAATGGTGCAGGTATCGCCGTCATAACAATCCAACACCTTTACAGACATAGAATGGAAGGTGGTTTTACCAAACGCCGGACCCGCCGGGGCCAACAAAAGCAAGAACCCAAAGCAAAACCAAAGTTGTTTGGTCCTGGATAGACCCTGAATGGTGAGTTGGGGTTTGATCATCGATACAGTTGTGGTGACATTTGTTTAAAAGCTAGGTTCATCGATCCATCTTTCAGTTCTTTGTTGATCCCCTCGGCAGCCACAGGTTCTACAGGGCCTAGATCACAACCCGTTGATTGCCTGATATTTTTGAGGGAAAAAATCAGTTGAACAGGTTTTGGGTGGTTACGCAAAGCCCAAGGGGTACAACATTTGTTTGCACCGAGATACAAGGAGTTGCTGAGCCAAACCAAGTCATGCCGTTCATCAGCTCCCCCTGCCACGCCATAGCGGTTACCACCCAAGAAACCAGGCCGAAGAACCAGCCCCGAGTTCTGCCAACGGCTGCCGCCGTCCTGTTTGATGTCCCAGATCAGGAAAGCCTCATTAGCCAGGGAAAGTCCGAAAACAACCGTATCATGACGCTCGACCAGCCGGTTGTTCTTCATCTCAGTATCCCGGTTTTTGATGTATCTTCGGGCGAGTCCTGGGGTGGTGAGGGGGCAGTCGGGGCATCGGATGTTGGCCTGCGCTTGGGTCGCAAAAGGGTATGAAAAGCAGATCCCTTTGCCTGCGCATGAAACAGAAAACCTTTCAAGGTTATCTTTCAAACCAAGAATCTATCGGCGATTTCACCCTTGGTTACCATCCCTAATGCAGCTTGAAAAAGGGGGGCAACAGGTCTATAAAAACAAATAGACCTCAGACAGGAGACCTTTTGAAGACTGAGCTTATTGGCAAACATGTGAACGGCCTCATCCCCAAAATGCTGATTGCGGAACTTCATACACTAGGGGTCAGCCTTGAAGAAGTCTCCCAAAAAATCGGAGTTACCCCTTCGATATTCGGAAAAAATGAAAAAATCCAAATAACTACCGAATTGCAGCTCTGGACTCTCTTAGAAGAGTATTCAAACGATCCATTTTTAGGCCTCCGCCTCTCGGGTCAACTCAGCTTGTCGCAGCTGGGCCTTTTTGGCTTCCTCTTACAATTCCAGACTAACCTGCAAGAGGCAGTGTCCCTTTTTTGCCGATACCATAAATTGTTGCATGAAGCGGCAACTTGGCGTTTTGCACAAAGTCCCGAGGGGGATTACTTGGCTCATGGGTTTGGTTTGCCTGGAGATGGTCCCGGCTGGGCGGCTTCATTATATACCCTTGCAGAAGTCCACCGCCTGTTAGGGGAACTTGCCTCCAAAGAAATTCGCTTAATTGAAGTCGGCTTTCAAAACAAACCGCCTCCCAACTTAGAACCGCTCCAGGCTGTTTTTGGGTCTAGCTGTCGCTTTGTCTTTCATCAAGACGAAAACAGAATAACCTACCGCCCAAACACATTCAAACAACAGATCACCGCCCAACACAATCCAGCCTTGGCCCAAGTTTTGGAAGAGGCGGCACAGCGAGCTTTGACCGATCTGGGCATCACAGACGAACGGCTGGGTTCGGTTAAGCAGATGATTGTGGACCACCTCCCAAAAGAAGATTTTAGCCTCGACCTAGTTGCCCGGTCTTTGGGCTTGAGTTGCCGAAGCTTACAACGACACCTCAAGACAAATCAAACTTCTTTTCGGAGCTTAGTCGAAGATGCAAGGCATTTTCTCAGCTGCCAACACCTCACTGCTGGGGTCCTCTCAGTCATGGAAATTGCGCTTTTACTCGGATATGAAGACCCAACAAGTTTCAGCAGGGCCTTTCGGCGTTGGCAGGGACAAAGCCCAAGAGACTTCCAGCGTTCAAAAACGGTACCCTAAATGTATCGTAGGGAACAACTGAAACTCCGGTGACTGGTACGTTTTAGAACCAATCAGCACAGGGTCGCCCTCCAGGGACATTTGATCAACGCCGAGCCATGGAGCGAAATACCAGTGCCCAGCACCGATATTCACCCCAAACCGAACGCCTTTGTTGGTGAACTGCCTTGTTTGCGCCTCTTGCGTCACGCAGGTAGGGCAGCTGATATCCAGTGTGCCGCTGCCGAGGCTTACCCCCGTAAACCAGCCTTCCCCAAACAAATAGTCAATTTTCACTCCTTGGGCATCCATTTCAAGCTCAAAATCAGGGTTCCCAGGCGCCTTTTTTAGTGTCAATCCATAGGCCCCTATATCCGTACGCAGACTGCCCCCCTTATAGGCGACATGATAACTATAGCCTTTGAGGGCAAAGGCAAAAGGGTCAACTTCCAATTCCAATCCAGCTTGGAGCGACATCGGCAGCATCAATAGAAAGATTGTTATCATTCGTTTCATGGCATCTCCTTGTTGCCTATACCATAGACAAATCAAAGCATTTCATCTTGCCTGCCGCCGCCAATAAAATGGCATTTCGTGCCAATTCATAAATACGTACTGTCTACTCCCTCAGCTGGCCTCGCAGGCCACCATACGATAAGTCTCGACCTTGGAAGCCAATCCACTGGACTGTTTTGGCTCTTCCATGTAGGGTTGTTATAGGAAATTCAAAAAATCAGGCAACTGGCAAGCTGCCCTGAAAACAAATGATAAAAGGAGGTGTTTTGACATTAATGAATCCATCTGAACTACGAAAGGTCACAGGCATCACATCGGAAGAAACAACACGGATTCAGGACTTTCTACAAGGCGCCGTTTACTGTTGGTGTAAAAATCGACCCAATGAATGGTTTGCCTTGAGAGACTTGATGGGGGGCGCAAATTTTAATTGGACTGGTACTCCAATGCTGGCGTTAGACACCAAACACATCAACCTTGGAAAAGCCAGTAGCGATGCGATAGAATCAGCTGCAAAAGATGGTGGGTGGGTTCTTAAACATGTGATTGTTAATGACATCAGAATGTTTGAAACAAAGAAAGAGTCTTTGACAAGGCAGTATCAATGGATGCCAGAAAATCCAGAATCGAATGACTAACTAGCTACCTACGCAAATCGTTTCGGAACAGCAATGAAAGTTAATCAACCAACGCCGGTTATCAATAGGCTTTAGAAAAAACGGGAGAGTTTCACTTCGTTCTCGTCGGGGCCAACGCCTTAAAGGTTTTCAATTGACAACATTCCCCATAAGGCAACGACGGAACCACCTCACCAGAAACCATAGGCCTTCCGGTTATTACTTTTAGGTCTGTTGTATTGAGAGGTCGTTAACTTACCAATAAGTTCGATTTAGGCTCGCCGGCTCAGGAATTCACGGTGAACAAAGTGATTTTTTCCTGCACCCCCTTCAGCGAGGTGGTGCAAACTTCGGTGACCTCAAATTCCCCAGCGATTTGCTGCGCGATCACCGGGCTGAATAAGATGGCCGGGTTCTCGCCTCGGGCATGGGACTCAATCCGTGCAGCAATGTTGACCGGCGCACCAATCACCGTGAACTCCATCCGCTCCACAGAGCCCAAATACCCGGCAATCACCGCACCACGGTGAATGCCGATGCCGCTACGGATGGGTATTGTACCCAAGCTTTGGTTATACTGGGCGAGCCCTGCTTGCATATCCAACGCAGCCTTCACCGCCGAAACCGCCGGTTGTTCGCCCCCGTCAACCAGCCCAAAAATGGCCATCACAGCGTCACCCATGAATTTGTCCACCAACCCGCCGTGCTGCTGAATCGCCGCTACCATCACCGTGAAGTATCCATTGAGTAGTTGGGTTAAGTCTTCGGCGGGCATGGACTCAGACAGCGGGGTGAAATCTCTGATGTCAGACATCAAAATAACCACATCCCGTTTTTCGCCCCCTAAGGCCAGGGTGTTATCCCCATCGATATAGGTCTCGATAAACTTTCTCGCCACCTGAGGGTCAACAAACCGCCCGAAGGCCTCCTTGATCCGTTCACGCTCCGACAGCCCCTTGGCCAAGTGATTGACCCCTTCGGACAGTTCGCCAAACTCGTCGGCTCGGCGCAGGTCGAGACGGACCTCAAAATCCCCCTGTTCGATCTGCCGGAGGCCTTTGATCATCGCCTTGGTGTCCTCCTTCAGTCGTTTCCCGTAAATGTAGGCAACCCAAATCGCAGCGACCACACAAAAGAAGCCAATATAAAAGACCTCTAAAGCGACCCCTTTTTCCAAGTACCCTTCATATTGAAAGCGAAAGACCACCAGCAACATGAAGATCACCGGACCGGCGGTGAACAAAACATACCCCTCAACGATCCGGTGGCTGACCTGCTCCAAAAAAGGCCCCTGGGAAGCTTGCGGCTTCACATATCGACGTTCCGCTTGCTCCAAAATAACATATTCCCACTGGGCCAAAATCCCCGCCCCAAGCACCCAATAACTGCTGAGAAGCTTGAGGTGACTTGATGCCGGGAAGCTTGGGTAACGGAGGTAATGAAGCAGGGATGCCGCTACCCCGGCAACCATCCACGAGACCACAGAGCGCTGATAGCCTTGCCTAGCGAGCGACCGTTTCGGGTTGGGTCTAGCGGTGTAAAACAACCAATGGCGAAACGCTAATTGCAGCCCCATCAGCCCAAACAGGTTGCCCAACAGCTCCCAGAGGTGAAGACCGTTGATGAAGGGGCAAATTTGGCGGTTATAGGCGGACAAAAAAAGCACCGCTAACAGAGAGCCTCCAGCCAACTTTACGTTGGTTGATCGGTCCAAGATTTCAGCAAGTTTATGTGTCACACAACACCCCAATCTAGGTTAAAAAACTTCTGACTAGGATAACATCTAGCTAGGTATTTCGAACAGCCTTCTAAGCAAAAGGCCTTTTTAGTTGTACTCAATGGAGATGTTTGATATTAAAAAATTTGGCTAAAAAACCAGCTATAAACAGCGCACCACAAGGAAAACAGGATGAACAGCGACTCAGTACAAGGGTTTTTTTATGGTTTATACATGGACCCTGAGCTGCTGCAAAGTTTGGGGGTCACGGTGTCCAAATCAAGGCTTGCTTGTTTAGATAACAGCCAGTTGGACTTACGAGGTTTGATCAAAACAATCCCAGCACCGGGGCAGAAAGTCTGGGGAATGCTGATAGAGCTTACCAAACAGGACCTTGAGTTCCTCTATTCTAGAGAGGGGGCCAAAGCATACCACCAAGAAAGGGTGACTGTTTCGCTCCTGGAGCGGGAGATGGTCGCTGCGACCTGTTATAACCTGCCTGTTGATGAGGCAGGAGTCTTTAACCAA
>Ga0316203_1000891_pt1 | contig 26598 bp, 28 predicted proteins | sample 6monrhotite_MG_FD_204940 | JGI IMG/M metagenome (GOLD analysis project Ga0316203, IMG submission 204940) | Microbial mat bacterial communities from mineral coupon in-situ incubated in ocean water Damariscotta River, Maine, United States -... | ecosystem: Environmental > Aquatic > Marine >... | reverse complement strand
TTTATCATTCCCAAATCAAAACGCCCTAATTATCCTAGGGCGGTAAAAATGAGGATAGGGAAATTTCCAGTAAAGCGGTCGCAAAAGCGTAAAGAAAACGCTTAAACGAACAGCATTGGAAACAAGTTCAGTATGACAAAAACTTAGCCGTACAACTAAATAGTTATCCTGACGTAGGTCAGGATAACTATATAATTCCAACCAAGAGAAATATGAATGACAACATTTAAACATCTACAAATTAGCGAATTTCCCGCATTAATAAAACAAGGTAATGTTGTTATTGCTGATATTCGTGATCCTAATGCGTTTGCTGCAGGTCATATTCCTGATGCTGTGCCGTTAACAAATGAAACTATTGCTGATTTTATACGTGAAACAGACATGGATGCTCCTGTGGTAGTGTGTTGTTATCACGGACACTCTAGCCAACAAGCAGCACAATATTTAATTAGCCAAGATTTTACCGATGTTTACTCGCTTGATGGTGGTTTTAGCGCTTGGCAGTTACAGCATCCTGATAGCATTGAACGTTAATTAATAGGTTATCTATGCAACCGCTCGTTAGTCTTAATCAGCATAATATTGCGTTATTATTTAGTAACTATTTAAATAGCCTGCATATTTCTTCATGTGTTGAAGAACATCAACACGAATTTGTTGTACTTTGCGCTGAAGATCACCTAACGCAAGCGCGCGATTTATTTGATGAGTTTATCAAAAATCCCAATGAACAAAAATATCAACATGCAGCTTGGCAACAAAATCAAGTTACGGATGTTGTGCAAAATGGCGCTAGTTTTATCGATCAATTTAAACAACAGTTTTTAGCACATGCGGGTATCGTTACCTTAACTGTTTTTACTTTATGTACCTTAGTTTTTTTAGCGTCAATTTTTGGTTTTGCCCAAGCCATTTTTAACCAGTTGCAATTCTTTCCAAAGCTCAGTATTACCACCTTAATACATCAACCATGGCGTTTAATTGGTCCCGCTTTTTTTCACTTTTCTTGGTTGCATATTGTTTTTAATATTATGTGGTGGTGGCAGTTAGGGGGAGAGATAGAGAAAAAACTCGGTAGTTTACCTTTGCTTAATGTTTTCTTAATTACCGCAATATGTTCAAATTTAGGGCAGTATTTAGTTTCTGGCGCTAATTTTGGGGGGTTGTCTGGTGTGGTTTATGGTTTAGTCGGCTTTATTTGGTGGCTCGGCTGGTTGGCTCCAAAAAAAGGACTTACGTTACCCAAGCCATTAGTAGGAATACTATTATTTTGGATGTTACTTGGTTTTGCTGAAATATTACCTATGAATATGGCGAATACTGCACACCTAGCAGGTTTGGTGAGTGGCTGTTTACTTGCGTGGTTTTATTCAAAAAAAAGCAACCATATGCTTTCTTAAATAAGTAGTTGCTAGCAGTTTAAACTAAAATGGCGATATTAATCGTCTAACCATTGGGTGAAGAGTAATTTTTTAATTAATGTTTGCCCTGTTTCCTTTTTTAGTAAACTTTGCACTTTTTCTTCGCATAGTTTTCGAATTTCATTGCGCCCTTTAATCGATTTTATTTTAGCCTCTGGTTGCTGACCGATAATGTCAATAATTGCATCACGCAATAAGGGTGAATGGTGTTCAACCACTTCTAAATTATCACCGTTTTCAACCATCAATTCGACCGAAATTCTAACAAAGCCTAGTTTCTTTTTAGTCGCAACATAATTAGTTACTATTTGTGGTTCAAACCCATAATAAGCATAGTCCCCGGCATTAACTGTGGGTAGCATAAATAAAGCACAAATAATAAGAATAATTTTTTTCATAGACTAAATTCTCTAATAACATCTCTAATAATTAAGGCAAACGGTAATATGGTTTGATCGTAATTAATTAATGGGTAACGTTAATCATAACGCTATTTTAAACTTTTTGGCGGAAGTTTTATATTTATTTTACTGTTTTATTATTCAGCAACTAAATCCTAACAGTTAGATAATATTTTGCTAATTTTAGTGTGCTTTATTGCGTAGATTCAAATAACATTATTTAAGGCTTTAATATCATTCAGCAGAACCGGGTAAATCCTGTTATGATATTGTCATTAAATTATCCCATTATTACTCATAATTGTTCATGACATCGTTTCAATATTTATTCCCAATCACACTTACTGCTAACTGGTCTTCCCAAGCAGACCAATTATTAGCCAGCTCTTTATCTAATTGGCTATTTGACCCAAAATCACTGACTGCACGTTTAAAAACGCATTGTGAACATTTTAGCGTTGAAGTGGTGGGGCAAAAAATCGAAAATTGTCGTGCAGAAGAGGCTAAAGATACAATTCAAGCAGGGGATCAAGTATTGGTACGCGAAGTGGTGTTGTATTGTGATGATCAAGCACAAGTTTTTGCGCGCAGTTTATTACCCTTAACGAGTTTAACCGGTGATCAGCAACAATTAGCCAATTTAGGTAGCCAGCCTTTAGGACAAGTTTTGTTTAACAATCCCAACTTAGAGCGGCAATCAATAGAAGTTGCTAGCTTTAATCAGCAGAGTTCTGTTGGTCAATTTTGCAAAAAACTTAAATTAACTTGTACGCACGATTTATGGGGACGACGTTCTTTATTTGTATTAAACAATAAACCCATTATGGTCGCTGAAGTGTTTTTACCAAATTCATTAGCCTATAAAGAAGGTGTGTTTTCAAAATGAATACTTCAAATACACCCACGTTTGCACAAAAGTGGCAAGGCTTTAAACAGATCACCCGCATGGACAAACCCATCGGAACTTATTTGTTGTTGTGGCCTACGTATTGGGCGCTTTGGCTAGCATCTGATGGCATTCCAAAATTCCATTTATTGTTTGTTTTTAGTCTCGGTGTATTTTTAATGCGCAGCGCAGGTTGTGTGATTAATGATTTTGCTGATAGAAAAGTTGATGGTGAAGTTGAACGTACTAAAAATAGACCATTAGTTTCTGGCTGGCTTACAAGTAACGATGCGCTCTTTATTTTTGCTATGCTTTCTGCAGCAGCTTTTGGTTTAGTTATGTCACTGCATACCTACACCATCCAATTATCGTTTTTTGCATTAGCCTTAGCTATTTTTTATCCATTTATGAAACGCTATACACAATTACCGCAAGTGGTGTTGGGAGCGGCTTTTAGTTGGGGAATGATTATGGCCTTTGCTGAAGCATATGGACGAATACCCTTGGTCGCTTGGCTATTATTTAGTGCCAATGTTTTGTGGACCATTGCTTACGATACTATGTATGCCATGGTTGATCGCGACGACGACTTGCGCATTGGCATTAAATCTACCGCTATTTTATTTGGTAAAAAAGACAAACGCATTATTGGTTTTTTGCAGTTAATCGTTTTGGGCCTGTTATTTACTGTTGGCGAAATTTCAGCCTTTGGCTGGCCATATCATCTAAGCTTAGTAATTGTTGCTGGTTTATTTAGCTATCAACAAATGTTGATAGCTAATCGCGAAAAAGCATTATGCTTTAAAGCCTTTTTAAATAATCACTGGGTTGGTTTGGTGATATTTGTTGGCATTTTTATTGAACTACTGTAATTGAAGTCACCCAACTACGTTTGTTAATCGATTTTATTAAATACCGTTATTTCATACTAATACTTTGAAATACATTAATATTAACTAAGGATTTTATTAAACCAAATAGTTGCTCAAATGATGCACTAGCGGTTAACTTTCCATTTTCATCATTTTGAATAAAACCCGCTTTTTTCATTGCATTAATTAATGTGGTTTGCGCTTTTTTATCCGTAAATTCAGGTGAATCAATATGATTGATTACCGATAAACGTTTGGCAATAATAACGGCTTCTTTTTCTAATTCACTCCGCGTTAATGGTGCCTTTCTGTGTACCAAACTAGTTAAAATGGCAAAACGTTGTAGTGTTTCATCAATAACTAAGCTCATTAAACGAATTTTAGCTTTCGCATTGCGCGCATCAGTTAACGACCAGAACCCGGCTTTACTTTGTTTCGCGATATTATTTTCAGTTAAATGAATTAAAACCGAGTTAACTTGCTTGCCTATATCGTCTTCTTTTTGCCATAAAAATAAATCTTTCTTCATTAATGCCATTAATATTTGTACATAATTAACGATGTCTTGATCACTGATTTTTGTATAACGATTAAGTATGCTGCAAACTAAGGATGGCAGAACATAGGTATGTAAAATATTGTTACGGTAATAACTCATTTCTAAAGCACTTTTCCCTGCTAATGAAATTATTTCACCATGTTCATCACGTTCAATACTCACTTTATTTAGCGCGATAACGTCATTTAATAAGGCTTCGCCTGACATATCGGGTAATGTTACTAAATGACTATAAGGAGATTGTCGTTGCATAGTTAAGAAAAAATCTAATTGTTTAATTAATTCCGTTTTACTTAATGCTTTATGATCTGCAGCCAACAATACTAAAGCAACTAATGCAACGCCACTTATTGCTGCGGTTTGATTAACACTGGTCATTACTTGATTTGCTAAAACATTTACAGTTGGTGTTAACCAATTTGGTTTTTGTGGATCGATTGGGTCGATTGATTTTTTCCAATCGGGTACTTGCTTATTTAAAAATTGATTAATATTAATTGGCTCACCAAAATTGACATAACCATTACCATAGTTACGTAAACTACGGATCGCTTTTATCACACCAAATATGGATTCCTTTTTCTTTTTGCCGCCACTTAATTCTTTATGGTATGTCGCTACTTCCATAACATGTTCATAGCCTAAATATACTGGCACTATGCTTAGCGGACGGTTAATACCGCGCAGCATACTTTGAATGGTCATCGCGAACATACCCGTTTTGGGTGGGAGTATTTTACCTGTGCGGCTACGGCCGCCCTCTGCGTAATATTTAACAGAATAACCACGTTCAAATAATAAACCTAAATATTCACGAAAAATGGTTGAATAAAGTCGATTACCACCAAAACTACGACGAATGAAAAAAGCGCCTGCTTTTCGAAAAATGGGGCCAGCAGGCCAAAAATTTAAGTTAATACCTGCTGCGATTCTTGGCGTCACTAAACCTTGATGAAATATAGTGTAAGTGAGTAATAAATAATCCATGTGGCTACGATGACAAGGCACATATATTATTTCATGTCCGTTTTGTGCTAGTTGTCTGAGTGTATCTGAGTTATGGACTTTAATGTCGCGGTATAATCGTTTCCATAACCAACCTAACACACGCTCACCAACACGGATCATTGCGTCACGGTAATCACCAGCAATTTCATCCATTATAACTAAGGCTTGTTTTTTAGCCTTTTCTTTACTAATGTTTTTACTGATTGCTTCATCTTCTATAACACGTTTTACTGCGGGATTTGCGAGTAAAGCAGTAAACATTTGTTGGCGATGCATTAAGCGCCGTCCCATAACTGAAACGGTTTGGCGATAAAAATGAAAACGCGCTACCCGTAATAATTTACGAGCTGTTTGTATATTGCAACCATGATGGTCAGCCATATAACGAAACGACACTGAGTTACTAAAACGTACTAAACTACGACGACCTAGAAACAAAACGATAAAAAACTTACGTAAAAAGTTTGGCGATTCTTGATCGGCTAATAAAGTGCCCGCATCAGCATTGTTTTTTTCTTTGGTTGGTGATCTACCCCATGTCATATTTACGGGGATTAACTGTGCCTCTAATTTTGGGTCTATTTGATGCAAATTTAATATTTCTAAGCCTTGTTCTATGGCGTTAGTTTTAGAACGTTTATACCACGACAAAATGGAATGCGGTTTAGCTAAACATAAGGTGCGATTGAATTTTTCGCCATTAATTAAAACCTTGTCGAAAGGATTGGGGAGATTTTGCTTTTTACAAGCATGTTGCAAAGTTAATAAATCACTTGCTGATTGGTGGCGTATTACATAAAAAATGGGTTGTTTTTCATCAGAAAAACAGGGTGTGTTATTACCATGTTGATCATCTTTTTGAGCTTTATCACAAATAATTTTGCTATGTACTAGCAATTTAACGGGCCATCTTAAAACGGCATAACAAAAAGAACGAAGTGCTGACATTTAATTTTACTCGAAAAAGTTTGATCAAAAATAATCGAGTACTATTTTAACTGTATTTGGTTTGGTTATCAAAAAGTACTAAAAACTAAGTTATTTGTGTTTTAGGTAAATTTCAGACAAAAGGAGTAAAGGCATAGATAGTTCTACAGCAAAGTACACCGACACAGCTATTAATTTTCAGTATAAACGCTATCTATCCAGTGACAATTCATTAGTTTTTCACGGCTCAACACATGAAAAACGTAAAGATGTTGATTCAGATGGCGCTTCAAATAACGCAAGTAACAATAAATCAACCTATCTTTTATTCTGGGTTGTTTTGTAAATCAGCCCGTAAATGACTTATTATTAACCAAAGAAACCCAGTATTTTATTGGGTTTCTTTATACATTTTCCATCAACACAAGTTGGTGTTAATGTTTATTCGGTGCTATTTTTATAGGGTATTATTTAAGTTAGTTTAGGTATATATGTAAGCGATACAAGGATATTTTTTAAGGATATTTAGCCAATATTTAGCGATGTTTAGTTTGTGAATAACTAAAATACAAATAATGAAAAAAAATCAACCAATTCAAAATAAGTTATTAATTGTTAGCTTATTCGTATTTTTTCAATGTACTTTCGCTTCAAATATTGCGACAAGTAACGAAGTTGTCTTCAATATAGCCCGTCTGAACAATACCAACAGTACTCAACAATATGAAAAATATATTATTTCTGCTTATCAAAGTTTGGGTTACCAAGTAAGTTTTCCTCGCAGCCCATCAAATAATACGCTAAAAGAGACCAATGAAGGCCTCTATGATGCAGAATTAATTCGTACAACCTTAATTGAAGCCATGTATCCTAATTTAATAAGAGTGCCGGTAGAGCTTGATCAAATAAATATTGTTTTATTTTGTTTGGCTTCGCTGCCTTGTGATATAAACGTGTTAAATAATGCTAGCAATATTATTGGTATGACTGATGATTTAGTGGCTTTAAACCAATTCATGAAAACTAAAAAAGCGCAAATCTATCAGGTTGATAATAATCAATCATTAAGCAAAATGCTCAACAAAGGAAGAATTCAATACATTTTAACGTTAAGTAATAGTCAGAACATTAACACTGCTGAACTATCGCATACACAGTATAAAATGCTAACGTTGAAAACATTGAAGTCTTATCACTATATTCATAAAAAGTATAAAGCGTTAATCCCTAGGTTAACCAAGGCACTGAAAATTGCTATGGCTAAAAACGTTACTGATAAATAGTAAAACAAGGGCTATTCACGCAAACCGTCCGTGCTGATAATCAGCAAATGCTTGTTCTATTTCGTTGCGCGTATTCATTACAAATGGCCCTGCGCGTTCTACCGGTTCGTTTAGTGGTTTGCCGGCTATTAATAAAAAACGGCTAGTGGTATTAGCGCTTACCGTAAAATTATCTGCGCGAGTTAACGTCGCCAATTGGCCCCGCTTTACACAGGTATTTTTTTCGCCAACGCTTAATTCTCCTTCGATAACATAAATAAAAGCATTATGGCTGGTAGGAATATAGTCGTTAAACTGTTTATTTTTTTCTAAATGAATATCCCAATAAATAGGATCAATGGTTTCGTTATTAATAATCCCTTTCGTTTTTTGTTTGGTATTACCTGCAACCACTTTTAACCAACTACCATCACGAATTTCTTTGCTAATGTTGCTAGCGGTTTGTTCTTGATATTTCGGCGTTGTCATTTTGTTTTTAGCAGGTAAGTTCACCCATAATTGAAAGCCAGCCAATAAACCTTGTTCTTGCTCGGGCATTTCAGAATGAATAATGCCTTTGCCAGCAGTCATCCATTGCACTCCATCGGCTTCAATAACACCAGAATTGCCAACACTGTCTTGATGGCGCATTTTACCCGCGAGCATATAAGTTACGGTTTCAAATCCACGGTGTGGGTGAGGTGGAAAGCCGCCAATATAATCTTGCGGCTGATCAGATCCAAAAAAATCGAAGAGTAAAAAGGGATCTAGTTGATTTAACGCGGCAGTGCCAATTAAACGGGTAAGCTGTACACCATCACCGTCTGATACTTTCATGCCGTTAATTAATTGCTTGACCTCGTTGCTTGAAATATTACTCATGATGATGTTCTCCTCTTTCATATTTTTAAATATTGGTTAAGGGATTCATTTCAATCCTAACCTAAAATGATTGTATTTGTGACGGTTTAGCTATTTTTTCATTGACGATATTAGCAACTTGATCACTCGTTAAATCAATAGTATTGGCGTCAATTATTGTCACGTCACTAATACCAACAAACGCTAACGCTTGTATTAAATAGGGGGAAGCAAAATCCATTGGGCTACCTACTGGCACTCCGCCAGAGGCGATGATCACATACGCTTTTTTGTTTTTCAACAAACCTTCAGGACCATTGGCAGTGTATCGAAAAGTTAAGCGAGCACGAGCGATTAAATCAACCCACGCTTTTAAAACGGCAGGTAAGCTAAAATTGTAAATAGGTGACGCAATAATAATATGCTCTGCTTGCTGTAATTCGCTAACTAAACTGTCTGACAAACTTAACGTTGCTTTATGTTCATCGCTGCGATCTTCGGGTGCGGTAAAGTTGGCACCAATCCATTGTTCATCAATAAAAGGTAAGCCTTTGGCTAAATCGCGATTGATGATAGCGGTATTGTCAGCAGATAAATTCTGCACGACTAATTCTGTAACTTGGCGCGTAATTGAATCGTTATAACGGCTGCTTGAGTTTACTTGTAAAATAGTATTCATAATGTTCTCTCTTTTTTTGTCAAAAGGCTGTAATTAAAGTGTGTTGGTTTTGGGCATACCATTGTCTATTGATACATAACCTGCGCCGTTAGCGATTAAAAATATGAACCCACCGGCAATGGCGATATTTTTCATAAACATAATGGATTGAATTTGATCACTAAAATCGAAATGAAATAACAAAGCGGATAAAATAGTAAAGCCGGCTAATAAAAAAGCGACAATACGAGTTTTATAGCCAAGCAAAATAGCCAGTGCGCCAAAAACTTCAGTTACAATAACAACGGGCAATAAAAAACTCGGTATTCCCATAACATCCATATAGCCTTGTGTTCCTTCATAACTGGTCATTTTATTTAAACCAGCCATTAAAAATATCGCTGAAATAAAAATTCGGCCAATTAAGCTGCTGTAGTTGTTGATAAATTTATTGATAAAAGTAGTCATTATCTGCCCCTTCGTGTGCATTGTGTAATTTGGCAAAGCGTTATTGCTTTAAGTAGGGTTAGTTTACCGTTGACAAAAAAAAGAAAAACAGTGAATAATTAAACTTATAGTTCTTAAAAAAAGAACAATAATAAGTAATACAATAACTGAGTGACGCAAGCCATGAATCAATTTGAAGATATGCAAACCTTTGTACGTATTGTTGAAGCTGGCAGTATTACCAAAGCAGCTGAACAGTTAAACACCGTAAAATCGGCGGTAAGTCGACGCTTGACTGAATTAGAAAAACGTTTGGCGGTAACACTATTAACGCGCACAACACGAACACAAACATTAACCGATAATGGTTTAAGTTATTATCAACAGTGCTTGCGGATTATTGATGATGTTGCTGAAGTTGAATCGAGCATACGTGATGATAATTGTGCATTGGTAGGTAATATTAAATTAGCTGCACCGTTATCGTTTGGTATTGAACATTTAGGGGCTGCCTTACAACAATTTAATGAAATACACCCCAATATTCGTTTTGATGTTGATTTTAACGACCGAAAAATTGATCTAATAGAAGAAGGTTTTGACCTTGCTATACGCATTAGTCAGTTAACAGATTCATCATTAATGGCACGAAAAATAACTAAAATTAATTTGCTCTTATGTGCGAGTTCCGAGTATTTGCAAGAACACGGCACACCAAAAATACCCGCCGATTTATTAACGGGTCATCAGCGCTTAAAATATATTTCAGAGCCAGAACAATGGTCATTTAGTAATGAGCATGGCGAAAAACAGTTGATAAAAGTACCAACAGCGATGACTGCTAACAATGGTAATTTTTTACTACAAGCGGCTATTAAAGGTGGGGGAATAATTTATTCCCCTGATTTTTTATGCTACAAAGCCTTAAAGTTAGGACAGTTAATACCGATATTGGCCAATTACGTGACGCCTATAACTGTACCTGCTTATGCCATTTATCCACAAAATCGACACTTATCGCAACGGGTTAGAAGTTTAATTGATTTTCTCAGTCAGTATTTTGGTGAGCAACCTTATTGGAGCGTTAAACAATAACATGTTGATGGATTTACAAAGTTAGCAAATATACTTCACCATACAAATTAAGTAATTTAACGGTTTGAGTTTTTTTGTTTTTTCATGTTGACTACTTTTCGCGCAATCGCCAGTAATTCAGGTGAAATATCATCCGCACCGCTTTTTATTAATTTACTTACATCACCCGATGAAAATAAAGAACCACGTTCAGATTTTACGCCTAGTAATCTCACAAAATCTTTTGTTTTTCCTGTGCTACCCGTATCAATATACTTAAAAATAACCTGCTCATTAAAGCTTTTTGGCTCTTGTTTTAAGGTAATTACATCTTCAGAAAGTGCTTTTATGTCTGCTTCTAATAATTCAATTAATTCAGCAATGTTGGTATAAGGTTTCATTCAATTTTTGCTCTAATATGATGGATTTAAACTGCCCAAAAACTACAGTTTCAAAGGTATAAAATTATTCGGCTAAATCTTTTAATATCACCGGTTCAATCGTTACACTGCTGGTTTTATCTCCCAACCAAATTTGACCTTCGCTGATATTGCATTGCAAACTCATATTGCGGGTAGCCATATGTCCTAATGCACTTACTGATTCTTCAGAAATATTCCAGATTTTCAAATTACGATAACGCTCTAACGCCTGTTGGTTTTGCTTCCACCAAATTGGCACGCTTCGTCCCGCATAGGTAAATAGTTGTACTTGCTTGGCGCGGCCACTGGCTTTACGTAACCATTTCTCATCGCTTTGGCCGAATGCGATCCACAATTCAATTTCGCCACTCAGGCTTTTTTCACACAATTCAGGCTCGTCTTCAACTGACATACCTTTGCTAAACGTTAAATTGGCACTGGCATTAATCATAAAGGCCAGTAAGCGCACCATCATCCTCTCGTTATTTTCTGAAGGGTGTTGAGCTAATGTGAGGGCATGATCTTGATAGTAACCGCGATCCATATCGGCGATTTGTAGCTGAACTTTAAATACGGTTGCTTTTAACGCCATAGGTGTTGAGCTTATTTTAAATGAGCGGAATAGAGGCGCAGTCTACACTAGCTAGTTTCATTGCTCAAATTCAAAAATCTATTTCATTTGCTTCAGCAATGCGTTGTAAACGATCTTGCTCTTCAGCAAAAGCGGCATTTATTTCTTCTATTACGTTATCAACATCTGCAGAGGTAGTACTTTCTTTAAATAGCCCCGAGAGTTTTGTTTCGAAGGTTAATTCACCACTTTCATACAAAGCCCACATTTCTAACGCATACTTGCTTAATAATAACTCTGGTGCAAATTGACCATAATAATTAGTCATATTTTCAACATCACGAATTAACATTGCTTTAGCGTTATTATTCGCGGAGGCATCAACAGCTTGGGGTAAGTCAATGATGACGGGGCCATATTCATCAACGAGAACATTAAATTCTGACAAATCACCATGAACAATGCCAGCACATAACATACGCATAACAAAAATCATGACGAGTTGGTGGTCTTCAATAGCTTGTTCTTTTGACATCATTACGTCGTTTAATCGTGGTGCAACATTACCGTTATCGTCGGTGATTAACTCCATCAGTAAAACACCATCGAAACAGCCAAAAGGTTGAGGAACACGAACACCTGCTTCTGCTAGCGTATAGAGCGCATCAACTTCAGCATTTTGCCATGCTTGCTCTTGTTGGTTACGACCATACTTTGAGCCTTTTTCCATGGCTCGGGCACGTCGACTGTTTTTACTCTTTCTGCCTTCTTGGTATTGAGCTGCCTTTTTAAAGCTACGCTTAATTGCTTCTTTATACACTTTGGCGCAACGAATTTCGTCGCCACAGCGAACCATAAAAACAGTGGCTTCTTTGCCACTCATTAATTGGCTAATTACTTCGTCGACTAAGCCGTCATCGACGAGTGGTTGAATACGTTTTGGAATTTTCATAGCGTCTTTATACAGTAATTTGACATTTATTTCCCATAAAAAAGGCTTACTTTCATCTTCAGGTTCTACAAAACCATTAATTTAACAAAACAGACTAACTTGTTTAGGGTAATAGTGATTATTTTGACTGAAATAGAAAATAAACCACTATTTAGAAAAAATCCAAATTAATTTCACTATTTAGAGTAAAAACTCTTGACCAGTGTAGAGCTCTTGCTCTATAATTCTATTGTTCCTTAAAGAACGCCTGTTGTAATAATTTGTAAATTCTAGCTTTCCCCATAGCTAATCCGCCGATGCGACTCTTCACATGAAGATGCATCGGTTTTTTTTTGCCTCACATTTCTTGGATAACTTTCGTTTAAGGTTAAGATGATTTTTGTTTTAGAACGCTAGAATTATTGAAGCACGAATTAATACAGTAAATGGTTATCCCAAAATTATTTTAAGATCTATTTGTTTACAAGATTAAAAAAAATTCAATATAACGCTATAAATAAAGCGCAGTTTTAAACCACGCCCTTGTTATTGAATTATGAGGGTGAATCCGTTTCTGTTTCGCTTTCTTCAGGTAGTTGTTGTGCAAACCAATCACAAATTATTTTGTTGGCTTGCTCGACACCAGTTCGTTTTAATGATGAAAAGGCTTGAACTGTAATATCAGCATTCAATTCCGCTAATTTTTTTCGTACGGTTAATACCTCAGAACTACATTTACCTAGTGATAATTTATCGGCTTTGGTTAACAAAGCTAATACGGGTAAATCTGAATCAGCAGCCCATTCAATTAAATCTGTATCAAGATCTTTTAATGGATGACGAATATCCATAAGTACCACTAAACCTTTTAAGCTGTCGCGATTTTGCAAATATTCCCCTAATGCTTTTTGCCATTTTTGTTTCATTGCTAACGGTACTTTGGCAAAACCATAACCTGGCAAGTCAATTAAGCGTTTATTGTCGCCAATCTCAAACACATTAATTAATTGCGTCCGTCCAGGAGTTTTACTAGTACGCGCTAAGCTTTTTTGATTGGTTAGTGTATTTAAAGCACTAGATTTACCCGCATTTGAACGGCCAGCAAAGGCAACTTCAATACCGTTATCGGAGGGTAGTTTACGAATGTCTGGTGCGCTAATGGTAAAAGTTGCTTTAGTTAAATTGATACTTGATGTAGACAAGAGAGGATCCAAAACGTTAAATAAAATAGACTAAATGTACTTTCCATGAATATTTTCTATTCAAATGAGAAGCGTAATGCCTACAGTATAACTTTTTTAAGTAAATTAGTGAATTTTACTGAGAATCTTTACTATCTTTAGTGCATATTGATTTTTTTAAGGTAAAATGTGTCATCTTTTTGAGCATTTTATTTGATTAACAGAAATTATAGAGAGCCATCTAATGAAAAAAATTATTTTTTCGCTATTGTTAGGGTTAGTTGTTACTAACGTCTTTGCTGAAGGTAATGTTGAAGCCGGCAAAAATAAGTCCGCATTATGTGCTGGATGTCATGGTGTAACAGGACTCAATCCTAGCCCGAATTTTCCTAATTTAGCGGGTCAACAAGCTCAGTATCTGATTAAACAATTAAAAGCCTTTAAATCAGGTTCTCGTGTTAATCCAACTATGGCGCCAATGGCTGCAACACTGTCAGATCAAGATATGGAAGATGTTGCTGCTTATTTCTCAAGCCAAAGTCGTACTGGTGAGCAAGCTGCTAGCAGCAATAATACCGGAAATATGGCTTCAACTGGAGCTGCACCTACCACCGCGCCTGCACCAAATCCTGCATTTGTGGCTGATCCTATAGCGGGTAAGGCACTATATAGTTTAGGTGATGAGTCGCGCAGTATTGGTGCTTGTGTTGGTTGTCATGGTAAAGATGGGCACAGTGAAGTACTTATTTATCCTAATTTAGCGAAACAGCACCCTGAATATATTGAAAAACAATTACACAACTTTAAAGCGGGTACACGCATTAATGTACTAATGAACGCATTTGCAAAAACATTAACCGATGAAGAAATTAAAAATATCGGTGCTTATTTTGCTGATCCGCAGGCAGTTGCTAGTGCTAAAATTAGAAAACCAGTAGCTAAAATAGCAATTTCAAATGAAGCCATTGCTGGTAAAGCTAAAGCAGCTGCGTGTAGTGCTTGTCATGGTAGCGATGGAAATAGTGTAGTGGCAATGTATCCAAAATTGGCAGGACAAAGTACCACCTATCTTGTTAAACAGTTAACAGAATTTAAAGATGGCACTCGTAAAAATTCAATCATGGCTGGCATGGCAGCAGGCTTGTCGGAACAAGATCGAATTGATATTGCTAGTTATTTTACTAGTCAGAAAAGTTCTCAAGGTAATGGTAAAAATAATGAACTAGGTAAAAAACTGTATTTGGGTGGTGATGCAAAACGTGGTATTCCTGCTTGCGTGGCTTGCCATGGTGTAAATGGTAAAGGTATCCCTAAAGCAGGTTTCCCAGCAGTGGCGAAACAAAATGTTGAATATTTGCAAAATCAATTAATGCAGTTTCATCGTGGTGAACGCGCCAACGACAAAAATGGTATAATGCGCGGTGTTACTGTAAAAATGAAAGATAATCAAGCTGCGGCCCTAGCGCAGTATATGTCGTCTATGTAAAAATTTTTCAGTTATAAAAATATATTATTTAAGAAAGCGGCTATTTTTAGTCGCTTTTTTACATTTATGCGTTAATTTATTTAGCGAAACTATTACAGTCACCTTAGATTGGTGTAATATATTGTGACTTTCCACCTAGTTAATCAAACAAGAACTGGTAACAAGTTACTTGTTTAAAGCAGAGAAAAATAAAATGAATAAAGTTATATTATCGTTACTACTTTCTTTTGGCATGCTTAATTTAGCCGTTGCGGCACAAGGTAATGCTGAATCGGGCAAAGCTAAATCAGCCATGTGTGCGGCCTGTCATGGTGCAGACGGCAACAGCTTGGTTCCTATGTATCCAAAACTTGCTGGACAAAGTGCTAACTATATTGCAAAGCAATTAGCTGATTTTAAAAAAGGAGCATCTTCTGCAGGTAAAGAAGGCCGAAATAATCCTATTATGGGTGGTATGGTAATGGCTCTATCAGAACAAGATATGGCAGATTTAGGTGCATATTTTGCGAGTCAAACCCGAACTGCAACAACCGACGTAAGTAACGACGTTGCTCATAATTTATATTTAGGTGGTGATACTGAACGCAATATTACTGCTTGTGTTGCTTGTCACGGCCAAAAGGGCCAAGGTATGCCTGCTGCTGGTTTTCCTTCATTGGCTTCACAAAATGCCGAATACATTAAAATTCAACTAACAACATTTCGCTCTGGTCAACGTGCTAATGATAATAATGCCATGATGAGAAATGTTGCTGCAGAATTAACCGATGACGAAATTATGAAATTAGCTCAGCATATTGCGGCGATGAAATAAGCTAGAAATAGTTCAAAATTTATATATCGAACATAGGGTCTGTTGATCTTTCATTTTAGTCTCAGCTATATCAACAGACCCTAATAAAGCCCTAAATAATTTCCTTTATTTAGGGCTTCTTATTTTTATCCGCACAATATGAAACATTGATGTTTATATTTAGTTTAGATCAATAACCAAGAGAAAAATCGTTGTAGGATGTTTCTTTAATTTGTTAGTATGGTGCTCTACATCCAAGTTAAAAAATACTTGGATTAAAATAATAATAACGTTAACTGAGTTTAGAATTTTTGTTGTAAAAAACAAAGCTATTTACACTTTATTTTTAAATAGCTGATCAGTTTAGCAAAATGGAGTTTATGGTATGCTAAGCCAAGATGATTTTATAGCGACAACACAATATAGTGAACTAACTCATCAATTATTATCCAAGCATAAATTACCCCCTAACCCGATAAACTATTCTGTTTTTTATCTATATATTAGTAATAATAACAGCGATTTAGTTAACGAAATAAATAGCCAATTAAGGACTAATAACAATCTTGATAATACCTTTATGGAGCAGATGTTTAGTCAATATTTGTCTAATAGTAAAAAATTAGAAAGTGATATTTTAGCACCGCTTTTCATAACTTTATCAGAAACTATTGAGCGTATAAATCAACAAGTTTTGCAGGGTAAAAAAACTTCATTAAACCTTAAAAAAATTGATTCCGCGCTTGCTAAATTTGATCATAATCAATCACTCAATGATGTTGTAAATTATCTTATTGGCACAATCAAAAACTCTCATTTACAACATATTTCTGTATCTGAGCAATTAGAAAAAGCGAGTGAGGAAGTTCATAAATTAAAATCTAAGTTAGAAGAAACAAGGCAAGATGCGATATTAGATTCGTTAACGGGTTTATTAAATCGTCGTGGTGGAAATGAAAAACTCAGTACATTAGAATTAACAGATGTACACTCTTCATTATTAATTGATATTGATTATTTCAAGAAATTTAATGATGATTTTGGCCATTTTATAGGTGACAAAGTATTACAGCGTGTTGCCAAGGTGATTGGTGAATGTGTTCATATTGATGATATAGCTATGCGCTTTGGTGGTGAAGAGTTTTTAGTTGTGTTAGTAAATAAAGCTCAAAGCGAAGCAAGCTTAATTGCAGAAAAAATTCGTTATACGATTAACGCGTTAAAATTACAGCAAAAACAAACCTGTTTAACCTTACCTGCTATTTCCGTATCGATAGGCATTGCAGAAATTGACGATGATCCTACGTGGAGTGATTTATTTAAACGTGCAGACGAGGCGTTATATCAAGCCAAAAACACTGGTCGAAACCGTTGTGTAATTGCTTGATTTATTAAACGATTATTAATTTTATGTCTGTTACTTTTATAAGACTTATAATATATTTTGTGGAATCACTTTATACGCGCAGCGTCTCGCCCCTTCAATAATATGCTCTTCTCTTGTTACATCGGCAATATCTTCTAGCAACACCTTAAACATATTAAGTTCTGAACGACAAAAATTTAAACATTTTGTTGCCGCCGCACAAATAGGACAATGGTTTTCTAATAGCCAATAAACCCCATTGTCATCTTTTTCAACGACTGCCATATAGCCCTCATTGCTACGTAATTTAGCTAGCGTATTAAGCTTTTCTTCAATACTGTATTGATCAGCTAATGCTAAACGATAATTAAGCATTGAGGATGATTCTCGGTGATCAATTAATTTATCTAACCCCTCCTCACCAAACACTAATTTTACTGAATCGATTAATTGTACGGTTAATTCTTCATGCTTATCGGCAAAATGACTATTACTTTTTGGTGTTAACTGCCAAGCGCGAGTTGGCCGACCTCGTGGTGCTTTTTTATCCGTATAAACAACTTCATTAGATTCTTCTAACGCTTGCATATGTTGACGCACCCCCATAGTAGTTAAGCTAAGTTCTTCAGCGAGTACCTTAGCGGTTAACGCACCACGTACTTTTAATAGTTGAATTATTCTGTCGTTAGTTTTCATGATAAATAAACTTTAATGTGCCTGACATAACTACATTTTATGATAGAACAGTTTATTAAGTAAATTAAAATACTTATTAAATGTCTTTTATGAAATAAAAAACAAGTGTAAATACCGAATAATATGAACATGAGCTAAGTGACTTTAACCGTAAATATTGTGAATAAAGCGACACATTTTTATCGAAAAATAGGCATTTTACACATTGCCGATACACCACTTGTAAGTAAGATTTGAATGTATAGGAAACAAAGGCAGCTTTCCTTATCGTTACGTCAGAGTGATTATAGCTATGGGGCTGTTATTTATTTTGCAAAAAAAAAAGCAAACTCATCATTCAAACTATTTAATTATACATGATGAGTTTGTTGGAAAGCGTTTCAAATTTTGTCGCCATTTGTTTTAACCGACTAACTATTTAGCCAACTAGTAATTAGCGACCAAGCAATAAACCACATAACCAGAGCGATAATAAAATCGATACTGCGTTTTACTGTTGGCTTACTTAATTGTGGTGATAATTTGGCAGCGCCTATTGCAACCGCTGAAAACCAAACTACAGATGCCAACATAGTACCGATCATAAAATACATTTTGGTGGCACCTTGATATTGTCCGCCAACACTACCAATCACCATAATGGTGTCAATATAAGCATGTGGATTTAAAAAGGTGACAACTAAGCTCGTGATAATAATAATTTTTAGGGACTTTTGTTGCTTTATCACTTGGTTGTTTCCATCATTAAAAAAAAGCGCTTGTTTAAACGACATAAAACCATAACTAAATAAAAATAATGCTCCACCAAAAGTTAGTAGCGTAAACAACAAAGGAGAGGTTTGAATAATTAAACTGCCGCCTAAAACACCTAAAGCAATTAACAAAATATCATACAGAATAAATAGGCCTGCTGTAGTTAAATGGTGATTACGATGAATACCTTGAGTAAGTAACATTGAGTTTTGACTGCCAATAGGCACAATCATACTTAACCCTAAAGAAAACCCTTTGACTAATATTAATAAACTCATCGCACACCTCTAGTAAATAACTATGAAAGAAAACATGATAAGTTTGCACTTATTTTATTTTTAAATATAATTAATAAAAATAACCATACATTAGAAATATTAATAATGAAGCTTGATTATAAATTGTTAGATGCGTTGGCTAAGGTTGTTGAATTACAAAACTTTGATTTAGCAGCAAAACATTTATATATTACACAATCGGCCATTTCTCAGCGGATAAAAAATTTAGAAGACACCATTGGTCAACCGGTACTAATTCGCACTCAACCGATAAAAGTGACCCCCGCAGGAGCAAAATTACTTAGTCATTACAATATGGTGCAACAACTTGAAAATGAAATGCTTCCAAGTTTGTTGCCTAATGAACCAACCGAACCTTTAAAAGTATCATTGGCGATAAATGCTGATAGTTTAGCGACTTGGTTTTGTAGTGCACTAGCGCCTATTCTAAGTGAATACTTAGTTGAATTAGATCTAATCATTGAACGAGAAAGTATTACCTTAGAAAAACTAAAAAGCGGAGAAGCTATTGGCGCGGTAAGCTCTATTGAAAAACCACTACCAGGGTATAGATCATTTAAATTAGGTAAAATCAATTACATTTTAGTATCTTCAAAAAGCTTCCAGCAACGCTATTTTGCTACAGGCTTAACAACGCAATCTTTAAAAATGGCACCTGGTGTAAGTTATGATCATAAAGACGACATGCACATGCGTTTTATTTCTGAGCATTTCAACTTAGCCGCTAGTGAGTATTATTGCCATACAGTTCGTTCATCGGAAGCTTTTGTTGAACTAGCAAAACAAGGGGTAGCATACTGTTTAGTGCCAGAATTACAAATAACCGAAGAACTTGCTCGTGGTGAATTAATAAATTTATGCCCAGATAAACAACTAATAGAAACGCTTTATTGGCATAGCTGGGTACTCATTAAAGGCATTAATAAAAAAATATCAGAAGAAATAGTAAGTTACGGACAAAAATTATTAGCTGAATAATTTTATAAAAGAGTATTAGGTTTAACCCGTTATGCTAAGGCTCTGAAGTCCAATAATTTCAGGGTAACGTCAAAAACCTATTACCTAATTGTGGTGATGTACCTAAGCGGATACTCTAGATATAAATTTTGTTTGCATCTAAACTGAGATCCTAAATAGTTTGTTTCACCTCTTAAATATTCATGCTTCGTTGTATTTTGCGATATTTATTTTATTACTTTTAACTTAATCATAATTTCAGATTCTAAATAGCCATCGATTCTAACGTCATTTAAATAACGCTCTAGCATTGGTAAGTTATCAGGTTCGTAACCACTGTTAGGTAACCAACAGCTAAATAAATATTTTTGTGCTTGTGTAATATCGTTGGTCGAGCCTTTAACATAAATCACCGCATATTTGCCTTCGGGTAAGTCGATCACAGTAAATGGCTTAGTAACGTTGACACTCTCATCAATTTCTATCGACGCTTCATATCGACATTTTTTAGCAGGCGTAACAGCGGGGTTGTCATAACACCAAGCTAACCTAAACTGTGATTCTTTGGCAATTCCTTGTTTTTCAGCCCAGCTACTTAATGTGTCCCATGTTTTAAATAAAGATTCTGGCTCATAGCCTTCTACAGATTCCAGTTTGGTAAGTCGTTTACCAGTCATTGTTTTAACTTGAACGTTTACTTGTTGTTTATCGCTCGAATTAATAGAAACGGAGGTAGGATATAACTCATTAGGATCAAATTTTTTTCCATATTTTTTAAAAATATTGCCCAAATTTGATAATTCCTCAAGTTTAGGTGAGCGAATCTCTGTTGGTGTGTAACCAAAGTATTTTTTAACCGCTTTAGCAAAGTTAGCGCTTGAAGAAAAACCACAATTTAACGCTATATCGGTAATACTAATTTCTCGCTTAAAAACAAGTAAATTAACGGCTTTTTCTAGCCTTTTTCGTCCAATATAACTGTTTAATGTTTCATTCATTACACCACTAAAAATGCGATGAAAGTGAAATGGTGAAAAATAACAATGGTTTGCTATTAAGTCTAAGTTAAGTGGTTCTGCAAGGTTTAACTCAATATATTCGACAGCGGCGACAATTCTTTGTCGATATAAAGGATTCATTTTTCATTTCCTATGGTTACCGAAAAAGAAAGACTCTCAGTCGCTTTTTCTATTTTAAGCGAACAACATAGTTCAATATCAACTAGTAAAGTAAATATATGATCCGTTTGTTTTTTAAGTTGTTTTTGCGACCAAGCTTTTGTCAGTAAACAAAGCATCAAGGTTAAACATAAACATTTAATCAGCATTAATTTATTGAATTTCATTTTATATAGTCTCACTTTTTCAATCCAATAAAGTCTAGCAACTAATATATTAATGAGATTTTCCAATATTGCTCTTCTTATTTTTATTTCGCAAGAATGGAAAAGACTAAACAAAAAATTCTACGTATTCTTTTGGTCAATATAATGAATAGGAATAATTTATCGTGCCAACTAACTATTTGAATCCCTCAGATGAATCAGCAAAACTGTTATTTTCAAAACCCATACAGGGCGAAGTTATTATGCTTAACTTGCTCCGATTTAAAGCAATTGCAGACTATAGTAACCTGCCTGAAATAGCACCTACAGAAACAATATCAGGCAAAGAAGCTTATCAAATCTACATTAATGAAACGTTGCCCTTTTTAAAGGAAAGTGGCGGTGAAATTATGCTATTGGGCAAATGTGAACACTTTTTTATTGGTCCAATGGAGGAAAAGTGGGATTTAGTGATGATGATAAAACAAAGTTCGCTTGAAAGTTTTCTTGCTTTTGCCTCAAATCCTGAATATTCGAAAGTTATTGGCCACCGACAAGCAGCACTTGTCGATTCAAGGTTATTACCTATTGAGGAAATTAGTTCACTGATCTAAATATTACATACTAGATCAACCTAAAAAGAGAATAACTATATTTTTTTCTATTCTCTTATTTTTAGATTCTGATAAATTTTTGTGTCATATTTATTAAATCTACAACGGTTTTTTAGCTATTTTATAAACTCGCCATTCGTTTTTTTAGTCTTTCTAAATCAATCGCATTTGAGCGTATGGTTAACTTAATGTGCTCGTATTCGTACTCTTCTTTGATAACACTCATGCTAGATCGAATTTCACCTATGATACCTTTAGCGGTATAGGGGATGATCAATTCATCTTCAATCATTTCGTGCTCAGCCACGCTCACAATATATTTATGTAATTTACTAATATCGGCAGGATCACGGGTTGATGTCATCATTGCGTCTGGAAATTCAGCCATTAGCGCTTGTTGTTGTTTGTGATTAAGTTGATCAGATTTATTCAGTACCAATAATTTTTTAATGCCGTCAACGCCAACTTCTTGCAATACTTCGTTTACCACCTCAAGCTGCGAACGAAAAGAGGTGTCAGAGGCATCCACCACGTATAACAATAACGAGGCATCGTGCGCTTCGGCTAAGGTTGAATGAAATGAGGCAACTAAGTCGTGCGGTAATTTTTTAATAAAACCAACGGTGTCTGAAACTAATATGCGTGGTTGGGTAATGGGTTGCAACGCGCGTACGGTGGTATCAAGCGTCGCGAAAAGTTTGTTTTCAACTAATACTTCACTGCCCGTTAATGCCCGCATCATTGATGACTTACCTGCATTGGTATAACCCACTAATGCAACACAAAAAAGTTCAGAACGCTGTGTACGTCGCCCCTTCATTTCATCTTGAACACTAACGAGCTCTCGTTTCAGTTCAGCCAATTGGTCGCGTACTTTACGGCGGTCTAGTTCGAGTACCGTTTCACCCGCGCCCTTACCCATTTGACGTTCTTTATTACCGCTTGTAGATTCACGAAGTCGTGGCGCTAAATAATTCAGGCGCGCAATTTCAACTTGTAAGCGTGCGGTTCGGGTGCGAGCATGGCGACTAAAGATCTCAATAATAATACCCGTACGATCAAATACTTCTACTCCCAATTGGCGCTCAACATTACGCAGTTGCGAAGGGCTTAAATCGCAATCAAATACCACAACATCGGCACAAGCAAAGGGAAGATCGTCTAACAGAATTTCAGCAAAGGGTGTTTCCTCAGTGAGTTCTTCACCTTCTTCAACTATTCCCTTGTTACCTGTAATACGTGCTATCTCGGCAAGTTTACCTGCCCCTAGTACAGTCAATTTTTTGGTTGAACTTTGTTTTTGCGATTGGGTACCCACTACTTTAAATCCCAGTGTGGTTACTAAGCGGGCAAGTTCTGCCAGTGATGCTGTTGCCTCATCTCCTTTAAATTGCGGTGTACAAATAGAAATAAGTAAAGCGTGATTAAATGATGCTTTTGTTGTTAGTTGCATAAATTTTTTATGTTAGTGCGTTTGAATGCAAACCCAAGTACAAACCTAATTATTATCGAAAGTAGCATGATCCTACGCTGTTAAGGGCAAGCTTTATAGAAATATAAATACTAATGTTGTTTTGTTAACGATCGAGCGTGATTTTGTGATTGTTGTATGGAAATGCTAACTATTAATTTTCTGTGTTGTAGAAGGCTCTAGCAAAAAAGGCAGCCTGTTAAGCTGCCTTTGAATTTAATTTTTAATGCCACTTTAAATTAGTGCATAAAGTATTAAAAATGAATAAAAATCCGTGATTAAAACTTTCTCGCTAGGCGAATTTTTCTCGTTGATAGCACGAATGTTAACATTGCAATTAACCAATAAAACGAGCCACCACCCGAACTTTTTTCTACTGGCGGCTCAGTTGTTGCCGCTACAGGTGTAACGTTAATGGTTACAGTGTCGGTTGCTATTTCACCTTGGTTATCGGTAACGGTAACGGTAAAAACTAAAGCACTATTACTCGTTACTGTCGGTGAAATAAAGGTTGCTGTAGCACTATCAGCATTAGTTAATTCTACGGTTGTACCGCTGGTTTGTACCCATTGATAAGTCTCTATACTACCATCACTATCGCTCGCTGTGGCTGATAAAGTTACAGTATCGCCAGAGTTCAAGGTTTGATCAGTACCCGCATCAACGCTAGGTATTTCGTTAACAGCACATACATTGCTATAAATACGCTCTACCCATTCAGGATGATCAATAAATGGATTACGGTTACCTTGGTATTCGTAAATAGTATTATTGCGCTCAATTTCAAATGTGCTTACAGGATCAACTGCATTCCATTCAAGTAAAGTACATAATTTTGCTAGTTTACCTACGCCATCGCTAAGTGTGCTGGTTTGAGTTCCAACTTCGTCTACTAATATTAAGTCTGGCATGGTGGCATCTGTGCCCGTATCGTAACGAACATCCATATAAAATGTCATACGTGCAATATCACCTTTTACTTCATTTCTTGGCTCCCAAGTAGATTCCGTCGTTGAGTTTTCTGGTGATTCAGTCAATGGATCTCCACCGATTTCAAAATCTTTATTACCACGAGAACTATTAATTGAAATATCAGCAGGACGAAGATGGTGTATATCGGTATAACCTCGTTGAGATTGTTCAGGAAAACCATGTGATTTCGGCCATACATGCTCACGATTCCAAAAATCAGGATTAGAAGAAGCAGCACCACTGCCATTGTCTTTTTTTGCAATTGAACGACCAGAATAAAGTAATATAATATTACTGCTATTGTTTGGATCTTCATCAGTATAGGTTAACGCTGTCCACACTTCGCTATACGTAAATTGTTTTTGATTTTTACTAATATCCGTGATTAACGCACTTCTAAAATTGTCTCCGTTAGCAGCATTAGCATTGGCATAATACAGCGCATCGTCATAAGTATTACGGTCTGCAATTTTTTCAATTGTTGGGCAGTTCGTACAAATTTCATCTGTTGGTGTGGTGTCCCCCGGTGCACTACCACCAATTGAAGTACCTGCCTCAGGTAATGGTTCTGTTCCTGTACATGTAGCCTCTCCTACACAACCTAATCCATCAGCAGTATCTTTTGCGAAAGCAACCCATTCAGTAGTTAGCGTAAAGGCATCATCACTAACAATGTCACCTTGGGTAACACTGGCTAAACGACGTAAGGTGTGATCTTTACTCGTAAAATCACCTTCTCCCCAGTATGAACCAGGATCAGTACCAACTTGCCCAAAAGCATCCACAATACCGCTATTGTTGGATAAAACGATTGCATCATCGCCATTAAAAAATGTCACACTAGTGCTATCTAAATAGCCTTGCGGCGCGGTTTTTTTAAAGGCGTCAGTCGCACTCGCGTTATAAACTACTAAACTTGAATTGGGTACCAATAAGCCTTGCAATAATAATTCATTTTTACCAGTACTACTGCCATTTGCATAAAGTGTTAACTTATAACCTTCTACGGCTAAATCAACATTTTCACTACCTAAATTTGAAATTTCTAATGCTTTATTATTGCTGCCACCTTCGATATATTCTGTAATTACTACATTGGCATAACTAGGTATGCTCATTATCGCAAATAGCGCTGTTATTATTTTGTTCATTCTATTCTTCAGTTTTTTAGTTGATTTTTTACTAACAATACAAGTTAGTGGTTATTTTTGTTACATGATTATTTTAAAATATGACCATTTAGTCAAGTTTTATTTAAAATTGTTAAAAAAACTTCACGCATAGAAGAAATAAAGCCTAGGGAGTAATCGCATACACAAGATATTTCAAACATACTATGAGTAGAATTGGTCGGTTAAGATATTTTTTAGTATGATAGTGACCCACTACGCTTAATCAGTCACTAAATAGTTATATCATTAAATACACTTATTTTAAGGCAAAAAATTATCACTATCTCAAGCTGCTCCCCAAAAAACTCAACTAGCCAAGTATTCATTGGTTTAATTAACCCTAAAAGCCCAAGTAATGTCGGATCTATTATGCGTGCGGCTGGCTGTTATCAAGCTGATGCTGTTTTTTATACTGGACAACGTTATGCGCGAGCAGTCAAGTTTAATACTGATACCAAGAGCATCAATAAAAAAATTCCTTTAACTGTGGTTGAAAATATTATTACAGCTAGAAGTGAAGGGATGAAAGTGATTTGTGTCGATTTAGTGGAAGGTGCAATCCCTTTACCTGAATATAATCATCCTGAAAAGGCGCTTTATATTTTCGGGCCCGAAGATGGCAGTATTGAACAAGCTTTAATAGATCAAGCCGATGATGTCGTTTATGTGCCAACTATTGGTTGTATGAATTTAGCAGCCACTACAAATGTCTTGTTATATGATCGCTTAGTAAAGAATAAAACATTAATAGCAAGTGATACGCTAATAAAAAATAGCCGCGATACTAACAATACTACCAAAGTTAAATAATAATTTAGACAAAAAAAAACCTATTAGTATATTACTACTAATAGGTCTTAATAATGGTGGAGGGAGGTGGATTCGAACCACCGAAGGCGGAGCCGTCAGATTTACAGTCTGATCCCTTTGGCCACTCGGGAACCCCTCCAAAAACATTAAAAAGCCCGACTCACTGAATCGGGCTTATTTTAATAGACGTCTAGTGATGTTTCGCATCGCTCTTACATGGGCTTCTTGTGACAAGAGTCACACTACCCTCGGCGCTGCGTTTCATTTCTAAACTGAATTAAAAGCCTAGCGATGTCCTACTCTCACATGGGAACTCCCACACTACCATCGGCGCTATTGCATTTCACTTCTGAGTTCGGCATGGGTTCAGGTGGTTCTACAATGCTATTGTCGCTAGACAA
>Ga0316203_1000888_pt1 | contig 26693 bp, 23 predicted proteins | sample 6monrhotite_MG_FD_204940 | JGI IMG/M metagenome (GOLD analysis project Ga0316203, IMG submission 204940) | Microbial mat bacterial communities from mineral coupon in-situ incubated in ocean water Damariscotta River, Maine, United States -... | ecosystem: Environmental > Aquatic > Marine >... | reverse complement strand
AGCCACAGCGACACAAAGCGTGTTGCTGGTCGAAGGTGCGTTTGATGTTGCCAAGTGTGTCGAGGCTGGCCTTAAAAATGTCGTCGCCACCTTTGGGACAAGACTCTCCGATCCCCAAGCCGACAAATTGGCAGAACTCTCAAGCTCCCGCGTGGTTGTCTTCTATGATCGCGACAAAGCTGGACAAAAAGCCAGCGTGGATGCCATCGCCAAACTGCAAGACCTTGGCATTCAAGCAACGGCCTTCGATTGGCAGCAACAGTTTGGCAAGGCACAAAAGCTTATCCCAGACGCCATCCAAGACCCCTGTGATTTCAGTGCGGAGCAATTGTTTTGGCTGCGGGGGAAAGGAGTAATATAGATTTTGATGATGTAGTTTGCGACAAAACTTCACACACCTTATAGTGGGCATTGATGGATATTTTCAACAATCGCGAAATGGCAATGCTCGTTTGGTTTGGAGCACTTGCCGTTTATGTAGCCTCAAATCGTGAGGTGCGGGAAAGCCTTTTTGAGGTGCTTGTTGCATTCTCAAATTGGAAAGTCTGGTCTCCAGTGCTGCTTTTAATCTCGTATATTGCTGTTATTGCATATCTTCTATCTATACCCGAAATTTGGGTTGCTGCTCAGTTGAAGAACACAATTATTTGGACGACCACTGTCGCTGTGGCTTCTATGATGCGTGTAATGACCTCAGGAGAGAACCCCCAACTGCTTCAGAAGTGGATTGCGGAAAACATCAAGATCACTCTGATCTTGGAATTCATCATCGCTGTGCCAACATTTTCATTGCTTGGTGAATTATTTTTTATACCCATTATGACGTTTCTAGTAATGCTACAGGCAGTTTCGCAGTCTCGAAACGAATTTAAAGCTGCTGAGACGTTAATTAATGTCATTCTCGGCGTTGTAGTTCTCTCTCTGCTTGGTTATGCCCTGCACGATATTTATAATAATTGGGATGCTTTTGCGACAACATTAACAGCAAGAGATATTCTCACACCCCCGTTACTCTCGCTCCTCGTCATACCTATTCTTTTCCTCCTTTATGCGGTCGTTTCGTATGAAAATGCGCTCATACGAATCAACTTCGCTATAGAAAATAAAAGGCTTCAATCATACGCATTCCGCTGGGCGTTAGTTGAATTTCGGCATCATATTGATTTGCTAAAGCGTTGGACGCGAAATATCTCCGTATCACACCCAACAAACAACGCAGCCATTCGCCAATCGATCAGTGAAGTGAAAGAATTGTGGAAAAAAGAGCGCAACCCTCCAGCAGTATTGCCTGAGGACGGCTGGTCTCCATATGTCGCAGCCGAATTCCTTAAAACCGTTGGCATTGAGATGGGTGATTACCATTCCATTATGGGGGACTGGTTCGCTAGTTCACCATATTTGGAATTGGGAGAAGGCATGATCCCTGACAATATTGCGTTCTATATCGACGGCAATAAAAACGCAGCCACCCAATTAAAAGTCGTACTGAATGTGAATAATCCAGATGCTCCAGAAGCATCTGAACAAAAATTTTATGAAATAGCCATCATACTCATTGAGAAAGCAACGACTGGCATTGATGCCGAAGCGGTGTTTAGTCAATTGAACAGCGATGCCCCCTTGTTAAATCACGGCAATAAGAAAATATCTCTGCTGCACGAACAGTACGCGGGCGGGTTAGTCGGAGGTTATTCAAAAAAGCTCGTTATTGAGCATATAGGAAATTGTTAAGTCACTCTTTTCTTAAACTCATCCATGAAACCAACACTGACCCCTGCGATTTCAGCGTGGAGCAATTGACATGGCTGCGAGAGCGCGGGGTGCTGTAGACGGGTTTCATCTCAATTTCATCTGCCCCCTTGTAGGGTGGCTGGTTCGCACGTCTGATTTTTGTGAAACCCTGAAGGATATCCAGCTTGTTTTTCGGGGATTTTAAACAGAATCATACACTACGCGGACACTCATTAACCCCCGCGCTTATGCAAGTTCCTCCGTTTTCCCAACCCAAAATCTTCCTTGTCGGCTATCCCCGAGGCTATCGTTTAGAACTGGCAGAGGCTTTCGCGGATCAAGGCTATGAGGTCGCAGGATTTGAAGACGCTCGACTGGCCGCGCACACGCTCAGCTTTGAATGCCCCGATGCTGTGGTGATGAATTGGGCGGTGACGCCTCCGCTCACCACGATGGCGTTTGTCGAGCGTTACGGCGGCGTATTGCCGGTGCTGATTTTAAGCCGTCATAATGTTTTGATCGATGTGGTGCAAAGTCTCAAGTCTGGTGCTGCGGATTTCATACGCACGCCTTGTTATTTTCCCGAGATTCTGGCGCGGGTACAGCGGGCTCAAGCCGCCCTGCCCCTGCGCAAAACACTCACTATCGGCAAGTTGTCCTTAGATGTCGAAAGTTCCGTGGCGCATATCGAAAACGTTTCGGTGCAACTGACAAAGCGCGAGGCCCGAATTCTCGCCACCCTGATCCGTTGCCCAGAACAAGCTGTAAGCCGAGACGCCCTCATGCGGGTTGCCGATATTACGGATGTGAAATCAACGATTATCGAAAGCTATATCAAACAACTTCGCCAAAAACACCCTGTCCTGCGCCGATGCATCCGTACCAAATACGGACAGGGATATGCGTATTTTCAGGGCTTGGAAGGCCGTTAGGCTTCGAACTCTTGCTCTTGCTCGTTTGAGCGACCGCGTTGCAGCTTCATCGTGCGCAGGACCGTTAGGGCTTCGCGGTGGTCTTCGGATGAGAGCAAATCCAAATCAAGTCCCGCTTGCAAATCTTGCTCAGAGACCTGCGCCAAGGTCGCCACAATGGTGCTCGTCATAGTTTTCTCAGCATTCGAAATGTCTGCCACAAGACCTAAACTGGAAATCAATTCTGTGAGCTCTTGGGGTTTGTTTTTGGCGGCTTGGATTTCGCGCTGCCTGAGCTTCATCTCACGCGCCATATCCAACACCTCGCCAAGCACCGCCACCCGAGCCAATTCTTCGGGTAGATCGGGATACGCGCGGGTGATTTGAGCATCGGTCATGAGTGTCGGTTCCTTAGGGGCTATCGCAGAAAGCTTAGCATGCGCGTAAAGCAATGAAAGAGAAAAAGAGTCAAAACCTGACGTCTATTCAGGATCATACAAGCCTCTTGAATAAGAATTTATACTCTAATTAGGAATAAAGCTTGACATTTTCTCTTTTTGTTCTATGTATGTTCTCATTCATCGATTTAAGCGGACCACTGACCCAAAGGAGGTGTGCCACAGAAACCTGACGCGAAAGTGAGATTTTTTTATGAAACATCTAAACCAAACCCTATCCGCCAATTCGTCCGCGCACCCCCAAGACGTGGTGGCAACCAAACTTTTCCTGCGCCATCAAGGCCATTATACGCCGCCCGAATGGGGTATTTCGCAATTTCCCGACCGGTCCATGTTTGACGCCATTAAGGCCTTTCAGAAGTCCCAAGGCCTTAAGGTCGATGGCGTCATGAACCCCGAAGGCGAAACCGAAACGGCCATCAAGGCCGAGGCTCAGAAATTGCAATCCTTAGGGAGAAACGGCGACACTATTTTGGCCCACATCACGCCTGCCGAAGCCCAACTGCTCAACGACGTCACCGACGGCGGCTCGATCAATCCCGACACGGGCTTGCCGGAATTTTTCATTGGCGATTTTTTCAGTGGGCTGAGCGATAGCTTCAGTTCCATCGGCACCAGTTTGTCCGACAGTTTCAGCTCCATCGGCGATAGCTTTTCCAGCGGCCTCAGCGACATCGGCACCTCGGTCAGTTCCAACTTAGACAGCACCTTTGGCAAAGGTTTTTCTGATCAAGTGGGCTCGTTCGCGGGCGGCCTAACCAGCCGTGTGGCAAGCAAATATGTATCGCAAAAAATCGGCAAAAAAGTGGGTGGCCCGCTTGGTGACGTGCTGGGCGACACCATCGGCGGGGCTGTTGGCAACACCCTTGGCGACACGGTCTCGGGCGCGTTTCAGCCCAGCCAAAACTTGGGCGCAAATATGACTGACAGCCTTAAGCCGAGCGCTTCGGCACAATCGAACAGCCCTTCATCCTTGTCTTCACCAACCCGGTCAATGGCGTCTTCAACCACCTCAACCCGCAGCAAGCCCGCGCAAAATTTAGGCGTGGTCGGCAACGGTCTTGGAATGCAATCGCACGGCTTAGGCATGAGCTCCCACGGCCTCGGGATGGGCGAAAAACCTCAGCCCAAACCGCAACCACCCGCACCAAAACCAGAACCCCTGCCGTCCTTAAAAGGCTTAAGCCAACAACTCTCCCCCCAACCCAAACCCGTCAGCCCAGCCGCGCTAAAGTCCGTCATCGCCGACTTCAAAGCCAAGCAACAACAAGGCGGCGTGCAAAACCTTTTGCAAAATGGTCCCACTCAAAATGCCAACGCCAAACCAATCGGAACGGCGGACATCAACACCAACCAATTGGGCCATCTAAAACCCCTCGGAACGCCCCCCGCCCTAACGCCAGAAGCCAGCGCGTCTAACGCCAGATTAGCGGCTGCTTCTGCAAAGACCACGGACCACAGCCTGCTTAAACGAGACGTCACGGACGCCTTGAAAACAGGCGGTGCTCAAGCGCAGGCCGAAGTCCAAGACCTGACCCAACAGATGAACGACCTGCAGCCCGGATCAGGGACGAAGTTGGCGCAGGAGGTGGGGTTGAACACACCTACTCATCCGGGGTTTCCGCCGCGCAAACCTGAGCCTCCCGCACAAGTTCCCCTTTCTTTGGATGAACAAAACAAATTAATAAATGGCGAACCTTATAAATTTCAAGCCGCGAAAGGTATCGACGGGCAGAAACTACCTCCTCCTATTGTAAGCCCCACAGAAAGTGGCAAAATTCGCAAGCCAGATGACTACGGAGGCGGGCAATATCAGGCCTCTCGTGATAATGGTTCTGATTTACACAGAGGGTTGGATTTTGCTACAAAACCCGACGAGGATATTAAGTCGTCTGTGAGTGGGACAGTTGTAAATGTAGAGGCAGATCCGTATGGAGGTACAGATTATCGAATTGTTGATATCAAAACAGACGATGGATATATCGTGCGACATTTTTATGTATCGCCAACTCTAAAAAAGGGAGCTAGTGTTAAAGCTGGTAAAACAATTATTGGTAAGTCTCAAGATATTGCTTCAAAGTTTAATAAAAATGGAAAGGCTATGACCAATCATGTTCATGTTGAAATTCGAGAGCCTTTGATTGAGGCCTACCCAAAAAATAAAACCCGCCTGACAAGACAGAAAGACATTAATCCTGAAAAAGCCCTTATGCGGAAAAAATAAAGAATATGGCGCGATTATATAGGAGTCACAAATGAGAATTATTTTCTGCGTAATCGCGCTATTTTTCATAACTTTCGACGCGTTTGCCTCAAGCGAAACTGTGGATGATACAACTTCAGTTTTGACGACCGCTCAATCAATCCATAAATACAATTGTTATACGGCACAGGCGCAGCCTGAATGTGGGGCTCTTGATGTATTGCTATGCCGAGATGCTTTTGATTTCAAAGCTTGTGATCGCGTTGGGATTCCCGCCGTAACGTACAAAGCTTACCTCGCTCAAACTGACCTAAGAGAAGAACCTCTTGAACGCATGTTCTTTATCTTTGAGCGTCACAAAATTCTATTTGATGGCAAAAATGATTTACCAAGCTGGATGAAGCCTAAAACAGCTTTTCTATGGGCGAGTATTGTCTGGCCTTCGAGTGGTGAAAATGAAGATTGGAAGACGTTAATCCAAAGCGGCCCAAAAGATATGAACTTGCAAGAATTTGCTTATGGAATGACATTTGTTTGGGCTGATAACACTTGGAAACTAACCACGTACGACAATCCTGTTGTTCATGGCTGCCATATTGATTCTGTGCCTTACGAAATTAAAGACCCAATTTGTTACGGCTTTTCTCCGACTCAAGAAAAGGACAAAGATATCCAACGGATTTTTTTTGGTCAGAAGTGAAGTCGCTAGATTAGTCAATTAGCCCTCTGGCATCATTTGGCTAGTGCTCGCCATCTCTCTTAAGTTTTTCACACCGCTATCCAAAAGAGCTCCACTTCCCAAAACACCAAATTCATTCAAGCCATCGCGCAGGTTTCTGTGGCCGCGATCTGTTAGCACGGTTAAGGCTTGGCGCGCGAAGTGTGCTCGTTCTGCCAGTGTGCCGCCACCTTTGGTGAGTTCGATGAACAACTCAATTTGTTGAGCAGGTTTGATCACTTCATCAACAGAGGCTAGGTCACCCCGAAATTCTTTGTAAAGATCGAGCACGTTTTGGTGCTGTTGTGTTTCGCTGTCACTCAGTGCGACTTCCAAAACGAGGTTATTATCAAACATGCCGCTCTGATCTTCCAACATGGTTTGAAAGATTTCATCGTCCGTTGGCTCTTCGCCCAAAAGCTCTTTCTTCTGATCGAGCAAGTCCTTCTTGGCCTCGGGATCGCCGTTTTCGGCGCGGTGAAAGGTTTCAATGGCCGTGTTGGCCTGTTCCTTTTTTGGTCTGGCTGTGTTTTCAATTGTGCTGGCTTGGAAGGTTTCGGTTTCACCTTCATTTCGTTCCTTACTGTTTTCCTGAGTTCCCAAAATTTCCTTTTCAAGAGTTGATTGAACAAGGTGAAACTTGTCTGGCGGAATCGCAGAATAGAAGGCTTGGCGTTCAGGTTTGAGGGTTTCAAAACCCAGAACAGCCAAATGCGGAAAACGCTCGCTCAGGCTTTCTGTTTGGATCGGTGCTGGTGCAATTTCTGTGGAAGACAATTAATATTGATTAAGGACATTGTGAAGCTGGCAACACGCCTAAACGACAAAGCTCAGCATTGCTTTCCGCTTCTAGCTGACGCTGCATTTCCTCTGCCCTTCGAATTTTCTCTTCACCGCTTTTCCGCAATTCCGCTGCACGCTTTAAATCTGCATCGGCGGCATCACGCTCTGCCTCAAAGCGTTGCAGAAGCTCAGGATCAGGCTGTGTGCTGATATTCCCTGCATTTACGGGGGTGGGGTTGAAAGATGAAATCATGACGAACGCGAGAAAAAATAGAAGACCGGACTTGGCCGTTTGTAATTGAAAACGGTGAGGTCTAATATCACACTGTTATTTATGAGTTTTTTCTATGTCTCAAATTATCCCCCGCTCAAATACGGGCAATTTCACCCAGTCTAACCCACCCATTCTCACACCCTATGCAAAACGACGGCCCAGAAAGTTTTTAGTCGATCATGAAGTCAATCTCACCCAAAAGGCAGCGGGATCGGTCGGTCGTTATAAACACCGTGATTCCACACTTATTTTAATCACCTATCGCCATGCTTTGCGCGTCAGTGAGATTGCGGCGCTGCGTTGGGATCAGATCAATTTTCAAGACAAAGAGCTTTATGTCAGCCGCCTAAAAGGGAGCGTTGACGGCGTCCATCCTTTGACCAAAATAGAGATCAAAGCGCTCCAAAAACTGCGCATAGAAAATGCTAAAATCTGTGTCTCGCCTTACGTTTTCTTGAGTTCTAGGCGAGGCGCACTGCATCCTCGGACCATCTGGGGCATCATCAGGCGAGCGGGTGAAGTGGCAAACTTGCCATTTTCAATTCACCCGCACATGCTCCGTCATGCGTGCGGACATTATCTGGTGTCAAAAAAGGGCAAAGACGCCGTAAATATTCGCACAATCCAAGGCTATTTTGGGCATGCCAACATTCAAAATACGGCGATGTATACGGCTCTTTCTGCCAGCGCTTACGATGGACTCTTCAAAGATTGAGCCGCAAGGTGGTTTGAAAGAAAACCTAAATTATGGTAAAATTCATCCAGTTACATTCTCAAAAAAGCGAGGTTTATCAGTCCATGTTCACTCTTCACCGTTTTCAATTATTTTCGGTGAAGAGGCGAGATTTTATCGTAGCATGAAGCCCTGCCCGGCTTCACGTTTCTAAGCCGAGATCATCGTTTGCCATGCGGTAAGCCGTTTCTTCGAAGGCGAACCAGGCGTAGAAGTTCTTTAGATCACCCTTGACCTTAATCGCCTCACCCGTACTGGCTTCCCAGTCTTCGCGGAGGTCTTCGATTTCTGCGTAGTATTCGTCATAGAAGGCTTGGGTATCGACGTAATAGATGAGGCTGCCGACTAAGCCGCACGCGCAGCCGCAAGTTTGCAGGTCACTGAATAACGAGGTTGGATCGTCACGGTCGAGGGCTTCTTCTGCGACAGAAGCGCGGAGTGTACGAGGTTCATTCTTGCAAATGGCCTGAAGCATCTTGCGAAGCTTGGCATCTGACGGACGAGATGGGGTTCGTGGGATGGTCATGGAAAATGGGGGTTAAGGATACGAACGCCCCTCTGCCAGCATTCCGAAAAAACCGCACCGTCAAGGAGGAACGCAAAGCGGCAAATCCTTTACGGTGTGGTACGGAATGCTCCGCTAGAGGGCTTTGTTTCCGAGCGCCGTTTTTATGACTGGCGCGAATGTAACTCGTCCAAGGTGCCTCAAAATGCGCCTTTTGGGGAAACCAAGGAAATTTACTAAGGCGTTTACTCCAATATTCTTCAAGCCTGCCATTTCAGCAGACATTGTTAATACCGATCTTCCATGAACTCACTTTTTTTAGTGCGCTCAATATAAGCATTTTTGGAGTCAATATTTTCAGAAAGGTACTCTCGATGTTCTATGAAATCAGCCCCAGTACAAAGCTCTCTGACTTTTTCATATAACTCCTTTCGTCTTACCAGCGTTGGCACCATGCTACCGCCAACTGACGACCAGTGATTGGGCAAAAGGCGGATTTTTTTAAAATCTTCAAAGTTTTTGTTGTTGTGTAAAAATTCTTGAAAAAACTTCAATTTTCTTTCTGACTGCAGATTAATGATGATATCAAAAGCGATATGCATTTTATCGGCATCGTGCGCGTATTTACCAATGTACTGGCATAAAAATATATCTTGAGCATCGAAAACTGTTTGGCTTCCTTTCACCTCGTCATGACCGATACCAAAAAAGCCTTTGAGAGCGTACTCACGCCTATAAAAATACTCTTGGTCAGATAACGTCTCTACGACTTGCTCCATAACTTCTTCAAATAAATTTGGAAAATCTGCACGCTCCCACAGACTGCTGAAGTTCTGCTGATTAGAGTGCCTGTCTTCTGCTTCTATTAACGCACGAACAAGATCGATTAAAAAGGTGTCTTCAACATCCAACATTTGGTTCAGGAACGCGCCATCATAATCAAAGTGGTTCTTAGAGAAGAGAGAGGTTATATACGCTCTTTTCAGAACATCTTCATACCCTTCAAAAAGCTGCTTAATGTCGCAATCCCAATCGCCAATCGCATAAAAAACTCTGGACAGATCCAAGTGCGTATCGAGTTCTTTTTCTGACAGATCAACAATGATTGTGATTACCTTTGGTAAAATTTTTGGCTCAAATATCTCGAATTTTTTCAGATAATCAAACATATACGGCATGTCATAATGTGAAGCATTTTCATAAAGATGGATAATCGTTTTAATGTCCCCAACTTCACCGCACTCATCAGGGAGGAATACGAAGTATATGAACTGCCATGCCGCTAACTGCGCAGGATCAACTCTTTCTAGAAGGCTTTGAATAACATGCCTGTCGTGGCTTTTGAAAAGGTTGCTGATAATTAGATTTCTGTGTTGTGTTAGAAGCTGTGCATCTACCTTCAAGCAGCCAAGAATAACTTTTTCGACAATGTCCCAATCACGAATCAAAAGGACTTTAAGAAATTCATCAAATCCAGCCACACAGGGATGACTATCAGTTAATGTCTCTGATATATTTTTGTATGATTTGAAAAAATCAATACATTCCACAACGGAGAAATCCATAGTATTTATTTCGATAGTCTCTTGCCGTCGTTGTTCTTCCGCCCTCCAATCGACCCTCTCTTCACGATATGCATGGAAATCCAGTAATTGGTAGACTTTAAAATCCTGACAAGAAAATTTTGCAGTAAGACCGCTAATGTCTTGTTTGCAAATAGTCGCTTTGTGTTGTTGAAAATCATGAACCAGTTTACAGCTTCTGAAATCATCAGGGCTTAGCTTTTCCTCAAAAAAGGGGATGATTTTTTCAGAGTCTTTCTGGGCAATTTCTGAAACGCAACCGTCAATTTCGGGTTTTACGTAATCTTCCAATGTTTGCAGGACATATTGGTGCGCTTGCTGATCTTCAAACAATTCGAACAAAAAATCCCAAATGCTGTTGCGGATAATATAAATATTTTCATGAGGCACTAATTTGAAGCGGGTAAATGTGATGCTGTTCCCTCTCGAGCGGTGTTCTTCAAAATTTGTTTGAAGATAATAGCATGCTATTTTCGGAAAGACTGCACGAAGCAGACCTGTTTTATCACCTTTGGCGTTATCAATTATACGAGCAACGACATGTTTTTCCCTTTCATACCCATAGTTAAATGCATTGATAGAAAAGCCAATTTCTTTGGCTAGTAGTTCAACAGTCTTAGTTATTTCCTGCGGGGCTTTCAGCGCATACAGGCAAGCAAGATCAATAGCGGTTTCAAGCTCGCTTCCCCAAGAGTTACTAAATTTTCGAAGCAGGTTAATGATGCTTTTTTCGTCAGAGCTCTCGAAATAGTCTTTCTCTTTTTCTTTAAACAAATCTTCTGGTGCAAAATCACTATTTGGCAAAACGTCTATTTCATTTTTAATGTACAAAAGAGTTTTGTCAGGGTTTACGAAATAAAAAGTGCTCGCCAAAATGTATAGAATTTCTGGATCGTCCGATTTCCACACTTCATTGACAAATGGCTTCAAAATATCCAGCGTTTCATTTGAAGAAAAGGTATTCACGCATGGATAAATGGAATCAACAATTAATTGCCGATGCGAGACAAGCAAATTGCCTAATAGGATATTTAGTTCTTCTGGGGAATTTTTGAAAAAATGAGCGTAAAACAGATATGTCGCCAAAACCTGATCACTCATTTTTACGGCTTCGTTTTCATAAAGATCGACAATCTCTAGTTGGTGTAATTTCTCAACACCCTGCCAAAAAACACTTGGCTCTATCTTAAAGAGATTGAAAACAAGCTTGCCTTGCGCCTCATTGGACTTATCCAATGAGCGAAAGAATGAAATAATTCCAGCAATCCGAAGTAGGCTTTTGTCGTTAAGATCAGCCAAATCCTGGATAATTGATGAAAAATACTCGTCATATAGGGCTGAAACATCGTTAATATCGGCAAGCCCACGTCCATTCATGGCTGTCCGACCTGCCATTATGGCAAGACGCGGATTTCCTTTTGCCAAATCGTTAATCCGAGTTAGCCATTCATGGTTTCGGATGTTAAAGGAATCTTCCAATAGCTTGTTGATTTGGTCTTCGGTAAGTGGCTCTATGGAAATCAACTCACAGCTTTGAATGGCTTTTGCTTTGTTTTCCACCATGCCTAATGCGTAATCGCGCACAGTCGCAATAATCTTGATATTCTGGTCATTGCGCTGATGTAATAAAAGATCAATGACATAGTCAAAGTTGCTTGATCGGTTTGCGTCATCGACAAATATCAGAAAGTTCCCTGCGCGAGAAAAATATGATTTCAAATCGTCGTATACATCTCGTGCCTTATTATAAATACAGTAGGTTTGGTAACTCGAATTTGCAGTTTGAAATTTGTCCAAAATTTCGAGAGCTAAACGGGATTTACCAACGCCAGCCGACCCAGAGAGCAAAAGTAAATTGCCTTCTTCCAAAACGCTTCGTGCTTTTTCGATTTCTTCTTCGCGCCCACTAAAGGGGGTATCCAGAGGCGTGGACAAATGATGACGTCCATAAGCAGATACAAAATCATTACAGCTTAAAATTTGTCCAGTATCGATTTCGATGCCGAGGAAATCTTTAATAAGCCTAGGATAGTGCTCGTAAAGGTCATGGGATAGGGTATCTAATGGCAGCAGCCTGATTGTAACACCGCTTTCCAATCCCACTTTCTTTAACGTTTCCTTGTCTTTAGGGGGCAGGCGTTCTGTATAGCAAAGGATAATTTCTGCCAGCTCAGCAACAGGAATGCCTGTCTTTGACTCGTCCAAACATTTTTCAATGTCGCCGATTTTTTTAGTAGTACCGATAAACTTTTGAAGGGTTCCTGATTGTTGCGTTGTATATTCAACAAAAACTGGCTTTTTATCGGAATTGTAAAGAATGGAGTCTGGAGTGCCTTTTCGTGGTTTATCCATTCCAGTTACCGCTCCAACAGGGTCAATGTCGCTGTAACCCTCAGATTTAAAATAGCAGTCGCAAAGCTTCTGAAATTTAGTCGCATCAATTTGTAGAAGAGCTGTTTGAATTTGATTGAGCTTTGACATTCTTTGCATTCCAGTTAGTTAACTTGTTTGGATATAGTTTACGATACTTTCTCTGTTACCATGCATCCAAAAGTCGTTTTTTCACAAGTAACAAATGCCAAACTCAATACTCCTCCGCCAACATAACCGTAAGTACTCGCGTAGTCTGTTCCGTGTCGCTGGCGTCTTCTGATCCATAGGTCATCGTATCATCATAATAATCCAGTTTCCAAAACACCTTTTGACCTTCATGTTCAATGGCTCCGAAGTCGTGTTCTCCGTGGGGATCGTTGTCTTGGGTGAAGTCTTTGAAGGTTTGGACTTTATGGATGATGGTTTTGATCATTTCATGACCTAAGGCTTGAATGCCAGAAGTCATAACAACCTTGCCGCCGATGAAGGTGGTTCTGAAGGTGTCGTTGAGGGTGCGGATGCGGAGTGTCTTTTCGTCCTCTGGGTTTTCGAGCGGTGTATTGTTTGGGGTGTTCATGAGAGTGGGGTTTTAAGAAAACTGAAGACTAAAGCGGACTGCTGAAAGAGATAAACAGAAACAGGATGAATTTCGGCTTTTGTCTGCACAGACTCTGAAAACTTTACCGCGCATGAACTATCCTGATGTACACTCATCGAACCTTCAACGAATGACTGATACCATGACTGACGTGGATAACACCAAAGCCCTGCCCGAACAAACCGCCATCATGCGCGAGATGGCGTGCGATATGAGCGTGGCGTTGTATCGGCGTTATTCCGTGGCCGAAGCGACAAAAATCCTCAGCCTATCCGAGGGCGAACTCGAAAGCCTACGCACTCAGGGGGAGATTGCTTATCTCCATATCAACGATAAACATATCGGCTTCTTCGGCTGTCAGTTGCTCACGTATCTTTTGGAGTGCATCGTCCCCGTGGGCGCAAGCCCAAAACCAAGCCAACAACCCGCCTCGCAAGCTGCCAAGCCCACGATCAGCCCCGAAGCTGAACTGATCTCTGTGAACGATACGCTGACGCTGCTGGGCATCGGGCGTACTAAGTTTTACGATTTGTTGAACAAAAATGAGCTTGAATATGTTAAAATTGGCAAACGCACGTTGATCAAGCGTGCCTCGCTTCGTCGCTTCACAGACTTGCAAGCGAACTAATTCGCCACTGTTTGTCATTGTTCGGGCATTTCTGAGTATAGGTCTGAGTATAGGTCATGAATTGAAAAAAAACCTTAAAACCTATATAATTAAGCTAAATCAACCTGTTATGCCTCCCTTCCTCTCCGCCATTTCTCCCCCTCTCTCCTCCAATTAAAAAAACCCCGGCTGTAATGGCCGGGGTTTTTGTTTCTATACACATCGCCCCCTGCATAGACTGCTGGCTTGCGCGGCTAAGGTGGTGGGGGTTGAACGTGGATTTAAAACCAGCATACGTGAAAGCGTATCCGGGGTTCAAATGCCCGTTCCTCCGCCATTTGGCTATTCGTCGATATTTAAAACGTAACGCCTTGATATAAAGGTCGGTATTGCTTTTTAGCGATCATAAAAAAACGCCCCCGCAATTCACGGGGGTATTTTTTGTGTTGCCGATGAAATCGGAGTTTAAATTGTCAGCATCGCAATGATCATGAAAACGAAACCAACGCCCGCAATCAACGCCGTGCCACCCACAGCCGACAGCAAAGCCAATGGCCAATGACGCCGTTCTGGAGCATGAAGAAGATGCGATGTGTATTCGGGATGAATTGGCATTTGCATAACAGAAGACTCCTTATCAGATGTGAACCATTAAGATATTCATACGAGTATACATGAAATACCCGACTATTTCACTTGGCTTTATGCCTAATCACAGTAAATTGATCTGATCCAGTTTCCATGAAAGAATGTCGGTTATGTACATTAACGTCAGTTTCGATCTGATTTGCCCGTGGTGCTATATTGGCAAGCGCCGCCTGCAACGCGCCTTGGGGCTTCGCCCGGCCTTTACGGCGGAACTCCATTGGCATCCGTTCTTGCTCAATCCTACCATGCCCCGCGAAGGCGAAGATCACAAAGGCTATCTGTTGAACAAATTTGGCAGTGAAGCGCGCGTTCGGCGGTTGTTGGGTGCCATAGAAACAACCGGACAGTCGGAAGAAATCAGCTTTAACTTCGACGACATTGAGACGACGCCCAACACCGTCGATGCTCATCGTTTGGTCCGCTACGCCCATGAATTCGGTCAAGACGAGACGGTGGTCGAAGCCTTGTTTCGGGCTTATTTTAGCGAAGGGCGCGACATTGGCTCAATGTCTGAGCTGTGCGCCATCGGGTGTTCGGTCGGCCTCGATGGTCAAGCCGTCCAGGCCCACTTGGAAAGCTCAACCGATATTGCCTGGGTCCAGGATCAAAACGAAGTTTCCCACCGTCTTGGCATCAATGGCGTTCCGTGTTTTTTGATCAACGACGAAATGGCCCTGCAAGGCGCTCATCCCGCCGAAATCATTGCCCGCTTGTTGGATGCTGCGGCGGCTTAGGCGGCAAATTCCACAGCCGTTCTGCATTGCCGTGGGCCAAGGCATGAGCGACCTTGGGCGGTAGTTTGTTTAACGCCGTGCGCCATAAAGCCGCTTGATCCAGGTAGAACTTGCCCCAAAATTCCGGCCAGACATTGTCAAAAGCCAATATAAAGCGATCAGGATGTTCGATGGCCAGGGTTGTCCAGTCCGGGGCCAAAGCCCCGCCCTCAAACATATTGACCCACGGCTGACTTTGGCTACTGGCAACAGATATAGGGTTACTATGCGACATCATAAAATAAATGTTGGGATGGGCGTCAATCAAACGGCGGGCTTCTTTAGAATCAAGCTGCCCCATATGGATTAAGACAAACGGAAGCCGTGGATAGTCGTCCACCATGGCTTCAAATTGTTCCATGAACTTGCCTTTATCCCACCCGGCGGCGGCAAATTCATAATGGGCGACGAACGGCCAACGATTATGGGCAGCAATAATAAGCAATTTTTCGTTTTGCGGACTGCCCGCCTTAACTTCAATACGGGGGGCTTTTCTGCCTTTTTTTGCATGAAACAAAATTGATTCTGCCAAGCCCCTAAAGATCGGATTGTCGGTTTGACGTCTCAGTAACATGGAAAATTTTTGACTATTGTTGATAAAATCTTTGCCTTTGCTGCGAACGGCGGCGGTGATGCGATCCGGGTGCAAGCCTGCAAAGTAGGCCACCTCTTGGGGGGACCGGTCATTACGCGCTGACAAAATCGTGTGCCAAACGCCGGCTTTATCCATCAACGGAATGATGGTTTTCTGGTCCAAACCGCGCGCCATTTGGCTGTGGGCATCAACGAAATATAAATCGGACGTCTCTGACGACAAGGCCGTTTGTGAGGTCAGAACGGTCAAGAAAATGGCAAAACTACTCAGCAATGTTCGCAATGACATGGAAAAAGAAACTCCCTAATTATGATGCGGGAACTTTATCACAAGTCTTCTTTGAATATCAAAAAAAGGGAGCCCCTTGCAGAGCCCCCTTTTAGATAACCAAGTATCAATACATGGGTTTGTTGAGGTGCGTCACAACCACAACGGTCTTATCACCTGAAATGCCAAAATCGTTATCGTTGATAAGCATCAACGTGTTGGCATCGACAATACCAATGCCTTCAATTTTTGCTGGCATGTTGTCACGGGAATCCGTATCCAGAACGAGTGACTTGGTCAGCGCAACAACGCCCTTTTCCATCATGCCCTTAATCCCCAACTGTTCCAGAGAAGGCGCTGTGATTTCCGCATCCCATTTGGTGTCGAAGAAATTTTTGCCTGACTTTAAATCAACCGTATAGAATTTAGTGGTTTTAGAGACGCGCTCTAACACTAACAATCGGTCAGATCCAAGAGCAGCCATCTCGCTGAGCTTAACGTCACTTTGTTTACGCGCTTTAGTCACGTTGTCCTTGGCAAAGCTTGTCGCAGCGTCCAGCGGGTACAGGTATTCACCAACAATTTCTCCTGAAGCGATATCTATTTTGAACAAACGCACCGCATTGGACGATTTGTATGCCTTGACGTTGGGGTTGGCCAACGGGCTTTGCATGGCGAAATACAGGAACTTTTCATTCGGGGAAATGGCAAGAGATTCAATGCCACGGTTGAGTTTACGCCATTTCAAAATGCCCGGAAGCGTGCCTTTCACCGGATAACCAGCATCTTTCAAATCATGATCCAAGTTATTCGGCACCAATCGTTCAAGGATACGTCCGTCTGCCGCCACGTGTGAGAGACTGGGGCCATATTCATCGGTCACCCAAAAGGTCCCGTCAGACTGTTTAACCATAGCTTCAACATCAAGCCCACTGGGATCAAAGGCAATCTGAAGGCCGTCCGCACCAAAGGCCTTTTCTGTTTTGGCCACCTTGATCGGATTGGACAAGCCGGTAATCGGCTGCCCCACGGTCCCTTTCAATGTGACCGTTTCCAACACTGCATAGGTATGATCCAAATTAAGGGCGATTTTGTAAATGGTCGGCACAAATGAGGGGATGGGGAATACCTTGCCCGCTTTGTCACCACCGCATAAAGACTTGTCCGCGATACCAGCAACGGATTGGGTCGCATTGCATTTTATGTTCGGACCCCGGTCTGTGACGGTGTAAAATACGTTGGCGGGGTCATCTTTCGCATGGTAGGCGCCAGAGCCAATACCCACGGTGAAATCCACTGTCTTGCCGCCCTGAAAAGCAACACTGCCAAGATCAAGAGCCTTCGGTTGGGCCATGTATACACCCGGTTCTATATTTGCGGTCTCGGCACACCCAGCCAAACCCACGACCGCCACAACAACGCACAGGCGGCTCAAAGCAAAATTACAATTCATAAGTCATCCTCATTTCATCAAGATACAAATGAACGCCACACACGGAGTCGCGTTCCTTGATGGAATCGTATGGGGATTTAGTTACGTTAATGAGGCGGTTTTGTAACAGACAAATGTCTAACTCAATCCGACGATCCGGCAATGTCCGCTAAGGTTTTGACCAACATCGTGACCCCCCGCAACCGATCCAAAGGCCCTTCCCAACCGCGTTTAACGACGAGCTTATGGTCAGGCCTTAGCTTCACCGTGCCCACTTGATCAGTGATGTATTTGATCAAACCCATGGGGTTGGGAAATTCATTATTGCGAAACGATACGACGGCACCTTTGGGGCCGCTGTCGATTTTTTCGACGTGGGCGGTTAAACATAGGCGTTTGATGGCGACGGTATTCAACAGGTTATCGACTTCGCTGGGCAACGGTCCAAAACGGTCAATCAGTTCAGCAGCGAAAGCTTCGGACTCTTGATCGTTCGATAAACGCGAAACTCGGCGGTATAAATCCATTCGTAAATTAAGATCAGACACGTAACCTTGAGGTATAAGCACTGGAATCCCTAAGGAAACTTGTGGCGAATAAGACTCTTGGACTGTTTCACCTGAGATCTCGCCCCGCGCCTCGGCGACCGCTTCTTCAAGCATTTGCTGGTACAGTTCCACCCCGACTTCGCGAATGTGGCCGGATTGTTCTTCGCCCAACAGATTGCCCGCACCTCGAATATCCAAATCGTGTGATGCCAATTGGAACCCCGCACCCAAAGTATCCAAGGTCTGCATCACGGTCAGACGTTTTTGCGCCGACGGCGTTAATTTACGTCCCGGTGGCAAGGTCAAATAGGCATAAGCGCGCGTTTTCGAGCGCCCAACCCGGCCCCGCAACTGATACAAAGCCGACAAGCCAAACATATCGGCGCGATGGATTAAGATGGTGTTGACGCTGGGCAAGTCCAAGCCGCTTTCGATGATGTTGGTCGACAGTAACAAATCGTACTTAGCGTCATAAAAGTCGGAAATCACGTCTTCCAATTCACTGGCGGGCATTTGTCCGTTGACCACTGCGACCGAAACTTCGGGAACCAGCTTTTTTAACTGCTTCTTCAAAAACACCTGATCTTGAATGCGGGGACAAACATAAAATGTCTGCCCACCGCGAAAGCGTTCACGGATAATCGCTTCACGCACCACCACCGGATCAAACGGCATCACGAAGGTGCGCACGGCCAAACGGTCAACGGGTGGGGTGGCAATAAGGCTCATTTCCCGCACCCCAGTCAAAGCCAACTGAAGCGTGCGCGGGATGGGCGTGGCGGTCAGGGTCAATACATGAACATCGGCTTTGAGCGCCTTGAGTTGCTCTTTGTGTTTCACGCCAAAGTGTTGTTCTTCATCTACGATTAAGAGCCCTAAATCGCGGAAACCCACGTCTTTGGCCAACAGCGCGTGGGTGCCAATAACGATATCGAGATCGCCACTTTTCATGCGTTTTTTGATGTCTGTGGCGTCCTTCGCCGTCACCAAGCGCGACAATTGCGCCACTTTAACCGGAAAGCCTTGGAAACGGGCTTGGAAGTTTTTGAAATGTTGACGCGCCAGCAACGTGGTCGGCACCACTAAAGCCACCTGACGCCCCGCCATGGCGGCGGTAAAGGCGGCCCGTAAGGCCACTTCGGTTTTGCCAAAGCCGACGTCGCCACACACCAAACGATCCGTTGCCCGGCCTGATCCTAAATCCCCAACCACGTCTAAAATGGCATTGGCTTGGTCTTCGGTTTCATTGAACGGGAAACGGGCGGAAAATTCTTCTAAAGCGCCAGGATCGGAAACCATCCGATCCGCTTGGCGCAATTCACGGGCCGCCGCCAACTTAATCAGCTCTTCGGCCATGTCTTTCAGGCGGTGTTTAAGCCCCGCACGGCGCGCTTGCCACGCCGCGCCCCCCAATTTATCAAGCCGAGCCGAAACATCTTCCGATCCATAACGGGTGATCATGTCGATGTTTTCGACGGGTAAAAACAGCTTATCTTCGCCCGAATAGACCAATTTCAAGCAATCGTGTTTGGCCCCGCCGATGTCTAAGGTGATCAGGCCATCATACTTGGCGATCCCGTGTTCGACGTGCACCACCATATCGCCTTCGATTAAAGTCGAGACGTCGGCGATAAAGTTTTTGGCCGTGATTTTGCGTTTTCCGGACCGCGTGAGACGCTCACCCAAAATGTCTTGTTCCGAAATGACCACCAGATCATCACAAACAAAACCGCGCTCGATCCCCAGCACGGCGACCCCGGCTTGTCCTTTTTTCAAAGATTCGATTTCGCCCCAGTCCTCGACCAAGACCAAAGACGTCAAACCGTGCTCACCCATCACCGCCATCAACCGTTCGCGAGTGCCAAGCGTATGAGCCCCAATCAGAACCCGACTGCCCTTGTCCGTCACTTGGCGTAAATGTTGCCCCAACACATCAAAGACATTGAGTTTGGGGTCAACCCGGGCATCGGAAAAGTCTCGTCCGGCCTTGGCACCGACGTTGAGGAGGATATCGTTTTCAGGAGCATCGAACGGCGACAGATCGCCAACAGAAAAGGGTTTAAGCCGTTGGGAAAGTTCATTTTCTTGCACATACAAGCGTTCAGGCGGCACGGCGTTATAAAGCATGTCGGACGCCTGCAAGCCCTTGGTCCCGCTCATGATGGTTTTACGCGCCGCATAATATTCTTCAATTAAATCCAGGCGGGCCTCGGTTGCTTCGGCGGCCTGATGGTCAAACAACACCACGGCTCCTGGCATGTAATCGAGCAAAGCGTCCAAACGCCCGTCATAAAACAACGCCAACCAATGCTCCATACCAATAAAGCGCCGCCCTTCGGAAATCGCTTCGTACAACGGATCAGACTTGGTCACCGCACCGAACAAAGCTCGATACCCCGTGCGAAAGCGACTAATGGCATCTTCGTTTAAAGGCGCTTCACTGACGGGTTTCAAAGCCAGTTGTTTTATGTCGCCAGTGGTGATTTGGGTCGCAGCCTCAAAACGGCGCAGGCTTTCCACCTCGTCACCAAAAAAGTCCAAGCGCACAGGTTGATCAGACCCGGTCGGAAAAATATCAATCAAACCGCCCCGTTTGGCAAATTCACCCGGTTCCATAACCGTTTGTGCCGCATGATAACCGTGTTCGACCAAATAGGTTTCGATTGAGCCAGGCGCGATTTCGTCACCTATGCTTATGATTAATGAATTATCCTTAAAGGCCTCACGGGGTGGAACCCGTTGTAAAAAAGCACTTATTGTGGTCACCACCACCCTGCCCTGGTTTTGTTTGTCCAGTAACCGGGTCAGGGTATCTATACGCGTACTGACAATAGAGCTGTTGGGGGAAACTCGATCGTAAGGCAGGCAATCCCACGCCGGAAAGTCTAAACATTCAACGTCTGGGCCAAAAAACGGCAAAGCCTCAAACATGGCGGCGGCGGCCACGTCGTCACGAGCGACAAACAGCACATCACGCCCACCAGCAGACAACGCCGTCACAATCCGGGCATCTTGCCCCCCGGGCGCACCAGCTAGGGTGATTCGTGTGGGCTGACTTAAGCGGTTCAGTATCGATTTCACGATTGGCTCTCAACACAATACGCAATGATTTTACGCATCACCGGGGTATCCCATTCCGTTGGAACTGGCACTTTGGCTGAAGCCCATTTAAACAGGTCCATATCATTATTTTTAAGCACCGCTTCTAGGTCCAAAACGTCATTAGGGCTAAGGTTATCCAAATGTAATTTGGCAAAACCGCCGAAAAGAACATCGTTCTCCATCATGCCCATGTGGGTGCAGTGAAATAACAGTCGTTTGCGATCATTGTCCATAGCGGTATAAATACGCGTTGTTCCTCAAGACCTGAAGTGAAATATGCGCCCTGAAGTCCTTTATCCTCTGTTCAAGCCCCAAAACACGCTGAAAGGCGTGGGGCCTAAGCTTGAACCTCACCTGTCCAGGCTTACGGGTGAGCACGTTGTGGACGTCTTATGGCATCTGCCTTCTGGCTCAATTGATCGCACCTATCAGCCCAAGGTGTCAGACGCTATTGATGGCCGCGTTGCCACCATCACCGTGCGAGTCGGCCAACATATTGCCCCGCCCAATCCCCGCAGACCTTACCGGGTGGTGTGCCATGACGACAGCGAAACCTTGGTTTTGACGTTCTTTCATGCCCATGGTGATTATTTGCGCAAAAGCTTGCCCGAAGGCGAATTGCGGGTGGTGTCGGGCCTGATTGAACATTATAGCGACGAAATTCAAATGACCCATCCCGATCACATGGTCAAGGTCGAAGACTTAGACGAGATTCTCCGCCTAGAGCCGCTGTACCCGCTTACCCACGGGGTTTCGCAAAAGGTTTTGGGCAAGGTCATTCGGGCTTCTTTAGACCAAACCAAACCCTTGGCCGAATGGTTAGAACCAAATTTACAGCAACAACACCGCTGGCCGTCGTGGCACGATGCCTTGCTGGCCGCTCACAACCCGGTCGAGCTTCAAGACTTAAGCCCCGCCACGCCCGCACGTGAACGTTTGGCCTATGACGAACTGCTGGCTAATCAGTTGGCCTTAGGATTGGTCCGCCGGGGGATGCGACGCGCCAAGGGGCGGCCCACGGTCGGCGATGGACATCTTACCCAACAGGTGTTGGAGGCCCTGCCCTTTGATTTGACCAAAAGCCAAGTCACGGCCCTGGCTGAAATCACCTTGGATATGGGGACCGATGTGCGGATGTTGCGCTTGTTGCAAGGCGACGTTGGCTCGGGCAAGACCATTGTAGCCCTGCTCGCCGCCTTAACGGCGGTAGAATCCGGGGGTCAAGCCGTGATGATGGCCCCCACCGAAATCTTGGCGCGTCAGCACCTCAAAACCATCGAGCCGCTGTGCCAAGCCATCGGTATCAACACCGCCATTTTGACCGGACGCGAAAAAGGCAAAGCCCGCGCGGCAATCTTGGAAGGCCTTGCGAGTGGTGGCATTCACATTGCGGTCGGCACCCACGCCTTGTTCCAATCTGAAGTCGAATTTAAAAACCTTAATTTAGCCGTGGTCGATGAACAGCATAAATTTGGCGTTCATCAACGTTTAGAACTGGCGGGCAAAGGCACGGCCGTAGACGTGTTGGTGATGACCGCGACCCCCATTCCCCGCACCTTGATGTTGACCGCTTACGGCGACATGGATGTCTCGCGTCTGCTGGACAAGCCCCCTGGACGACAACCGATTGACACGCGGGTGTTGCCGTCAACCAAATTAGCCTCGGTGGCTGAACGTCTGACGAACAAGTTGGACGAAGGGGCGCGGGTGTATTGGGTCTGTCCATTGATCGAAGAGTCTGAAAAGCTTGATCTTGCCGCCGCCGAGGACCGTCACAAACAGCTGCAATCCATGTTCGGCGCAGACAACGTTGGCTTGGTCCATGGGCGGCTGAAGGGCAAAGACAAAGATGCCGTCATGGACGCCTTTAAGGCAGGGCATATTTCTATTTTGGTTGCCACCACGGTGATTGAAGTCGGGGTCGATGTCCCTGAAGCCACCATCATGGTGATTGAACACGCCGAACGCTTTGGCCTCGCCCAACTGCACCAGTTGCGCGGCCGCATTGGTCGGGGGCCTGGGGCTTCAACGTGTTTGTTGGTGTATCAAATGCCGCTTGGTGACGTGGCGAAAAAGCGCCTTAAAATCATGCGCGAAACCGAAGACGGATTTATTATTGCCGAAGAAGATTTGAAACTGCGCGGAGCCGGAGAATTACTGGGTACACGACAAAGCGGACTACCTGAATTTCGCATCGCTGATATAGAAATTCATCAAGACCTACTCGCCACCGCCACCAATGACGCCAAAATGATCCTGTCTTCTGACCCCGACCTGCAAACCGAACGCGGCCAAGCGTTGCGCACGTTGCTGTATTTATTTGAACGCGATGCGGCGATTAAGTTTTTGCGCAGTGGCTAACCTTACTGTCGGGCTTCGCCTTCGGTTGAATGAACCCTTGCCAAAGCCTTCGCTTGTTCCGTTTTGGATCTTTCATCAGGCGGCGTCACAAGGCCACCGGAAATGACCATTTTCAGGGCGTCCTCGACATTCATTGACAACCGCACAATGTCTTTTTTGGCGACGAAGATCAGAAATCCTGAGGTTGGATTAGGGGTCGTTGGAACAAAGAGATTGATGACTTCTTGTTCGGTGATGGCTTGCACTTCGCCTTCAGTTTTGCCGGTGATAAAGGCAATCACCCACATACCACGGCGTGGGTACTCCACCAAAACGGCCTCACGAAAGGCCGATGATTGTTGTGCCAAAACGGTTTCAAGGACTTGCTTCAACGCTTTGTAGATGCCGCGCAACACCGGGACGTTGTCCATGACGCCATCCCAAATGCGCTGGAAAAAGCGCCCCATAAAGCCCGCCGTTACGGCCCCAATAAGAATCAAACCAACCACCAAAACAAGCAGGCCTAAGCCCGGAATGGTGTACGGAAAATAACTTTCCGGATTGTATTTATAGGGGATCAACGGGGTCACTTTGCTATCAACAAAGGTGATAAACATCCACGCCAAATAAATCGTAATCGACATCGGCGCGGTGATCAAAATTCCGGCCATAAAATAAGCGCGCAAACGGTTGAGCAGCCCCTTTTTAGGCGGGGGCTGTTGCTCGACATCATTTAGGGATAGGTCGTCATCATTCATGGCTTAAATCCGGCTTAATCCAGTTGTGTCCCGACTATTTAGCACCTTTTGCCAAGGCTGCGCGGAAAATTTCACGCACCACCCCTTTTGCCTCTTGGGAGGTCATACCGGGTTTTAAGCGGGGGTCGTAAAGCGTTTTTAAATACAGCATATCCCATGGAGAATGCTGCAATGCGGAATCGTTTGGATTGAATAAAGTCGTCCAATAGGTTTGCACATCATTGGGCAGCCCCATCACCTGCGTCAATTCTTCTAACAAACAACTGCCGATTCGGGCGGCTTCTCTTTCATTGTTGATAACGACGATGGCCTTAATGATCTTTTCGGGGGGCAGATGCCAGTTCAGAAAATAGCACACCATGGTGGGGTCTGACGCCAATGTCTTAACGTAGACAGGGTCTTGTCCGGGAATGTTAATTTTGCCCATATCTGCACGCTTTAAAAAAATCAAATCTATGCTTGGGCCATCGGCTCCCGGTTTCGCTTGACGGAACTTAATTTTGGTCAATTTTGAGATGATGCCTAAGTGACGGCCTGCCCAATCGGCCATTTCCTGCGTTGGTTTTCCTTGGATAATGATGTTGACCGGGCTGGTTTGCCATTTCGTGATCACGCCAGGCGTATTGGTAAATCCGTACTCACTGCCGAACAGAACTTTTAAAAAATGCTCAACCATATCATCCAATTGTGGACGCAATTCTTCAGCCGCAGCGGGGCGTGCAAACCACACAATTGCGATCAAAAGGAGGCTCATCACGATGCGCATTGCTCATATTTCCTTGTCCCAATAAATTTTTAAAACAATACGCTTAAGCTTAAGCATCTCGAAGCGCTTTGTTTCCGGCTAAAGGTTCGCTACTATACTCACACTTCAATATTTTATGGGATTGCTCTAAATGTCACTCACCGCACTTGTTTCCATTGTCGGATCAGATCATGTTGGAATGGTGTCAGCGATCACGTCTCGATTGTTTGATTTAGGGGCTAACTTAGGCGACACCTCTTTTGCCGTTCTGGGCGGTGGGGCCGAATTCACCGCCATCGTTGAATTTTCCTCAGAAATGGAACTCGAATCCCTCATTGGCGAATTAGAAGCCCTACCTGGTCTTGCGGATTGCGAAATTAAGGTGTCGCGGTTTGATCACAGCACCACCCACACGGCCTCCCAAACCATCACCCACATCATTAATGTTTCTGGTGGCGACAGCCCTGGATTGATGGCGCGTCTGTGTGAAGTCTTTGAACAATTCAACGCCAATATTGTGCGCCTAAATTCTGAACGCGTTCCAGGTGTGGGGCAAGCGCAATACATAATTTCGACGGCGGTCGCGATCCCTTCAGAAAACATTGCGTCCTGCTTAGCAACAATTGCCAATATCGCGGGACAACTTGGTCTTGAGTATGCGTATTCGGATGTGAAAAATTAATCCTTATGGCCAGCATTAAAGACGATTTTCGTAGTTTAACGGGTCCGCAAAAAGCGGGAATCTTTATGTTGTCTTTGGACGACTCCCAATCGGCAATCCTGTTTGAAAAAATGGACGACGAAGAAATTCGCGAACTGTCGCAAATCATGTCTGGCTTGGGTTCGGTCAATTCCAAGGTGGTCGAACGCCTGTTTTTAGACTTCGCCGACCAATTGTCGAGCACGGGTTCTCTGGTGGGGTCGTATGATTCCACCGAACGCTTGCTTACGAATGCCCTGGGCGAGGAACGTGTCGGCCAGATCATGGAAGAGCTGCGCGGTCCTGCGGGTCGCACCATGTGGGACAAGCTGGGCAACGTGAACGAAGCAGTGCTGGCGAACTATTTGAAAAACGAATACCCGCAAACCGTGGCGGTGGTGTTGTCAAAAATTCGCCCCGACCATTCGGCGGGCGTGCTGGCTTTGTTGCCAGAAAACTTCGCCATGGAAGTGATCATTCGCATGTTGTCGATGGAATCCGTATCGAAAGAAATTCTTGATCACGTCGAAAAAACCCTGCGCAACGAATTCATGACCAACTTGGCCCGTTCGGCGCGTCAAGACAGCCATGAAATGATTGCCGGGATTTTCAACACGTTGGATCGCAATACGGAAACACGTTTCATGGATGCGTTGGAAGAACGCAACCGAGAATCTGCGGAACGCATCAAGGCTTTGATGTTCACCTTCGACGATTTGGAACGCGTCGACAGTGCTGGCGTCCAGATTATTTTGCGCCAAGTGGACAAGGCTCAACTGTCTGTGGCGCTCAAAGGCGGCTCGGACGCCGTCAAAGAGCTGTTCTTTTCCAACATGTCAGAACGGGCCTCGAAAATCATGCGCGAAGATATGGATGCCATGGGGGCTGTGCGCCTAAAAGACGTCGACGAGGCACAAGCCGCCATCGTGACCGTCGCCAAAGAGCTCGCCGATAACAACGAAATCATCATCGCCGGTTCGGGCGAAGATGATGAACTGGTGTATTAGCGGCTAATCTCGGTCTTGATAAAATTTGTTGATGAACGTGGTGAAGACGTCTGCATCAAGCGGCTTGGAAAAATAATAACCCTGAATTTCATCACAATTATAATTTTTAAGAATGTCTAATTGTGCTTTAGTTTCAACACCTTCGGCGATAATTTTGCGGTTTAGAGTTTGCCCCATATTGATGATGGTGTGAATGATTTCTGCATCATCACGACTGGTGTCAATATCATTGACGAACGAACGATCAATCTTGATCGTATCAATGGGAAACCGCTTTAAATAGCTGAGCGACGAATAGCCC
>Ga0316203_1000880_pt1 | contig 27130 bp, 44 predicted proteins | sample 6monrhotite_MG_FD_204940 | JGI IMG/M metagenome (GOLD analysis project Ga0316203, IMG submission 204940) | Microbial mat bacterial communities from mineral coupon in-situ incubated in ocean water Damariscotta River, Maine, United States -... | ecosystem: Environmental > Aquatic > Marine >... | reverse complement strand
TTGATGGAACGATTTTCAGTTCACCAAAGTCAGATGAGTAGATAGATACTGATGCTTCAACTGTGTTTGCATCGATCATTTGTCTTGCTTGAGTTCTACCTGTGAAACCAGAAATAACTTGTTTGTTATGTGGGCCACAAATAGCTAATGATGGTTCACCACCATTTTCAAAGCAAAGTTGTAGAACATCTTTTAACAAAGTTTCTGTTAGATCTCTTTGAGTTCCGTCAGTTGGAGCAGCACCGCCACCTGTTGATGCACCGCCAGATCCTCTTGAATCGTTGGATGTAATCCAAGACTCGAAACCACCAGTTACACGAGCAGTTGATGCATCGCCAGTTGTTTTTGCGCCTTTTTGACAAAGAGCTTCTTCCATATCTCTCTTAAGAGCTTTAGACATGATAGCTAGTTGATGAGCCATTTCTGATCTCTTACCAGCAGGGTCTGAAGACTCTTGTGAGCCTGATACAGTTGCATCTCTTTTTGAAATCATAGCAACATTGCTAACTCTGGTTGTTGCAACTGAAGCTGATCTTGAAAGTTCAAAACCTTCTAGCTCACCTGTAGCAACTGGAGTTGCTAATACTTCTGTTTGCCAATCAAAGACAACATTGTTAATACTTCTTTTTCCAATTGATGACATAAACGGAGTTTGCATTGGAGAGATGTTGTAAATGATATTACTTAAATCTTCTCTGTCTGAAGTCGCGCTGTATGTATCAAATGCGTTTGTTACTTTAGCCATTATATTTACCTATAAAATTATTTTAAAAATTGTTCAAAAACTTTAGCTGCATCTTGGACTTTTCCAGATTTAGCTAAAACCTGTTTTGCTCTTTTCGCTGGAGCTACCGATTTCTTTCTGGTAGTTGTTCCAGGTCGGGCTACTCTTGCAGGTGCTTTTTGTGTTGGTTTCTTCTTCGTGGCTTCAACTGTTTTAGAGTTTAACCAAGCATTTCTTAAACCAAGTAAAGCACGATAGTCATAAATTGCATCCATTTCTTGAGGTAAATACCCCAAGACATTAATACCATAGTCGCGAATTGCTAGTTTCTCTTTTTGAGCAACTTCTGCATTTTTCCATTCTGGTATGATTTCAAGAATCTTTTGCTGACCTTCTTGCACTTGTTGTGCAATTAGTTGTTGCTGTTGAGCATATGATTCCTGTTGGAGTCTTTGCTGTTCAGCTTGTGCAGCTTTTAACTTTTCTTTCTTTTCATCCCAGATTTGTTTTTCGCGTACAAATGCTATCGGATCATCATTGTATAAACTATCCCAATCTGGTTCGTTTACCAATTCGCCCTGTAATTGGGCTTCCATCTTCGGTAACAACTGTGCGTAAATCGCATCTCTTTGCTGAAGCTCTTGGGCTTGTTGCTCAATCGTTTTTCTTTGATTGGCAAGTTCCTGTGTCTTCCGCGTATAATCTTGTTGGCGTGAATAACCATTAAGGAGTTCGTCTTGCGTGACCTCTATCTCTTCGCCATCAACTGTGACTCTGTAGACGGGTTGCTCTTCTACCTCTTCAACTTCCGTTTCTTCTTCACCATCTTCTTCATCATCAAATTCGAGTTCTTCTTCATCGACAAGCTCTTCGGTATCTTCCTCGTCTTGCTCTTCTAATTCATCGATCTCAGGCTCAATGACCTCTTTAGCTTCCTCTATGACTGCTTCTTCTTGCGTATCCTCTTCAGGGGCTAAGAAACTTTCAAACGCTGAGGTTGCTAATTCACCTTCGGTTTGTAAAGCAGTCGGTTTTCCGTTATTGCTCATAAAATACTCCTATTTTGTATTTAGGGATATTTTAAACCAATAATGTATAAAAGGGAAAGTTTTAGGCTATGTTACGAATTTTGTTTATGTTGGCTTTTGTTAGTTTACCTTTCTCAGCCATGATTCGTAGATGTCTTTCTACTTCGGGAAGAAGTAATAATGATCTGTGGAAGTCTTCTCTAACTGCAACATCGTCAATGCCACGAGAGTTTAACCAATGAGTTATGTATTCGTTTTTAAGATTTTCTATTGCTTCTTTAAAGACATCAGAATTTAAAATTCTCTCGGCTTCTGCTGCTTTAACTACTTCTTCGTGTGTAACTGACATTTATACTAAACTAAATAATCCTCTTGGTGTTTGTGGCAAAAACTTACCTTGCCTTGTGATAGGTCTAACTATTTCGTCAACACTAGGCTGGACAAAATTAGAAACTGGTAAGTTGGATAATCTAGTAAAGTTCATTGGCTGAATAGGTTGTGGCACTATCTGTTGTGGCACTATTGGTAACTCAGGCATGACTGGAATATTTGGTATAACTGGCATTTGTGGTAAACCAGTAAAGTTCATTGGTATATTTTGTACTTCTGGAATAAATGGTTTAGGTTCTTCAAATGCTGGAGCTGTAGGCATTACAGGAACTTCGGGCATTACTGGTGCTTGTGGTATTGCTGGTATATCAATACCAGTTAAATCTATGTCTTCAAACTTTTCTGTATCAATATCTTTTAATATTTCATCTATATCAATATCAAATAATGTTGGTGTAATATCTTCAACGCCTCTGATATCTCTAATATCTTCAAACCTCGGCAAACCACTAAAATCTAAACCTTGTAAAGAAGGCAACAGTCTAGTTGGCCCTGTTACGCCCTGTGGCGCACTTGGCATCTGTACAAAACCTTCGTTGGGCGCAAATGGAGTTCCTTTGGTTGGGGCTTTAGGCATAACAAGAACTGGGCCTTCGCCAACAAATTTTGGTGTTAAGTCTTCTTGTGTATAACCACCAGCCATTTCTGGGGAATAACTAACGCCTGGTGCAATAACTTGTTCCATTGGCATACCACCAGCTATTTGTTGTGCATATGATTGACCAGTTGCGACTGGCCCTGCCATTGATTGTGTTGGTAAGTTAATACCAGGTATTCCTATTGCCATGTTATTAAGTTATTAGTTTATCTATTTTAGCATCAAGTTTGTCTATTTTGTCCATTAATCTGGAATATTCAACATTGTGTGCTTGTCTTGTTACATAGTCTCTAGCTATCTCTTCTCTTGTTTTATTCACTAATATGTCAATCCTTTTTGCTTCGTTTTCATTTTTGCGTATGGAGTAGAACAATGGTGCTATGACCAAAGTTACAAAAATATTCCAAACCACATAGAATGAAAGTTCCATTAGAAATCAATAGCTCCAGATATGAGGCCTTGGACGATTAGCCGAAGCCTTGCTGATATCGAGGTGTATAAATCTTCCATTGCCTTTTTGATTAACTCCAATTCCTGTAAATCCGTAACCTTCTGCTGCGGATACTATTTGTAATGCTTGTTTGTGACTGCAACCGATGTCGACTGCAATGCCTAAATTGTGAGTTCCTGGTTTACTTTTTTTGCTTTCAATTGGATGTTCTGAACATCTATAACCCGAAGTAATAACAAATGGAAAACCTAAGTCCTCTCTAAGCGATTGTAACTTATCTATTAACTCATGTTCAATCTTATTTTTACCACAATGCTTACAAGCAAACTCTTCTAACCTAAAGTTCTTCCATTCGCTCATTTTCTATCCTTATTGCTTGATCCAAAATAAAAAGAAATAACTGCTGATGCTATACCTGATAAATAACCAAGAATAAGCATAACAATATCGTCTGAAGCATCGTCAATAGGATAAGCTGTAATCATAAATATATAACCAATAAAACCAACCACAGTTAATGATCCTAAAAACTTTGGTGTCCAATCACCACTAAATTTTTCTCTAGCGTTTTGTATATCTTTTGTTTCTAAAGCATAAATATCTATTTCATATTCTTTCATCTTTAGTTGAAAATCTTTTTCAGCTTTTTTAAGTTCAACCATTTGTTCGGCTGTAAGATTGTTAATGGCGTTTTCTATATCTGGCGGAGAGTTTTTAACACCTAAGACCTGAGAAAGTATTTGACCAGCTTGTCCGCCTAGTGGCCCACCTATGGCTGCACCTAGTGTTGGAGCAAGACTGCTAACTATGTTTTTAATTTTGTTTAGTTTCATTTTTCTTTTTTAATTCCCTCTCTTGTAATAAGAGTTTTAATTCGTGCCACCTGTAAAATCTTTTATTAACATCATCCCAAAACATTCCTTTGTAATCCCATATTTCATTCGCTGACATTTTCTTCCTTGTTATGAAGTTTAATAAAATACTCCGCATCGACTAATGCCAATGGCTTGGTATTGTTTCTCTTTATTATAACCAAAGGTTCGTAATCTTTACAGTTAGTACAAGACTGTTCATAAGCCTTCCAAACATTAACTGCTTGTTGGTTTTTGCACTCGATTGAGTAGGGGAATTGTTTGCGTGATTGTACGCCCATGATGACATCTTCGCCCGAAGATCCCATAGGTCTTGATTCTAAATCTTCAGGATCAAAACCAAGTAAAGCAACAAGTTTATCAACAACCCATTGTTGTAGCTTTCGACCCTTGGCTTTTGCCGAGGATGGTCGCATTTATTTTTTCTTGGATTTTTTTGCAGATTTTTTCTTTGGTGGTCTGCCTACTTTAGATCCGTATGTTCCTTTACCTTTTGGCATGGTTACTTCCTTTTCTTTGCAGTCTTGGCTGCTTTTTTAAATGCTTTTGCTGTTGGCGCACCTTTAGAACCTGGCTTTCTCATTTTTTCATTTGATCCAGCTTTAATTCTTTTGCGTTTAGCATGAATGTTTGCGTATAGTCCTTTTGGCATTTTATTTATAAAACTTAGATGTAAGTTTATGCCAAAGTGTAGGCTTATATTTTTTTATTAAAAAACCGCCAACAAGTGACAGCACGATAATTGTAATTAATGTATCCATATTTTTATTATACTACCATTTAACTTTATTCGCCCAATAAGCTGCTGACAACTTACCCTTGGCTATGTTCTTAGCGTGTCTAGCTTTGAATGATTTTCTTCTAGCCTTGCCTTTTGCAGATTGAGGATTTTTACCAGCTCCACTTACGCCTTGTTGACCAAAGCGAATAAGTTTTATGATATCTCCAACCTTTGCTAAAACTGCGTGTGATTTTGTTTTGTGATTGGGCGTTCTTTTGGGTTTGTTATAACCGCTAAACCTTTCGCCTCTGTATGTGATACCCATTAGTGTAAAGTTTTCTCCTCACAGCTTAATACTTCTGAATCCTCGGTTACTTCACCACCAGAGATAATACCAAGTATTCTTACTGCATCTTCTTGGCTTTTGGCTCTAATATCACTACCGACATAAACTAGGTCGTCAACTAAAACTTCTAGGTTATATAGTTTGATTGCCATTGCCAGTAAATAGTCCTTGAGCTTGATCCTTTGCAGTTTGCCTAATGTTTTCTCGGTCACGCTCCATGATAGCATTGATTTCTGCTATGTTGACTTGCGCTCCGTATTTAGCGGTTAATTCTGCTGCTTTTAGTCTAATCTGTGCTTCTGTCTCATCACGCTGTCTGTCATCATCCATGATAATTTTCATGCGATCAGTCTCAGCATCAATGATAGCTTTCTGCGCTTGGTTCTGTGCTTTCATGGCTTCTGCTTGTGCGAGCATGGTAGCTGCATCAGGTTGTTGTTGCTCTGGGGGCGCGGGTGGCATAGGTGGTACTTGAGTATTAATAAAGCTATTAGCATCTTTAAATCCAGCAAGTTCTATCATGCGTGTCAAAGTATTTGAATATTGTTGCATGGATACCAATGGATTGTTTGGTCCAAGAGTTTGCATGATTTGTTCTTGCTTACCTGCAAGTTGTGCAAGTATGCCAAACTTCTCTTCATCAGAAGATTTAGAAATAGCAACATTCACCACCATGTCTTTATCTGATTCCCAGTATCTAGGATCAACAGGAATAAATTGACCTTCAAGTCTAAAGACATCTTGTGCGTTTTGATGTTTGATAATTAAATTGTTGGTAACTTTAAAGAGTTGTTTAAGTCCACCCTCTGCAAAATGTCTGCAAATGATTTCTATTCGGCCTTGCGCTCCTGACATGGTAGCGGATACGGCTGCACTGGTGCTTGATTGCAAAGCATCTGCATTTAAGCCAGCAGAGGCTTTAGACACACCAGTCCTATTCTCTTTTGCTTCATCGAGGTATCCAAGAACAGGGAAAGCCTCTTTACCAGCGAAGGGTACTGTAAAGGGTTGAACCATCCCAGGGGCGCGAACTCGAATAGGCTGTCCGATATCAGTATTGAGAACATCGTCAATATTGACTTGACCTTCAACAACAGCCATACGAGGAAAGATAGAGTGCCCAAGCGAATCAAGGGTATCTCGCATAATTTGGGATTTTGCAGCTTGGATAGGCTTTAAGTAATCCGCTGGACACGAACCGATTGCAGTGTGTGGTTCAGGATCAGGGCAGAACATAGCAATGGGTAAATCATCCCATTGTTCTACATTCAGCACATTAACGCCTTCACCCGCAGTACAAACTCTTATTCTTTCATCGATGCCATCGCCATCGAAGTCATAAAAAAGATAATGTTCAACATATAAAACTTCTTTCGCCCCAGTATCACTTCGGTCTGGGTATACCATGTTGTCAAATGGGTTTCTTGCCTCGATTTCATCATAGGCTTCTGGGTCAACCGCACTTGAGCTTTGCGTTGCATATTGCTCAACTTCATCTTGGTCATAACCCATAGCAACCAAATCAGAAACAGATTTAATCATTCTATGTGCAACATAAGATGCAGATTCAAGATTTCTAGCGTTGCGTGAAATTAAAACTTCTTCGGGTGGTATTGATTCAATACACACTTGATCTTTAGCTTTAATTCTACGAATCGTTAAATCATATTTAGCTGGAATCTCTTGAGTAATTTCTTCACCAGATAAAGGATCAACTTGTGTAATGGTTTCCATGGTGACAGATTCTTCAACAATCTCTACATTAGGATCAAGCACCAAGGCTTGATATGAAACAGGATCTAAGTCTGTGTATTCGCTGGTAGATGCAGTAATAGAATCATCCCAAAAAACTTTAACAAAACCACTCTTTCTAACCAAGGCATCTTTGAACGCATCGTATAAAACTTGGAAGCCAGGATTTTTTTCTTGAATGATGTAATTAACATAATTGGTTTGTTGCTCGGCAACAGGGATATCTTCTGGGCCATGCGGTACAAATTCAACAATCTTTTTAGTACCAAAGAAGGTACGCATGATAGATGGCAACATAAACAAAATGCTATCTCTAACATCAGTTGAAACAAATTCAGACTGCATACTAGATTGTGCTTGTGGTTGTTCACCAAGATAATACTCAGTTGATTCTGCTCGCTCTGCGCCGACTTGATGAATGAAATCTTTTGCATCATCCATCTCTGATTTGATAACACTGGTAAGGTGTTCCATATCAGTTTCATCTTGAACTTCGACTTCTACTTCAGAAGATTCCATCTCTTCTTTCTCAAGCATATCTTCCATTTTGTCTTCGTAATCTTTTGCCATGTAAAACTATCCCACTCGAATGATTCGAGATTTTAAAGGTTTTTTGAAATTATAACCGAAATAACTCTCGCTTCCACTAAAACTTGCCGCAGAACTTGCCATGGTCAAAGCCAAAGCATCTGCTTTGTCGGGAGATTTTATTCCGCGTTTGCGCATTTCATCTTTTGACTCTATCTTTATTTTTCCTGTCGAGGTATATTTATAGAGAGGCGCAGCCAATTCCGAGACAAGCTCATCATCATTAGGAAGTCGGCAATCACGCTGCGCCAGCCAATCTTTTATCGCAAACCATAACTCAGCACGCAAGTTCAAATAGTTCTTTTTGGTACTTGGAGCTTCTGCCACATTCACCCCGCGCACTGGTAAATTTTGCTCACGCAATCGATCAACCACACCCGCACCAAGTCCAATAACATCGACTAATATTTCTTGGGGTTGTTCCATGACAGTCGAATCATCGTAGCGATTTTTAACCACACCACAAAGTTGCATCAAGTCCATGGAGGCAAATGATTTAATTTCTAAGACAGTATTTCCCTGGCGCACGCACAGCGCACTGTTATCGCCACCGAAGCGTGCAACATCTAAACCCCAAACAATGGGTTCATTCGCGGTGAGCGTGACATCGCGTTCTACCGCACCGCGCACTAAGTCCATCGGTATGACAGTATCATCATCCGCGCTAGGAAACTCGCCCATGACCTCCACGCGCGCGACAGTAGAATCTTCGCCATACTGCTCGATCATCGATTGGAAGAGTTTTTGGTCAGTGCCTTCGACAGTGCGCGAGTCGATTTGCACATTCTGCCAAAAGCGCTTTTTGCTATTAAAGGAATCGTAGAATGGGCCTGTGTTTCGGCGCGGGTTGGAGAAAGTAAACCAATAACGATTGGATGTTGGTTCAGAGAAGAAACCCTCCGATACGCTGTAAATGGGTGAAGGTATACCCGAAGCCTCATCCATAATTAAACAGACCCCGTAGGAGCTGTGAATACCCGCAAAGGCATCTGGATTTTCTTCTGACCATAGTTGCGCCTGCGCGTAGTAATAACCAGTATCAATCTTGAGGTCGCGCTCTAGCGCTTCTTGAAACCAAGGCGCTGGTTTAACTGTGGTTGCAGTTTTTTGAAACCAATGAGAGTTAATTGCAAGAGTCATCCATTTACCAAGTTCAGCCCAAGTTCTACTTCTGAGCTGTTGTTCGGTGTTAGCGGTTACTATGATGGTAGCCCCTAGTCTTGTGGATAACATCCAAAGAATAATCCATGAAACCAAAGCAGATTTACCAATACCACGACCTGAAGCTACAGCCATTCTAAACATCTCTGGTAAATCCCTAGTGCCATTTCTAGCAATATGGATTGTCATTTCTCGTAAAATTTTTTCCTGCCACTTGCGCGGGCCTTTAAAGTCTTCGAGGGGGGTGTCTTTCATTCCCCAAGGGAAAGCAAACTTAACAAAGTTTAATGGATCGTCTTTTACATTGACCGACCATATCTCCGTCATCAATCTCTTTTCGTCTTCGGCTTTATATTTCATAAAAAAAATTTAAAAAAAATTAAAAAAAATTAGTTCATCAGTATATATATACATACTACCCGCGCACAATCAAAGGGGGGGTCATTTGCTAATCATCCGCACCCGCGCAAAAGGTGAACGCGCTATCAGAAGCGCGGAGAGTAGCGCTGTGAGCTTCGCGCGCTCGTGCGCGTGGGTAGGTACAAGGGAGAAGATAAATACCCCGTGCGCAAGCTCTCATGACTTCGTGGCCTTGTTTAGTTGTTTGATGTCGATATCTTCGCGCGCGCTGGGGAGCGCGTCCGCTTGGTGTTCGATGATGCGCGAATTCGCCGAGCTAATTATTTCGCTCAAATTTAAAGTATGCGTATGTTCTTGCTTTTCTGCCCAGCGTTCTCGGTCGGCACTCTTTAAATAAAATTGTATGCTTTGAAAATCGCCCTCGTTTATTTTTTCGGCTAGTTTAGAGGTTGCTCTTTGTAATCCTTTCGCCTTTCCTCTTGCCAATGCATCCGACAATTCAGAATTTTTTTTGTTCCTATGTTTATTAAATGTATCCCAACCAACCCCAATTGATCGGCAAATATCCATAATCCCAAGGTTTAAAGATGCCAAATGTTCTACTTGTTCATAGTCTATAACAATTGGCTTCCTTCCTCTCTTTTTAGGTGTTTTTGTTGTCATTTTTCCGAATAAATACCATTTATTACGAATTAATTTAGATTAAATTAATTTCCCTTATGCCCCTATATTATCGCATTCCTGGAGCATTCACCTAATCTGTTTGCAAAGAATGTTGCTTATAATGTGTACAAATAAGTTTTTATATGCATAATAGGAGATATATAAATTACTTAGGAGAGTAAAAAATGAGTAAACAAATAGCAACAAAAAACTGTATTGAGTGTGTAAGAGGTAAAAATTCTATCAATGGCAACCCAAGATATATTTTTACTTTTGAAGATGGTACAGAAGTTAAAACAGAGGCTAATGCTGGCTGGGTATATGGATTATCTAATTGTTTTTATTATGAAGATAAAAGAATTACTTTTGAGTATGTCACTAGGCGCAATAGTCAAATAATGACTGATTTTATAAAAGCATGATCTAACAACCCCCCCACGATTTAACGCCCCGTCTTTTCGGGGCTTTCGTGGTATAACTAACTTACTTTTAGGAGAGTAAAAATGGATATTAAAAACTGGATATTAGAAACCCAAGAAATAGAAGATATAAAAAGCATATCTGAAAATGGCTGTGTCAATGGTGCTTGTAATGATCTTATTTATTATGAGGACACAGTAAAATTCTATGATGACCATAAAGATGAGATATGGCAATTATTAGAAAATGAAACAGAGCAATTCGGATATAAAACTGTATTCGAATTTATGGGAACTTGGTCAGATTATGCTGAGAATATAAATAGCGATACATCATTTAAAAATCTTTTAGCCTGGTGGTCTGTTGAAAATGTTTGCTATCAAATCCTTAACTCTGAAGAGGTGGCATAAATGAAAGACTATGCACACAAACTACACAAGCCAAGAAAACCGCGACACTGGACGAACCAAGCGCGGACAATTACCGAGAATATAATAATTATATTTTTCTTTGCATCCTTATTAACTCTTATATCGTGGGTGATCTAATGGAAGATAAATTTACATTATTCAATTATATGTGCGACATATTAGAGAACTTTTACGATAAAAACGGCTTAGAGCATTTATGCGCTTTAGATTCTCAATATGTTGGAAACTATAACGACATTTACCAATTAGCTTGGCTTATTAGATTTTGCGAACTTTGGGAAAAAGTAGAACAAAGAGAGGTTAACAGATGAGCGCTGATACATTAACAGAATTTAGAGTTATTAGAAAAAAGGTTATCCGAGAAGAAACTTACATCTATGCGGAAAGTTGGGAAGATGTCGAGTCTAAACTTGATGATGCAATTATTAATGACTCTGTTGAATGGGAACATTTAGAAGATATCCAAACTATAGATATAGAGGACGCTTAACATGAGCATCAAAAGATATAACTTCAACAAGCCAAAGATTAACCGCCAAGAATTAGAACTCTTAAATTGGTTCTTAGCGCACACTGACGACAACCCGCTAATCAATCCAAAGGCCTTGGAACTATTCAAGGCTAACGGCTACAGCGCGAAAAATTACCAAGACTTAGTCAATAAGATTAAGACCATTTTAAAAACTTATAAAACCAAGGGGGAATTATGATAACTGAATCACAGCTTAATAAGGCTCATTTAGAAGCAAAAAAAATATATAAAGATTTCTTAAAAGATTTAAACCAAGGGGAACAATCTTGGCATGAGATAGAAATAGATGGAGAGTATTTTGATATTGAATGTTGGGATGAAACAGGAACAGAAAGAAAAGAAACGACTTGTGCTATATATCCTGTATACCCTACAAAAAATGGATTAAGGGCAACGGATGGCACGAAATGGGTTCGTTTATTTACAAATAAGGAGAGCAATAATGAAAATAAATAATCTAACGCCTAAACAATTCGCTAGGCGCGAAATAATTAAATATTTGCGCGATCTATTCGACAATCCGCAAAAGTATATACAAGGCTTTGACGATCTAACACATAGACAACAAGAGGAAATCTTACGCTTTGTATCGTTAGACGAACACAGAATCGATAAACTTTTAAATTTACCAATGGGGGAATCATGAGCGTATTTGACATAACAAAGAAATCCAACACATCGGCTTATATTCAAATGGGTAATGTAACTGTATATGTTGACAACTCGACTGGCGAACAAATTGTAAAAATTTGGAAGACTGCAAATAGTACAGGGCAAATTTCAGACATTCACCACTCATGTTTTGATATTGAACAACAAAAAAGGGTGAAACTATGACACAACACAGAGAAATGATAGAGGAAGCGAAACGCTTACTAAATAGCGAAAGGGAAAACATACCAAGCATGAGCAAAGACTTTGGTAAAGACTACTGGGTCTTAACCTATCCATGCGGGAAGATTGTTAAAACTTACGAGGACAAGCGCAAAAGGGATGTAATTATTCAGGAATCATACTAATGATTGAAATACTTGGTTTTATCTTTGGTATTGGTTTTTTAATATGGTTAGTCATAGTCTTAACGCTATGGCTAATCGTTAATTATTGGGGGAATAGATAATGAAATTAGATTTAACAGCAACAGAATTTGAATTTTTGTCGGTTATGGTGGTTGAGACTCTAAACAAATTAGAGAATGAAGCTAAAAACAAAACTACTGAAAATTTAGCAGAAACAAAAAAAGACTATAAAGCAATAAAAAGAGTGTATGAAAAAATGTCTTATTACCATGATGAATATGATCTTATAAATCGTGATGAAGAACCAAGCATTTTTATTCAAGGTGATGTTTACGATTCATATGGACACCCCGCGGGGAAATTGTTTAATGGCGATCTATCAGATGAAACTTATTCAATGATTAAAAAAGATGTTATCAAGAATTTTACCAAAGTAAATTATTCTGTAAAAAGCATGATGCGCCAAAGAAAATATAAAATAGCAGAGGAGCAATATATTGATTACATTAAAAAACACAATATTAAATCTCACAAAATAGATAAGATTTCTTACGCCAATTCGGAATACATAGCTAACAACAAATGTTTTTATTTAAGAGATGAATATGGTAATTTGTTAGCGCACATGAAAGATAATCCCATGCGTATAATTCTTGAGAGAGACCCCAAGCGCGTTGTTTTAGACCAAGGTGATATTTAATGAGTTACGATATAGCTCAATTCAAATACATCAACCATATGCGCGAACATTATGGACTAATAGGCGAACCCGAATACCCCGACCGCACACGCTCGCACCAAGACGAAAACGGCAACTGGGTACTTGTCTCACCGCAAGGCCTAAAAATGGCAAAAATATTTAAAAACGGGGATATAATAGCCTAACCAATCAACGGGGCGCACCAAGATAGCTTTACTCTCCTTCCCCAAGTTAGCTATCGCGCCCCACCTGCTCGCGCAAGTGCGCACCTAAACCAACCAATAGAAAATGCTTCTTCCCACCCGCTTGCGATTTCCTTAACCGCTTGCGCTCACCCTCTAGCACACACCATAGAACCTCTTTCTCTAATAACTCGCTCATTCCTCTGCTCGCGCTCGTTCTATGCACTCCAATCATCTTGCAATAATAACTAATAGCATCATGGCTACTCCAGGTCTGCCACCGATAGCGCTCGCACACGCTCCAAAGTAACAGCTTCGCTACGGGCGATAAATCTTCTCGCCCCGCGCGTGCGCGGTAGAGATTCCAGATTTCTTTTTTTAACTTTGAATAATCGCGAAAGGCTTTATCAAACTCGATGGATATAAGTGCGCTCTCGCGCTCGCGCTCAATGTTCCCCGCGCTAACCCACCAGGAATTTTTTAATTCTTCTCTCATACTTCTCCTTTCTTTCTTAAGAGACATAAAAACCTTCAAGGTTTTTTGTCTCTATATATATATGTATATATATACGGATATTTGTAGCGTTATGCTTATAGTGTTGTAGCGCTTTGCTACAGTCGTTGTAGCGATATGCTACAAGCATTGTAGCGCTTTGCTACAAGCTAACCAATATCACCATACAACATAATACGCCAATCAAGGCTAATTTCATCATCGTTTCATGGTTCATTCTTCTTTCTCCTCCTTGTCAATGCCGAAAGCTACTTGACTAATAATGTTCTCGATTCTTTTATAAGTATCTAAATCTTCTTTGGTTTTGGTGGCCTGTCTATCAATCTCGGTGGCGTAATCACCAAGGACAGTAACAATAATATGTTTATCTTTTTCGCTTAGAATCAGTCTCATTTTTTTGCTCCTTGTTTGGTTTCTTCTTACCAAAGATTTTATCAAAATTATCTCTGTATTCTTGGCTATAAACTAAATCTCTTGGTTTATCTCCTTTACCGCTCATTGTTATACCTCACTTAAATTCTATTTCACCAATTAAATATTCTTGTATTTCAACCAAAGTATCATACAAAATGTCATACTTTTTAATCAGCCATTCCTTATTGTTTATTGTCTTTTGGTGTTCTTTTAATTGTTTTTTGAGTGTTTCAATTTGATCTAACATTAATTTTTCTTCTTGTGTAAAGTTCATTCTTTAGCTCTCGTTTGTATTTCAAAATGATTAATCTCATTGTTTTCAACCGCATCTTTAAACTTCTTTTTTAATTCATCATGGCTTAGATTAATCGCATCATCAATAAAGACCACGCCTTTAACTGTATCGCTCATATTTCCATGCCTTTTAATATGTGAGCAATGACTTCTATTGTCCAACCATTACCAAGCATTTTATAACGCTGGGTGTTACTCACATGATTGGTGTAATTATCTGGAACAGTTTGCAATCTCTCGCACTCTAAGGGTGTTAGCTTTCGCCAATAGACTTCTTGTTCTTCGGTTATTTGCAATATATGTTGTTTGGTTAATGCGCTTGTAAGAGTGTTCATTTTCTCATCTTGCCTTTTAACCAAGTGTCTCATATGCCTGGGCGACCAATCTTTCCCTGTTCTTCTTTTATGTTCATATCTTATTTGATTGGCTTCAGGTGTTCTAACTTCTGTCATAGCCCTAACATCAATTAATTTTTGTGGTATTCCTGTTGCGTGAAAAGTACCACTTCTTTCAAAGTTTGCTTTAGATGATTTGTAATACTGGGATTTAATTGTTTGCGACTTTTCTGGTAAATCATTAGTATCGTCAACTAACTTTTGTGGCACTAAAATCATGCCATTGTTTCCAGAATCTTTAAAAACCATCTGTCTCCTACTTTTTTTAAAATAGTTTTCAACGCTTGAACCCTTGTAATAATTAGCATCTAGGCAATGACTTTTATCTCTTTCAGTATTAAAGCCATCTTCTAAAATATCTCTTAAAACAATTCCTCTATCTTTTGGCTGCTCAACATTAGGAATGTTAGTCCAATAGTAACGCTGTCTTGATTGGGCAGAAACCAAAGAGCTATTAATAAAGATTGGCTCAACTCCCATGTACTCAGAAATAATATCTAAGTATTCTTTTTTCATTCTTACATTTTCTAGTAAAAAATATTTCGGCTGTAAATATGAGATAGCTTTATGAAACTCAAAGAACAATGCAGACCTTGGATCATCAAATGCTAACTGTTTACCTGCAAAGCTAAATCCTTGACAGGGTGAGCCACCCATTACCAAATCAATCTTTGGCAATGTAGATAAATCTAACTTGGTAATATCACCCACTTGAATAATCTCTGGGTAATTAGCCGCGCTCACTTGCATGGCATACTTATCAATCTCACTTGCATAATACTTATCAACTTTAATGCCTAACCTATCCAAGGCTAACATTCCGCAAGACATACCATCAAACAGACTTAGTACATTCATTTTTTGCCTCCAGGTAATTGTTCTACATCAAACCATCCGCATGGGTAATTAATCATATTAAAAATCTCCAATATTAAAGTTGCTCTCTTTGTAAGGCTCAAGCACGGCCTCTTTCCTAAACAATGTCTTGATTGATACATCAACCTCGGATGAATTACTTTTCACCACCGCGCCCTTCACCACGCGCAACCGCTCATAGTCCACTCCATTATCAATACAAATTCTCTCCGCTTCTTCTTCATTCGCTAACCACAAGGCTATCGCTAGCCTATGCCCATCAACCAAAGAAGATGCGCCTCTGATCTTACTGCGCACATTCATCGGATCGTCATCAGCTTGGAGAGCCGCCTTTGACATATGATGAATACTTAGAGTGCAACAGTTAAAACGCGAGGAGATAGAGGCGCAAAGTTGACAGTAAAGTTGAGCGGCTTCATTAGATGAACTAATAGGCGCTCCACTCATGGCTTGGATTGGATCAATGATAACCAGTTCTAAATTCGGTATGGTTTCTAATTCAGCTAAGAGTTCTCTAGCTTGATCGGTGATTTGTAAACCTTTGGAATCGTCTCTAATAAGTATTAAAGGTTCAGGTTGATCGGGGATTGTATGGGTGAATACATCGTAAGGTGCATCGAATCTTTTATTGCCTTTATCCAAAGCATTGATTCGTCTATGGATTTCAACCAAGTCATCCTCGGCTGATAGTATCACCACATTACCGCCTTTGAGTATGGGATGATCAAACCACATTCCAGAGCCTTGCGATACTTTAATGGCTAAATCTAATGCCATCATGGATTTACCTACCCCACCAATCGAGGCAAGGATTCCAGGCTTGGATATTTCTAACAGTTTATCCACAAGCCAAACCTTTGGTGGCGGTTCTTTAACTAGGTTTCTAATGGGGTGTTTGGTTAGACCTAAACCTTGATTTAATATTTCTAATCTAACCCTATCTAATCCATGAGTTTTAGCTAAGTCGTTATAGTCTCCTCTCGCGCTCGGCACGCGCACGAAACAGTTAGGAATGGCAGATGCTACCTCGTTAGCTTTCCTCTCGCCTACGCCGCTCTCATCGTTATCTAGGGCTATATATAATCTTGCTTGAGAAATCTTGCGAATATTAGTAACAGCCTCCATAGTAAAGTTCGCCGAAAATACGCAAACTGTCGGTATCTTCGTAGATTCATAAACTGTAGCTGCGGTTGAGTATCCCTCGACAATGATTAAGTTTTCTTGCGTGGCTAATGTTGCTTGCTCGCACCCAATAAGAAAAACATTACCTTTGATTTCGCTCGCGCTCACAAATCTTTTCTGTCCTTTCTTATCTATATACTGTAAACTACGCATCTCTCCGCTTACTGCGGAGATGACAGGAACAATTAAACTTCCGTTCAGTTGTTTCAATCCATAACTTTTAACATTTTTATTATTTAGATACTCATGCGAGATCACGGGCTGACAGTTTTTATATCTTTCTTTTACTTCTTTAGCTACTTCATCATGCCTAACTTTCTTCGCTACTTCGGCCCGCTCAATAGCTTCTTCCATTCTTTTTTGTAGCGCTACTCTATCAATGTTTGATAGTTGATTAGTGTTAATGCTTGACCACTTGTGTTGTTCACCCGTTCGCCAGTTACCAAAAGTTGCAAAATAATTTCCGTCTAGCTCATTGATAACATACCAACCGCTACGCTCATTGCCTTTATCTGGTCTAACACCAGGCGCAGATTGAACGGGTACTCTTGTTACCTGTCCTGTTAAGTCTAATGAATTGACGAACAACCCTTGGTTATTCATCTCGCGTATTAAATCATCCGTGCTATTACCTTGACTGGCAAAAGCAAAGTTATCATCAATGACTAAGCCTTTCTCTCCATACCATTTAGTCAGTTCCATCTCTTAATGTTCTCTCCAATTTTCCTGTTTCTGCTTGATGGTTGGCCCAGTTGAGATATTCTCTAATAGCCTTACCAAATAACAGTTCTCTTTTTTCTCTATCCCATTCGTGCATAACATAAGAACCTGTGTCCTTGGCTATCTTGAGATAGATGTCTTTCGTTTGTTTGATAGCGTAATCTAAGCCCTCGTTGCTCATCTGCGCTACATTCTTGAGTTGTTCACCTTTCTTTAATTTTTCTAGGTGATCCATGCTACAAGCTCCTAACCAAGTGTGATCTTTACCATATACAAACCCTTTCGCTGGCGCTCTACAAAAAGCGCACAGCGATGGTTTGCTTATTAATGGATTAAAAAGGGATCCTGTCGCCAAGATCTTCTTCTACTTTCGGAGGTGTCGGCGCACTTGCCTCTACCTTCTTACCCTCTGCTGGTTGCCAATTGCTACCAAACTTAGAGTCGATCTCTGGGTAGTTGTTTTCGTTTAGCTTTAACATACAACTAACTGTCTTACCATTAAGCTCGTTAGTGTCTTTTAAAGTTCCAGTAATGCCAGCTGCTTTTGCAAGACCTGCCATTTCCTTCATACCAAAACCAACATACTTAGGATTGTCATGCGCAACAGTTACAGTAAAACCTGTTTGTAATCCTGTTCCCGCAATCCTAAAGTTAAGTTGCATACCCATCCAACCATTCTGACCTGATCTTAATTCTTCATTAGTATTTACATACTCAAGATCATATCTTCCTGGTTTTATATCCGTTTGTTGTTCGACAACTTCCACATCGCCGAAAAAATTACTTATATCCATATTGATACCCTTTATATCTATATATTAATTAACCTGGATCGTAAGAATCATAATCAGATAAGTATTCGATTAAATCCTCACAATCCGCCTGCATTGAAATAAGCCAATGTAATCCGTCAGTAGGTAAAGAGTTGTCCTCTGGATTGATAGAATCTATGTGTTTATTCAAGATCATATCAAACAGTTTTAAGGTTCTCTTTACTCTTTCAACTTCTCCTAATCGGCTCATTTCAACATTTCCTCTCTTATGGTTGCCCACTCAAAAGGCATCTCACTAGGCAAGCCATATCTGTTCTTGGCCATATAACCAGGTGCTTGCTCAGTAAAAATAGTTCTGTCTCCAGCAACAGTCTTGGTAGTCATACCCATCTTGCCTTTGACTTGTACAGTTCCAACTTTGTAGTTGGCAAAAAAGACTGCATCGCTATGTTCTACTAATAAGTCAGCAGCTTTACGATGTAGTTTGATTTCATGTCGATCATGTGGATCATTAGATGGGTCTTCATATCTGCGAATCTGATTGTGTGCAATCTGTATTACAGTCATTGATTTCTCATCTCTAAGTCTGTTGAGAACCTCAACATACTCTTTCCACTTATCAAGAGCTGCAACATAGCCTTTACCATAAGCAGGTGTATCTATTTGCGCCCAACCATTTTCTTTACAGACATGATCCCATAGCAAGGTTTCTAACCAGTCTAGTGAATCAATACAAGCAACACGAAATTCGTGATCTTCTGTAAGCAAAGAGGTTAGATTATTCATAAACTCTTCATAGCTTTTAGCTACTGGAAAGTGATCGCACTCAATCTTTCCGATACCATCCTCAGATTGTACGATTACACATTTATCCATGCTTGCGGCAAATGATGTTTTACCGATACCACCTGGGCCATAACATATAAGTCTTGGTGGTTTTACTTTACCTTTCTTTTGGATTGCAGCTAAACTCATTTAGCCACCTCAACCTTAGATTCATCACCCTCAACAGCTTCTTTCAAAGCGTTGCTGTAATGTTTGCCAAGTATCTCTAACTTCTCTACTTCAAAGTTAGCGTTAGCAATGACCTCCTGCCTTTGTTGGTTAACAAGGGTCACTTTGTTATATAGAATCTTGTTCTCTTCAGACAAATCATCTACTTTATATTCTTTACCATCCTCATTAAAGGTAAAGGTTAGTTCTTTAGTTTCTTCAACCATATTTCTCTCCTAGAGTAGTTTTATAAGTATCACAATCTGCCTTGGCATTACAAAATCTGCAATGATCTCCCGCCGCATATTGTGGGTTTTCTTCGTCACAAGCATCAGTTGCTTGTTTCAAATCGTTGTAGCCCCAATCAACCAGATTGGTAGCTGAAATCTCGTATGTTCTTATAGCGCCATCTTTATGCCAACCGCGTGGTTGTACAATGGTCAGCTCCATGGTGGTATTCTCATCCCCATACCGCGCGAGCGCACCCAGTCCATAAATCATTAACTGCTTATTCCTTTCGACATCTACACCCCACTTACCAGACTTTAAATCTATAACTGCGATGCGATCTTCACCAATTAATATTGTGTCAGCAGTACCAAAACATTTTGTTGATATCTCATCCATGTAAACTTTTTCTTCTATCAACATCTTGGCGTTAAGTTCTTCTTTTCTTTTATGTATGTACTCTACATAAGTCTCCGCGCACGCAATCATATCCTCATCAACTTCTATCTCGAAGTCTTCGACCACCTGAACTTTACCTAACCAATAGTCACGCAAGGTCATGTCTTTGAGTCTGCCTTTTAATAGCATCTCGCACATCTCATGGATAAGCGTTCCTGTAGCCGCAGGGATGCCTACCTTGTATTCTGCTGAATAGTTTAGGTACGCGCTCGCTGGGCATTTAAACCAGCGATCTGAGGATGAGGGGCTAAATATTGCGTGAGCCATTGGAAACGTATGAGCTTTCTTCTAATTCTTTGATTTCTGTTAAATCATAAAGAACTTTACCGCCGATCTTATAATAGTTAGGGCCTCCGCCTTTGCGCCTTAAATTTGATAGCGCGTGTGGATTTTTGCCCCACCTTTTAGCTAATTGCTTAGTGTCTATAAAGACTTTATCGGTGTCTGTCATTTCCTAATACTCCCTTTTTGTATTTGAATGTTGTTAAATTTACACTAAAGTTATATGATATGCAAATATATTTATAAAAAAGGAGAAGAATATGAGTATAGATAATGCAACGCCAGAGGAATGGGATCAAGCAATTGATATGCTTGCGATCAATAACCAGGTAGGTGGCAATCATTATAAAGGCAATGGCATACAACCCATTGAGTATATTTACGCAAATGGTTTGTCATGGTCGATGGGTAATGTATTGAAACTTATTACCAGAGATAAGGTTGATAAGGTTGAAGACTTACTTAAAGCCAAGCATTACATTGACCTTGAACTACAACTTGTACATGGTGTAGACGGAGAGGGTAACAAATTAGGCCAATATACCAAGGAGGTAAAGGTCTAGGAGTAAAGCAATGAACTTGTTTGATTTTGAAGATCCAGTTCTAAATGAGAGGAACAACAATACGCCTGTTTATGTAAACAGACACATTGCGCGTTCTTTGATAGATGTAGCTGGGTTGGAAAATAAAGATCCTCAAGCTTTAGCGGAGTATTTCCTACAAGTGGGAATTAACTCCGTTAAGCATTATAAGGATCAAGAAGTTATGTTTGATATTGAAAGTCTTTAATTAAGGTCTTCCAATATATCTTTGATGTTTTTAACAGCATCATTGTTCTTCATGTGCTCATCAACGATGGTTAGCTGACCCTTGTCTATGGGTTTAGAGAAAACCACATTTCTGTGGGTTATAGAAACAAAAGCAAATATATCTATCTCATTGTCTTTATATTTTCTATGAGCAACTCTTTGGCCCTTCCGCATATCAAACCGCCAATTACCTCTGCGTTCTTCTATCTTAGATTGTGTTTTAACCTGGCACTTATACAGCTTTAAGTTGTGTTCAAAGATAATGTCTGCGGATGCGTTGTGTGGAACGATGCTTACTGTGTCAGAAACTTGAGAGAGGATTGCTGCTGTGAGATATTCACCAAAACGACCAACTCGTTCTGTTGCAAGGGGCATGGGTTATTTATAAAAGCTCTTTTGGTATTTCACTTGCTTGAACATACTCTTTTCTTTGCTCTAATCTTTCTTTTATTCTATTAGAATATTCTTTCGCTATTTCTTTTCTTTGTGTTGGTGTTAAATTTTTGTCTTTTAAAGTTTGTGTTCTTCTTGCTTTTATTTGTTGTATCTCATAATCCATAGATTTTATATTTTGTAATCTGCTTTTTTGAGGGTCTATAGAATAAAGGTTGACACCAAACAATCTCATCATGGCTTGTGTTTTTGTTATTTTTGGATCTCCAAACTTGTTTACATCTCTATCTATTGCTTGTTTTAGTTTTCCAGCAAACCCAATATCCGTCAACCATGTTGGCATGGCTGTTCTATAAAGATAATTTAATTTATCTTGTAGTTGTTTTTCTGCTGAGTCAGCATCATTCGATATTTCTCTTTGTGTAAATGGATCTATGTTTGTTGTCCACGCAGTAATTAATTGAGGTATTGGGCCACCCAGCGCCCCTGTTTGTCTAAGAGCTTCTGAGAGTTCTCCTTCCTTTGCATCTGTTGCTATGCCTGTAAACATACTCCAAGGAAGAAAATAACTAAAATCAAACACTTGCCATTTATCATTTTCATCTTTAAATGGTAATAAAAAAGCAGAACCTTTATCTCTAATCCATTTTGGCATTGCTTCTTTCAACTTATTTACATCGTCAATAGAAACATCTTTTGTAGATGCAACATAAGCTGCCGCTGCTGTTGGTATAGCCAAATACTTTACATATTTTTCTGGATATCTAATTGCAGACTCCAATAAATTAGGCAAAACTTTATAGTAAAAAGTCATAAATGGTATACCAAGAGAGTGAGTTCTAATATCTTTTACTGAGGCTGGAACTAAAGAATAATCAAATAAAGATTTTTGCGCTTCAAAAGCTGCATTAGCTTCGTCAACGCCCCTTTTCATCTCATCAATTATTTTTGTTGTTTTGCCAATAATTTCTATAGCCTGGTAAACATTACCAGCCCAATCACCTATTATGCTTCCATAATATCTAGCAGCATCTACAGCGTTTTTAGTTTCTTGAGCTTTTAATTTTCTGTATAGTTTGTTGAGTTCAACCATTTCTTGTTTTGCAAATGTTGAATCTATGATTCCATATTTTCTTGCTATTTGAGTATATGGGCCATTCTTACTCATATCTTGTACTGCTTCTAAAATTCTTTTTGGTAATTTTTGCGCAGGTATTCCAGACAAATCTAACAAAATAACATTTGAAGAAGCATTACGAATTTGTGATGGTGGGTTTAAAGCAACTTTAGAAAACTTAAACCATTTTGTTAGCTTTGCTAGTTTTCCAGGCTGTCCAAATATTTTTCTAAACCAGTTATCAGATACATTACCAGCGTATAAAAGATCATCATAAATTTCTTTTCTGACATATGCTCCCCTTAGAACACCATACTGTTTGCTGTCTGGCATTTGTTTGTACAAAGAAAGATCTTCTTTTTGTATGTTTGCGTTTGCTTGGTCAATTAAACTATCAAATTCTTTTACAATTTTTTTGTCTTTATTTGGCCTTAGGTTTCCTGTTATTTCATCAGCAACCCTATCTCTTTCTTGTTTTAACCAAACTGGACTAACTTTTTTGCCTTGAAAATCTACCAAGCCAGATTGCAATGTCCATTTAGGATTGTTAAATACCTTTTCAAACATTTGATATTGAACAATATCAGTCATTGGATCTTCTATTGCTCTTGCTCCTTGTTGAGATATGTCTGTGACTTCACCGAGAAATTCTATAGTTTCATCACTCATATCTTTTCTAGGTTTTGTGTAACCCATAGCAGATTTTTTATCTAAATATTTTAAATATACTTTGGGTAAATAAGATCCTTTGTTGGCTTCAACAGTTTCTTTTTCTAGTATTCCAGACCTAACCAAAGAATCGCCAATATAATCTATTCCCCTTCTAAGGTCTTTTGCTTTTTCTTGTAAGTCTTTATTTTTTATAACGCTAATATCTGCCTCTTTTGTTAAATATCTTCTAGCGGCAAAATTATCTTCGGGCGATAACTCGGAAAAAGTATCAAATACTTTTCTTGTCATGTCTTTAACTCTGGTTAATTTACCGCCAGTTAACCCTCTAAGCGTTAAATATTCTTTTTGTTCTGGCAAGGTTTTTAAAGGAGAAAATCTTACAAATGGTTTTTTGATTGAATCTATAATGTTGGTTGCTGTTTGTTGATAGGCTTCACCAAACAATCCTGCTCTAGGTTGAAATGGCTGCAACTCTATATCTGGTAAGGGTTGTGTTATTTCTTCTAACTCTTGCCTCAAAGTGGGCTGTGTTCTTGTGCTTGGAGAAACCAAAGTTTCTTTTTCTTGAGTTATTTCTTTTTGTATAACTGGTTCAACCTCTCGAGCTATTTCTTTGGTTGTTATTTTGGGGTCTTCGATGCTTGGTTGTTCTCTAGTTATAACATCATCTAATTTATTTTTAGCCGCTCTATACCCAGAAATACCACCAACTGTTCCGCCCAATGCTCCACCCAAAGTTGCTCCCAGCGCCGCTGATTTTAAAGACTGCATTGGATCAAAACTATCTTGTTGACCTGCTTGTATTCTAGCTGATTGTCTTAAAGCGTTGTCTGCAACTGTATATGCAGTACCCTCATACACACCAGCTTTAGCTCCAGATTTTAAACCAGCTTTTGTTGCCTCTTTTACACCAGCTTTTATACCTTGTTTAATTGCTTGTGCGCCTAATCCGCCGCCTATTAAAATGCTAGGATCTGTTGCAACGCCCTTAATAAATCTTCCAGTTCCAGCTAAGCTAATTTTTTTCTGGTCATACATATCCATCAAATTAACAAAAGCATTTTTTTGTTCGTCTGTTGCTTGTGTAAGTTGAGCTGTCTCCCACCCCATTTTAGGAAGATTGTAGTTAAACCAACCCATATAATCTAAAGCATATTTGGCATAATCACCATCAGATTCTAAGCCTGTTGCTTCTGCGCCTTCGTTTAATTGATAAACTTGTTTAGCAGATTCAATCCATTGAGGATCTTGTGATAAAGTTTCTTCTGTATATTTATATTCTTTTGGAGCTGCGCCAGTTATCTCTGCTAGATTTCTTTGCTCGTTTATTTCATTTTGTATTTCTTGGTCAGATTTACCAAAAGGAGTAATACCAAAATCCAAAGCTCTGTCTGTTAAAGATACTTCTTGTTTTGGTTGTGATGCGTAATAATCAGAAAAAACTTTTTTTATTTGCTCTTCTGTTGGAGCAGCATCACCTGTAAGTTTAAGAGACTTACCCTGTTCGTCTGTTATTTTATATGAAGGCATATTAGCCCAGTTAAATTTCTTCTACTTGAAAACCACCTACAGTCATAACTTTTTTATCATCTGTTATGTCTTCTGTTTTAGGCATTGAGAATTGTTTAAAAATATTTTTTAAATTATCTAATTGAGCTTGTATTTCTTCTGGCGTATAAAGTTCTTGAGTGATTGGATTAACTGTTTTTGCTAGAGAAGCAGCAGTAGCTTGCAATGTTTGTGTTTCAGTTTTTCCAGCGTTAATACCAGCAAAAACTTTTTCTGCTAATGCTATATCTTCAGCAGTTCCAGTTTTTCTAATTTCCTGCAAAGAGGCATAATTTTGTGCTGCTGCTGTAGGCCTTCCTGCTACTGGTTGTTCAGCTTTATATTTTTCTAATATTAGTTTATCTAAATTTTCATAACCCATAGCTTTGGATAAATCATAAAATGGAGATTCGGGATCTAATTTTGCAAGAAACTCTTGATAATTTTTCTTTCTTTCCTCTTGCTTTTTTTTACCCTCTTGCATTTCCTGCAATGCCATGGTGTTTTGCACAAAGTTTTTATCGCCTTTTAAAGCACCGCCAAGCGCGTAAAGCATTAAACCTAACTTTTGGTTTTTAGATGCTTTATCATCAATAGGGGGCATACCAATAGGTGATTGCATGGGTTGCATAGCACCTGGCTGACCGCCGCTTTGATTAAATGCTTTTAAAATATCTCCAAACGCCATTATAGAACTCCGTAATTAACTCTGTAGTATCCGTTTTCGTCTTCAATAACTGCTTCAGGCATATACTTTTTAACCTCTTGAGCAAGAACACCTGTGGTTGGATCATTAATTCCTAGCTCTTTTGCTTTGTCGTTCCAATCCCAAGTGTATAAATTGTGTCCATTTTCAGACTTGCCAATAGGTTTAATGTTTTCTTTTAATCTTTCGTCTGAGGCAAACATAAGTTTTGTTGCATATAATTGTGCGCCAGTACCTAAAATATCGCCTAAACCAGTTTTTTGCTTTGTTGTGGTTGTTGGAGTTGTAACCCCTTGACCCGCAGCCAATAAACCAAACTGTTGAGGCCCATAAGCCAAAGCTCTTTGGAACTCTTCGTAAGGTACTTGTAGACCCATTTGTTGTAATTGCTGTTGTTGTGCGCCAATCTGACCAAGCTGTCCAAGTCTTGCTTGTTGCTCCGCGCCCACGCCCCCAAGCAATCCTGCTTGTTGCTGTCTTGCGCGTAGCTCTAACTCTGGGGCAAACATTGCCATTTGCTGTTGTCTTGCGATATCTGATTCAGCAGCCCTTTGTGCCTGCTCAAAACCAGCTTGTCTTAAACCAGCAGCAGTTCTAGCTTGTTGCTCGATGTAAGGTCTTTGTGATTCAGATTCTAATAAAGCAGAGCGTGAACCGCCAAAAGCACCCGCGCCGATTGCGCGTGATTGCGCTTGACCTCTAGCTATATCAGCTTGTCTTTGTATATCAGCCATAGACTGATCTATCACTTGTTGAGTGTAAGGTGATTGATATGCGCCTATGTCAGCTCCTAACAATGAGCCAACTTGACCTATTTGTGGGGCTTCTCTTTGTGCTAATTCTTGTATGCCAGTTAATGGGTCATACTGCATCCCAGTTTCAAACAAACCACGGGTGGCTTGAAATTGTCTAAGTTGATCTGGGTTAAACCCAGCAACTCTAGGGCCTGTGTATGGAACGAATGGTGTACCAGCTAATGATTTACCAGCTTGAAATAACTCTTTTGCTTGTGCTTCTTGGTATGCTGGTAGACTGACTGATTGTGTTTGTTTGCCTTTACTCATAATTCTTTACTAATTAAATTTTCTGATTTAAAACCTAAATGTTTTAGTTTTCTTAACCATCCTTTTCTACCACCGCCATATAATCTTTTACAACCAGCAGCTTTTGCAAATGCCTCTAAGGATGGCAACATATCCTCTAACTCCTTGTAATCACCACCACAAAACAGCAAGTTCATTGCTGTATTTTGGGGGAATACTACAAATTCAGTTATCATAGCCGACTTCTTAGCTGGCCATAAATGGAATATTCCATGTCTTATTTTATCCTCTATATCGTCTATTGTATAGGAATCTTGATGTTTGATAGCTTTTGCTATATATGGCTTACAGCGTTGCCACTGTACTTCCCACTCTTCAGGTTGTTTTTTAATTGGCGTGACTTTATTAATCGCCTTTTCCATACTCAACGATACTCATAATTACACTTAATTTGTTTGCATGAGAAGCTGTGCAATTTATAATTTCTCCTGCTGTTAATATTAAACTTCTCGTTAATAATTCAACTGTATTATGTGCGCTTATATTGTATTGTGACCATAGCGTATGCACCACAGAGTCATCACTTGTCATGGTTAAAGTAAAATCTGTTTGTTGACCGCCATCCTCTGTTACTAAAATTGATTCAATAATTGCAAAGTCAAAATCACCACCGCTAGGTGCTGTATAAATTAAAGTCGCACTTGTTGTTGTTAAATCAACTGTTGCATTTACAGCCCTTTGTATGTACTGTCTTTGTGAGGATAAATCCATTAT
>Ga0316203_1000878_pt1 | contig 27169 bp, 30 predicted proteins | sample 6monrhotite_MG_FD_204940 | JGI IMG/M metagenome (GOLD analysis project Ga0316203, IMG submission 204940) | Microbial mat bacterial communities from mineral coupon in-situ incubated in ocean water Damariscotta River, Maine, United States -... | ecosystem: Environmental > Aquatic > Marine >... | reverse complement strand
GCAACCACGTCGACGAGCGCGACGACGACCACGTCTGGAACGACGGCGAGCACCAGCACGTCTGCGACCACGGCGACGACGACCACGTCTGGAACGACGGCGAGCACCAGCACGTCTGCGACCACGGCGACGACGACCACGTCTGGAACGACGGCGAGCACCAGCACGTCTGCGACCACGGCGACGACGACCACGTCTGGAACGACGGCGAGCACCAGCACGTCTGCGACCACGGCGACGACGACAACGTCAGGGACGACGGCAAGCACGAGTACCTCCGCAACCACATCGACGAGCGCGACGACGACCACGTCTGGAACGACGGCGAGCACCAGCACGTCTGCGACCACGGCGACGACGACCACGTCAGGGACGACGGCAAGCACGAGTACCTCCGCAACCACGTCGACGAGCGCGACCTCAGCAACTGGCGGCGAAGGCAGCCAGGGCGGCGAAGGTAGCCAGGGTGGCGAAGGTAGCCAGGGTGGCGAAGGTAGCCAGGGTGGCGAAGGTAGCCAGGGTGGCGAAGGTAGCCAGGGTGGCGAAGGTAGCCAGGGTGGCGAAGGTAGCCAGGGTGGTGAAGGTAGCCAGGGTGGTGAAGGTAGTCAGGGTGGCGAAGGCAGTCAGGGCGGCGAAGGTAACCAGAGCGGTGATGATGGCGGGACTCAAGACGCCGGAAGTCAGGGCGGCGAGGGTGACACGACCGGGGACGATGACAGTGCCATTGACTTGGATGACTTGGCTAACGGCATAGATCAGGTTTCCAATAATGATCAAAGCAACGTTGATGTGCCAGACGACGATGACAGTCTGGATCCGCAAACGACGGGCGGATCCTCTGCCGATGATGACGGTGACTGGGGTGGTGGCGATTCTACTGACGGCAGTGACAGCCTATCCGACGACGACACGTTTGGCGGCGATGATGATGAGCAAGGCGGTGACGACGGAAGTGATGACCAGCCCGAACCGCAAGCCGATCAGGGCGGCGGTGATGATGATGCCGGTGTATTTGGCAATCCTGACGAAAACATGTAGATGATCTGACGGCGATCAAACCAACCAAGGTATTTGAAGATGAAATCCCGGCTGGGATCAGATAATGTCATCTGGTTCAATCGGGATTGCTCTTGTTTTTCGTATTGATTGAAAAAATACTTGGGTTTTGCTTGACGGTAGAGATATTTCTTTGTCTTTTTCAATAAAATTTAATGACGGTGAACGATGATCGGATTGAAGTAATGGGTGTGATTTACAAAGTTCTGGCGCGCGACGAAGGGTTGAAAAAACCCAAACATCGCAATTTGTTTGTCGATATGGAAGAGAATATTCATATCCATTATCGTGACTTGCGCATTGAGCTCAGTCGGAAAGAATTTGAAGATTTTGCCAATACATTCAATACCCAATCGGCAGAATTGATCGATATCATTAAAAAACGCAATTACCAGGATGGTGTCCTGCCCAATAGCAATACCCAAAGCGTCACAATTTGGACGGATAGCAAATTACCGAACCCGGTTAAATATCATCCTCAGCGTGTCTCGATTGAGGAATGCTCCGACGGTTATCATGTTCATATGCGCAATTATAAGCTGCTGTTTGATCACGATGATTTTTCCACACTGAAGGACGCGTTCGTAAGGTCCAACCTTGACGCACCTTATGCTGGTACCGCCCATGAAATCGCCGAGCTTCTTGAGGCTAACCATGTGCATTTTGCCTGGAAGGACCTGAATGCCTCAACTCAATTGGGCGGGCAGCAATACGGGCAGTTCATCGTCGCCACCTATCATGAGCTAAAAATTAGGGGTATTTTTACGGGTATCGGCATGACCCGCGAGATGAAAGATGACGTTCATTGTTATACCAAGGAGGGACTGGTTCTCGATATTACGCTGTCTAATAACGCCGCCCTGTTTACCGACAAGGTACGCCATGAAGGGAGTTCCGTCGTTTCGTTGATCGACTATTTAGCGCGGGAACGCCCACTGGATCCCGACCTGTTGAATGCCATTAAGGCGCGCGTTCTTGATACGTTTTCACTGGTTCGAAAATCGGAAACGCCACCGCCAATCAACCTTAATTATCGCACTTGGGTATACGATACGGCAAAATCTGACGTCATATTTCCGTTCAGCACAACGCCGAATAGCACTGACCATAAGGTGTTGTTTCGGCAATGGAATATTTTCTTGAAAGACCTTGATATGTACTTTGTCAAACCGACAAAAGTGCCGGTCGATAAAAAGCGGCAGAAGGCGATCTCTGAGGCGATGTACCATCGTATTAAAGCTGAAGTTGTCGACGTTGAAGCAATTTCAAAGGTTTATATGATGGGGTCCGTGACCCGCTCTCAAATCGGAATGTATACGTCGCCGTTTGTTCATTCAGAATGGGCAAAGCTGGGCTCGGACGCGGATATTCTGATGGAAGTTGACGAGAGTATTGCCGTCAACATTCCAACAACCTGGGATTACATCAATTTTTCGCCGACCAAAAAATGTGACATTTACCATATTGGTCATGTCCAGGCGATTGATACCTTTGGTCAGCGTAAGCGCTATCCTAATATCGATTTTTTCGAGCACCTGCTTGACGCCTATCTGTATTTTCCGTCGCGAGGGGACGAAAAACTTAAAGATGAGTTTCTGACTAAGTTCAAGGGCGAGCTGATCTATGACCGAGATGCTGGTGGTGGATATCCGGAAATTAATGATGCACTGAATGCCCAATTTGATGCCACAATCGAAGGCCTCAAGCGCATGCTCGTGTCCAGCGAAAACGAACTGTATGAAGTTCGAGTTGATGGCGACGTCTGTGTTTTGAAGATTTATAAGGTTTCTGGGAATTACAGTTCGTCACTGCTGGCGGAACATGCCGCATATGAGGCAAACCTCATCAATAAAGCCGTGGAGCAGGGGCTTTCGACCGCCCCTGTATTGCAAACCAAAAACAATCATGGCGTTTTTGAAGTGGAAGGGGCTCCGGCGGTGCTGTTTAAAAAGCTTGTCGGCAAGGAAGGCCGTGAACCGGATTATCCACTCGCCGAATGTGTGTCAGCCTTAGTTAAATATCATAACATCCAAAAAAATAAACCGTTCAAGATCGATACGGATTTTTCCTTCGATCAGGTCTTCGACATGTGGCGCGTGGAATTTCACCGCTTTGCCAAGGAAAATGCTCATGACAAAAGCATTTCGGAATGTTTTTCCAGCCTTGAGCCAATCTTTAATAAGCTGGAAAAAACCTATGCCGATTTGAAGCGGAAAAAGGGGGTTTTGAAGCTGCACAATCATGGCGACGTTATGCCGAGGAACATCATTATCAATGACGACCAGGCCTATTTGTTTGATTTTCAAAATGCCTTTTTTGGGCCCCGGGTGCTAGATGTGGTTGATGGCGGCATCGAATTTTCCTGGGCGAGCAAAACGCCCGATTTTACTGACTTCGACCGTTACGATCAATTTGTCGATGCCTATATAAACCAGGCCAAGCTTTCTACGATCGAGAAGAAAGCCCTAGATCAGGCCCTGAAGATCGTTGGCGTCATAAAGTTCGTAAAAGAAGTTAGAATGATCAAGGGGTCAAAAAACAAAAACAACTTACGCCGTCGTCGAGCACTTGATCTTGGCGCGTTTTTGAAAAATCGGCTGCTTTAAATTAAGCAGAATTGTTGGCGGCGGTTGCTTTTTCGACAATTTTGCCCAGCACTCGGTCATGGATACCCAGTTGCAAAAGGTGCTCGAAGGTGTTGCTCAGATAATCCAGGCATGAGCCCGCTTTGCCGTGCCCTTGTAGGACGATTTTGATGGTCTCGTCTTCACTCATCTTACCTGTATATTGACTATGGGTCGGGTCGGTGACGAATAGGTAAGACGGTACCGTTGTTTTCGATTGTGCCTCGCCAATTTTGATGTTGAGCCAACGGGGACGGTAGACGCTGGTAACCATTTCGCGTTCATAAAGGTAGCTGATCACGTCTTTGACATCTTTTTCCAAAACGCGAAACGCCAACCCACGACAAGATCCGCCCCGGTCCAAGCCGAATACAAGCCCTGGCGATTGGTAGGTTCCGCGATATTCAACCGAATAAATACACAGCGCCCGATGATATCCGTGCAGTAACGCCGGACGGGTTTCCGCATGCGGGAAATCGGGCCGCCACATCAGCGACCCATAACCAAAAACCCAGATATCGCCCTTAGGGACCTGCATCAGGGCTTTGCACTTGCTGTTCGTGTGCGGGTGACCAGGGCGACGCCAGCGGCGGCGATAATCATACCGACGATCTGACGAGGTTCCAAAGAGTCACCAAACAATAACCAAGCGTCAACGGCGACGAATGGTGGCACCAGGTAAAACAGGCTTGAGACCTTTGAGACGTTGCCGCGGTTGATCAAAATATACAACAAAGAAAACGTGCCAATGGACAGAACGATGACCAGCCACGATAACGCAAAAATGAAATCGCCGGTCCAGTTGATGGTCCGGTCCTCAAACGTGAACGCCAGGATTGCAAGAACGGCGCTGGCTGCCGCCTGTTGAATGCATGACGCTGTGCGCAGGTTGTTGGCGGTAGCGAAACGCTTTTGATAAAATGTGCCAAGGGTAATGCCGATCAGCGCGATGCCGGTCACAATCAACCCGGAATTTGGTCCAATACTGGTACCCTTCCAGACAACCAACAGTAACCCGGCAAACCCGACAAATAGACCCGCCCATTGAACCCGGTTGAGACGCTCGCCTAGGAATGTCGGTGCTAAGGCAGCCGTCAGTAATGGTTGGGCTCCGACAATAATTGCTGTAATGGCCGCAGGTGTTCCCTGGCTGATCGCCCAGAAGACGCCACCCAGATAGGTGCCGTTCATTAGAACGCCGACAACAGCCGCATCCCGAACTTCGCGAAAGGATTTCGGCCAGCTGGCCCGGGATAGTACTGAGATTAGTGCAAACAGGGCCGATGCAATGGCAAAGCGGACCGACAGGAAGGTAAAGGGTTCCGCGTAAGGTAATCCCCATCTGGCACCGATGAAGCCCGTGCTCCACAACAGCACAAATAGGACTGGCGCGGCGGCGACCCAAATGGGTTCGGGGTCTGGGGTGACGGTCGGAGAGGAATGAGAGGTCATGAATTCTGACACTATGAGCCAACAGTAATAATGCTGTGCAGGCTATGTCTTTCCTCAGCGAGGCGCAATGCCTTATAAAAGCTGATGTCACCTTTCAAACCATCGTCAAATATTGACAGCCCTGCACCGCGCCGAAGGAAAGTGCGGTTTGTGGTGATCTTCACCCTACTTGTTTTATCCGGTCTCTATGGCGCGTGGTGGATGACCATGGCCCGGGCGTTTGATGCGGAAATCGTCAATTGGGCTAAGGCGCGTCAAGCGGAAGGTTGGACCGTAAACCTCGACCGGCGGCAAACTGGGGGGTCTCCTTTCACTCTGAAAATCAAAATTATTGATCCGGCTATGAAATACGGAGCATGGTCATGGCAAGGAAAGCAGCTAGACCTGTCGTTAGATCTGTTGTCGCCGGAGCAATTCAAAGTCGATTTTTTTGGACAGCAAAGCGGCCAAGTCGTCATTAACGGTAAGGTAGAGGCTTTTACCCTTGTTGCCGACAACATGAAGGCCCGCGCTGATTTTGGGCGAGGAATGGTGCTGAGGACGGCACTAACAGCGGATGGGTTGACGGCCCATCTCAAAAACCGTCAACAGAAATACACTTTTGCGGAACTCAACTTACGGGTCGATCAAAAAGCCCGACGATTGACAGAATGGGGCCTCCGTCTCAGGGACTTGCGTCTTCCCGAGACCCTGCACGCGCCTTTGGGGCGTCGTTTTCAACGGCTTAACGCCAAAGGGCAATTTTATGGCGTTGTTCGCGGCCAAAACCTCAACCATGCCTTATCGGCGTGGCGTGATGGTGGCGGTAAGTTGAACGTCACGGCCTTGGATGTGGCCTATCTGCCTCTGCAAGTGACTGGCGGCGGTGGCGTGACTCTCGATGCCAATTTGCAGCCGATGGGCGGCTTTGACTTGCAGGCGCGCGGTGGGGCGGAAACTATTGATGTGCTCGTTAACGTGGGCATGATCAAGGGGTTGCAGTCGGTCGCCGCCAAGCTAATGCTGGCCACTCTTACGAAGACGCCGGAAGGGGGTGGAGAGACTTATCTAGACGTCTCGTTGACCTTGCAGGATCAAATTCTTTCGGCAGGACCTTATAAGATCCTGAGGCTTCGTCCGATAATCTGGTAATTCATCAATGACAAATTTTGCGCTGTCATTCGACCAGGCAAAACACCTTGGCGACCCGTAACGAGGTGATCAGGTTACGGGCGATTTTAGGATAGGTTCTTTCCGATAAGGAAAGGCCGGATGACGGGTTTGAGGGTGAGGGAAAATCGACTTTAGCGACGCTGAATAGGTCTCGGATGGTTGCGGGTCGTGCGGTCATGACCCGTCCACGCCGCGCCGATTCCGCCTGTACAATGCCAATCACCTTGCCTCGGCCATCAAGGACGGCACCACCGCTTAAGCCGCCCAATGAGCCGGAGCGGTCAGGGATACGGGAACGCTCGGCCCAAGCGTTAACCCGTTCGCGATATCCCTTCTGAGGTTGGCGCCGGTTGACATGGCGGATTGTCAGATCGCCCATGAAGCGGGTATGGACGGCCCCTGGTTGACCGGCTGGAAAACCGATATTGTAGCCATCGCGCCAACTGACTTTTTGGTTGGCGATGAGCAGCCTTTCCGGGCCACCATTGGTCAGTATCAGGGCGACGTCTGCCGTCGGGTGCTGGACCGTCTTGTTTACCCGCAGATAACCTTGCGTTGCCGTTTGAATAGCGATTTTCGAACATCCCTCGACCACGTGGCGGGCGGTCAACCAAACCCCATCCGATGACACCGAGAAAGCGGAACCGACGGAGGAATGATTGATGCCACTATTTTCGATAACCCCGTTACGCAGACGGTTGCCCGACAAAGGCTGACCTTTTTGTGGGGTGGGGGACTTGGTCAGCCAAGCACGGGTTTCAGCATCCCAAACGTCTGGTGTGAAGTGTTGAACGCTTGGCCGGCGAGGGTTAACGGTGTCACGATTCTGCACGTTTGAACTGTACACTTTACTGGCAAAGATGCCGATGATCAGAAGAATAATCAGGGTCCAGTCAAGGCGACGCATGGCTTGTCTCTAGACGACCTAAGCCGTAACAGCCGCAGCATTAATAGCAGCGACGGCCAATTTGATCGAGACCAGTAAGATAGCAGGACCAACTTCACCGGCGATGATGCGGTCAGGCAGATCGCGAAGAAGCAAATCGGTGACGCGATAGGCGACAAGCTGCAGAATCAGCGTCACCGGGCCCCAAATCAGTATCTCAAAGACGCCAATGCTGCTGGCCATGGCGAAGGCAAGCGGGATGGCAAGACCAACAATTGCGCCGGACAAGGATACGGCGGCAGCAGTGTTGGCGTCTTTGATTAAAGCGATTTCGTTATAAGGCGTTATTTTAATATATAGAAATACGCCGCCCCCTAGGATCAGCAGTGTCACTGAGGAATGAAGCATAACCACCGGAAACCCGGCTAGAAAACTTTGAATGACAGGATCCATTGTACTCTAATCCTTATTGGCGGCAATAACCTCGCGGCGGATTGCCCGGGTGCGGGTAAAAATTTCTTGTAGGTGATCCCCTTCACCGCGGCGGATCGAGCGGCGCATGGCTGTTAGGTCTTCAGTGAACTGGCTCAGCACATCTAGGACCGCAGTGCGGTTTTTCAGGCAGACATCGCGCCACATGACCGGGTCAGATGCCGCCAGACGGGTGAAGTCCTGAAACCCACTGGCGGAAAATTTGATGACTTCCGATTGTAGGTCGGTTTCCAAATTGGTTGCCGTATCGACAATGCAATAGGCGATCAGTTGCGGCAGATGTGAGGTGATTGCCAAAACCTTGTCGTGGTGTTCCGGGTCCATAATTTCGATTTTGCTGCCGCACGCCCGCCAAAACGCGGCGGTTTTTTCGACTGCCGCGTTATCGGTGTTTGTTGGCGGTGTCAGCACGCACCAACGGTGGTCAAATAACGAGCTGAATCCGGCATCAGGACCAGAATATTCCGTACCGGCAATGGGATGGCCTGGCACGAAATGGACACCGGCTGGGATATGCGGGCTGATGTCCGCAATAACCGCCGTCTTGCTTGACCCGGCGTCAGTAAGGATCGCGCCTGGCTTCAATTGATCTTTTATCGATTTGGCGACCGTTCCCATGGCGCCAAGGGGAACCGACAGAATGACCAGATCAGCCCCTTCGACGGCTTCAGCGGCGTCGGTTGTATAGCTGTCGCCGAGCTTAAGTTCAGCTGCCCGGTCGAGGGTTTCCTGAGAGCGGGTGCACACGGCGATCTCATCAGCCAACCCGGCGCGGCGGATGGCATGGGACAAGGACGAGCCAATCAAGCCAATGCCGATCAGCGCGATGCGCCCAAACATGGGGGGCGAATTGCCCGTGGTCATAAATTTTTCCCCATGTATTTTCTGAGCACGTCAACAACGTCGCGCATGTCTTGTTCAAGGCCGATGGTAATTCTCAAGCAGTTGGGAAGCCCGTAGCCGGCCATTCCTCTGACAATGATGCCGTGTGCTTTAAGCGCCTCATTCGCGCCATCGCTGGTGCGTTCAGGGTGATCTTCGAAACAGACCAATAAAAAATTGCCGACACTGTCAGTGACCGTCAGGCCCAATTCAAGAAGCTGTTCACGTGTCCAGGTTAGCCATTTCAAATTATGGGCCCGAACTTTTTTCGTGAAATCCAGGTCTTGAATGGCCGCTGCCCCGGCGGCCAGTGCCGCCGCGCCAACATTGAACGGGCCACGCACCCGGTTGAGCACGTCAATCACATTTTCCGGGCCATAAGCCCAGCCTAACCGTACACCGCCAAGCCCGTGAATTTTCGAAAATGTCCTGGTGACGATGACGTTGTCGCCCAAATCGACCAACGCGTTGCCTTCAGAATAATCTTCACGGGTTACGTATTCGGCGTAGGCGGCATCAATCACCAATAAGATATGCTCTGGTAACTGTTGGCGCAGACGGGAAACGTCCGATGCGGGCAAATAGGTGCCGGTCGGATTGTTGGGATTGGCAAGAAACACAATACGGGTCTTGTCTGTGACGGCAGCCAGCAACGCATCAACGTCGGCTGTCAGATCTGTTTCCGGGGCGGTGACGGGTGTTGCCCCGACAGCCTTGGCTGAAATGGCGTACATCAGGAAGCCATATTGGCTGTATAGAACCTCGTCGCCGTCTCCAGCATACGCCAGACACAGTAATGAGATAAGTTCATCAGACCCGGCACCGCAGACGATCCGCTGCGCATCCAGACCATGAACCTTGCCGATGGCCTGACGGAGCTCTTCCATCCCGCCATCCGGATAGAGGTGGAGGGTGTTTGAAATGTCGCGATAAGCGCTGGCGGCAAGTGGGCTTGGACCAAAAGCCCCTTCGTTGGAACTCAATTTGAGGACGCGGTCAAATCCCTTGAGACAGGAATCGCCGCCGACATAGGGATTGATACCCATAATGCCAGGTCTGGGGGTCGGTGATGTCATGAGCGATCAACCAATGCTTCCGGTAAAGATGGGGCTAATTCCGTGCCACTTAGCGGCATGGCGTAGCCACCAAGATGGATAATGCGTGAAATTTGTAACTGAAGGGCTTCTTTCAAGCGGATCATCTGGCGCCCCGTTGGATTGGCGTAACCAAAAACTTCGATCAGATAGGTCCACTCGGGCGGGCGCTCGGGGTCATGCCAGAGCTGATGAAACGCCGCCGAAAAACCGGCTTGGGACAGCGCATCTTCAATCACATTAAAGCCAATATTATCTTGGGATTCGATGGCGATATAGGATCGATCACGCCCCGTTTCCTCATGATCAATCGGGCAGATGACCAGCGCTTCCAGGCCGGTGTTGCGGGCGTTGCCGCTACCAATGAAAGGCAGACGGGCGATAACCCGTGGCGTCGTTTTTTTGTCGGAGACCAGATGATGCCACCAGTTTTCTTCGTCATCGTGGCTGGGTACCGGAACCACACCGATGGTGGCTTTGCCAGTCTGCACCGCCTCAATCACCCGCCGCGCCGCCGTATGACGGGTCGCCGGGGTGAAGCTACCATATTGGTCACGCGCCAAATCCCAGAAGCCGGGTTCGTTATCGCGCTCATAAACAGCCATGGAAAAGGGGCCTTCGGAACTTAAAGTCGCGACAATCAACTCGCGCCAAATGCGGGCCAATTCGCGTTTGGGAAAGCTTCCGTGGTGGCGGGAAATCAAGCGGTAGAGGATTTCCGCTTCACGAGATGGGCGGATTTTGATCGCCGCCCCCTCAGTTTCCTTGACGACACGAACATGTTCAACGACTTCTGTGCGTTTGATCAGCAAGTCTTGAATGGTATTGTCGATATCGTCAATTTGATCGCGAAGTTTGCGAAGTTTTTCGTTTTCGTTTGCCATCAACGTATTTTCCGAGCCCAGAAATTTTCGGTCAGTGCCGCTCTAGTGATACTGGCTACGCCCACTGAAATCAAAGAAAACCAAACGCGCTGTGACTATTGATTTTTCCTGACGGTTTGGCGTGTAGGCAAGGAAACGGATGTTGATCGCTGCGTGCGTTGCGGCAATGCTAAAACGGAGCGGTTTCGGGCCCGATGGAAGGTCGGCTGCCCCGCATAGATCTGCTTAACGGCCTCAACCACAATAACACCGGCAAAAGTGCTGATCAGGCGTGGTCCAATCTGTTCAAGCGCTGGGGCGATGGAGAGTATCATTCCCGATGATGACGGCGGCACATAAAGTGCGCGGTGGGTTTTGATCGGCGTAAACATATTGTCGCGCAATAATCTTGATACCTGCCCCGTTGAATAAGGCAGGCCACGGCCGAAGGGCGTGCGCTCAAACCTGGTCCAAATCCCGCGTCGGTTGGGGACAACAACAATCAACCGTCCACTGCCTGCCAGCACCCGCCAGGCTTCACGCAAAAGTGGGCTGATCTGTTCTGCACACTCAACGGCGTGGACGAGTAAAATTCGGTCCATGGAGACGTCGTCAAAGGGTAAGTAGAGCTCATCCACAAGCGTGGTAAGGCCGGGGTCGTCACTGGGCCAATGAAGAACCCCTTGTTGTGCAGGCATCGCGGCAATCACCCGCGAGGCTTCGCCGCGAAAGCTGGTCAGGTAAGGCGTTGTGTATCCCAATCCAAGGACACTTTGGCCACTGACGTCCGGCCACAAGTCGCGCAGTTGTCGGCGGATCATGCGCCGCGCCACCTGTCCCAGGTTGGAGGCATAAAAGTCTCGTAAATCGACAACGTCTGTCCACATTTGATCATCTTAACGCGTTAATCCAACTTTCGCACGTTGTGATGATTGCCGCGCTAGGTCGGGCTGTGTTAATCAGGATATGCCTTTTTCTTGAATGATGGCAGGGAATACTCATGAAACTCTTTTTCTCGCCGACCTCTCCGTTTGCCCGGAAAGTTATTGTCACAGCCATCGAGCGTGGTCTCGAAGACCGCATCGAAAAAGTTGTAACGGACCCGTTCGCAGAAGACTCTGGGCTGCGCGCGGTAAACCCTTTGAGCAAAATTCCGGCGCTGGAATTGGACGATGGTCGGGTGATCATTGAAAGCCGCTTGATTTGTGAATATCTCGACGGTCTGCACAATGGTCGAAAATTATATCCCTCAGGCGACATCCGCCAAGACACCTTACAGCGGATGGCATTGGCGGACGGGATGACAGATGCCGGGGTTCTCTATCGCATTGAGACGCAGCGCCGCCCGTCCGAATTGTTGTGGCAAGGTTTTGCTGACCGACAGCTGAAAACCGTGCTCGGAACCTTAAGTATGCTGGAGGATAATGCCGAGGCCTTGCGGGCGGGTGACGACCTGACCATCGCTGACATCGCACTTGGCTGTTGTCTCGGCTGGTTTGACCTCAGATTCCCCGACCTCATCTGGCGCCGTGACAGTCCGGCGATTGCCGATTGGTTTGAAGAATTCTCCGCCCGCCCGTCGATGAGCAGGACCATGCCTGCCTGATATATTTAGCGGCCTTTGAAGATCATGTCTTTTGAGGCGAGAACGGCGCCGCCGACGATTAACAGACAGGCCAGGGCGACGATCCACGTTGCTTCGCCCATGCCAAAGCTGATCAGGGCCAGAGTGGAAATCAAAGGTGCAGCGTAGGCCAGTGAGCCCAGCACCTGAATTTGCCCGTGTTTGGTGCCGTAATCCCAGGCAAAAAACGCCGCGCCTACAGGCAATAACCCGAGCCCGAAAACGGCCATCCACTCGACCGCGTCTGTGGGCCAGATGGTTTGTTCAAACGCCAAATGGGCCATCGCCGCCAATAATGCCGTTACGGCGCAAAAACCGCCTACGGTGTCGGTCGGTACGGTTTTGAATCGGCGGTTGAGAACGGAGTAGCTAGACCATGTCAGCGCACAGATCACGGCCATACCATACCCTAAGGCATAGTCCGACTTGAACCCGGCGAGCCCCTTGCCGTCGGTAACCAGCAAAACGGCGCCAGCCAGTCCGGCAATCGCACCCGCGAGATGCCACCAACGCAATTTCTCCCCCGGCAACAGGGCCGAGAACAGAACAATCAACAGTGGCCACATATAGGCGATTAACCCGGCTTCCACCGGCGGCGCATTGCGAAGGGCCATAAAGTAAAAAAAGTGATATCCAAACAACCCGCTGACGCTTAAAGCCCAAGCGCCAATCGGTTGTCTTAAATGGTGGCGGATATTTTCCCGGCGAATGATCCACTTGATGACCACCAGACCGGTGGCAATCGAGAATGCCAAGGCGATTAACAAGAACGGTGGGACTTGGCCGGTCAAGGTCGTGAAAAGCGCCAGCAAACCCCACATGATGACCGCAGTGCCGCCGATTAAGGTGGCGCGCAGTTGATCGGGTTGACGTGAGCTCATGGACGTACTGAGATCACAATCAATGAGCGATCATCGACGGCGAAAATAATCTCTGGACGACCGTCGCCATCAATATCGGTTGTATGTAAGCCAGAGGTTATCGCACCAGGCAAAGACAGGCGAAACAGTTGGCTAAATCTGCCACCGCCAAAGGAAACAGCCAATAGGCTATTACGCGAAGCATCGGGGACGATAATATCGGCAATGCCATCGCCATTAACGTCGGCTATCGTTGACAACCCCAAATTCCGCGATCCCATCTGATGATTGGAAAATCCATAGGCGGAAAGATCTTTGACCAATCTGTCTTCTGTCATCTTGTAAAGCTGAAGAGTGCCGCCAATGTGCGGGGTGACAACAGCAGCGATTTCATTTACGCCGTCGCCGTCAAAATCGGCTGCGCCGACCGGGTTAAGCCAACGGTGCGACAAGCCGATGGGACGGGCAGCGGCGGTGATTTCAAGGTTGTTGTTTTTTAGGGAAATTACAATCGGTGCGGCGCCATGCGCCAGCCAGGTTTTGACCAGCAGGATTTCGTCTTGGCCGTCTTTGTCCATGTCGATCAGGCGTGGCATACGGTCTTCGAACACGGAGTCGCTGGGAAGGGTAAGGGTGACAGTACGCCCGTCTGATAACTCAGCGCTGACGGCACCGCCTTCGATGGCGTCGCCAAGCACGCCGTGATCATAGCGCGTTGTTGGTGCACTTATCCAAGCGCGGCGGATAACCCCCGCGCCAACAGCGATTTCGCCATCCGGGAGTATGTCATCGGGTCGTTGACCGGCGACTGGCGGGCGATTTGATGTGGTGCTGAGAACAAAACGTTTATTGTCATGGCGAAGGGTGTGGCGTACGCCGTCGCGTGTTGTGATAATGGGCGCGGTGTTGATGATGGTGATCAGATCGATGTCGTGTTCAAGCGTTATCGTTTGAACGACAGGCTCAATTGCAAGCACCGGCGCTAACGGCGCAAGCAGGAACATCACTGCGACGAAAAGGGCTTTCATCAGCGTGCCGGGCACTTGGTTCATATTCGTCCGGTTATGCACTAGTACATGTGTTGCCCACCGTTGATCGACAGGGTCGACCCGGTGATGAACTCGGCGTCGTCGGCGACCAGGAACAACACGCCGCGAGCAATATCGTTGACATTGCCCAACCGACCGACGGGAATTTTCGCGATAATCTTGTCAAGCACGGCAGCCGGAACGGCACGGACCATTTCGGTTTCCACGTAACCCGGCGCAATGGCGTTGATGGTGACACCCTTCGCTGCACCCTCTTGGGCCAATGCTTTGGTGAAACCATGAATTCCGGATTTGGCGGCGGCATAGTTAACCTGGCCGTATTGACCAGCCTGACCGTTGATCGAGCCGATGTTGACAATCCGCCCGAACCCTTTTTCGCGCATGGATTCGATGGTCAATTGGCTCATGTTGAAGCACGACCCCAGGTTGGTATCGATTACCGATTCCCAGCTTTCACGAGACATTTTATGGATCGTGCCGTCGCGGGTGATGCCGGCGTTATTGACCAAAATTTCGATCGGCCCAAGGTCGGCGACAATCTGTGCAAGGGCGGTTTTACAGGCTTGATAATCGCCGACATCAAATTTATAGGCCTTAATGCCGGTTTCCTTTGAAAAGGCGTTGGCGGCGTCATCGTTACCTGCATATGTAGCGGCGACAGTGTAACCTGCGTCTTTCAGGCAAATTGAAATGGCTTCACCGATACCACGGGTGCCACCGGTAACGACTGCAATTCTTCCCATAACATATGTCCCCTCATGTTAAGTCGTGATCAGTTAACAATTTCGGTCGTGCTCTACGTAAATGTATTATCAGTCGCGCTCGACACACATGGCAATACCCATTCCGCCGCCAATGCACAGCGTTGCCAGACCCTTTTTGGCATCGCGTTTTTGCATTTCGAACAGTAATGTAATCAACACCCGTGTGCCTGACGCACCAATTGGGTGGCCCAGCGCAATCGCGCCGCCGTTGACGTTGACATTGTCGGTATCCCAACCGAGGTCCTTATTGACGGCGCAGGCTTGTGCGGCAAAGGCTTCGTTGGCTTCAATCAGATCAAGGTCGTCGACGGTCCAGCCCGCTTTTTCGAGCGCCTTGCGGCTGGCCGGGATTGGGCCTGTGCCCATGATCGACGGGTCAACACCTGCCGTTGCCCATGACTTGATGCGCGCCAGGGGCGTAATGCCGCGTTTTTGGGCTTCGTCGCTGCTCATCAATACCACGGCGGCGGCACCGTCATTGATGCCTGATGCGTTACCGGCGGTTACCGTACCCTCTTTGGCGAAGGCCGGACGCAATTTACCAAGGCCTTCCGTTGTGACACCAGCCTTGGGGTGTTCGTCGGTGTCGAATACAGTGTCACCTTTGCGGCTTTTGATGATGACGGGAACAATTTCATCGGTAAATTTTCCGGCGGCCATGGCGGCTTCGGCTTTTTGCTGAGACTTGGCGGCAAAGGCGTCTTGTTCGTCGCGGGTCAGCTGCCATTTCTCGGCAATGTTTTCTGCGGTGGTGCCCATATGGTACCCGTTGAAGGCGTCCCAAAGCCCATCCTTAATCATCGAATCGATCATTTCTGCCGGGCCCATTTTGGTGCCGTTACGCATGTGAATAACGTGAGGCGCTTGGCTCATGCTTTCCTGACCACCCGCAACAACGATGTCGGCGTCACCCAACTGAATTGCCTGAGAGCCCAACGCGACAGTACGCAGGCCCGAGCCGCAAAGTTGATTGACGCCATAGGCGGTTTTTTCGACGGGGATACCTGCATTAACGGCGGCGATGCGCGCCGGGTTTTGCCCGGCACCCGCTGACAGGACCTGACCAAGAACAACTTCATCGACGTCTTCCGGCGCAACACCAGCGCGCTCAAGCGCCGCTTTTATGGCAACTTCACCGAGATAATCGGCAGGCACAGAACTTAAGCCGCCACCGAATGCTCCAATTGGAGTGCGGGCGGCGGCGGCGATTACGACATCAGTCATGAGTTAAAATCTCCAATTAAAGCGTCAGGCAGTCCTAAAAAGAACGGCCCCTGAAAGACCAGGAAACATGTAGGGCTTGCATTCAATTTCGCACCTGCAAAACGGCAGGTTGCTGCCGTTATATGCCGATTTTTGACTCGATACAATGGTGTTTTTGTGCACATGCACAATCAAAACTGTTATGCGTGCGAATTACTGCAATTTTTATGGTGATGCGTTGGATGATTGGCAATTGAAATTAAGCATGCAGAAGCCGTTCGGAGAACCATTTTGCCAAAGGCAGGTGGAGTTGTTCAACCGCCTGGGCACCGACGATCATGCCGATATGGCCGGATGACGGCGAAATAACATGGGCGTTAGGCAAGGCATCAGCCAGGGCGTGGGCGGACGATGGCGGGACGATATTGTCCATGGTGGGAATGGCGGCGAAGGTCGGAAGGTGTATGGCTGCGGGATCAATGGCATGGCCGCCGACGCTCCAATCGCCACGATGAGGCGCATTTTTCACGTACCAATCGAACAGACATTCTCGTGCAACGTTGGCGGGCAGCGGAACACCATCGTTGACCCAGTCTTCGAGGGCGACAAATCGCGTCGCTGTTTCACTGTCAGGCGGAGTGTGGGCAAAGTCGTGAAATTTCCGACCCGTCCGGGACGGGTCCAGCCCGGCAAACAAGGCGTGCAGCATATCGACCGGTAAGACCCCTAAGTCGGTGATCATGCGCTCGAGTGCCGGTGTCATCAACTTGAGAAGACTAGCGCTGGTGCCGCCATCGCTGTGAAAATCCCAAGGCGTGGCAAGCAGGGCTAAGGCGGCGACGGTGTCAGGGTTTCGCTGGGTCAGGGCCAACGCCAAATTCCCGCCCATACAGTACCCAAGCAGGCCTGGACGGACGTTAGACAGCGAACGGGTAAAATTCAGCGCCCCTTGAAGGCGTCCGCATATGTAGTCATCGAGACCGAACTGTCGTTCTTCGTCTTTGGGCCAGCCCCAGTCGATCAAAAGGGGGCGCAATCCGGCGTCGGCGAGCGTCCGCATCAGGCTCCGGTCTTCGGCAAGATCGAGAATATAAGCGCGGTTGATTAGCGACGGAATGACCAGAATAGGCACTGCCGATGCTGAGGGTGAGAAAACACCATAATCGAGCAGTCGGGTTGACCCTGAAGACCACAGTATTGGCGGATCCTGAGGCCGGGGCTGGCGCGCGTGATGTTGGTAATTGCGTATGCCGGCGACGAATTGCTCGAGACGATGGCAGGCTTCCCGGGTGACGGCGGCGGAAAATTTGTCGAGATCAAGATTTGGAGGCAGGACTTGGTTCGGGTTTAGTTTTTTTCCGTTTGCGTCCCTCAAGGTCAGAGACCCGTTTTTCCAATGCGGAAATGCGCTCAAGGCACTGAACCACGTCAAAGTTTGCAGGCTCATGTGGAGTGCCAGCGGTTTTGGATTTTGCCATGCTGCCGTCTGGGCAGGAAGAGGTGGTGGCGCTGTTTTCATTGGGAGCCGCGTCCTGCATCGCTGAGGTAAAGGCGGCGGCACCGGAATTCATCAACGCCACTGTTCGCGCCAGCACATCGGCATTTTCGCCATCGCCGACGACGGCATTGAGGTGTTCCTGCCATAAGTCTAGGTATTTCCGCGCCAGTTCGTCCAGATCGGGCGTCGCCGAAGTTTTAGGCATGTTCGCTCTTCACTTTCCCATCAGAATAACATTATCTGCTAATGACAACTATAAACAACTGTGTCGCAATGCGGAACATATCATTGCGGTGCAGCATGAACCGCGCTAGGCTCAGCGAGGTTTAATTGGAGTTGGGTGATGGTGGGTAATAATGGCTGACCAAAAAGGCGGTGCGGAGGCCCCCGTAACGATCAAGAAGTATGCTAATCGGCGCCTTTACAACACCTCGACGTCAAGCTATGTGACGCTTGACCATCTTGCACAGATGGTCAAGGAAGGCACCGATTTTGTCGTGTATGACGCCAAGACTGGCGAAGATATAACCCGTCAGGTGCTAACGCATATTATTGTCGAAGAAGAGGGCAAAGGCGGGCAAAATCTTTTGCCGATCGATTTCCTGCGTCATTTGATCAGCTTTTATGGCGACAGCCTGCAATCGGTCGTTCCCAATTATCTTGATCACACCATGCATGCCTTTGCCCGAAACCAGGACGAAATGCGCGGGTATATGGACGATACCATGGGTGGACTGAACCCGTTTGGGCAGTTTGAGGACATGGGAAAAAAGAACATCGCCTTGTTTGAAAACGCAATGAAGATGTTTACTCCGTTTTATGATGCGGGCGCAATGAAACCGCCAAAAAGCGAAACCGCGACGGCGCCTAGCCCAAATAATTCAAAGGCCTCGCCACCCGCGAAAGAGCCGACGGAAAAGCTCGACGATTTGCAAAGCAAGTTGAATGCCATGCAAGAGCAGTTGAACCGGCTGACCAGCAACGACAATTCCTGAGATTGTGAACCGGGCAAGGCCTTTATCGAGCCGGGATTAATAAATTCAGGCTGGGCAGTTAGGCTGCCCGATGATCGCGATGGGGCCAGTTCTTGCGGGCCGGGTCCAAACCTACTCAGTTTAAATGCCACCGCCAGAAAACTTACACGAGAACAATTTACTTTATACCATAGGTGGTGTTAAAATACAGCAGGGGGAAATCCAAAATGATTTCGATGTGGGGGGACGATATCGTTTGAATTTTGAAGGAAATAACCGTGGTGCAAGAAACGATATCAAAAACAGCCTTGGTTAAAGGTGGCAACGTCGCAGCCAGGGCGACAGAAACAGACCATTTTGTTGGCATGAAAATTCGCGAACGACGAATTATGCTGGGTTTGTCACAACAGCAAATGGCCAAATTAATTGGCGTGACCTACCAACAGGCCCATAAATATGAGCGCGGTATTAACCGAATTTCGGCTGGCCGTTTGTATGAAATCGCCCGCGTTCTTAGGGTTTCTGTCGGATTTTTCTTTGAAGGACTAACGCGAAACGACAGTGATGCCTTACCTCCCCGCCAAAGGATGTGCCTGGAACTGGCAAGAAATTTTGCGCTGATCGAAAATGAACGCCACCAGCAGGCGCTTAGCCAAATGGCCCGGTCATTGGCGGCCAAGACCTGAGATCATCGGGTGCCCGCCGCTTTTAAGGCAACTCGCGTAAAACGCGGAAACCCAACCAGTAACTGTTGACTGTTGGCGGGTTTTTAGCCCGATAAAACGCGCGCGCGACCTTGTTGAAATAATAGAACGAACCGCCGCGAATAACCCGATAATGGCAGTTGCCTTCGGTTCGGGCCTGTCCGGCTTTCGGTGCGCCGAGATGATCAGGGTTCCAGCAGTCTTCGACCCATTCAAAGACATTGCCGCTGGTATCATAAACACCAAAGGGGTTCGCCGGGAATGACCCCACCGGGGCGGTCGATCTGGCGCTCCATTGGCTTTGGCAATCTTTGCAGTTGGCCTTGCCAACCCCAACCTCATCGCCCCACCAGAACCGGGTGGTGGTGCCCGCACGGTGAACGTATTCCCATTCGGCTTCCGAGGGCAGGCGATATGTGTGGCCGGTTCGTGTCGATATCCAACGGAGATACGTCTTCGCCTGATTCCAGTTGACATTAATCACCGGTCGACCGGTCCGGCCCCATTTGTGATCATCCGGTTTATGCTGACAACCACCGTCGGCGACACAGGTTAACCATTGCTCGAAAGTGACTTCAAACCGCCCAATCGCAAAAGGCTTTTTTATACTGACCCGGTGCGCAGGACGGGCAGATTTGTAGCGTCCGTTACTGCCCATCATGAAAAGCCCCTTGGGGATGACAACCAGTTCCGGACAGGCAGTGCAATCTCGAAAGACCTGCCCAGATTTCAAATTTGGGGGCTCCTGGGCTGCTGAGGTGATCGCTGTTGCGCTAAATAAAAATACACTGGCGAGTAGGCCGACCGATCGCGCCCAAATCTTAACAAAGAGAACAACGACGTCAGGGGGAATGATCATCATTCTTAACTCCTAATCGTCTCCCTCATCAGGGTCAAGGTCGGCGATCCGCGATTTCGCCCAGTTGGCAGTGCCGGCCACTACAGCGGCGGCGTCAGTGCATAGTTTATCCAGTATCGGCCCATGCGAACGGTCGGCGCTATTACCCATGGCGATCAGGACATTACGCAAAAAGCGGTCTCGTCCCGTGCGTTTAATCGGTGAGGCGGTGAAAACCCGGCGAAAACTGGTGTCATCCAAATCTGCGAGATCTTTTAGGCGCGGTGCCGTCAGTTCCATTCTTGGCAGAAAACTTGGCTCGGTTGTCGGCGTCGAGAACTTATTCCACGGGCATACGGCCAAACAATCGTCACAACCATAGATGTGATTGCCCATCCCAGCCATCAACACCGGGTCAATCATACCCTTGTGCTCGATGGTCAGATAGGAAATGCATTTTGACGCATCGAGATGATAGGGGGCCGGGATAGCGTCGGTTGGGCAGGCCTGCATACAGAGATCACATGAACCGCAATGATCAACGTCTGGCGCATCCGGCTCGAGATCAAGGCTCAAGAATATTTCCCCCAGGAACAACCATGATCCGAACTGCCGCGACACCAGATTAGAATGTTTTCCTTGCCAGCCGAGGCCCGCCCGAGCAGCCAGCGGCTTTTCCATCACCGGGGCCGTATCGACAAACACCCGAATGTCTGAGGCAAACTGCTCGCCGATCCATCGACCGATCCGTTTCAGGCGCTTTTTCATGATGTCGTGATAATCTTTGCCGGCCTGGGCATAGGTGCTGATGGCGCCGCGATCCGGGCGAGTGACGACATCCATCGGGTTTGTGCCGGGGCCATAATTGGCCCCAAGAACGAGGATGGTCCGGGCCGACGCCAACAGTTTTTTAGGGTCCGAGCGGCGGTCACGGGTATCCGCCATCCAGGCCATGTCGCCTTGATGTCCGGCTTTCAAAAACCGGGCCAGCGCCTGGGCATCTTTGGGATCCGCCTCGGCAGAGGTGAACCGGGCGACATCAAAACCGGTGTCCAAACTAAATTTTCGTATTTGTTCTTTCACCATATGCTCGTCAAGCCTAAATCGATATGATAAATACTGCGGCCAAATCCTGTTTCGATCTTACCCAAGGTGTCTTAACATGAGCTTTCGATTCACCGCTCTCTATATTGTTCTTATTGTTGCCGTCAACTACGGCTTCACCATTGTGCCGCCGCTTGACATTCCCGGCGGCGAAAAATGGCCGCCGATGTCTCTCATCGTCGGGTTGATCTTTGTCGCCCGTGACTTTGCCCAGCGTGAGATTGGGCACCGGGTGATTATCGCCATGCTGTGCGCCGGGGCATTGAGCTACGTGATGGCTGACCCGTTTGTTGCCGCCGCCAGTGTCTCAGCCTTTTTGGTCAGTGAATTCATCGACTGGGCGGTCTATTCCTATACTGGCAGATCGTTCAGTCAGCGCATTCTGCTATCAAGCGTGATTTCAACACCGATCGACAGCATCGTATTCCTATACGTGCTTGGGTATCTTGGTATTACCGGCGTGGTTTTAATGACCGCCAGTAAACTGGCTGGGGCGTTGGTCGTATGGTGGATGGTGCGCCGCCGCGAAAATCTGGCAGCGGTCTGAGCTTATGACAACGCCTAGCCTCGGATTGAATAAAAAAGCCGTTATCCTGATTAGTGGCGGGCTCGATTCGACGACTGTGCTCGCCCTTGCACAGGCCGAGGGGTACGAGGTTGTCGGCCTGTCATTTGATTATGGTCAGCGCCAATCCATTGAACTGGCCGCTGCCCGAGATATCGCCGGGCGGGCTGGCCTTAACCATCATGCTGTTATCAAAATAGATCTCAGGTCTTATGGCGGATCGGCCTTGACCGATGACATTGATGTGCCAAAGGGGCGTAATATGGCGGATATGGAAAGTGGCATTCCAGTCACTTACGTGCCTGCCCGCAACACGATTTTCCTGTCGCATGCGCTGGCGTTAGCGGAAGTTGAAGAGGCGAATGACATTTTTATCGGCGTCAATGCGCTCGACTACTCAGGCTACCCCGACTGTCGCCCCGCCTTCATCAATGCGTTCCAGACGATGGCGAATTTGGCCACCAAAGCGGGCGTGGAAGGCGAGACGCCGCTGACCATCCACGCGCCACTTATGGACATGAGCAAAGCGCAGATCATCGAGGTGGGCATTGATCTCGGTGTAGACTACGCCCATACGATGAGCTGTTACGATCCGGTCATGCCTAAATCTGCAGACTCTTTCTCAGTCGCCGAGGTCAAACACTGCGGCCAGTGCGATGCCTGCCAATTGCGCAAACGCGGGTTCAGTGAAGCCGGAATTCCGGATCCGACACCCTACGCCGGATAGACCGGCCTCTGAACGATACGTGCAAAAAAGTGCGCGCGAGTGGATAAAAAAACATCAATAGTCGAGGTCGGAATTCTGAACCCGCACCGTCCGCGTGATGTCCGCCGTTTTGCCGATCATTACTGACGCCGAGCAGTATTCGTTCGCTGACATTTGCACCGCCTGTTCCGCCTTCTTCAGGTCCACATTGCCGAGAACCGTGTAGTCCATTTTGATTTTGACGAAGACGCGAGGCATGCGCTCTGCCCGTTCGGCATCGAGATCAATGATTAACCCTTCAATCGGTTCCTTCATGGACTTAAGAATGGCGATGATATCGACGGCTGAACAGCCGCCGGTACCCATCAGCACCATTTCCATCGGCGACGGGCCTTTGCGCGGTTGACCGGGGATGCGCCCGCTGACATCCATCAGCGTCCCGCCTGCGGAGTCAGAGCCACTGACCACGTCAAATCCGTCGAGGGTGCCGACAAACAGCTCATCACCGTGTGATTTAACTCTTACTTTCATCTCTAATCCTTTGAATTTTCAGCCGCGCCCACGGTACGGGGCGACGCCTTGATCGGGCAGCCATACGCCGTCGGGGGCTTCTCCGGTTTGGTAAAAAACATCAATCGGGATGCCGCCACGCGGATACCAGTACCCGCCGATGCGCAGCCATTTTGGTGCCAGGGTGCCGATCAGCCTTTTGGCAATGCCGACTGTGCAGGCTTCGTGAAACCCCGGGTGGTTGCGAAAGCTGGTCAGGTAAATTTTCAAAGACTTGCTCTCGACGATTTTCAGGTCCGGAATGTAATCGATGACCAGATGGGCGAAATCTGGTTGGCCCGTGACGGGACAGACGCTGGTGAATTCCGGGCAGGCAAACCGTATTACATAATTTGTTCCTGGTTCCGGGTTAGGGACAGTTTCCAGAACAGCTTGATCGGGATTTGTCGGCACTTCACCGGCGCCACCGCCGAGTTGGGTCAGGTTTTCGTACATATTTTCAGCCATGCGGTGACCTCGAATTGGGTTAGCGTTTTATCACAGCGGGTCCAGATCCCCGGCCTGTTGCTCAGCGGCAAAGATTGCGCAAAAAGCGTCCAGCGCCTGTTCGGCGATGGCTTGACGCAGGCCCCGCATCAACTCCTGGTAATAGTGGAGATTGTGCCATGTGAGCAGTGTCATGCCGAGGATTTCTTTGGTCATCACCAAATGGTTGAGATAACCTCTGGAATAGTTCGAGCAGGTATAACAGGCGCATTTTGGATCAATTGGCCGCTGATCATCTTTATGGCGGGCGTTGCGCAAATTGACCTGACCCATGCGGGTGAAGGCTTGATTGGTCCGCCCTGAACGGGTCGGCAGTACGCAGTCAAACATATCAATTCCGCGCCGAACGGCCCCGACAAGATCACTGGGTTTGCCAACACCCATCAAATATCGCGGGCGGTTGGTCGGCAAATGCGGCACGGTCTGGTCAAGGACCTCAAACATCACATCCTGACCCTCGCCAACCGCTAAGCCGCCGATGGCATATCCATCAAAACCGATGTCTTTTAAGGCGGCAGATGATTCTTCCCTAAGATCAGGGTAGATGCTTCCCTGAACGATACCGAATAATCCATAACCATCGCGATCAATGAAAGCGTCCTTCGAGCGTTTGGCCCAACGCATTGAACGGCGCATGGAGCTGGCGGCAACCTCATGGGTGGCCGGGTACGGGGTGCATTCATCAAGCACCATGGTGATGTTGGAATCGAGTTTATGCTGAATATCAACAGATCGTTCGGGCGTCAATTCGTGTTTGGACCCATCCACATGGGAGCTAAAGATGACGCCATCTTCGTTCATTTTGCGAAGCTCGTTCAGGGACATGATTTGGTACCCACCGGAATCCGTCAGGATCGGCCCCGGCCAGTTCATAAATTTATGTAACCCCCCAAAGCGCTGAACCCGATCAGCGCCCGGGCGCAACATCAAATGATAGGTGTTGCCGAGGATAATTTGCGCCCCGGTACCGGCGACGGCTTCCGGGGTCATGGCTTTTACTGTCGCTGCCGTGCCAACGGGCATAAAGGCAGGGGTGTCTATTGGGCCGTGGGCGGTCAGCAGCGCGCCCAGTCGGGCCCGACCATCGGATTTTATGATTTCATAGTTTGTGCTCATGGCGTCTGTTTACTGCCTTATTCAGCCCGTTCCAAGAGCGTTGCGTCACCGTAGGAATAAAACCTGTAACCTGATTGCATGGCGTGGGCGTAGGCCGCCTTGATCCGCGCCTGCCCAGCAAAGGCAGAAACCAGCATGAACAGGGTCGACTTTGGCAAGTGAAAATTGCTAAGCAAGGCATCGACGGCACGAAAGCGATACCCAGGGGTGATGAAAATATCGGTCTCGCCGGAAAACGGCTGCACGGTACCGTCCTTCAAAGCCGCACTTTCCAGCAAGCGAAGCGCTGTTGTCCCTGCAGCAATGATCCGTCCGCCGGACCGCTTCACCTGATTGATAGTCTCTGCTGATGACGCCGACAGTTCACCCCATTCCGCATGCATGACATGATCATCGGTGTCTTCAACCTTGACCGGAAGAAAAGTCCCCGCACCGACATGAAGGGTCAGCTTTACGGTGTTGATGCCGCAGGCTTCGATTGCCGATAATAAGCGTGGCGTGAAATGCAGACTTGCCGTCGGTGCGGCGACGGCCCCGTCGCGCGCCGCAAACAGGGTTTGATAGTCTTGTTGATCAGAGGCCAGGCCGTCCTGACCGCGTTTGATATACGGGGGCAAGGGCATAATGCCGCAGCCATGAATAGCCGACATCAAATCTGGACCACTTTTGTTAAACTTGAGGGCAACGTCCCCACCGTCCTTTTTTTCAAGCACTTCGGCGGAAAAATCTTCCAAAATGTCGATGATTGTGCCCGGGCTTAACTTCTTTGCCGGTCGGGCGAAGGCCCACCAAGTGTTGGCGTCAACCGCCTTGTGTAAGGTGGCCTCAATTCTCGCCCCTAACTCTGGACGGGTATTGGCGATACGACGTTTTCGACCAGACAGCCGCGCCGGGATCACTCTGGTGTCGTTAACCACCAACAGATCGTTCGTTCTAAGCAGGTTGGGTAGGTCACTAACCACCCTATCAGAAACCGGGCCGAGGAGCGGGACGTGCAGGAGACGCGCAGTATCACGCGGGTCGGCGGGAGATTGGGCGATCAGCTGAGGCGGAAGGTCAAAGTCGAAATCGTCTACGCGCAAGGCAAAACCCTCTAAGCAATATAATCAAGTGGCAGGGAGGTTTCGCATTTAATCTCCTCCATGGCAAAGGTCGAACTGACGTCATCAAATTCAATCTTGTCGATCAGGCGTTTGTAAACGGCGTCGTAGGCGCCAATGTCAGGAACGACGACTTTCAACAGGTAATCGACGTCACCGCTCATCCGGTAAAACTCAACCACTTCCGGCAGGTCTTCAACGGCGCGCGCGAATTTCCCCAGCCATTCATGATTATGTTGGCGCGTTTTCAAGGACACAAAGACGGTCACGCCGACATTGATTTTGTCACGCGCCAGCACGGCAACACGTTTTTTGATGATGCCGTTTTTTTCTAGATTTTGAATTCGCCGCCAACAGGGCGTCTGCGACAGATTAACCTGCTCTGCTATCTCGGTTATTGATAGGGTCGAATCATTTTGCAAGCAGGTAAGAATTTTTTTATCTATGGAATCCATAAGAATATTATACCTTAAATTTTCAAAATATGAGAAAAATTTTTTATAAATTTAAAATTTAATGAATAATTTAGAAATTTTTTCGGCACGCGACGCTGTAGATTGCAAAGAATAAATAACCAGCTGACTCTACGGAGACAATTTTAATGTTGAAGCGCCTGTTCACCGATCACCCCGCCAGCGTTAACGAGACCTATATCGAGCACACCGGCGTCGCCCTGTCGTTTTCGGGACAAATGTTGATAGGCGCACTGGCATGTTGCCTTCACGCGTTTTTCCCGTTCCTGTTTGTCAAAACCGGCAGCAAAATCATCGACGGCTTACACGACCGCATGGTCATCAACCGCAACCGCCATCAGGCCGAACACCCCACCACGGCAGACCGACCCGAAGCCGTTGTTCTTTGATCCACAGAATGAAAAAAATCGCCTTCTGAACCCGCAAAATGAAAATGTGAGGTCGGCTTAATCGCTGACACCCGTATATAGGTGTGGCCTGATAATTATCCCCCTTTCATCATGGCCGGGCTTGACCCGGCCATCCACGGACCCAAGCCGTGCCGCCGTTTGCTGTGATAATGTTGATCACCGGATCAAGTCCGGTGATGACGATTTAGGGCAGCGGTCTAGATTGTCGAGCCTTTGACGTCCGCTTACATCACAGCTACAGTCGTCAATCAGAGGGAGATTTTTCGAGAATTTTTAGCCATGTATGGACGGCCCCCTGTTGGCAAGGGATATTTGACGGTTATGCAGAGCTGGTCGGTGCTGCCATGTATCCGGCCTGTTTGTGCGGCACTTTTACATCGCCGCTGGCCATAATGCTTTCCGCAGATCAGGTTCCGGTCAAAAGCACGCAGTCTGAATGCTGCAATGGCTATAGTGGAGTGTCCTGGTCTTCGGATCAACCGGCTGGGTGCATTAGTCCAGGGCAAAATCATAAAACGTTAACAAGCGAGTAATTTTTCGCGGTATGTTCTGTTCAGGGCGGCTTTGAGGCGTTTTCTTTTGACCGACATCTTTGATGGCTCACGTCTCGCCATATTGAGCACG
>Ga0316203_1000876_pt1 | contig 27206 bp, 23 predicted proteins | sample 6monrhotite_MG_FD_204940 | JGI IMG/M metagenome (GOLD analysis project Ga0316203, IMG submission 204940) | Microbial mat bacterial communities from mineral coupon in-situ incubated in ocean water Damariscotta River, Maine, United States -... | ecosystem: Environmental > Aquatic > Marine >... | reverse complement strand
GCGTAGCAGGGGACGTTTATCAGGTACGCTTTGATGCGGACTTGTTTTTGGGTAGTCGTGCTGCAACCGTTATTGAAATTGATGGCAAGCAGATTGTTGCAGAGGGCAAGAAGATCACCCGTTTGGCCGTAAAGAAAATGTTGGAAGCTGGTGTTGAGTGGTTAGATGTACCTGTTGAAAACATGATTGGCGAAGTGATTGCCGAGCCTTTGATGATTGATGGTGGCGAGATCCTTTTGGATCATAACCATGAAATAACTGAAGAGTCTTTGTCGGCATTGCAAGCTGCGGATATCAAAGAATTTGACTGCTTGTTTATCGATAGTTTCCAACGCGGTCCTTGGTTGGCCGATACATTGCGTTTGGATACCGTGCAGTCCAAAGAAGAAGCACAGGTAGAAATTTATCGCATGATGCGCCCTGGTGAGCCACCAACTGTGGAAACTGCCAAAGCATTGTTTGAGTCTATGTTCTTTGACAAATCGCGTTATGACTTGTCTGCTGTTGGACGTATGAAGTTGAATAGCCGTTTGAATATCAAGAATAGCGAAGTGCCTTTGGATCAAGGTACATTGCGTGTTGAAGATATTATGATGACGATGGATACCTTGCTTGAGTTGCGTGATGGCATTGGCGAAGTGGATGATATTGATCACTTGGGAAATCGCCGCCTACGTTCTGTTGGTGAGTTGCTTGAAAATCAAATTCGTATTGGCCTTATTCGTATGGAACGCGCTATTCGTGAGCGTTTGACATCCAGTGATTTGACTGAAGCTATGCCATCTGACTTGGTCAACGCCAAGCCTTTGATTGCCTCTGTGAAAGAGTTCTTTGGCTCGTCACAGTTGTCACAATTTATGGATCAGACCAATCCACTATCTGAAGTTACGCATAAACGCCGTATTTCGGCGCTTGGCCCCGGGGGTCTGTCGCGTGAACGTGCTGGCTTTGAGGTGCGCGATGTGCATCCAACCCATTATGGTCGTTTATGTCCGATTGAAACACCCGAAGGTCCAAACATTGGTTTGATTAACTCCATGGCATCTTATGCTAAAGTAAATGAGTTTGGTTTCATCGAAACGCCTTATCGTACAGTGAAGAATGGTAAAGTAACGGATGCTGTGGTTTATTTGTCTGCGATTGAAGAGGCTGGCCATGTCATGGCACAGGCAAACGCACAAGTAGATGCTAAAGGCGCTTTTGTTGCAGAAGTTGTTCAGTGTCGTCAAGACGGTGAGTTTATTATGTCTGCTCCTGAGGACATTGAATATATGGATGTATCGCCATCACAGGTAATTTCTGTGGGTGCTGGCTTGATTCCATTCTTAGAGCATGATGATGCGAACCGTGCTTTGATGGGTGCAAACATGCAGCGTCAGGCAGTGCCGTTGTTGCGTGCTGAAAAACCATTGGTTGGTACTGGCATGGAATCACCATTGGCGCGAGATTCAGGTGTATCTGCTGTTGCCCGCCGTGCGGGTGTGGTTGAGTCTGTGGATGGCAGTCGTATTGTGGTTCGTGTGCATGATGATGAACAGGTTGAAGGTGAACCTGGTGTTGATATTTATCGTTTGTTTAAATATCGCCGTTCGAATCAAAATACATGCTTTAACCAACGTCCAACCGTAAAAGCTGGCGATATGGTTCGACCTGGCGATATTATTGCTGACGGACCGTCAACAGATATGGGTGAATTGGCATTGGGTCGCAATGTTTTGACCGCGTTGATGCCTTGGCGTGGCTATAACTTTGAAGATGCGATTGTGATTTCTGAAAAGTTGGTAAAAGAAGATGTGTACACATCGATTCATATTGAAGAATTTGAAGGTGTGGCACGTGATACCAAGTTGGGTGAAGAAGAGATTACCCGCGATATTCCAAATGTGGGCGAAGAAGCCTTGCGTCACTTGGATGATACAGGTATTGCCTTTATCGGTGCTGAAGTAAAAGGCGGCGATATTTTGGTGGGTAAAATAACACCGAAGGGTGAAACACAGCTTTCACCTGAAGAAAAATTATTGCGCGCGATTTTTGGTGAAAAGGCGTCAGACGTTCGTGATAGTTCTTTGCGCATCAAGCCCGGCAATGAAGGCATTGTGGTTGATGTTCAAGTATTTACCCGTCGCGGTGATGAAAAAGATGAGCGCGCGAAATCCATCGAAGAGTCTGAAGTTGAAAAACTTTATGCGGACAAAGAAGATGAACGCCGTATCTTCGAGAGTAATGTATTGAATCGTCTGCAAAATTTATTGGCGGGTCATAAGGCTGTGAGTGTGAAAGGCCTGAAAGCTGGCGAGACAGTGGCTGCCGATCATTTAGCAGAATTACCATTGCGTGAGTTGTCAGCAGCCTCTGTTGATAATGATGATGTAAATGCACGTGTAGCTGAAATTCTTGAATCGATGGATAATGAACGTGCACGCCTTGAAACACGTTTCGAAGAAAAAGTTGCCAAGGTTCGTGAAGGATCAGAGCTAAAGCCTGGTGTTATTAAGGTAGTGAAAGTTTTCGTGGCAGTGAAGCGCAAACTACAGCCTGGTGATAAGATGGCGGGTCGTCATGGTAATAAAGGTGTTATTTCGGTCATCGTACCAGAAGAAGATATGCCGTTTACCGAAGATGGTCGTTCTGTTGATATTTGTTTGAACCCATTGGGCGTACCTTCACGTATGAATATCGGACAGATTTTCGAAATTCATATGGGTTATGCGGGTGCTGAATTAGGACATCGCCTTAATGAAATGGTTCGAGCTAAATCGAAGAACTCTGATTTACGTGAATATTTGTTAGAAATTTATGAAGAAGATGCCAAAGCATGCGGACAAATTAAATCTATGTCTGATGCTGAGCTTGATGAATTGGTGCATAACTTGAAAGGTGGCGTGCCGATTGCATCGCCCGCTTTTGATGGTGCGAATGAGAAACATTTACATCGTATGTTGGAGTTAGCAGATGTTGATAAGTCTGGTCAAACAACATTGTATGATGGTCGTACAGGTGAGGCATTTGATCGCCCAGTCACCATTGGTCAGATGTATATTTTGAAACTTCATCACTTGGTTGATGAGAAAATTCATGCGCGTTCAACGGGGCCTTACTCACTGGTCACACAACAACCATTAGGTGGTAAAGCACAGTTTGGTGGTCAACGTTTCGGTGAAATGGAAGTGTGGGCATTGGAAGCTTATGGTGCTGCACATGTGTTACAGGAAATGCTGACTGTGAAGTCGGATGATGTGCAAGGGCGTACGAAGATGTATGAGTCCATTGTGCGTGGTGATATGTCGTTTGATGCGGGTATCCCAGAGTCATTTAATGTAATGACCAAGGAATTGAACGCCTTGGCGATTGATATTGAAATGGTTAAAAAACCAAGCGAAGGAGCATAAGCCATGCAAGAATTATTTAAGATGTTCCAAAAGCCAAGTAGTGTTCAGGATTTTGATGGTCTACAAGTTCGCTTGGCTAGCCCAGAAAAGATTCGCTCATGGTCATTTGGAGAAGTTAAAAAACCTGAAACCATTAACTACCGTACGTTCAAACCTGAACGTGATGGTTTGTTTTGCGCTAAAATTTTTGGCCCGATCAAAGATTACGAATGTTTGTGCGGTAAATACAAACGTCTGAAGCATCGTGGTGTCGTGTGTGAAAAATGTGGTGTTGAAGTCATTCAATCTAAAGTGCGTCGTGATCGTATGGCACATATTGATTTGGCAGCACCTGTGGCACATATCTGGTTCTTGAAAAGCTTGCCATCGCGTATTGGCCTGTTACTTGATAAAACATTGAAAGAACTTGAACGTATCTTGTATTTTGAATCTTACATTGTACTTGACCCTGGACTAACAAGTTTGGATCAGTATCAGGTTTTGACAGAAGACGAATATATCGAAGCCTTTGAAGAATACGGTGAAGAATTCCGCGCAGGCATGGGTGCTGAAGCATTGCGTGAGATGTTGAAAGACATCAACTTGGACGAAGAACGCCAAAGTCTACGCGCACAGATTCAAGCAACCAAAGCTGTTACTAAATTAACCAAATTAACCAAGCGCTTACAGACTGTGGAAGCAATGTTGGGTTCAGGCAACCGTCCTGAGTGGTTGATTTTGGAAGTCATCCCCGTTTTGCCGCCAGAAATTCGTCCATTGGTTCCTTTGGATGGTGGGCGTTTCGCGACGTCTGACTTGAATGACTTGTATCGCCGTGTGATTAATCGTAATAATCGTTTGCGTCGCTTGTTGGAATTGAATGCGCCAGAAATTATTACCCGTAATGAAAAACGCATGCTGCAAGAGTCTGTGGATGCATTGTTTGATAATGACCGTCGTTCTAAGCCGATCACAGGCAACAATCGCCGGCCATTGAAATCACTATCCGATGTAATTAAGGGTAAACAGGGTCGTTTCCGCCAGAACTTATTGGGTAAACGTGTGGATTACTCAGGTCGTTCAGTGATTGTGGTTGGCCCGAATTTAAAACTGCATCAATGTGGTCTTCCTAAGAAGATGGCGTTGGAATTGTTCAAACCATTCATTTATAACAAACTTGAGTTGCGTGGTTTAGCAACTACGATTAAAGCGGGTAAGAAGCTTGTTGAACAGGGTATTCCAGAAGTTTGGGATATTTTGGCAGAAGTAATTCATCAGCATCCTGTGATGTTAAACCGTGCGCCAACGTTGCACCGTCTGGGTATTCAAGCATTTGAACCTGTATTGATTGAAGGTAAAGCGATTCAGTTGCACCCGCTTGTTTGTACTGCGTTTAATGCCGATTTCGATGGTGACCAAATGGCTGTGCATGTGCCGCTGTCTATTGAGGCGCAAACTGAAGCGCGTGCATTGATGATGGCATCAAATAACGTACTTTCGCCTGCTACAGGTAAGCCAGTCATTGTTCCTGCACAGGATATGGTTCTGGGTATTTATTATCTAAGCCGTGAGAAACCATTTGAGCCGGGTGAAGGAATGGTATTTGCGTCATCGGGCGAAGTAATGCGTGCTTATGATGCGGGTGTGGTGAGCATTCACTCACGCATTGTCTGCCGTATTCGTGGAAAGCGTGAAAACACTACCGTGGGTCGCTCGATTATTTCGACCGTGCTGCCTGATGAGTTGCCATTTTCTAGTATCAACCGTGTGTTGGGCAAAAAAGAAGTGGCGCAACTTATTGAAGATTGTTTTGTTGCTGCGGGTAATAAAGCCACTGTGCTGTTGGCTGACCGTCTGAAAGATCTTGGCTATGCCTATGCGACTATTTCAGGCGCATCATTCTGCTTGTCAGATGTAATTATCCCTGAAGACAAATATAAATTTGTAGGCGCAACTGAGAAAGAAGTTCGCGAAGTTCAGGATCAATACGGTGATGGTTTGATTACTGCTGGTGAGCGTTACAATAAAGTAATCGATTTATGGACCCACACCACTGAAAAAGTTGCCAAGGCAATGATGGACAACCTGGAAACAGAAGAAGTTACATCTGCTGATGGTAGTGAAACGGAGTCTATGACAACGTTTAACTCAGTTTATATGATGGCGGATTCTGGAGCGCGTGGTTCGGCTCAGCAGATTCGTCAGTTGGCTGGGATGCGTGGCTTGATGGCGAAACCAGATGGCTCGATTATTGAAAACCCAATTACATCAAACTTCCGCGAAGGTTTGAGTGTATTACAATACTTTATCTCTACCCATGGTGCGCGTAAGGGGCTAGCGGATACGGCATTGAAGACTGCAAACTCAGGTTATTTGACGCGTCGTTTGGTAGATGTGGCACAAGATGCTGTGATTCGCGAGCAAGATTGTGGCACAACCCAAGGAATCACGATTTCTCCATTGGTAGAAGGTGGCGAAATTATTGAGCCATTGTCTGAGCGTGTTTTGGGTCGGATTCTTTTAGATCCCGCGATTGACCCCGAAAGTGAAGAAGAGATCGTACCACAGGGAACCATGTTGAATGAAGAATTGGTAAGCAAAATTGATGCTGCTGGCATTGAGCAATTGCGTATTCGTTCTGTATTGACATGTGAATCTGAGCAAGGTGTTTGCGCGGCATGTTATGGTCGTGATTTGGCACATGGCACACCGGTTTGTATGGGTGAGGCTGTGGGCGTGATTGCGGCACAGTCTATTGGTGAGCCAGGTACACAGTTGACCATGCGTACTTTCCATGTGGGTGGTACGGCATCGCGTTCTGCTGAGCAGGCGAGCATTGAATCCAAATTTAATGGTAAAGTTGAGCTTGTTGATGCTGTTGTGGTTTGTGATACACAGGGCGCAAACATTGTGATTAACCGCCATACTGAAATTTTGGTGCTTGATGTGAAAGGCAAAGAAGTTGAACGTCATCGTGTTGCTTATGGTGCCCACCTGATGGTTGATGATGGTGCGGAAGTGAAGCTTGGCACTGTGTTGGCTGAATGGGATCCATATATGATGCCATTGATTGCGGAAGTAGATGGTCAGATTCGTTATGTGGATATGGAAGAAGGTCGTACTGTTCGTGAGCAAACCGATGAAGTAACAGGTTTGTCGAGTCGCATTATTATTCAGCATACCGAAGCTCGCAAAACAGCATTGCGTCCGCAAATTCAGTTGATTGATCCAAAAGATCCAGAGTCTGATCCAATTGTAATTCCGCGTACCAATGTTCCTGCACGTTATTTCTTGTCGCCAGGCGCCATTTTGAATGTGGAAGATACGATTGAAGTGAAAGCGGGTGACGTACTAGCTCGATTGCCGCGTGAAACATCGAAGACCAAGGATATTACGGGTGGCTTGCCACGCGTGGTGGAATTGTTTGAGGCACGTAAACCTAAGAGCTTGGCATTTATTGCTGCTAAAGATGGTAAGGTTGCATTTGGTAAGGATATTCGTGGCAAACGTCGCATTTATATCGAGCCAGATGATGCAACTGACCCAATCGAATATCAGATTCCGAAAGGTTCTCATATTATTGTGCAGGAAGGGGATCGTATCCGTCGAGGCGAGAAATTGATGGAGGGCTCTCCAGCACCACAAGACATTTTACGTGTATTGGGCGTTGAAGCGTTGGCAAACTATTTGACTGATGAAGTTCAAGAAGTTTATCGTTTACAAGGTGTGAAAATTAACGATAAGCATATTGAAGTGATTACACGTCAGATGATGCGCAAAGTATTGATTATTGAGCCTGGTGCATCGACATATGTTGCAGGTGAACAGGTTGAACGTAAGCATGCATTGGCGCAAAATCGCAAGTTGGCTTCTGAAGGCAAGCCGCCTGCAGTATTTGAGCCTGTGTTGCTTGGTATTACCAAAGCATCGTTGAACACAGAATCATTTATTTCTGCGGCATCATTCCAGGAAACCACACGTGTTATTACTGAAGCAGCTTTGGCTGGTAAGGTAGATTGGTTAACTGGTCTGAAAGAAAATGTAATTCTTGGCCGTTTGTTGCCAGCAGGTACGGGTCTTGCGATGCGTAATGCACCAACTGGTGAAGAGGAAGAAGTCATTGAAGAGGCTGTTGCAGAAGAAGTAGCAGTTGAAGATGTTGTTGATGAAACGCCATCTGATGAAGCTGCGGCATAAAACTAAAGGTTGCTAAATGCTGAAAAAAGGCGTTTCATGCTGTTGCATGGAGCGCCTTTTTTATGTAATAAAGAGAATGTTATTGTACGTGTAAGTTTGGAATGATTGTTAAATAAGGAGAAAGTTATGTTTCGTATCGCTATGGTCAGTATTATTGTAATAATAGGTTTAACTGGATGCGGAGAAGATGTGTCTCAGAAACCTATGAATAAAGAGAAACTTACTTCTGACGTAACACCTTCGCTGGATAAAAATAAAGTGAGCACCCAAGATGTTAGAAAGAATGATGTTCAAGCTGTTGCGATACAATCGCAAACAAGGGAAGCATCACAAGCTGTTGTCGCATCACTTGTAAAAGAAGAGAGAGTAGCAGTAGCAGAAGTGCATGCTGAAGCTCTAAAACCTGTCAAAGAGAAGGTCAATACTGAGGTTGTGAAAGAAAAAATGGCAACAGAAGTGCATGCTGAAGCTCTAAAACCTGTCAAAGAGAAGGTCAATATTGAGGTTGTGAAAGAAAAAGTTGCAGCTGCGCCAGTGAATGTAAAGAAAGCGACGCTTGATTCAGTGCCTGTTGTTTCACCTAAGCAAGAAGTTGCTCTAGGCGATGCTGTAAATGGAAAAAGGTTAGCTAAGCGCTGTGCTTCTTGCCATGATTTTGGAACCAGAAATAAAGTTGGCCCACCTTTGCAGGGCGTGTTTAACCGCGCAGCAGGTCAGTCAGGCTTTAAAAAACATAGCGCTGCATTTAAAACAGCGAATTGGGTTTGGGATGATTCACACCTTCTAAAATGGTTATGTAAGTCTAAAGATGCGATAAAAGAATTTACAGACGACCCAACAGCAAAGACCAAAATGCCTAATCAGAAAATGTGCGGTAAAAAAGGATTGGATATTGTTGCATATTTAAAGCAGCTATAAATTAAAGTGGTGCGCCCCAGTTTGCGGGCATAAATGTGGTTGCGACCTCTGTTTTAGCATCGATTGCAGGGTTGGCTAGGGCAGCATTTTTTGGGCGCACATGAACTTTTGAACGGGAGTCCAGTGCGTAGACGTTACTACCGCGAATGTGGCCTGTAAATGCCATGAAATCATTTCCTATATCGTTACCACTCGCTGTATCGGTGCCTGTAACAGGAAAAACACCAACAATATAGCCGATACCTGACGGTACTGTTGTACCAGGGAGGATGCCTGTGGGGCCAGGCCCATCACCAGCAGGGGCAGAAATAAATTTTTGTGCAGCGACATGATAGTTACTTTCTGCGGAGGCAATAAACCGTATGTAGGAAATAGCCGCTGCATTATAGCTTTTTACTTTAAATACAGAATATAGAGGAATAGCAATAGCAGCTAAAATGCTGACTATAGCAATAACTATCATGAGTTCGATGAGTGTAAAACCTTGGATTTTTGTTGGCTGGTTAAAAGTAGGCATGTATTATTTTCCCCTTCGAAGTAAAGATACGTTTGGTGGATTGTATTCAAGAAAATAGTTTTCCTTGAATAGGGGTAAGGATTTAAGATAAGCTGGAACTAACTCATTGAGTGTGGCTACAGGCTTTCCTTGTTGTTGTCGATAGTTATTCAGGGCTTGTTGAACTGATAAGGCTTTTTTAAAGGCTATAATATCCTTTTCATAGCGTTCTTTTTCTTGTTTATTTTGGCTGCTAGCATACATGCCTTGTAACAAAGCGAGGCCACTGCGTATATTACCTTCGCCAGCCATAAGAGTACTTGCTAGGTGACCAATCCATTGGGGTGCCCCTGCGATCTTACTGGCGGTAGCCAATATTTTTCCTGCTTTGAGTGGATTGTTTAGGTAGTTGAAATAGTTAAATCCTTCCAAGAACGGTAAAATAACCTTATTTGGTAAGGAGTAACGCCCCGCTTCAAGAATCTTATTGGCAGTTTGAACATAGGGAGACCCACGGTGTGCGAGTGTCGATTCCGCACGATAATAAATATCAATCATTTTGGGATGTAGTTGGCTCATGGCAAGAAAGTACTGCCCTATAATAACAAGGTTTTCAGGGTCAGGTTCTTTTTTGAGGCCGCCAGAATAAACGGCGGTTTTGATAAATAGGGTTTCAGCAATGAATTGTTTTAGGTAGCTGTGGCCGATAATTTTGAGAGCCTGCGAGGGCAGTGGTGGTGAGATATTGGAGGTTTTAATTTTTTTTTGTCCATGCTGGTTTATAGACAAAGCTATATATATGATCAAGCATAACAAGCCAATAATAGGCATCCGCAAACTCATAAAATATCTCTACGTTGATAAATGATACAGGATAAAATTAGAATAAGTGCGACGTAGCAAATAATGAGGCTAAATGGCACCCACACAGGTAAGGATGTAATGCTGTGGATGCTTTGTTGACTAAGAATTGAATCTTTAAAATCTAGCGTGGAAAAATCAGGAAATAACATCCCCATACCCTGTAAAATATGATCCAGACCTTGTGAGGATTGGTTCACAGCTTGTCGCAACGATTCTTTCACAACAGGTAAGCCTGAACAAATAAGGCTATAAGCCAGTGTCATAAGCATAACGGGGAAAGCACCCCGAATAGCAGAAGAAATAAGCATGGCAATAGCTAAGTGAGTAAGCAAGATGGCTTGAAGGCCGAGCCACGCGATGATGAAATGACTGATAGAAAAGATAGGAAAGTAAGCTTCACCTACCATAGGCTTAACCCACAGAATTTCAGCCACAGCAAGCATGGCAAGCAATAACTCTAAACATAACAAGAGTAGGAACAAACCTAGTATAGTTCCCAGTACATATTCAATACGAGAAATCGGGCGTGCTAGAATGCTATCAATGGTGCGATGGTCATCGCCCCATGCTATGGTCTGTACGGCATAAAAGAGAATAAACAACATACCTGCAACCCACATAATGGATAATTGAAAGTCACAGATGACCCTGCCAAGCCCCCGGCCAAAGAAGTCCATGAAAAACACGCCACATATTTCGAGTAATAAAGCAAACAAACATAGACCCCATACAGCATTGCGGCGTAAGCCATTAAGAAAGGTGATATGGGCAAGAGCAATAACACGATTCATAATGATGCCCCTTGCACGACGCGAACAAAGGCATCTTGTAGTGTTTCTTTGAGGTGTGTGACGCTGATAATATGCGCAGCATGCTGATGTAATAATGCCGCCAGCTCAGTCTGACTATACGCTATGACGGGGTCACTATTGTTCGTGGTAATAAGCCACTTTGTTTGGCTTCGGCAAAGCTCTGCAATAGCACCATCGTAGAGCATGTTGCCTTGATGCAGGATGGCAACATGGTTGGTGATGCGCTCCACATCGTCGAGAAGGTGGGAACAAAATAAAATGCTTTTATTCTGAGCACGTAGCTCATGAATAAGTGCAATGATTTCCGAACGACCTATGGGGTCAAGGCCGGACATGGGTTCATCGAGAATGAGTAGTTCAGGATCATGAATCAGTGCAGCAGCAAAGCTGGCTCGTTGACGCATACCTTTGGAATACTCGCTAATGCGGCGGTTACGCGCATCCCAGATGCCTAGTTTGTTCAGTAGCATTTGAGCACGTTCAAGAATTTCTTTTTTTGTCATATCGCAACAGCGACCAGCAAAAAGAAGCAGTTCCATACCTGTAAGGTTGGCAGGAAACGTGGATGTTTCAGGTAAATAACCGATACGGCGACGTGAGGCAGGAGAAATATTTTCGCCTTGAAAGACGTGAACATGCCCCTTGTCGGCTTGCATATAACCCATGATGAGGCGAATGCTGGTGCTTTTTCCAGCACCATTCTGACCAATAAGTCCGAGTGTTTCCCCTTGTTTTAGTGAAAAGGAAATGCCTTTTAGGGCATGGTGGGCAGAGGACTTATTAATTTGTTTGGGGTATGTTTTATGAACTTGCGTAAATTGAATCATATGAAGAAGCGAATGTGATTAGGATAAAAAAAGGAGGGTAGCTATTTGGCTTACCCTCCTCCTTTATACGATTCCTTAAAGGAGTCGATAACCCTGCTTACATTACAGTATAGCCAGCAGTTACAGCATCAGTACCAGCAGTAGCAGCCTCTGCATTGGCAGCGACCATAGCGGTGCCAGCAGTACCAGTTTTTTGCATAGTGCCAGACTGATCTGTTTCACCCGCATAAAATTTATCACCTTGATCATGCTTGGCAACAATGGTGGCATAAGCGGCTGTAGCAATAGCGTCTACAGCAGCTATCAATTTCACATTATTACTCAAAGTAATAGGGGAGGCTTCAGTTGCGGTGGCTGTAACAATATTGCCAGTGACAATTAATAATGCGCCAGCAGTAGTGCCAACAGCACCTGTAATTGCACTAGAACCATATTGTTGGTAATCTGCAAATACAGCTTCTTCAGCCAAACGTGCAGTATGCAAGTCAGACATGGCAGCTGAGTTAAATGCCTTAGTGCGGTAAGAAGAGAACTGCGGAATAGCGATCGCAGCCAAAATACCGATAATTGCAACAACAATCATCAATTCAATCAGGGTAAAACCTTTTTCTGTTTGTTTTTTCATTTGAGTCATCATAAAATATTTCCTCCAGGAAAATATATACTAAGTTTGCCGCTAAAGCAGCGGTTGTAAGTCTGTATGCAATGCATATGCCAAGTGAAAGCCTAGTATTCAGAATGTTTTTTAAGCAAAAGTGACATATATTGTCAGTCGAAGATGCTGTGTTGTGTCATTTTGAATCATTTTCAGGCTCTTCTTGAGGCTCTTTTATAAAGCGGGCTACATATAAGCTTTGCGCAACCACAAATACAAAGGTTAACCCTAACAAACCGAACAATTTAAAATTGACCCATGTTTCTGTATCAAAATTATATACAACGTAAAGGTTAGCAATACCAAGAGCGATAAAAAATAGTGTCCATGCAATGTTTAGATGTAGCCATATTTTATTAGGCAAGACCATATGATCGCTCATCATACGCTGGATAAGGCTTTTTTTGCCGATGAATTGGCTGCCAATAAAAGCAACAGCAAATAACCAGTTGATAACGGTCGGTTTCCATTTGATGAACATTTCATCTTGCAGCATTAAAGTTAGCCCGCCAAATACGCAGACCAATACCAAAGTAATGACATGCATTTTCTCAAAGCGGCGGTGCATGATCCAATGTGCGCTGGTTTGTATCAGTGATGCAATAATTAACACTGCTGTCGCAACATAAATATCATACATCTTGAAAGCGATAAAAAAGAAAACAATAGGGAAGAAGTCGAGGAGAAGTTTCATGGTCGAGATGCTATCCAAATCGAAGAACAACGCTATGATTGCAGTTATGTGGTTAAATATGCGTTATTTGTTTATCATACTGGTTGGGCTTTTGATTTCCGGCTGCGCCAAGACAAGTGTGCAAGCTACGGATGAGTTGTGGGAGCAATGGCAGGCCATCGATGACTTGATTCAAGCCGATTATCCTGATGCACCACCAGTGATTTTGGTGAATGGGTGGAATGGAAGTGAGTTTACTTGGCCAGATGTCAAGACCTTGCACCGTGTTGAGGATCAAATGCAGCGGGATATCTACTTTTTCACCTATCGAACAGGGTTACTTGGAGGGCCTTTTCCGCCGATTGAAGTGTTGGAAGAGAAGTTGGGGCAGTACCTATTGCCATTTAAGCAAGTAGATGTGATCGCGCACAGTATGGGAGGGCTCATTGTACGCCAATATTTATCCCATCATAGTGAACACCCCATTCGTCGCTTGCTGTTTTTATCAACACCACATTTTGGCACCAATGCAGCAAGCCTGTTGGAAAGTCTTGCGAGTGTTAGCGCTGAAGGTAACTTGCAGGCGGATGAAATGCAGGTAGGCAGTGATTTTCTGTGGCAACTAAATTTGCAAGAAGGACAGGAAATGCAGGGTATTGAAGTGCTCAATGCCTATGTGGATGGTGATTCAATATTGAATCGTGATTTGGTGGTAAGTAGTTCATCGGCATGGTTACCATGGGCAGCAAACGTATCGGTTAACACTGGCGATCATCATGCGTTGACATTGGGTTTGATGAAGTACGATTTTATTTTAACTTTTTTATCTTCTGGAGCTTTGCCTGACTTAGCATCTATGCCCAAAAGGCGTGATTTATGGCTGCGTGTGCGAGATGGCAAGGGCAAAAGCGTACCGTTGACCGCTAATACATTGCGTCGTTTGAATGCACGATTGCAACCGAAGCGGCACGGTATCTCAGTGTGTTGTGAACGCCCTTCCAGCTTGTATGATTCGCTGAGGAAGTCGTTAGTTGTTAATGATATTCAGCCAAAAGATGTGTTGTGGTTAACGCAGAGAAATGGACGTAAGCCTTTGACAGTAAAGAAAACAGGCAATATGGAAAAATACAGGCAGCCTGTAACTTTGCAGGAACTTTTATTCCAGGCTCCTAAATAGCGGGAAAATACAACTACTTCCGTGTTGCAGTCGGAATGCCTTGGCGAGCTAGTTCATCGGCACGTTCATTGCCTTCGTGCCCCGCATGACCTTTGACCCACTGCCATGTGACTTCGTGCTGCTCGTTAAGTTTATCAAGCTGTTGCCATAAATCTTGATTGGAGACATCTTTTTTAGCTGAGTTTTTCCAGCCGCGTTTTTTCCAGCCAGAGATCCACTCGGTGATACCTTGAATAACATATTTTGAGTCAGAATAAATGGTTATTTTAGAAGGCTTTTTCAATGCTTTTAGCGCCTCAATGGCTGCTTGTAGCTCCATGCGTTGGTTGGTGCTGTGAGCCTCGCCGCCGCACAGATCTTTTTCATGTTTGCCATAACGTAGCCAAACACCCCATCCACCAGGCCCAGGATTTCCTGAACATGCTCCATCGGTAAAGGCCTCTATGACCGTATCAGTGTATTCAGACTGTTCCATATCTGCACAGTAACGGATGAGAATTATTTTGTAAGCCTTTTAAGACTAGCTACAATAAGGATGCGGGTTTTGAATGCTTGTATCGGCTAATAACTCAGCAGTGCCGGCTGCTTGATGCACTGTGTTAGAAGGCGAATATTCTTATTTAGTGGTGCCGGCATGTTTATCCATATCATGTAAATAAAGTGAACGGCTAGGGAAAGCGAATTCGAGCTTGAGGTTTTCTAGGGTTTGCATAATTTCCAAGTTAATTTCTTGGCGGACCTGTAAATATTCATTCCAGTGTGTGCTTTTGGTAAAATAATAGAGGAAAATTGATAGCGAAGAATCTTCAAATGCATCAAATTTAACCAATGAGAAATCTTGATCTACGCCTACATGGTGTTTTAATATTTTCTCAATAGAAGCAACGGCTTGCCGCATTTTTTCAGGTGTAGTATCGTAAGTAATGCCAATACGCATTTTAACACGACGCTTAGGCATGGCATCGATGTTATCAATAACCATATTAGCAAGTTGTGAATTTGGAACATTAACCAATGTTTTTGCAAATGTGCGAATACGTGTGGAACGAAACCCAACTTCTTCAACAACACCTTCAAACTCTTTGGTTTTAATCCAATCTCCGATCGTAAATGGACGGTCAACCAGGATCATAATTGAGCCGAAGATATTGGAAATGCTATCTTTGGCCGCCATAGCAACGGCAAGACCTCCAATGCCTAATGAGGCAATTAAACCTGAAATAGAGTAGCCCATATTTTGAGCTAAAACGAGGGTAAGTGTGAAAACAAGAAATATTTTCAGTGTTTTACTTATAAAGGGAACAAGTTGATCATCTAAAGCTGTGTCTGTGTACGCGGCACGAGCACTAAAGTAGGTTGAAAAGCCATCAATTAGCCGCCAAGTGAACCAGCTACCAAGTGCAATGACAGCAAGGCGGGCAGCCTTATCGGCGATATCAATAAGAGGGAATGTTTCAGAAGGAGGGTTTAGGGCATGCATACTAACCATCACGCCAAGCATAAGAATTAACCAACTGGCTGGTTTTTCAGCTGCGGTGAGTAGCAGGTCATCCAACGGTGTTTCTGTGCGTGCAGTGATGGCATGGGTGATATGGTGAAAGCCTTTGATAAGGTAGCGTTGAACTGCAAGGGTTATGACAAGAAAAATAAACGCTAAAAACCAGCGGGAAGCAGGGATATCAAGAATGCTCCATTGTTGTAACGTTTGCCAGATTTCCATAAGCTAAGCTCCTGCATGTTGTTCGTGTAGGTGGACTTTTTAATGTTTGTACTCAACACTGCTGCTATAATCTATACTAATAGGAATGATAGCACACTGGGAGGAGCATGGGATGAGTGAGTCGAGATTGCAAGAGCTGGTTGAGGATGCGGCTGCCCTGCGAAAATTAATTGGGCGACGGGTGAACTATATGGGTCAAGGCTATGAGATAATTGATTTTTTGATTGAGGATGATTTGCTTATTTTATCGGGTGATGAGGGTGCAGACGTGCAAGAAGATAGCTATGGACGGGCACACCGCTTGGTTCCGCATCAACATAATTTGCGTTTTCGCGATGCCGATGGACATGCTACCCATGTGTGGGAAGAACTGAGTTTTTTAGATGGGCCTATTAACGCTTAGCATCAGCGCCAGCGTTCGTATGCCCACTGGGCGACTAGTTGCCAGTTATTGCTAGGCGTGATTTGGCCGCCACATACTGGATGTTTTGCACCGGTTACTTCTGCCAGCGTATTATTTTTTCCAAGTAATGTTTGCAGTGCAAGAATGGCGAAAGATACGGCTTCTACAGCCTCAGGTGGGATGCCATATTGTTGTGTGGTGCTGACCTTTGCCGGTGCTAAGGCATGGCTGAGTGCATGCATAAGGTGTGCGTTACATGCGCCGCCACCGCAGATGAGCCAATATTTTGGAGGCTCTTTTAAAAACAATATTTGTTTCATAATGCTTTGGACTGTAAATGCACAGGTTGTTGCCATGCGATCTGCATCGGATAAGTTAGGCCAAGCTAGTACACGGTCGACCATGTTCTTACCAAAGGTTTCTCTGCCAGTGGATTTTGGCGGCTTTTGATGGATAAATGGATGCTGTAACAATGTATCGAGTAACGCTTGGCAGATGTTTCCCGTGCTGGCCAAACCACCATTTTTGTCGTAGGCATAGCGGCCGTCACTAAGCTCTAAGATCAGTGCATCCATAAGCATGTTCCCAGGGCCCGTATCAAAGCCTTGAACACTACCATCAGTATTGAGAGCAGTAATATTAGCAATGCCACCAATGTTTAGTATGGCTATTGCGCTATTGTTTTTAGCAAATAATAATTGATGGGCAAATGGCACAAGCGGTGCGCCCTCTCCGCCTGCGGCAATATCACGGCTGCGAAAATCTGAAACCACGGTGATGCCTGTTTGCTCTGCTAAGGTTGCAGCGCAACCGATTTGTAAGGTGAAGGGGTAGCCCCCAGAGACCCCCTTGGGACGATGGCGAATGGTTTGCCCGTGGCTGCCGATGGCCAAGACCTGTTGTGTGGGAATACTTTGCTTCTCTAGCTCTGCTGAAACTGCTTGTGCAAAAGCCCGGCCCAAAGCACGGTCAAGGGTTCCTAATCTGTCAATTTCATTCAAGCCTGGCTCAGTAATACGTAAGCAGGATTCGCGCAACTCCGCAGGCATGGGATATTCTGAAAAACACGTGAGTTGGTAGTTATCAGCATCGATAATAGCCACATCAATGCCATCGCAAGATGTGCCAGACATGATGCCAATTATGTACTTTGAAGCTTGTAAGTGCTTATGGTTACTCATGCTTGGCGATATTAGATTATTTGCAAATAGAAGTGAAATGTTTTTAATATTATAAGACCTATGCTAAACTCGGCTAGGTAATTTGTACGGGTGATGATTGTTTTTATTTCAATAACAGAAATAATTATCGCGATAAACGAGGTAATATGCAGTCAATTCGATTGGTTATTTTAGTGTTGCTTTTTGTCATTTTTGGGGCAGGGGCTGTCTTCTTTTTAGCAGACCCACATGGTGAGCAGTCGCAAGATAATGCTGTGGTTTTGGGTGAGTCAGCGCTTGAGGATGGGCGCCATGAAGATGCCTTGCATTGGTTTAAAAAGGCTGCCCGGCAAGGAGATATGAAAGGGCAGTTTCATCTGGCAATGATGTATGCAGAAGGGCGCGGTGTGGACCGCGATGATGTTCAAGCTGTGCGTTGGTTACGACGGTCGGCGAAGCAAGGTGATAAGCAAGCGGAGTATCAGCTGGCACTGCATCTGGAGAACGGACGTGGTGTTGATATTAGTCCAAATGATGCTGCAGTTTGGTATTTAAAGGCTGCAAGGCAAGGTGCGCAGCAAGCAATGTTTCGTTTGGCAGTATTGTACAATGAAGGGCGCGGTGTTGGGCAGAGCGATGAACAGGCATTGCACTGGATTGTAGCCGCTGAAAAAAAAGGTGTTGCGGAGGCGGGTAATTTTCGCAAGAAAATTGTTAAAAATATTTTGCATAAAGCCGCAGCTGGAAATGCTGATGCAGAATATATGTTGGCGATGATGTACCGTGAATCGAATGCAGTCAGCTTTAGTGCGGAAGAATCCATGCGTTGGATGACTCAGGCGGCAGAACACAAACATGCAGCGGCAGCATTTGAACTTGGACGGGAATTTAACCTTGGATTGAATATAGGTATGGACAAAGCGAAAGCCTTTCATTGGTATCGGGTTGCAGCCAAAAAGTCGCATAAAGAGGCTGCATCAGCTCTCGGCGTATTATATTTGCAGGGTTTAGGAACGGAGAAAAACATATCAAAGGGTATGGGATGGTTGCGAAAGGCTGCTGAGCTTGGTGTTGTAGATGCGAAATACAATCTTGGGATTGTTTATTTGGAAGGGCTTGCTGGAGAAAAAGATAATGTACAGGCCATGCATTGGCTGAAACAAGCCGCTGACGTTGGGCTTGCAGGCGCACAAAATGATATGGGTGTGATGTATGCTTTGGGCCTAGGTATTCCAGAGAGCAATATGAAACAAGCCGTTCAATGGTTTAAAAAGGCGAGTACAGGTAGTTCTAATGCTCAGTTTAATCTGGGTGTTATATATGCACGAGGTTTGGGGGTGGCTGTCAAAGATAGTGAGGCAGTAGAATGGCTACAAAAATCGGAGCAGGGAGGCAATGTTCGCGCACCCTTTTTGCTGGGGCTGTTTCATAGTTTAGGAAGAGGTGTTAGGCGTAGTGATAAGGAAGCCGCTGTTTGGTATGGTAAAGCAGCCGCAGGTGGAGACTTAGATGCAAGGTACAACCTGGCTGCTCTGTATTACAATGGTGAAGGGTTAGTTCGAGATAATAAGAAAGCATTGAGTTTGTTAGAGCCTTTGGCGGTACAGGGAGATGCGCAAGCCCAGAATCTACTGGCAAGTATGTATGAGCAAGGGCTTGGTGTTTCTGAGGATGTATCGTTAGCGGCAAAATGGTATAAAAAAGCGGCGGAGCAAAACTATGTGTTGGCGCAATTTAACCTAGGAAATTTATACAGACGTGGGCAAGGTTTAGAGCAGAGTGATGAAAAAGCGGTTTATTGGTACCGCAAAGCAGCCGAGCAGAATCTGTCCATGGCGGAGAATGCCTTGGGTTATATGTATGCTGAAGGGCGCGGTTTGAAAAAAGATAAAAAGAAGGCATTCAGTTGGTTTGAAAAAGCCGCAAAGAATCTGGATGCTGCACGGAAAAACCTTGCTGGATTAAAACAAAAATCGGAAACATTTTCTTTGGTGGGGCTGCAGGTTGATAGCGCTATGCGCTCTAGTATTTTATCACAAAAGCATGTGGATTTATCCGCTTGGTTGGAAGCTGATCGAAAACTACATTTTTAATGGTTTATTTGGTAGTTTGATTTTGATGTTCATAGCTTGGCGGGGTGTTTTTTGAAAAAAATAGTAGTTATGTTGTTATGGTTATGCTGGGCAAGCCCAGCTTTTGCTGGCGAGCGTATTTTAGCTTTAGCACCGCATATTTGTGAAATATTGTACGCAATTGGCGCTGGTAAAGATGTGGTAGGAGCAGTAAGTTATTGTGACTACCCTGATGCTGCAAGGCAGCTTCCTCGTATTGGTGCATACAACCGTATCAATGTTGAAGCCGCTCTTGCCCTGCAGCCCACCATGGCGATTGTTTTGGATATGCAAACGCCAGGCATCAAACAATTACAGGCACTGGGTGTGAAAATTATCCAAAGTTACCCCAAGAGTGTGGATGAGGTTATAGGGGACATTCGCCGGTTAGGGCAGCTTACAGGGCATCAACAACAGGCCTCGCAACTTGCAGGTGATTTACAGCGCAGATTAGATCAACTTCAAGCGCAATCAACGCAAATACCTGTATTTTATGAAATTTGGGCAAAGCCATTGTTAACTGCGGGTAAACATACTTTTATTGATGATGTGTTAAGCGAGCTTGGGCTGCACAATGTGTTTGGTCATGTTGAGCTTGAAGCTCCACGCGTTAATATTGAGGCTGTGATTGCAGCTAACCCCAAAGTCATTATTATTCCATCGGAAAAACGGGATGTAAAAGAGCGCACAGCTTTTTGGCACAAATGGCTGGGAAAGGATATTCGTGTAATCACAGTCAATCCTGATCTTATTCATAGACCCGGGCCTCGGTTATTGGATGGTATGGAACATTTAAATCAAGCATTACAGCAAGAGTTAAGCCTTGAGCATTAAACAATCTCCTTGGGCTATGTTTTTCGCTTTATTTGCTGTGAGCGTTTGTATTGCTTGGTTTTTGCTCGGTTTGGGTGAACATTGGATTAACCCTTTTAACCCAACCAGTGATATTGATTCGCGTATACTTTGGGAGTTGCGCTCCCCACGTTTGCTCACCGCATTTGCCGTGGGTGGCATGTTGGCATTGGCGGGGGCTTGGTTTCAAGTGTTATTGGGGAATCCGCTCGCGGAACCTTATGTGTTGGGTGTGGCGGGAAGTGCTGCTGTTGGTGCGGTTTCAGCGATGGCGATGGTGCCTGACACGGCTTGGGCAGTATCTCTGGGCGCATTTATTGGAGCATGGGTAGGGATTGCGATCGTACTTTCATTCGCTCACCTTGGCTCAGTACGATTGTTGCTTGCTGGTGTGGTGCTTGCTGCATTTTGGGCAGCTATACTCATGCTTTTAATTGCTTTATTGCCAGAGCGTGGTGTGGTCAGGGCGTACGCTTGGATGATGGGTGATTTGTCCAATTCTGCACTGCCTGTTTGGTCGTTACTCTTAGCTTGGGGAGCGGCACTTTGTTGCGGATTAATCTTATCCTTGTCTTTGGATAAATTATTGCTTGGTGAAAAACACGCTGCATCGCTGGGAGTTGATGTGCCGCGTTTACGCATCTTTTTGTTGCTACTTGCCTCAGCAGTTACTGCTATTGCCGTCACCGCTGCAGGTACGATTGGTTTTGTAGGCTTGGTTGTACCCCATTTGATGCGATTATTGTTTGGTTCTTTGCACAAAAGTGTATTGATTGCATCGGCATTTGGTGGTGGTGTACTTTTGATGTTGGCAGATACCGCTGCACGCACGGTGATTAGCCCCGCGGAGCTGCCCGTAGGTGTGCTAACGGCGATGATTGGTGTGCCTGTATTTTTATGGCTTCTTTTGCGGCGGGATACATGATTAAAGTCCAAGATTTAAATCTAAAGCGGGCTGATAAACAGCTTATCACATCCTTAAGTATGCAAGCTAAACAAGGTGATGTTGTTGTGGTTTTAGGGCCTAACGGGGCAGGAAAATCCACGCTATTATTGGCTTTGTCAGGTTTGCACACAGATTTTTCCGGAAAAATAACATTGCAGGGTAAAGCATTAAATATCTATACACACCTTGAGCTTGCAGCCAATATCGCATGGCAAGGAGAACTTCCTCCCACCGAGTTTGGCTTAACGGTAGAGCAGCGTTTGGAGCTAGCCGCGCATGGGGCAACGGAAAAGTTAAAACAAGCGCTCACTTACCTTGAACTAGAGGCTTTAAAACACCGTGCTTTGGGTGAATTATCCAGTGGTGAGCGGCAGCGGGTTGAAATTGCAGCCATGATGGTGCGCGATTGTCCCGTGTGGCTGATGGATGAGCCCACAGCACATTTGGATATGAAACATCAAGTGGATTGCCTAAAGCTTATAAAACAACAATCTGTGGAGGGTCGATTAATTATCACCGTATTGCATGATTTACAGCAAGCGGCGGCAGTAGCTGATATGGTCGTGCTCTTGGATGGCAAAGGCGGTGTGCAAGTTGGGCAGGCCGAAGATTTACTGACTACAGCACAACTTGAGCCTATTTTTGAGGTAAAGCTGCAAGGTTCTGGGCGTAATCTTATGCCTGTTTATAGTAATTTATCAGATAAGGATGATAACCCATGAAAAAACGTGAAAACAGACAAGGCGTAATGGTGGTCAACACAGGTGAAGGCAAAGGAAAATCATCTTCTGCATTTGGTGTGGTGTTTCGTGCTGCGGGCTGGGGCATGAAAGTTTGTGTTATTCAGTTTATCAAAGGGCAGTGGAAAACTGGTGAACAAAAAGCCTCTACCAAGTTTGAAAACATCGAATGGCATGCCATGGGTGACGGTTTTACATGGGACACCAAAAATCCGGAGCAAGATATTAAAACTACTCAGGAAATTTGGGCTTTTGCCCAAGAAAAAATAGCATCACATGAATTTGACTTGGTGGTGCTGGACGAAATCAACTATTGCTGTGGTTATGGCTGGTTGGATGGCAAAGACATTGTCAATTTTTTAGAAGCTAATCGACCACCTTGGATGCATTTGGTATTCACGGGTCGCAATGCTGCTGAAGAAGTGATTGCTTATGCTGATACAGTCAGCGAGATGAAGCCCATCAAACACGCTTTTGATAAAGGCATCAAAGCTGCGCAGGGTGTTGAATTTTAGATGTACACGCTGCTCGCACATGGCTCAAGCAATGCTAAACATGCACAACAGGCGCGGCTGCTGGCGAAGCAGGCATCAGCGTTGTTAGAAAAACCTGTTGCTGTCTCGTTTCTATCCGATAAATCACTGGTAAAAGATGCCATCGTATTGCCTTTGTTTTTATCCAATGGCAAACATATGCAGCAAGATGTTCCAGCACTGATCCAAGCTTCCAACGCAATGATGTTACCCCCATTGATTGAAGCTGTAGATGAACTTGCAGCATTGATTATAGATGAGCTTACGCAAACAACAAAACGTGTTCATGTGGTCGCTGTGGTGTATCAGTTTACAAGATTTGAGAAGATTGTTTCCGCCTTATATAAACAAGGAAAAGGCTGTTCATTGTTTGCCATAAGCTCCTTGCATGGTACTCCGAGTGTGCAGAGTGTATTACAAAAATTGCAGAAGCAAGGCCTCAAAAAGGTTGTTTTACAACCCATATTGTTGCTTGATGGGCATAGTTTAGAGCTGTGTAAAACACAGGCGGCGCAAGTAGATATTGAAGTTGAAGTCAAACCAGCTTTAATAGATATAAAAGGGTTTGCAGCGGTGGTTGCCAATATATTTAAGCAGGGTGATTATGAAAAAGTTGGATAGTCCATTAAATGCTGGAGAAGTTGCCTTGGTTGGTGCAGGGCCTGGTGACCCAAGCTTACTTACTTTTGCCGCACATACATTGTTATCTGACTGTGATGTGATTGTTTATGATGCATTGGTATCCGATGACCTCTTGGCTTTGGCAGATGCAAAAGCAGAATGTATCTGTGCAGGGAAACGTGGCGGTAGGCCATCGACAAGTCAGCAGGATATTTGTGCAACATTGGTTTCGCTGGCAAAAGAGGGTAAACGCGTGGTTCGCCTTAAAGGAGGTGATCCTTTTGTGTTTGGGCGTGGCGGTGAAGAAATGCGTGCTTTGGCGGCGGAAAATATCCCTTTTCGCATTATTCCAGGTATCACATCAGGTATTGCAGCTCCAGCACTTGCAGGTATCCCTGTCACCGATAGAACAGTAAATGCATCACTTGCTTTTTTAACGGGGCATGAAGCCAGCGAAGACAGCCGCATGGATTGGGAAGCCTTGGTTAAAGCTTTTCCTGTACTGGTGTTCTACATGGGCGCAAAAAACTTGCCCCAAATTGCTACGCGTTTAATAGATGCAGGGCTTAATGACAACACTCCTGTTGCCATCATCCACGCTGCAGGCACACAGCATGAAATATGCAATACAGGCACATTATCTCAAGCCAAGCTTCAACAGCTGGTTGCCAAATCTCCTGCTATTGTGGTGATTGGTGAAGTCGTGGACTGTCGGATTGATTGGAGAAACGCGGAGTAACGACTTGCATGAGGGGCTGACGAAGCGAAGTCCCTCTCTATGCTTTGGTTAGCAATATTTCTTCAATTCACTCTCTAATTTAGCTATTTCTTTATCCAAAAAGCCTGATGATGGTCTATTGTTCATACGCTTCAACTTTTCTTCAGGGTTACTAAGCTTTTTTTGAACCTCAGTACTAATGGAGTGATTTATATCTTTTTGAAACTCTTGTTCGTCTAAGTGTATAATTGTTACACGCTTATCCATATGGTCAATTACTACGCATTTAATAGGGCATGCATCAGTTAGCTCTACGAATCGGTTATCAAAAGAGGCGAAAAATGGCACAAAAAACTTGCTATTATCACGCCTCATTGAAGCTAAAGTTTCCTGATATCTTGTGGCAAATAAATCCCAACTCATTCCCTTAACTTTATTGATTGTTTTGTTGCTTAGCTGGCTAACTGGGTCGAAGAAGCGCAAGCTTTCTCCATACTTTAGAAATTTCCAAGCAAAATAAAGTTCTTCTTTGGCAAACCCACCTAGAGTATCTAATGAAAAGTTCACTAAAGATGATATTTTTTCTTCCAAAGTTAATTCTTCTTGAGGTTTAAAAATAAGAGCCTGTAGCAACATCAAATACATTATTTTCCTTCGGTCTAAAGTTTTTTGAGACTCATTGTTATTATGAAATGCATATAATGTATCAATAGTTCTTTTCCCTGCTTTTTCGCGGTTTTCAACGAACTCTGGCTGGTCTATACTGAAATTTTCCTTATTATAATGTAAGTAGTCAAACCTCTTTAATGCTCTAATTGTATCGAATGGACGATAATTATTTGGATCCATTGAGTCTAGAAGGTTTTCAAGAATAAAGAAGCTATAGTCAAAGTTAAATGAACTATCCTTGATAAAGGGTATTAACTTCTCCATTTTTTGTTTATCTGTGCCTGATAAGCAACCACCTCCCTCCCAAACCCTAAATCTTTCTGCCACATTAGAATCAAGGCTTAGTGAGAAATCTAATGGTATCTCTACTTTCTGCCCACTTTTCATCTGTTGGTAGATTATGTCAGAATAAAAAAGAAGCCCTGAACCATAAAAAAACTTTTTTAGGGATGTGCATTCCTGCTCTATAGATGCTAAAGATAGACCTGAAAAATTAGACTCAAGATTATTTGTTGAATAAGCAATATTAAAACCTTGAAATAAGGTGATGTTTTTTTCAATCAAAGAAGAAAAACTATCTTCAGGGGGATGAAGGGTAATTGCATCGATTAGGTGGGTTAATGAGACTGTGCATAGGTTTGTGTATCTGCCATTTTCATAATTATACGAAGTCGGTTAGTCGATCTTCGAACTCAATCATAAATCGGTTTAATGCTTGTTTCCAGTTTCTGATGGGCATGGTCCACTTTTTAGAGGCTTCTTGGATGGCCAAATAGATGACTTTCTTGGCTGAGTCATCTGATGGGAACAGCTTGCGTTTTCTGATGACCTTACGAATCACACTGTTCACAGATTCAATAGCATTGGTAGTATAAATAGCTTTCCGAATATCTTCGGGATAATCAAAGAGCGTATTCAGATTATGCCAGTTAGCCCGCCAACTACGGCTGATTTGCGGATACTTTCCATCCCAACGCTCCGAGAATTTATCCAGCTCAAGAAGCGCATCTTCCTCGGTAACAGAGCCATATATCTGCTTTAAATCCGTGGTTACAGCCTTGTAATCTTTCCAAGGCACAAATTTCATGGAATGGCGCACCATATGGACAATACAAAGCTGAACCTTTGTTTGAGGGTAAACCGCTTGAATGGCATCAGGAAAACCTTTCAGGCCATCCACACAAGCAATCAGTATATCTTTCACGCCACGGTTTTGCAGCTCAGTTAAAACACCAAGCCAAAACTTGGCTCCCTCATTTTCAGATAACCACATACCCAGCAACTCTTTCTGCCCCTCAACATTGACACCAAGCGCCAAGTAAATCGCCTTATTGATAACCTGTTTATCTTGGCGGACTTTAACCACGATACAGTCCAAATAAACAATCGGATAAACCGCATCCAAGGGGCGTGATTGCCATTCCACAACCTGTTCCATCACTGCGTTAGTGACTTTGGAAATCAGGCTGGGGGAAACATCCGCATCATACATTTCCTTAAATGTAGCAACTATTTCTCGGGTACTCATGCCTTTGGCATAAAGGCAATGAATTTTGTCATCCATCATCGTTAAGCGTGTTTGATGCTTCTTCACCAACTCTGGTTCAAAGGAGCCTTCACGATCACGTGGAATGGAAACCTCAAACTGACCATCTTCGGTGATGATGGTTTTACTGGAATAGCCATTGCGACTGTTGATGTTATTAGATTGGTCATGCCTGTCATAACCTAAATGCTCATCAAGCTCCGCATTCAAGGCCGTTTCAACCGCAACCTTTTTCAATATTCGGCTGAAATCACATAAGTCTTTTTCTGTCTTAATGCCTTTCGCCGCTTTGCGGGCGAAGGCTTCTATTTCTGATTTTTTCATCGGGCTTATCTCCTAGGGGAATATAAGCAGATACACAATCTAATTTACAGTCTCAGCAACTGAAAATCAGCCTTTCCAATCGACACGCCATTCACCACAATTTCAATTTCATGTCTGCCTGGATAATATGCACGAGTACTTATTTTTTTAATACGGTGCTCTTTTTTGAAGTTGAGCGATTTAGCTGTGGGCAGGATACTTGTTCGCCATTTGAACACTTTCGGTGATGTCTTTCCATTTGCTTTTTGATGGTGAATGATGTAGTCAACCATCAGTGGTTGGTCGCGTTTAACATTTGAAAAAATGGTTAAAGTGAATTGCAATGCTTCACCAAAGACAACCTCAGGGGTTTGCACATCAAACTTAACGCCTTTTATCATGGGAGGCTCATGACCAAAGATTTGTAATACGTCTTTATTTCCTTGTTTGATTAATGTTCGGCAGGCATGTCGAATTAATTTCCTGCGATGCTCGTTAGCATTGAACATCCACTTTTTTGCGATGTTAGCGACAAGTTCAGGGTGATCTTTTGCAATGTCATTTAAGTTATTAGCAACTGAGCGTCGTACATAGGCCTCACTATCATCTTTTAAGATGTCCAATAAGGCAATAACAGGTGTTGGATCGTTAATAAATGCAGGCAACTGCATGGCCCAAGGTAATCTTGGCCGTGCCCCTTCTGAAGCCAGTCTTCGGACATGACGGTTTTCATCGCTTGCCCACGCCTTCATCGTGGATAAGGTTTTCTCAGGTGATTTTAATAGAAAAAAACGAATGCCAAATTCTGAAGAAAAACGTTTTGTACATTCTTTGAATAAGCACATAGATAAATCAAAATGTGCGTGACCATGTCAGGGTAGCCAAAGCCCTTGAAGC
>Ga0316203_1000875_pt1 | contig 27208 bp, 28 predicted proteins | sample 6monrhotite_MG_FD_204940 | JGI IMG/M metagenome (GOLD analysis project Ga0316203, IMG submission 204940) | Microbial mat bacterial communities from mineral coupon in-situ incubated in ocean water Damariscotta River, Maine, United States -... | ecosystem: Environmental > Aquatic > Marine >... | reverse complement strand
TACGATATGTGCAAGGCAATGGATAGAGGCATGCGCATAGAAAACGTGCAGCTAGAAGAAAAGCGTGGCGGTAAAAGCGGAATCTGGCGTAGAGGTGAAGCGTGATAAACATACTCTTCTTCGGCCCCGTGGCTGAGCGCGTGAAAATGCGAGAGACGCAAATGCAATTTACGCCCGATATGACACTGCAAGATGTCATCGCCACACTAAGCGCGCAGCACCCTCAAGCCTTCGACATAGTCAGTTTCATTGCCGTGAATCAAGAGCAGATTAAGGACAAACAATTGCCTTTGTCCGACGGAGATGAAATCGCCTTCATGGCAAAATTTTCAGGTGGCTAACTTGAATACAAAGATTCAACTCCCTCATAGCAAAGTGAGACTATGCATTACAAACACAGAGCATCTCAGTATCAGAAACAAAGTGCTTCTCTGTGTCACACACGCCGACCGCTCCTCCCCTGAAAAGGGGAGGCTGGGAGGGGTTTGCTTTTGACTCACCAAAATAAGCCGCAACTATTAAAGAGCAAAGGAATACCTGCAATGACTGATCCAGTCCGCATCCAACAAGAAGATTTTTCACAAGACGCAGAAATCGTCGCGCTAAAAGCCAGCTCCAAACGCATAGGCGGCATTGCAACTTTTCTCGGTTGCGCACGTGACTTTTCCGAAGGGCGCGACGTAAGCGAAATTGACTTCGAAGCCTACGGCAGCATGGCGCTAGCCGAGATGAACAAACTGCGCAATGAAGCCATAGAAAATTTTAAACTGCTGGATGCCCGCATCGTACATCGTGTCACCATCGTCCGCGCCGGTGACAACATCGTCTTCATCGCCGCCGCCGCAGAGCATCGCGGCCCTGCCTTCGAAGCTTGCCGTTGGATAATCGACGAACTAAAACAGCGTGTACCGATCTGGAAAAAAGAAACCACCCCGCAGGGAGATTCTTGGGTTACTCAGCATCCCTAAGGCAGGCAAACAGACCCTTTTATGTAACCATGTAAATATGATTGAGTTGAACAAATCGAATAAAGTCATCCCGCAGTTTGCGAATGAAGCGGAAGAGCGTACTTTCTGGAAAAAACACGACTCCTCAAAGTATTTAGATTGGACGAAAGCCCGGCGGATTGTGCTACCGAATTTGAAACCCACGGCCAAAAATTAGCGCGATGTGCCGTATCAGTTACTCATTAACGTATGATTGCAAGACCAGATGCGTAGTGGGCAAGAGATTGCCGGAATCCACACATTAAATTTACAAAATAGAATCGATAAACAGTCCTTAATGAACATCCTTCAATACGAATCAAAAATCTGGGCGACCGCAGACTTGTTACGCGGTTGCGGCATCAAAGAATCGGAATGGCCGTCTTTCATGATGCCGTTTTTTGCGCTGGTGATGATCGAAAGCCGCTTAGTGCGGATGTTCGACCAGCTCAAGGCTAGCATCGGGGAAAAGAAATTTGCCGAGATCGAGAAAGATGATCTGTATGACCTGATCCGAGATGAAGGGCAGGGCTACAACATTTTCATTTTTGAAAAAAGCCAGTCCTTAAGCGACATCTGCAAGAACGATAAATCCTTCGAGATCGACTTTGACGCCTACCTCAAGGGTTTCGACGGCGAAACCAAAGACCTGCTCGGCGTAGACGCGGGCGAGGGCGAGAAATTCCTCGACATCAAGGGCGTAATCACCAAGCTCAAAGCCAAAAAAGTCCTGCTGGGCTACACCAAGCTGTGGGCGGAAATCGATCTCAAACCGTTCAACAACTCCGAAATCACCACGCTGGAAGAGCATATCAAACGCAAGTGGGCGGACATCTCAGCGGAGACGGCAGGAGAGCAATACACGCCTGACGACGTGATCGCGCTGATCGCTGAAATCATCGCCTCCAAAATCGAAAAATCCGACAGCCTGCTAAAAATCTACGATTGCAGTTGTGGTGGCGGCAACATGCTGTTCGGCGTGGAAGACCGCATCAACCAACGCTTCCCTAAACGTTATACCCAGACCTTCGGTCAGGACTGGAACGATGCGCTGTACGCGCTGGCTAAGATTGAAAGCCGCTTTCGCCCCGATTCCAAAATCGAGCACGGCAATACGCTGGTAGACGACAAATTTTACAATGATGAATTTGATGTGGTGGTCGCTAATCCGCCCTACGGCGTGAGCTGGAAAGGCTACGAAACAGACATCACCCACGACAAGACCGGGCGCTTTAAATTTATACCTTCGATCTCGGACGGACAACTGCTGTTCATGCAACACCTAGTCTCCAAGCTCGACAGTGTCGGCATGGGCGTGGTGGTACACAACGGCTCGACCTTGTTCAGCGGCGATGCCGGTTCGAGCGAGAGCAATATCCGCAAATGGATGTTGGATAGCGATGTGGTCGAAGCGGTGATCCAGTTACCCACCGACGAATTCTTCAATACCGGCATTTACACCTATCTGTGGGTGCTGAATAAAAACAAACAGCCGCACCACAAAGACAAAGTGATGCTGATTAATGCCAGCGAGAAATGCTCGCCGCTTAAAAAGAGCAAAGGCTCCAAGCGCAAAGAGGTCGATGAAGATCACCGCTTAGAAATTGTCGCGACGCTCACCGCGTACAAGGATAACGACTACGCCCGCGTATTCGACAAAGAGTTTTTCTACTTCAACAAACAAGCGATCAGGCTCACCAATGTGGACGAGCAGGGCAACAGCTTTGCAAGTACATTAAACGCAGCCACCCCCTTAGCCCGTCATTCCGGCATAAGCCGGAATCCAGCTAACACAAACATCCCGCGCAGCGGACAAAGCAGCCAAAAATTATCCCCCATCAAACTGAGCAACGGCGAACGCGAAATCAGCGAATTTGTCATCACCAGCGCTGCAAACGGCTTTTGTAGGGTGGGCACAGCGTTATGTGCCCACGCAGATGCTGAGATAAACGGTGGGCAAAACTTGCCCACCCTACAAGAGTATTTTGAACAAGACCTCAAGCCCTTCATCGCCAGCCTAGATTACAAAGAACAGCCGCTAGTCATCACCACCGCCGAGGGAAACTATTATTTCGACAACGAGCGAGAAACCCTGATCAAGGAAGCCGCAGGGAAGAAAGAAGTGTTAGGCTGCGGCAAAATCATCGTCAAAGCCGCGCTCAAAAAAGCCAGCAAAACCCAGCCCGAGCGCATCGAAATCAGCGTGGAACTCACGCCCGATTACCAGAAAGATTACGAGATCATCCCATTCCACAAGGATGCAGAAGCCAACCAGACGGCCATCGCAGCCTTCATGGCAAAATACATCAGCAAGCCGTTCGAGTATCTGGACAACGTGGTGGGCGTGGAGCTGAACTTCAACAAGATCTTTTATCAGCCGGAAAAGCTGCGCCCCGTCACCGAGATACTGGGCGAGATTGCCGCGCTGGATGATGAGCTTAAGGTGCTGGAACAGCAATTGAGAATGGATAATTGAGCATGGGCACTCAACTGGACAAGCAGTTTAGCGATGTCACCCGGCCGATCGAAGCTGCCCGCCAGCGCGCCTATCAGGCGGTCAACACTACGCTGATCGACTTGTATTGGCAGGTGGGCGAATACATTAGCCGCAAGCTCGAAGCCGCTGAATGGGGCGATGGCGTGGTGGAACAATTAGCCCGCCACTTGGCGACGACCCAACCCGGACTAAAGGGCTTTACCCGCCGCAACCTGTTTCGCATGCGCCAGTTTTACGAGGCCTATCGTGGCAACGAGAAAGTGTCACCACTGGTGACACAATTGCCGTGGACGCACAATCTGATCATTCTCAGCCAGAGCAAGCGAGCTGAAGAGCGTGAGTTTTACCTGCGTAATACCCAGTCAGAGGAATACGCATGAAGCAGCAATTGTCGATCAGACGCTATGGTGCTTATAAAGACAGCGGGGTTGAGTGGCTAGGAGAGGTACCTGCGCATTGGGTCGTCACAAGGAACAAAGATATTTTCGAGGAACGAGGTGATTTGAGTATTTCCGGTGATGAGACATTGCTCACCGTATCCCACATAACCGGCGTTACCCGTCGTTCAGAAAAAAATGTAAACATGTTTATGGCAGAGACAATGGAAGGCTATAAATTATGTAAAGCGGGCGATTTGATTATCAATACCATGTGGGCTTGGATGGGGGCATTGGGGACGGCGAATGAGACTGGAATTTGCAGCCCTGCATATGGTGTTTATAGACCGAAAAAAAATACACAGTATAGCCATAAATATTTCGATTATTTATATCGAACGTCTAATGCAATAACGGAAATGACCAGAAACTCCAAAGGGATCGTGTCTTCGCGTTTGAGGCTTTATCCCAAGGATTTTTTTCAAATACAAACTGCGTTGCCGGATGTAAAAGAACAAACCGCTATCGCCGCCTACCTCGACACTCAAACCGCGCAGCTTGATCGTAAAATAGAACTGCTAGCCCAGAAGGCGGCGCAGTATGGCAAGCTCAAACAATCCCTCATCAACGAAACCGTCACCCGTGGGCTGGATGAATCCGTGGCAATGAAAGACAGCGGGGTTGAGTGGATTGGTGAAATTCCGGCGCATTGGGAAATTAAAAGAGTTAAGGATGAGTTAAATAGCCTTGACCATAAAAGAATACCTTTAAGCGGCGAAGACAGAGGCAGGATGACGGAGCAGACCTACGATTACTATGGTGCGTCAGGTGTAATTGATAAAGTTGAAGGTTATATATTTGATGAGCCAACAATATTGCTTGGCGAGGATGGCGCTAATTTATATTCAAGAAGTAGTCCATTAGCATTTATTGCAAGAGGTAAATACTGGGTAAATAACCATGCTCATATCCTTAAGCCAAGGAAAGGAGATATTAGTTTTTTTTGTTACCTTCTTGAGGCGCTTGATTACACCACTTTGATATCTGGTTCCGCGCAGCCAAAGTTAACTGCTGGGCAATTGAATAGAGTCCTGTTAATGGTGCCGCCACTCGCTGAACAACAAGCCATCGCCATCTTCCTAGATGAAAAAACCTCGCACATCGACCGCATCATCGCCACCCTCAACACCCAGATCGACAAACTCAGAGAACTGCGCAAGACGCTGATTAACGATATAGTCACGGGCAAAATCAAGGTGGCGTGATGCACGAATCCAACCGTATCGAACTCAAACGCGAACTGACCGACTCTCTGGAGAAGGAGGTCGTCGCTTTTCTCAATTATCGGGATGGAGGGGTAATTTATATCGGTGTGGACGACAAGACGCAGGCGACCATCGGTGTTGCGGATGCCGATGCGCTGCAACTGAAAATCAAGGATCGCATCAAGAACAATATCAGCCCATCGACCATGGGGCTGTTCGACGTGATTGCGGAAAGCCGCGACGGAAAACAGATTATCAAGATCACGGTCGCCAGCGGTTCCGAGAAGCCGTATTACTTGTCCAGGATGGGCATGTCCGCCAAGGGCTGCTATATCCGCATCGGCAGTGCCTCCGAGCCTATGCCGGTCAGGATGATTGAGGATTTGTTTGGTCGCAGAATCCGCAATTCCATCGGTACGATCAAGTCGCGCAAACAGACGCTGAGCTTCGAGCAGTTGAAAATCTATTACAACGAAACCCCGCTAAAACTGAACGAGCAGTTCGCGCATAATCTGGAGTTGATCACCGAGGACGGCGCATATAATTACGCCGCCTATTTGCTCTCGGATGTGAACGGGCTGTCGATCAAGCTTGCCAAGTATGCGGGCAGCGACAGGGTGAATTTGATCGAGAACGAGGAGTACGGCTATTGTTCGCTGGTGAAGGCGACCAAGGCGGTGCTGGAAAAACTCAAGGTCGAGAACAAAACTTTTGCGCGGATTACGCCGGGCAAGCGTGAACAACGCAAGCTGCTTAATCCAGTGGCTCTGCGCGAGGCGGTTATCAACGCGATCATTCACAACAACTACAGCAACGAAGTGCCGCCCAAGTTCGAGCTATTTACTGACCGCCTTGAAATCACCTCTGCCGGAGGTCTGCCTAATGGATTCGATGAGGAAGAATTCTTCATGGGTTATTCGGTTCCGCAAAACAAGGAGCTTATGCGCGTGTTCCGGGATTTGGACATGGTGGAGCAACTCGGCTCAGGCGTACCGCGCATTCTGGAGCATTACCCGCGCAGCATTTACCATTTTAGTTCTAACTTCATTCGGCTGGTGCTGCCTTATGCGGAGGGCTATGACCAAGCTACCCAAGAAACTACCCAAGAAACTACCCAAGAAAGAATTCTGACTTTACTTAAATCTCAGCCGTCGATTACACGAAAGGCATTGGCCGAAAAGATAGGGATGAGTTCTGATGGGGTCAAATACCATTTGGAAAAAATGCGAGCGGCTGGTGTTATCCAACATGTAGGTTCTACCAAGGCAGGTCACTGGGAAATTTTGAAATGAATGCTATCGGAGTTACATCCCATTCTGGGCGTGATTTTTGTTTAGATGGAAATAGGCATATATGCCTATCTGAAAGTAATATTTTGATTATTATAGTGTTCTTTATTTAGACGCAAATCACCAATGCCAGCACTTAATGAAGCCATTTTCGAAGACACCGGACAAGTGACCGGACATGCCAGCGGACAAGCAGGGCTTCCAGCAGGATGGGATGCGTTAATTTTGCATGAGCTTAGCGAAGTAGCAAATTACCTGAAACATGAGCGAGTTATCTAAAAATAGAGGCCAACAGCCACATGAATGAACTCCACCTGCAAGATAAATTTCTGATCCCGTTTTTTCGGGATGGGCTGGGCTATCAGGAAGTCAAAGCCAACACCATCACACAGGCGCTGATTATCGAGGAAGATTTGCAGGCGTTTATCTCGGATACCGAGTTGAACAAGAAGCCATATGAGGCGCTGCTGAAGAAATATCGCGGCGATGCAAAGCTGTTGCTGCAAGAGCTGATCGCGCTGATTCAGGAGCGCATTGCCAGTAGTCGCAACATGGCGCTGTTCGTCAATGCCAACAAGTCCATTAGCTTGCACGGCATCAAGCTGCATCTGTTTTACACCAGCGACAGCGTGATCCACGACAATGCGCTGTTCGATGAAAACATCTTTTCGGTGGTGCAGGAGTTGCCCTATAAATTCAGTTTTCAGGGCAAGCAGGTGTATTCTTTCCGTCCCGATGTGGTGCTGTTTGTGAACGGTATTTATCTGGGCTACAGCGAGCTTAAGTCCAACTATACCAACCAGAGCGCCAAGAAGAATGGCCGGGGTAAGGTGATCAAGGATTATTTCGAGGCGGTGAGGGTCTATCACCTGCATATCGACAGCAACCTCATGTTGAGCGACAGCGAGAAGCAAAACTACCGCAAAGATTTTCTGAAGATTTTCGAGAGGGCGATTCACATCACCACCACCGACATCGGCGAGACTTTTGTGATCCGCACGATTGCGGATTATTTCGATGAGATTCTGCTCTCTTGCCGCGAGGGGAAGTTTGACCGTGAGGAGGTGGAGAAAAAGGCCGAAGGCGTGTTCAAGCCCTATCCGCTGTTAAAGCCGGAGGCCGATAAGAAGGATAAGTTGAAAGAACTGTTCGCTGCGCTGTATGGCAAGTTTTTTATCGAGAAAGAGATTCTGTATTACAACTTCATCGAGCGTGATGTGCTGGTACACAAGGGTGTGAAAGAGGTGAAGAACGAGCTTGGTCATCTAATTTCACCACGCCCCAAGCAGAAGTTTGGCACTGACAAGATCTTGGCCAAGATCGACGAGTTTCTGGCGCATGAACAGGAGCCGGACTATTTCGAGAAGCTGCTGGAAAAACAGTTGGCAGGCGTGGGCGAGGCCAAGAAAAAAGAGCTGCTGGAAAAGCGTAAAGCTTATTCCAATAACAAAAACGTGTATTCGCTGCTGATGCAATATGCGGCTGGCTTCGGCAAGTCCAATATCATCGGCTGGACGGCGCTGCAACTGAAAGACCTGCGCCGCGATGGCGATTATGTTTACGACAAGATCATGATAGTGGTGGATCGCTTGCAACTGCGCAGTCAGATTGATTCCTTGATGCTGAATATGAACATCGACAAGCGCATGGTGATGGAAGCGAAGGACAAGAAAACATTTCAGGAGGCGCTGGCATCCGATACGCGTTTGGTGATTGTGAACCTGCAGAAATTCGGCGCGGTGCGCGAGATGCTGGATGACGGGGTGCTGCAAAAACTCGCCAATATGCGCATTGCGTTTTTGATTGACGAGATACACCGCTCCAACAGTGGTGATCAGCACGAGGATATGGTGAGTATTTTCGACGAGTTGCAAAGCTCGTTTGATAACACCGCTTATGCCGCAGGCCACAGCAAGAAGAATCTGATTGTCGGTTTTACCGCCACACCAGATGACCACACGCTGGCGCGCTTTGGCGAGTTTAGCGGCTATGCTGAAAGCGAAAAGCTGTGGCGGCCTTTTGATAGTTACACGATGAAGGAAGCGATTGAAGACGGTTATATCCTGAATCCGCTGAGAAACATTGTGCCTGTGGCATCTAAGATGCTGTTTGACGTTCCCAGCAATCCCCTAGAAGGCTTCACCGAGAAAGAATACAAGGACGCGCAGAAAAAACAGGTCTATGAAAACCGCGACCGTATCGACGCAATTGCCCAATATGTCGCCGATTTATTGGTGAAAGATGTGTACCGCCAAATTCGCGGTACGGGCAAGGCGATGCTGGCGGTTTATTCGATTAAGGCGGCAATTGCCTACCACGATGCTGTGACCAAGCACTTCAACGCGCTGGTACAACAACCCAAATATGCGAAATATGCCGATGCGCCTATCCATGTGGTGTATTCGAGCAATCAGGATGAGCAAAGCGCATCTTGGCTGAATGGCGGTCTGTCAGAAGAAAAAGCGTTGGAGAATTTTGCGCGACCCAACAATAACGGCTTGATGATTGTGGTGGCTAAGCTGCAAACTGGCTTCGATGAGAAGAAACTGCATACCTTGTTTCTGGATAAGGAGATTAAGGGCATCAGTGCGATTCAGACTATTTCCCGCGTTAACCGTACGGCGAGACACAAAAACGACTGCAAGATTGTAGATTTCTCCTACAATAATGTGAATGTGCAAAATATCAAAGAGGCCTACGAGCATTACTCCGATGTAGTAGTTAGCGACTTCGACCCGTTTGGCGATAAGAAAGTGCTAGATATTTTGCTGGTCGAACTGAAGAAGTCGGATGCTTACGATAAATTTTTCGAGGTGTTCATGGCGATCTATAAAGATCCTGTGCAGCGCGATGCGCCGGAAAGCTTTCTGGACTTTGAAGCCAGTTTAAAGAAATACATCGACGCTAACCCGCAGCGCACCGCCGATACCAAAGCCAAGGTTGCGCAGTATTTCACCATCCTCAACCGTATTGAATATGTGATTGCCTTGGAGGCAAAGTATAGTGAGCCTAGCCTACTGTTTTTCTGGCGCAAGTTTAATACGCTCTACAATATGATGCACCGCAGCGAGGATGTAAAAGACCCGATTGAAGTGTATTTCGATAATCAAATCGGGATTATTGAAGTGATGGCTTATACCCCAACGGTAGCCAAAAAGAAGCCGCTCAAAGTTGCGGAAGGTAAGCCCTCTGGTGGCGGCTACCAATTTGATATTTTGGAAATCATCGCAGCACGTAATGAGCAAGAGGCGTTAACGGGTACGTTGATTCAGGAGTTTGAAACCAAGATTAATGACTTCTTTCAGTATGTATGTGAGGCCACTGAGGGTGAGCGGCTGATTGTAAAAATCAAGTCGCATGTGTCCGAGGATGAAATTTACAATGATTTCGCGAAGATATTTCGCCGCTATAAAGCACTCAATCGTCAATCCGTAGGGGATTATTTTTTCAAGGAAACCGAAGATTTGATTGATAAGCTCTGTGATGACTTTGAGGTGACGGTGCGGGATTCTGTGCAATGAAACTCATCTCCATAGTCGGTCACTCCGGCAGCGGTAAAACTACGCTAATTGAAAAACTCATTCCTATGCTAAGTGCGGCCGGGTTGAAGGTTGCGACGCTCAAACATACGCACCATCAAGTGCCGCTGGATACGCCGGGCAAGGATAGTTGGCGCTTTAAGCAGGCGGGGGCGATGGGCAGTATGTTGGTGACACCGCATGCTGTGCAATTGGTTGTGGATATGTCTGCGCAGTATGATCCTTTGGTGTTGGCGCAGCGCTATTTTAGCGATGCGGATTTGGTGTTGGCGGAAAGTTTTTCGGAAGCGAACTGCCCCAAAATCGAGGTGTTGCGTGCCGCGTGTTCTACCGCGCCGCGTTGCAGCGAGGGTTTGATTGCCATGATTACGGATATTGCGACAGCGCATCCGCATGTGCCGCATTTTGCCTTGGATGATGTGGATGGTATTGCGCAATTTATTTTGGCGCAGGTGCGTGGATGATTGAAGACTGTAGCGCTATTATTCTCGCGGGCGGGGAGTCTAGGCGCATGGGGCGGGATAAGGCTGTATTGCTTTTGCACGGTGAAACTTTGCTGCAAAGGGTGACGGCGAGCGTGCAGCCAATGTTTGCGCAGACAATGCTCAGCGTGCGTCAGCCGCGAGCCGATATAAAATTGCCGCAGATTTGCGATGTGCAGCAGGAAGATTATGTAGGAGCGAGTCCTGCTCGCGAATTAGAATCGCGAGCAGGACTCGCGGGGAGTGGGAAATCAGGCGGTGGGCCTTTGGTGGGATTGGTCAGCGCTTTGGAAAAGGTCACTACGCCCTGGGCGTTTGTGGTGGCGTGCGATATGCCTTTTATTGCACCTGATTTGATTCGGCAGTTGGCGAGTCTTCGCGCAGGTCATCAGGCAGTGGTTCCCAGAGTAGATGGTTATGCGCAACCGCTGGCGGCATTTTATGCGCGTAGCGCGGTGCCGCTGTTGCGAGCAAGTTTGGCGGCGGGTAATCAAAGTTTGATTGCTGCGCTGAAAACATTGGATGTGCGTTATGTGGAGGCGGATGAGTTGTTGGGATTCGATCCACAATTGCGCAGTTTTTTTGATTTAGATACGCCACAAGATGTGGTGTTGGCAGAAGGAATGAAATGACGAATGCTCTTCCCTTAAGCGACGCGCAAAGTTGCGTGTTGCAACATTGTGTGATGCTAGGCACTGAAAAAATCGACTTGCTGCAATCCTTGGGACGTGTGCTGGCGCAAGATGTGTGCTCCAATCGCGATCACCCTCCTTGCGATATTTCGGCGATGGATGGTTTTGCTGTACGTGCAGCGGACTTGGCGCATGTGCCCGCGCAACTTACGGTGGTTGCAGACATCAAGGCGGGTGATTTACCTACGCTCACCGTGCAAGCTGGGCAGTGTGTGCGCATCATGACCGGAGCACCGATCCCACAGGGTGTGGATACAGTGATTCGTGTTGAAGATACGCAAGAAGGAGATGCGGCTGCGGTGCAGATAAATGTGTCAGCGCAAAAGGGAAAAGATATACGCCGCCGCGCTGAAAACTTGCGTACAGATGAAGTCGTGTTGACGGCGGGTACGGAGATCAATCCCGGCGCGCTGGGTATTCTGTCGATGATGAAGTGTGCCGAAGTACAAGTGCAGCGCCGTCCGACTGTCGCCATCCTTTCTAGTGGCGACGAGTTGGAAGGGCTGCATGATGAGTTCGATTTGAACAAGATCCCCGATGCGAATAGTTATGCCTTGATGGCGCAGGTGCAGGCGCTAGGCATTCAGCCGACTCTACTTGGCATTGCATGCGATGATCCCGCTGCCTTGCGCGAGAAGTTGCAACAAGGATTGCAATACGATGTGTTGCTGGTCTCCGGCGGCACTTCGGTGGGCGTGCATGATTTCGTGCGTCCTACCTTGGAAGAGCTAGGTGTGCAAATGCATTTCTGGCGCGTGCAGATGCGCCCCGGACATCCAGTGGCATTCGGTACGGCCGCTCAGAGCAAAGTATTTTGCCTGCCCGGTAATCCGGTCGCCAGCATGGTGAGCTTCGAGCAAATAGTTTCCCCTGCATTGCGCAATATGATGGGGTATACGCGTTTGTATCGGCGCACAGTGCAAGCGCGCCTAAGCCAGCCACTAAAGCATCGCGCGGGAAATTTGGAGTTTGTGCGCGTGACCTTGAGTCGTGATGCCGATGGATATTTGGCCACACCGACCGGCTCGCAAAGTAGCGGAGTGTTGCTGTCCATGGCGCGTGCAGATGCCTTGTTGATCGTGCCAAGTGAGAGCACTGCTCTGGCTGCGGGCGAAGAAGTGATGGTGCAGTTATTGGATGGTACGAGTTTTCAAAACTAGGGATGCACTGATTAACTCGTCATTTCCGCGAAGGCGGAAATCCAGCGCTTTGATTTAACTGGGCTCCCGCTTTCGCAGGAGCGGCAGTAATAAAGCACCCCGCCGCAAGCAGCGGGGTATTAACACCGCTTCCCAAACTGTCGGCTACAGCCGACCTACGCCCCAAAGGGGGCGGGGAATTAAACCCTAAGAGATTAAACATATCAGTAAGTCAATAAGTGATACTTACACCAGTTAGGAGTATTAAATGACAGTAGCGAAAATCGGCGTTTTAACTATTTCAGACCGCGCTAGTCGCGGTGATTATGAAGATAAAGGCGGCCCTGCGATGCAAGCATGGTTTAGCCGCGTGTTGAGCAGCCCTTGGGAAGCAGTGGCGCGGGTGATACCTGACGAGCAGTCTTTAATTGAGGCGATCTTGATTGAGTTGAGCGACATCGTAGGGTGCAGCTTGATTGTCACTACCGGCGGAACTGGGCCAGCTTTGCGCGACGTGACCCCAGAGGCGACCGAAGCTGTGTGCGAGAAAATGATGCCGGGCTTCGGTGAGCTGATGCGCACAGCCTCACTCAAGTTCGTGCCGACTGCGATATTGTCACGCCAGACCGCTGGTGTGCGCGGCAAGAGTTTGATCATTAATCTGCCAGGCAAGCCTTCAGCGATTGATGATTGTCTAAATGCGGTGTTTCCAGCCGTGCCTTATTGCATCGACTTGATCGAAGGGGCTTATCTGGAAGCGGATGCAAGCCAATGTGCAGTGTTTCGTCCCGCACACGCGAAGAAAAAATAGCTGGAATGTCAGTTCGTAAAATCCTCATTTCTGAGGATGTGCTAATTACACACCAGCCTGTTCCGCTTGAATATCTGCAAAATAGCTTGAACGTACCATGGGCGCGCAAGCGGCATGTGAAAATCCCATTTCCTTCGCAGCACCCTCAAACAACTTGAAGGCTTCAGGTGTGACATAGCGCAAGACTGGCAGGTGTCCGTCTGAAGGTTGTAGATATTGCCCAAGTGTCAGCATTTCGACATCATGTTCACGTAGCTCACGCATGACTTGCAGCACTTCTTCGTCGGTTTCTCCTAAGCCCAGCATGAGGCCAGATTTGGTCTTTACTTGTGGAAAGCGAGCTTTAAAGTCCTTAAGCAGTTTGAGCGAGTGAACGTAGTCAGCACCGGGACGAGCTAATGGGTATAAACGCGGTACAGTTTCTAAGTTATGGTTGAGCACGTCGGGTAGTTCTTCACCGAGAGCATCAAGTGCAACATCTAAGCGTCCGCGAAAGTCGGGGACGAGTGTCTCAAGCTGAGTGCTGGGTGCTGCGGCACGAATGGCGCGCAGACAGTCCGCGAAATGTTTGGCCCCGCCATCACGTAGATCGTCTCGGTCTACGCTGGTAATGACGACATAGCGCAGCTTGAGTAGACCGATAGAGTGAGCGAGATTGTTGGGTTCGTCAGCATCGGGAGGTAGTGGCTTGCCGTGGGCGACATCGCAAAATGGGCAGCGCCGCGTGCAGATGTCACCAAGGATCATAAAGCTAGCCGTGCCTTTGCCGAAGCATTCGCCGATATTGGGGCAGGAAGCTTCTTCGCATACCGTATGTAAGTTGTTTTCACGCAACAGGCGTTTTACTTCGTTGTAACCCGTGCCGCTACCGGATTTGACGCGTATCCATTGTGGTTTTCTTAAACGTTCTTGAAGAGGGATAATCTTGATCGGATTGCGTGAGGTCTTTGATTTTCCGGTTTGTTTTTCTGCTATGCTCATAATGTGATGAATATTTTATTAACTTAATTTGAAGAATATATTAATCAAACTGCTTCGTTTGAGGTAAATTCACTTAATTGTATCGGCGGCTTGGGTTATTTAGCCGAAAATGTGTGACTATGGACAATCATATGACTGAAAGTTCTTCAGAACTAACAAAAAAATTATCTGAAGCGGTGGAGAAAATGCCCGCGTTCCCAAAAAGTGTACAGCGAATTTTGGAGTTGTCGCGTGAAATAAATTGTCCGCCCAAAGAACTCGTGATGGTCATCGAGAAAGATCCGGTGATGACTATGAAGTTGTTGCGTATTCTTAATTCTGCTTATTATAGTTTCCCTAAGCAAATTACGTCGGTAAATCAATCAGTGGTTTATCTTGGCTTAAATACGATCAAGAATATGGCCTTGTCGTTCGCGGCGATGGGATCGTTGCCGCCGCATAATGCTGCGGGTTTTGATGTGCAGCAATATTTGATGCATTCACTGACTACCGCGAGTATAGCGCGAGCTGTTTGCATGAAATATAGTCATGATGACACCGATCCTGCGGATTGTTATATAGCGGGCTTGCTGCATGATTTCGGTAAAGTGGTGTTTGCTCAGTTCATGGCTGAAGAGTTTAAAGAAGCCTTGGAGCGTAGTGCAGCGGAATCTATTCCTCTACATGTGGCCGAGCAGCAGATTATTGGCACGGATCACACCGTGGTTGGAGGAATGTTGGTGGAGAAATGGCAATTCCCTAAACAGCTTACCGATAATATACGTAATCACCATAGCGAGATTTTGCCGAAAAATACCGTGCAAAGTTGTTTATTTGTAGCGAATCAAATTAGTAAAAAACTAGCATTGGGAAATGCTGGAAATCCAGTGGCAGAGGAAATCCCCCCTGTTTTGCAAGAACATTTAGGTGCAGACCTTGAGGGCATTATTGTTGGCTTGGGAGACATTTCAAAATTGACGAGTGAAGCACGTGTTTTTGCTCAAGTCGGTAAAGGGGATTAGTTATGAAATTAAAGTTTTGGGGGGTGCGAGGCTCGATTCCTTCGCCGGGCGAAAAAACGGTGCGCTATGGTGGCAATACTACTTGTCTTGAGGTGCGTACCGACGCGAACGAACTCATCATTCTGGATGGCGGGACGGGAATATTTCCTTTAGCTCAAACGCTACTCAAGGAACTTCCTGTTAAGGCGCATATATTTAATACGCATAGCCATTGGGACCATATTCAAGGCTTGCCGTTCTTTGTGCCCATTTTTATTCCGGGAAATACCATCACTTTATACGCAGCATTTGATCCAATTTCTGGAGAAGGCCCAGAGCGCATTGTGAACGTGCAATTGCAGTACAGTTTTTTTCCTGTGCGTGAAGCTGAAATGAAGTCCCATTTTGATTATGTTGCACTCATGCCGCTTGAAGCTATTTCAATCGGGGAAGCTAAAGTGATGCCTATCATGCTGAACCATCCGGTAGTGAACCTTGGCTATCGCATCGACTGCAATGGAAAATCAATTTTCTTCACGGGCGATCATGAGCCACATTTCAATATCTATGATTCCAGCGATGAAGGCTATGCTGAATATCAAACGTTGATAGAAGAACAGCGCGCATCTATTGTTGAGGCGATTCGCGGTGTGGATGTGATCGTTGCAGATAGTGCTTACACTATTGAGGAATATCCGGGGAAGAAGGGCTGGGGACATGGCACTTTTGATAGCTGTATTCAATTGGCTAAAGATGCGGGAGCCAAGGTTTTATTCTGTACCCATCATGAACCTACGCGTAGCGATGACGATTTGGAGAAAGTATTTGCTGAAGCTTTGGCACGTCAGGCTGACATTATTGATGGCTTGGACATTCGCCTTGCGCGGGAAGGTGATGAGATTACTCTTTAGCGTGCCTCTAGCCGAAGCTAGACAGCGTGGAAATGCTGCTGTAACAATGTGCTAAGTTTGCGTGCGAGGTCTTGTTCTATTTCGCTGTGTAGTACTGAGGCGTTAAAATCTTTTATTTGGCTTACACGCAAGCCCTGAAAGCCACAGGGGTTGATATAAGAATATGGGCGGGTGTCCATGCCCACGTTTAGCGACAGCCCGTGATAGCAGCAGCCCTTACGTATTTTTAAACCTAAAGCGGCTATTTTAGCCTCGCCAACATATACTCCTGGCGCATCCTCGCGCCCGAAAGCGATGATGTTGTGCTCAGCCAGCAAGTCAACCACAGCTTGCTCCATTAGTCGCACCAATTCGCGCACATTAATTTTCCAGCGGCGCAAATCCAGCAACAAGTAAGCAACAACTTGTCCCGGCCCGTGATAAGTAATTTGCCCGCCTCGGTCAATTTGTACCACCGGTATGCCATGCGCATCAAGCAGATGCTCCTCTTTGCCAGCCTGTCCTTGGGTGAAGGTGGGCGGATGTTGCAATACCCAAATTTCATCGCGAGTTTCGGCTGTGCGTTGCGAAGTGAATTGCTGCATAGCGTGCCATGTCGATTCGTATTCGACTAGGCCGAGAAATTTTATCTCAGGTGAACGGTGAAATGTGAAACGTGAAACGTGAAACGTGGAAGGTGAAAGGTTTTGCTTTGTTTCACGTTTCACAGCTTTATCTTCACGTTTCTGATGTTGCTTCACAGCGTCATCACCACCATAGGGTGATCGCTTAATTCTTGGTAGATCGCATCGAGTTGTTCACGTGAAGTGGCGTGTACGGTGCAGGTCAGGCTGGTGTAGCGCGCCGTTTTGCTGCTTTTGGTGGTTATGCTGTCGGCATTAAAGCTTGAATCGTGACGCAGCATGATTTCCGCAACTGCTTGCGGGAATTCTGGCAGTGTCTTGCCGAAGGCTTTGATCGGAAATTCGCAAGGGTATTCTATTAAGCTTTCTTCTGTGCTCATGCGCGCATCACTTCTCTTTTAAATATTTGGTAAAGTTCGTGGAACTTGGCAAACATCGGGCCGGGCTTGCCCGTGCCAACAGGCTCGCCATCTAGTAGGGTGACAGCAAGGACTTCTTTGGTGGATGAGGTGAGTAGTAACTCATCTGCACTGAATATTTCGTCGCGCAGTATTTTTCGTACTTGGTAGGGAATGTTATTAGCCTCTGCGAGTTCGAGTATTACGTCATAAGTGATGCCGGGCAATAAGAAATGATCTTTGGGGGGTGCGAGTACAACGCCGTCCTTAATGACAAAAATGTTGCTGGCAGAGCCTTCGGTCATGAATTCATTGTCACGAATCATGATGGTTTCGGCGCAGCCCGCATCTACGGCCATTTGTCTTAGCAATACATTAGGCAGCAGCGATATGGCTTTAATGTCGCAACGTAGCCAACGAGTATCTGCTGTCGTGATAGCACTGACACCACTTTGTAGCACGCTAGGAGCAGGATTCTTGAGCGCCTTGCTCATCATGAACACGGTAGGTGCGACTGGCGGATTGGGGAAGGGGTGGTCGCGCTCAGCTACGCCACGGGTAATATGTAAATAGATATATTGGTCTTGTTGAGCGTTGCGCGTGATGAGCTCTACAATAATATTTGTCCATTCTGCATCACTATGTGGATTTTCAATTTCTACGCTGGCTAAGCTGTGGCTCAGACGGCTTAAGTGTTCGGCTAGTCGAAATGGGCGTAGGGAATAGACTGGAATGACTTCGTATATGCCATCACCAAAGATGAAGCCACGATCCAAAACTGAAACTTTGGCTTCTGTAATGGGCATGAATTGCCCATTTAGATAGATTGTCATTTTGCTTCCTTTTTAATGGAACAGAAGTCGAATTGAATCAACGCCACGCGAAAATACATTTGCCAATTCCACGTTTTCTAGCGCGACTAGCGGAAGGTCAAGATAGGGTTTGCCATCTAATTTTAGTTTTAGCGTGGCAATTACTTGCCCTTCGTTAATAGGTGCAAGAATAGGTTGCTGAGTCTCAAGAACTGCTTTGAGTAGCTTGCGCTGCTTTATGGGAATGGTGACATAAAGCTTGCTATGCGAGCCTATAGCAACTGTTTTTTCAGTGCCTTTCCATATACGTATAGAGCTTACAGGCTGCTCTTTTTTATATAGCGGAAGCAGTTCAAATTGATTAAAGCCGTAATTCAATAGTCGCTGACTTTCGCGAGTACGCATTCTGTCTGAGCTAGTCCCAAGCACTACAGAAATTAGCCGATGCTGATTTCGCTTCGCGGACGCAACTAGGCAATATCCGGCGCGTTGAGTATGACCAGTTTTCATTCCGTCTACAAAAGGGTCGCGCCACAGCAATTTATTGCGGTTGTACTGCCTGATATTGTTGTAGTGAAATTCACGCATTGAGTAAATGGGATAGAACTCTGGGAAGTCGCGTACTAGGGCTGCTGCAAGTAGCGCCAGATCATGCGCACTGCTGTAATGTTGATCATCGGGCAAGCCGGTAGCGTTGACGAAATGCGTGTTTTTCATGCCCAGACGCTGTGCTTCTTTGTTCATAAACTGGCTAGCGAAAGTTGCCTCATCCTTGGCAATGGTTTCCGCCAGCACTCTAGCCGCATCATTGCCGGACTCTATGATGAGTCCGTGTAGTAGTTTTTCAACACTGACTGTTTTACGCGTTTCTAGAAACATACGGGATTCATCTGCTGAGACACGCACGGCCTCATGTGATGGCTTGATAGTTTGGGTGAGCGATAGCTTGCCTTGCTTGATTGCGTTGAAGGCGACATATGCTGTCATCAGCTTGGTTAATGAAGCAGGCTGAATGCGCTCATTAGTATTTTTACCCACAAGAGTCTGATTGCTTGTGTAGTCATACAGCTCAAAGGCGGTAGCCGCCAAGCTCGGGGCTTTTGTTATGCTTAGGTCAGCGGCCTGAGACAGTTGCGGAAGGAGAGAAGTTAGTAGGACAAATAAGAGCTTCATGGTGGATGTGCTGTAAATCAAGTGTTGATTATAGCAAGGGATAAGCATAGGAAGTGGACAAGGCCATAATACATATTCTTAGCAAGTGCTTGTGGTGTTTGATAATCGTGAAAATACTGATAGCTTAAGTGAACTCATGCGCGAGAAAGTTTTTAACCCCCGCTCTTGTTCAATATGAAATTCTTCAGCCCTGTTTTGGGTCGCAGTAATAACCCCAAAAATTTTTAAAATTTGTGGTGGTAAATGGGGATGGTCAGGCTATTTGTATCTATGGTTTGTGCACTGAAGCCACTCCTATCCATGCTGGAGCAGCCAGAGGCTATCAACATAAAAACAATCGCCAGTAAGTTTAAAGTGGTTTTCATAATAAGGCCTTTTTTATACTTCGCATATTATAGTGCATCGATAACCTCTGCCAGTTGCGTCATTTCAGATTAGCCACGCACTACTACAATCCAAATTGATGTCGGGACTTGTTCAGTATTACTTTAGTTATTTATCGACCATATTTTTAATAGCTTTAATTCCTAATTGTTAGTGGCTGTAATGATGCTTTAGTTCCCTTGTTGTCATGTCGGCATTGACGCAGGAAATCACTCACCCTTGAGTTGTGTCGTTTCCTTAGGTGCTTTCATTTGTTAACGCGCTGTCAAGATGATGTTAAATTAGCGTTAAATATAGATATTTTGATGTATTTTAAGCGAATAAACGAGCTATTGAGTAGTATTTTATGTGCGTATGTTTGCTACAATTCCTAACTGAGAGGAATCTGTTTAACATCAATATTTGTGACTTCCTCTCATGTTTAAAAGTACGCAGGGATGTTTTGCAGCTTAAATAAATTCAACAATTAGAAAGGTAAGATTGCTATGAAATCCATCATCATTACTACGATTGCAGCAGCAGGTTTGTTTGTCACGGCTAATGTTTTTGCAGCAGATATGCCACCTATTGCCAAAAAGAATGGCTGCACCGCATGTCACTCAATTGGCCATAAGGTAGTCGGTCCGGCATGGATGGATGTGTCTAAAAAATACAAAGGTGTCAGTAAGTATAAGTATTCGAAAAAAGGTTCGAGTGCTTCTGGTGCAAAAGAGTATCCTCTAGTAGAAGGTTTGATGGTTAAAGTTTCTAAGGGGGGGCACGGAAACTGGGGATCAACAAATATGATCGCAAACGATCCTCATGGGAAAAAGCAGCCAGCTATCAAAGAGTTGGTTGAATTTATATTGGGTCTAGCTAAGTAATTGTTTTAAGAAAGTTCAGCGGGGCTGTGAAAATCGGCACCCGCTGCTTGTCTATACCGTTTTTACGAATTGTTTAGCAGTTTTCTTGATGTGTTTAAGTTTGCTGCTGAGGGTGTCCTGATTTTTTCGTAAATTTCTTTTACTTCCGACTCACGCCGCATTGCAAGCCACTGTTCAAATGGGGAGCTTTCAGTAGCTGACTGAGAAGCGTAATTATCTTCTGGCTGAATAACTTCTACAACACACCCGTTAGGGTGGAAGAGAGAAGGCTGAAGAAAATGAGTTTAGTAGCGCGATATTTCATTACTGGCATCAAGAAGATTTACTGGTTCTAGAGAGAGTTGATGTAGCTTGTTTCGTAATTTGCAGTCAAGCTCGGGTACGTAAAACTGAGCAATACGCAACGTATCAATGATTTGATGCGATTTTCCAAAGTGGTGTTCGATACTCTTTAAAGATATTAGTTCCAGGCCGTTTTAGGATTGTCTAAATCAGGGTATTTTTTCTCCCAAATTTGATCAGGGTATTGCTCTCCCTTAAGAACTATCTTTGCGTAATCGCCATACGCATCCCCTTCGTTTACAATATTTAACACGCTCGGCATGCCTAGTTCTTTGCGGTAATTCCCCTCCGCATAAGCACATTGAGTCGCGAAAAGTGGACGAAACCAATCCTGAGATTGATCGGGATTAAAGTCATTAAATTCATGTCTAAGCGCCTCGAAAATATTCATACACGCCCATGCGCGTCGATAAGCATATTGAATTTGATTCCATGCTTTTTCAAAATCTAAATTTTCTGGGAATGAGTGAAATTCTTTGTCAATCTCAATGACTTCTAATGTTTTGGATTTAAGCTCACCCGTAATTCCAAATAGCCCTCTGAGACCCGTCCCGTCAGCCTCTGATTTAGGGGGAATTACCAAAACCTGCATTTTGGCGCACGTTGAAACTGCATCAAGCAACTTTTCTCTGTTCGCTTTACGCCGATCTGGGCTGGCAAATATTGCTTGGCAATCTAACAGCATGTTTTCAGCAACTGTCTTTATCATTTCAGCGTTGTGATGGTTATTGGCGGATCGATTTTTAACCCAATATTTGTTGATCAGTTTAATCGCTAATACATCCTCTTCGCTGGGGAAGGGTAAGTCACTAAAAGGCAAGTCTGAAATAATCATTTCAGGTTGGTGGTTTGGCTTGAAAATGCTGCGTAGTATAGTTTTAAGCATGTTGGGGGATATTGAATTAACTTAATGAGCCTATGTGCTTTGCAGTATGGCAGTCTGATGTAGATCCTAGCTTAGCGTGCTGTCAATGGCGTGAAGTATACAGTCACTCGGCAGCTTTGCTAATTTCATTAAGCGAAAATGTAAATAAAAAAGGGCACCTTGCGGTGCCCTTGAAGGAAGCCAAACAACAACTTCCGAGGAGGAGAGGGCTAGCTATATTTGACGTTTAGCCGTTGTAAGCACGTTCGCCGTGTGTTGATGTATCCAAGCCTTCGCGCTCTTCTTCTTCTTTAACGCGTAGACCAATAGTCAGATCAACAACCTTAAAGCAGATGAATGCAACCACGCCAGACCACACGATAGTCACTAGTACACCAGTAGCTTGGGTCATCACTTGGCCCATCATGCTGTAGCCATCAACGCCTACACCACCCAGAGCCGGAGAAACAAAGATACCTGTGCCGATAGCGCCGATAATGCCGCCTACGCCATGAATGCCAAACACGTCGAGAGTATCGTCATAACCAAATGCTTTCTTCAGGCCAGTTACACCCCACAAGCAAATCGGTCCAGCAATTCCACCCAAAATGATTGCGCCCATTGGGCCAACCAAGCCAGCCGCAGGTGTTACCGCAACCAAGCCAGCGATTGCACCGGAAGCCATACCGAGCATAGATGGCTTACCGCGTAACATCCATTCAGCAAACATCCAAGTTAAGGTCGCTGCAGCTGTAGCAACAATAGTATTCAGGAAAGCCAATGCAGCACCGCCAGTTGCCTCAAGGTTGGATCCGGCATTGAAACCAAACCAACCAACCCAGAGCAAGGAAGCTCCAATCATAGTCATTGGCAGGTTATGTGGAGCCATTGGCTCTTTGCCGTAACCAATGCGCTTGCCAATCAAGATTGCACCGACTAAAGCTGCAACACCTGCGTTGATGTGTACTACTGTTCCACCCGCAAAGTCCAAAGCACCTTTTTCGAACAAGTAACCACCAGTTGCCCAGACCATATGTGCGATTGGCAGGTAAGAGAAGGTGAACCACAGAGCTGAGAATGCCAGCAAAGCAGAGAACTTGATGCGCTCAGCAAAGCCGCCGATGATCAGCGCAGTAGTAATTGCAGCAAAAGTCAGTTGGAAGGCCACGAATGTAAATTCGGGAATGACAACGCCGTCAGTAAAGGTGGCAGCCGTACTGTCAGGAGTCATGCCTGCGAGGAACATCTTAGACAAGTCGCCTATCATCCAATTCATGGCTCCGCCATCGCCGAAAGCCAGCGAATAACCATAAATTATCCACAAGATTGAAATCAGCGCAAAAATAGCCAAAACCTGTGAAAGGATTGAAAGCATATTTTTGGCACGAACTAAGCCACCATAGAACAAAGACAGTCCGGGAACGATCATCAAAACAACTAGCGCAGTGGAAATCAACATCCATGTAGTGTCGCCCTTGTTTGGAACAGGAGCAGCTGTTGCCGCAACCGCAGGGGCTACCGCCGTTGCGGTTTCTGTAGCCGCTTGCATTGCCTCTTCAGCGAAAGCTGGAACATTAGCCAGACAAAGTCCGAATCCCAGCGCGATAAGAGCTAAAAACTTCTTCATGATCATCTCCTAAGTTAAAGTGCTTCTGAGCCAACTTCACCGGTACGAATACGCAACACCTGTTCAAGGTCTTGCACGAAGATCTTACCGTCACCGATTTTGCCGGTTTGCGCGGCTTTTTCGATTGCTTCAACAACTTGATCTAGCATCTCAGCTTTTATGGCTGCTTCAAGTTTTATTTTAGGTAAAAAATCAACGACATATTCAGCACCTCGATACAGCTCGGTGTGACCTTTTTGACGACCAAAGCCCTTGACTTCGGTAACTGTGATGCCTTGCACGCCGATGGCGGAAAGCGCTTCACGTACCTCATCCAGTTTGAACGGTTTAATAATTGCTGTGACCATTTTCATTTTCAATCTCCTTGAAATTGACTACTTGCCTGCATTGCAAAGCAGGGGGGAGCGGCGAACCGCTCCTGCGTTATTAGAACGAGTGACTAAGAGAAACTACGCCTGTACCAACTCCGGCTCCGTTAGTGCTAGCAACATCGGTTGTGCTGTAAGTTAGGCCCAGCGAGTAACCGCTAAAGTCCTTGCTGGCAGAGATGTTGTAGTCTGAGTAGTCGCTAGCAGAGTTATTTGCGATTGCTTGCTTACCAACATGTGCGCCCAGAGTAATACCTGATTCACCAACTGCGTACTCAGCATTCAATTCCATATAGGTAGATCCTTTGGAGTTAACAACGCCGAATAGATCGCTCATGGAGTAGGAAAGTTTAGCAGTAACGATGGAATATGTTACGGCCGTGTATAATTCATCTGTGTCAGCTGAAATCGTACCAGCAGTATAAGTACCAGGGTAGTTATAACGTAGGTAACCAACATCGTAGCCTACAACTCCAGCCTCGCCCCCAAACCCAAGATAAGTGTCAAATTCAGCTGAAGCCCTGCTTGCAGTAGCGGGAACTGTGTCGCTTAACCAGCTTATGCTTGAAGCCCATACACCTGCGTACGCGCCGCTCGAATGGGACAAGTCGAAACCACCCTGAATCGCTGCGCCACCACCACTTTGCTGCATGCCGCGAGCCAAGTAATTGCTAGTGATTGTCACATTAGAACTTGCAGTAAAACCAGAAGTAGATGCGGGCGTATCTTCAGCCATTGCAGGAAGGGCAAATGCAGCGCCAAGAGCGATAGCGAGTAATTTGGTTTTAAACATGGCATTTCCTTTTTAGTTAACGTTAGATAAAGTCGGGATCAGTTCATCCACGTAACCATAAAAGCAGGATCTGTGCCAATAAATTTAAATGTTGTAATAACGAGAGGTTTAGGGGGGGGAGGGACTGAATAAATTGGTGGCTGCACCATCTTGCAGCGTGAATATTATGATGAGCACCTAAGCAGTGCGCATCAAATGAGGTATGAAATTATTTGTATCGCGAAGAGCGCTCTTGCTGTGCCATGATCTTTGTTGTTTTTTTGCTTAATAGATATGGTTTTGCTGCTGATTACTGATGATGAAATATCCATGCAATTAATTGACACAGACAAGAACGAGTTGAATTTGTAGCCAACTTATAAATATATAAATTTATTCGTGATAATGCGGGTATTGTTTTAACGACTTAAAGAATGTGATGTCGTGATTAGGCCAGAGCTGTGCGTTCTCTTCTTGCTGCAAACGCTTTAATTTGCGGATGCTGTCCAGCGCTAGATCTTCGCGATCTTGCCAGCACAATCCAGGCGCGATCTCTTTGACTAGATTTTCGGATAGGTCTGCAGCATCGCCGCACAACACGATGGGCGCACCTTTCGGAAGCTCTAGCCATAATGACATGTGACCGGCTGTATGCCCGGGCGAGGAGAGCGCGCGAACCCCTGGCACCAGATCATATTCGCCCTGCTGAATCTTCCACGGATAGTTGCCTGAGAAATCATCATTAAAATAGGCAGGATCAATAATTGAGCGCGCGGCCTGAAGTTCGTCATGCTGTACGTGTACTTCCTTACCGCACACATCGCACAGTCCGCCAGCATGGTCGAAGTGTAGGTGGCTGAGGAACACCACATCTATATCAGCCGGTGTCAGACCCATCTTGGCTAAATGGTTGGGCAGGCGCTGCGCTTCTGACATATTTGGCGCACCGAAGTCGAAGCCATCTTGGTTATAATATTTTGCACGCTGTGTCGGATCAGCGATCTTGCCGTAGTCGCAACCGACATCGAATAGGATGCGCCCGTTCGTAGTTTCGATCAAATAGGCTAGGATGGGTGCCTGAATGATCTCACCCTGCCCGCAGTTGCGTGTGGACAGAGATTTATCGTAGCGGTGCGTGGCAGTTAGTAGGGGCCACAGACGTAATACCTGGCTCATGGCGATGTCCTGAATTCAGTGATGGCGGCTTTAGTATCTGCGGTACGACCGAAGATGCCGCCCTCTACGGCTACCATTTGCAGTGCCGCCTCATGCAGAGTAGGGTGAGCTGAACCGCAGGCATCCGCCACCAGTACGCATTCGAAACCGCAGTCAACCGCTTCGCGCAGCGTGGAATGCACACACACTTCGGTGGTGACACCGCAGATGTAGAGTCGGCGAATGTCGTGAGCAGCTAATATCTGCTTAAGATCGGTCAGATGAAATGCGCCATAGCCAGGCTTGTCCACCACCGGCTCGTCCATCAGCGGTTGCAGTTCGTCGATAAAATCATGCCCGTGTTCTCCTCGCACCAGCAGACGACCGAGTGGCCCCTTGCTGCCGATTTTTGCACCAGCTTGATGGCTTCGTGAGAGCTTGGCCGATGGGCAATCGCTCAGATCAGGACGGTGTCCTTCGCGGGTATGCACCACCAACATACCGTTACTGCGTGCGTGACCTAGCAACTCACGGATGAACGGTATGGGTCGACGAAGGGCACTTATATCCATGCCAGCAGTGGCTGCGTAACCACCTAGATCAAGAAAATCCCGCTGCATATCAATTACGATTAGTGCGCTAAACTGATTGCTCATGCGTCTCTCCATTTGATTCAGTACTGGCTTCAATGACAGCGGCAAATAGGATCAACGTACCGCCGACCACTTCGCGCCAGGAAAGATATTCACCGCCTATCAGTACCGCCGATAACACCGCCACCACCAATTCCCCCAACAACAGGATGGCGGCCCGTCCAGCATCCAATCTTGCGACGCCGTAGAATGTGACTAGCGTACCGGGCAATATCCATAACAAGCCGAATGAAAGCATCGCCCCGACCTGCCGTGCATCCAACTCCTGCATCGGTTTCGCGCTGAATAACAGGAATCCTAATGCGATCAACGCGCAGCCGCCTATCATTGCAGTCGCCCGTACCGAATCAGTCAGATGATGAGCTACCCTCACCGCCACATTGTTGAGGGCGAACGCCAGTCCAGACGAGAGCGCCAGCAGATCAATCATTGAGAGTGGTGTTGAGAATAGTTCTGGCCCGCCCAATGTCGCTGCCAGTCCGGCCACAGCCAGTATCAGCGAGAGAAGGCGTAGGCGAGTGAAGGCTTCGCCGAGGAAGATGCGTGCGGCCAACATGGTCCACACCGGAGCTAGGAAAAACAGCAGCATCACGCGCACCACGCTGCCCTCGGTGAGCGAGGTGACCAGCGAAGCGTTAGCCCAGCCACCCATCACTGTGATGATCGTCAGCAGCCCGAGCTGATCGCGCCACTGGCTTATACTGCGCAAGGCAAACGGCAACAGGATCAATGTCGCTAGACCATAGGCGAACACCTGCACGATGCTGCCGGTGACGCCGATGCCGTCCAACGCTTTGAGGGGCCACCAGAGCATACCCCAGAAGAATGCTCCTACCAGCAGTGCAGAGATCGCCTTGCCCTCACGGGGCAAAGATACAGCAACAGATGAAATCGTCATGTCACACCGCAGTCAAGAATGAGACCGACACCGCGCCGATGAAATTGCCCACCTTGCTGGTCGCAATATCAACCACTCCGTAATCTTCTGACAGTACACGCGTTACCCGATGCCGATGGAAAGGCTGCAGCAACTTCACCATGGAGATAGCTTGTCCATTGCTGGCCCCGTACAGTTTGTGATGTAGTGCGGGCAATCTGTACCAGGGTGCAGCCAGTTGTTGGTGGTGTGCATTGTGGTAGGGGAAATTAAGGATTAGCAAATTTAGGAACGGCCAGCGCACGCTGACCAGATTGGAATAAGTATTTGCTTGTTCATAGGCCTTG
>Ga0316203_1000872_pt1 | contig 27264 bp, 31 predicted proteins | sample 6monrhotite_MG_FD_204940 | JGI IMG/M metagenome (GOLD analysis project Ga0316203, IMG submission 204940) | Microbial mat bacterial communities from mineral coupon in-situ incubated in ocean water Damariscotta River, Maine, United States -... | ecosystem: Environmental > Aquatic > Marine >... | reverse complement strand
CAACGCACTCTACAAGCCGTTCAACTGCGGATTCTAGGCTGAAAAAAACGCCCCCTCTCATGTGAAAGGGGGCGTTTTGTTCTACCGTGCAAACAGCGAATGAAGCGCTGTTTTTGCTAACAAAAAATTAGCAGGAGTAGTACATATCAAATTCAACCGGATGCGTGCTCATACGCAGACGGGTGACTTCTTCCATTTTCAATTCAATGAAGGCGCTGATCATGTCGTCTGAGAACACACCGCCCGCAGTGAGAAAAGCTCGATCCGCATCCAACTCTTCCAGAGCCTGATCAAAAGAATGACAAACCTGCGGGATTTCAGCTGCCTCTTCGGCCGGCAAGTCGTACAGATCCTTATCCATGGCTTCGCCAGGGTGAATCTTGTTTTGAATACCGTCCAGACCCGCCATCATCATTGCGGCGAAGGCCAGGTACGGATTGGCAGTAGGATCAGGGAAGCGCAGCTCGATGCGACGACCTTTAGGGTTGCTCACAAACGGAATACGGATAGATGCAGAACGGTTGCGGGCAGAATAAGCCAGCATTACCGGTGCTTCAAAGCCGGGCACCAAACGCTTGTAGCTGTTGGTTGAGGCATTGGTAAAGGCATTTAATGCGCGGGCATGCTTGATAATGCCGCCAATGTAGAACAATGCCGTTTCAGACAGGCCGCCATATCCATCACCGGCAAACAGATTATCACTGCCTTTAAACAACGACATGTGTACATGCATGCCGGAGCCATTATCGCCGACCAATGGCTTGGGCATAAAGGTGGCTGTTTTGCCGTAGGCATGGGCCACGTTGTGTGTGCAGTATTTCTGGATTTGCACCCAATCAGCGCGCTGAGTCAAAGTAGAAAATTTAGTGCCGATTTCGCACTGGCCTGCGGTTGCCACTTCGTGGTGATGCACCTCGACCGGAACCCCCATTTCTTCCATGGCCAGACACATGGCAGCACGGATATCATGCAGGCTGTCGACAGGCGGTACAGGGAAATACCCGCCTTTCACACCGGGGCGGTGACCGATGTTGCCATCTTCGTAGACTTTTTCGGAGTTCCACTCGGATTCTTCGGAGTCAATTTTGTAGAAACTGCCGGACATGGCGCTGCCCCAGCGTACGTCATCGAGAATGAAGAATTCGGGCTCAGGACCAAAATAGGCCGTATCAGCAATACCGGTGCTTTTCAAATAGGCTTCAGCACGGTCAGCAACAGAACGAGGATCACGCTCGTAACCCTGACCCGTGGATGGCTCGACGATGTTGCAGGTGATGTTCAGCATGGACTCGTCAGAGAACAAATCCATCACAGCGGTGGAAGTGTCAGGCATGAGGATCATGTCGGATTCGTTGATGCCCTTCCAGCCCTGGATAGAGGAACCGTCGAACATCTTGCCTTCGGTGAAGACATCTTCGTCCACTTGGCTGGACGGCACAGTGACGTGTTGTTCCTTGCCATGGGTGTCGGTGAAGCGAAAATCAACAAACTTTGCTTCATTATCTTTGATCATATTCAATACGTCTTGTGCAGACATGATGGACTCTCCTTACATTGCTTGTTTTAATAATATCGTAATAAGTAAATGATTGTTAACTGCTTTAATTTGATTTTTTAGTTCTTAATTTATCTGCTCTGCTTAACGCTGTAGCCAGCTGTTCCGTGAAAATATCTTGTCGTGTGATTTATGGTCGTATTTCAATCGATGTACCTGATTTCACCAATTTCCATATTTCATCCATTTCAGTATTAGTAACTGCTATACAACCCTTTGTCCAATCAAATTGCTGAGTCAACCAGGACATCCATCCCAAACCATTTTTTTGGCCATGAATCATTATTTGACCACCTGGGTCTATGCCATGAGTTCGGGCTTTTTTTTCGTCCGCTTTGTTTGGGTATGAAATATGGATCGCTTTATAAAATGAGCTATCTGATTTTTTATAATCAAGGATATATTTCCCTTCAGGAGTACGTTCGTCTCCCTCTCGTTGTTTATGACCTACAGGATTGCTACCAAAAGCAACATCGTATTCTTTAATTCGACGTTTGTTAGACAAGAGGTACATTTTTCTTTCTGATTTATTGACAAGCACATAATCGATTTCATTTGAAACCGCGCTACTGTTCAAAATTGTCAAACCAAAAAACAATACGAAATATTTCATCTCAAAAAAAACAGTTGAATCACAACCAACACAAAAACAATCCCCCGTAGTAGCAACAAAACACCAACTTTCAACTGACTTAATCCCGCTCCCAATACCACACCAATCAGCAGTAACTCAAACAACAGGCTGCCAAGATAGTGAATTGGTGAATCATATCGCCATCCGGCAACTTCGGTACCAAATTTATAAGTCGCCGGGGCAGATAAATAATTAATCAACTCATATACATGGAAAAATAAAAAAATGGTCAACAGTACCCCTAGAAATTTATTGCTTATTGCTAGCGGATTCTTTTCCATAACTGACCTCTAATATCATATCATCACCATGCTGAAGGTATTTTTTGATGAAATCAGACATATGATTTGTCAAATCGATACAGCCAGCAGAACCCGGCGAGTCACCACCATGTATAGAAAAACCACTCCGATTAAATACATCGGTTCCCGCGACTGGATAAATCCATATTCGATTCTTGCCCCAGGAACTCTCACCTCCCGGCCAATTCGTTCTGCCTAGTTCAGCTGCAATTTCCTCTATCCAACTTCTGTCCGGCATTTTCTGATACTCGGCTTGCTTTACCAGCCATTTCCCCTCCGGTAATGGTCCCTTGCTTTTCATCGCATGATTGTCTGGGGATTGATATCCTTTTTTGCCAGAAACCGCAGGCCACGATGTAACATTATTATGTTTTTCAATCCAGGTGAGGTGGGCACCATCAAACAGCAAGTAAGGAGAGCGAAATAAATTTACTCTTAATAAATTATTCGGCCTCACAAAATGTCCTAATTTATCTTTTCCAGGAGTAGATACTTGTTTTTTTATCGTAACAGAATTTTCATATCCATCTTTCCGCACTGTAATTTTATAGTCATCGAGAGGAATATTTTCGAACTTTACAAAGCCTGAAATACCAGTGTTGGATGAAAACATTTTTTGACGTTGAAAATGCCCAAGAGGTTTATGGTAACCCAAAACAGTGACCGCCGCATTTTGAACTTTTACAACAGACTCACCCTCGTAAACTTCTACTGTGAAATTCCCTTCTTGGGTTTTTTTGCTCATTTTATTAGTTTTTTGCCGAATAACAAATAAACGGTAGTTAGTGCTACCCACAGAACCAAGCTGACTTTTTCAATAGACATCATGCTTTCCTTACCGCTCGACCTTAAAGAGTCAAAGTCTTCTGTATGAACCCAGCCCATCAACCATGTTCACGTCATTAATTCTGAGACATACTTAGTCAACAAGCTCTTTAAAACCGCAAACGATAGCCCGTCGACTTTCTTGATTAATTGCAATTTAGCCTTTGTCCATATTGCGTCGTTTTTAGCAAGCTCCAAAAATTCATGGCCATCCCAGGTTAGCGAAACTGGATACCACTTAAACTCATTACAGCCGGAAGCATCATGAGCTTCGATTAACCCTGCTTGATGAAGAAGTTTGATGTGGTATGACAGAACTTCTTCACTAATATCATCAATTGAGAATTGCTGATATTTACCTGCTGAATCTGTTTTTTCGAGAGCAATCAAGATCGCCCTAACTAAATCCATATCTCTTTTCATTACTTCTCAATCCGCATTGGCAACCCAGTATCAGAATGTGTTTTATACATCAATATTGTTACGATGAACGGATAGCCATGCCTACTTCCTTCAAAAGATATAAAAATTACTCTGGCAGTACTATTCATCAGCATGAAATATGCCATTGCTCTTCGTGAGAATGTCGCCATGGCCTACCCACATAAAATTACTGCGGTAGTGGCAGGTCACGCAGGAAACCTACCTTACCCGCATTTTTGTTCCACGGGAACCGCCGCACCACCATTGCACAATGGTGGTGCGCAAACACACTTGACGCACGATGTTTGTGCATTTTGCAGTGCCTGTGTCACTGAAAGCGCACCACTATTTCGGCAATATGATTCATCTCTGGCTGCCCCGTTGCCTGCTGGCGTAATTCGTATGCTGCGGCCTGTGCTGCTTCCATATCGCTCATGTGGGACAGCGGCAATGATACCTCTACATGAATTTTCCCGTCCAGATAATGCAGCACAGTTTCTTCAATGTATTGAGCGGCCTCAATATTGACCCAGTGTTGCTGGAGTTGGGCCAGCACTTCACTACGCAGCGGCAGTCCGGTGCTAGGAGCAGTTTGTTCATCGTCTTCCGGGTCGATATGCACCATCACATCAGTGACGGCTTGCACATCCTGCATGATCTGTGTGCGCACCATATCGCTGATGCGATGGCCTTCGGAAACACTAATGCGAGAGTTCACAAGAATGTGTACATCCGCCAGACCACTGTCGCCCATGCGCCGTGTGCGCAACATATGCAGAGCCTGCACACCGTCCACCGATTGGATCGAGCGACGAATCTGCTCTACCTGCTTCGGCTCCATGGCAATATCAATCAGTTCCTCTGCGCTGTGCCAAGCCAATTTGGCACCGATCCAGGCAACCATTAATGCCACGCCGATAGCAGCGACAGCGTCCAGATAAAGCAAGCCACTCATGCTGCCCACTACGCCAATGACAACAATAACTGAAGAAATGGCATCCGAGCGACTATGCCAGGCATTGGCACGCAACAGGCTGGAGTTCCACTTATTCGCAACATGCATGGTGTAATGGTAAATGGCTTCTTTGGAAACAATAGAAATACTGGCAACCACCAATGCCAACCAACCGGGGTGCATGAGTAATTCAGGATGCCGTAGACGCAGCACCGCATCCCAGGCGATGCCGATAGCGATACCGACCAGCGCTACGCCGAGGATGATGGTGGCCAGGGTCTCGATACGGGCATGGCCATAAGGGTGTTTTTCGTCAGCCTCGCGGGAGCCGTGTTTCATCGCGAATAACACCACGCCATCAGTAGCAAGGTCGGATAACGAATGTATACCGTCGGCAATCAACGCTTGAGAGTTGCCGATATAACCCGCCACAATCTTCGCAACGCTCAGCAGCAAATCCACGACTGAACCAATCAGCGTGACTTTGCGCGCCTCTTTGTAACGCGCGTCGTGACGACCACCTCCGCTAGTGTCAGCATCGGGTAGGTGGTGATGGTGATGACCGTGACCCATCAGTCGAGATTGGCGATGACACGCACGCTAATCACCAGATCACCATCCTGTTCCCGCGTGCCTATAATTTCGTGGCCGTGAATGCGACACCAGGCAGGGATATCGTGAAGCGCACCGGGATCAGTGCAGAGCACATCCACAGTATCGCCAGACGGCAACGTGGCTACGAAATTTTGTGTACGGATCACTGGCATGGGACAGAGCATGCGGCGGGCATCAAGCTGATGGTGAGTCATAAATACCATTCCAGAGGGATTTCTTCGTTAGTCAGTGGCGCCACCGTCAATTCGCGTTTAGCGGCCCCTTTTTCGTGTAATTCTACACACACCGTTTCAGCCATCTTACCTTGACTGAAACGGGCTGCCAGTTGCGCGGCCAATTGAAGGTCATTGTTGTTGGCTTCGCCATCCAGCAACACCAGCGGGCCGGGATGGCTGGTGGTATACATGTGCGTAAATTGCTTGCGATAACCTTCGAGAAAGCGGTTTTCCCCCTCCTCGCGGCCGACGATAATTTTGAAATGCGGCCGTGGGCGCAGATGACGGCCCACCTTGAGCAACATAATATCGTCCAGTTCGTAGTCGCGCTCGCCGCGTGCTGACCATAAGTCTGCTAGCTTGCTGGAGTAGGCTGCATCGGTGAGAAAACAGCAGCCACCGGAAGGCTGGGCAAAATCTGATATGCCCATTTCTGCGGCCAACGCGATCTGCGGTTTGCGGCCACGGCCGTTGAAAGCAAACAGTTTTTCACGATCCACCCAGCCTTCACGCTCAGGCAAGGTTGCAGGCAGAATTTTGGCGCATAGTGGGCGCAGCAAGCGATCTTCAGCACCGGACTCACGCTGGATCACGGGCATGGTGTCACGCCGTTGCGACATGGGCCGCTGGCCCACCACCTCACCCGTGACAATGAAATCGAAATCGTGCTTCTCAATCCATTCATGTGCTTTGCCGACCATAAAACATTTGCAATCCAGACAGGGGTTCATATTGCTGCCGTAACCGTGCTTGGGATTGATCACCACATCCTTGTATTCGTCGATAACGTCAATGATATGCAGCTTGATACCCAGCTGCTCCGCCACCCACAAGGCGTTATTACGTTTCGGTTTCGCCTTGTCTTTTTTACGAATGGCATGGGTGTGGCCTTCCACGCAAAAACCGGTATAAAAATTGATGCCCTCCACATGGACGCCTTGATCAAGCATAGCCTGAGTGGCAAGCATGGAATCAAGACCGCCAGAGATCAGGGAAACGGCTTTAGGTTGTTGGTTTTTTGGCTGGTTCATGAGAAATAAGTCACTTCGGAAATGGGTTCGAAAAAAGGCCAGTGATTATAGCTGAAAATACTGGCTTCGGTTTTGTTTCCATTCCCTGATTGCGCGGTGAATTCACGCTAATCACGCGGACTACGTAACCGTAGATGCTGCTTGTCACGACGAATTTAACGTACACTGCTGACTTCCAATAAGTCTCACACTTGCTTATGCAGTGTTGTCTCTGATGTCAATAGGCGTACTCACCCGCCCGGATTTTGCTAGAATCCAACCTGCCATTAACCCCAGCCAACATACAAGTGAATAATATGTCCCAGGAAAATACCCTCAATGCCATCCAACAAATCAAAAAAACCCTGGAAAATTTCATGGTCAGCGTCGGTATTGTCTCTGGGATCATTTTACTGATTTATTTTTTCACCTATGGCGCATTGATAGATGCTGTTGGCAGTTCACTCATTTGGTTTGAGGTGGTCACCAGCATCATGGTGCTTTTTGTGCTGCTGTTTCTCCGGCGGGTGTGTTTTTTCTTAACGCGAATAAAATTGGGCCGGCGAGCAGATTGCTCAGCGGTTTTAAATAAGTTGCAGCTTGTTGATCTCGCTCTGGATGAAAATACCTTACTGTCCAAGCTGGACAGAAGCAATGTGAATGACTCAACATCATAAAGCGGTGTTTGTAACAGCGAATTGTACTTTGTCGTATACCTGTTTCAGTCTGATTTTTTCGATGGCACAGTACAACTGACTGCGATGATGTAACAGGTAAAATATGGGTTTTAGATTCTTTCGATTATCGCTTCAGCTTATTTTTTCACATCACACAGGATAATGTGGGTTTGGCGCACCCCGGTAAAATTACCGTTGTACCCCGAAAATAATATGAACAGCACCTCTTGGATTGAAATGACAGTAGATAAACCGACAACCTATAAATTATTTCAATTCTTTAGAGGAAACCCAGAATGAACAAATATTTGTTGTTGCTATTGTTGTGCATCAGTTCATCGGTCACATACGCGAACGAGGAAGACTGGTACGCCTATTGGGCGATTGGTATGGTAAACCATGACTATCCAGGAGGCTTAAATTCATTCTTGAATGATACAGAATCTTTGCCCGGTGTTGATCGCACCGAAATTGGACTCGATGTTTTTGGTTTTTATAAACCACAATCAAAAAATAACTTGTCGGGTTTTGTATTTTCAGGTTCTGCTGATCAGTTTGAATCGCGACATTCTGAATTACAGATCAATCAATATCTATTGGGGATAAGTGGTATGGAATTTTTTGGCCGAGGGATCGGCGACGGATTTTTCATCCGTGGAGACGCAGGTTTGGCGTGGATTACTGTTAGCGATAACTCTTCGACTACAGAGACCAGCGATATTGGTTTTGGTTATTTGCTAGGCGTTGGATATGCCATTCCTGTTTCCGACGAATCACGCATATTAATCAGCGTGAATTTTTCCGATAAACGGGTCGAAGATAATAGCTGGAAATCCGCGACCGTTATGCTAGGCGGGCTCTGGTAAATATCCTACAGCACAAATCTCAGCTAAAACCTGGAGGATTTACGCTACTTTATTTATCAGGAAGTCTAAATTAGTGTCGGCGTGCTGACCGAGCCTGTTTGCCAATAAACACCGGCACCCCATCACTTACATCACGCAATCGCTGCCTCGCCTGGGTACTGCTGGTATGTTGCCACAGTTCATGTGCGGTGAGCGGATCAAGCAGAGGCTGTGTATTATCCATATTGCGAATACTTTGCAATACATCCATAGCCGGGACAAACCCTTCATACAAATGTTCGTAGAGCTGGCCTTGCCGATGTGCCGTATTATGATGTAACTGGTAATAGGCACCAATACCCATATCAACATAATAATTCACACTGACACGGCGACGACGGGCGCGTTGCGGAAAAAAACCGGCATGCAATAGACAAATATCACCTACGTCGCGCAGCTTGCCAATTTGCCGTTGTCCTGCGATGCGAAAACTTTTGAGATAATCCAACGCAAGAACACGGCTAGTCATTTCCGGTCTATTGAGAAAACGTTGCAGCAGAAATACCAGATAACTTTGCAATTCTTCACTCAGACTGCATTGCGCCCGTTGTTCTGCATCACACACTAGTTTGTGCCAGTGTGCGGTGGATGTGGGCTGCAAATCAAAGTTACGCATACACACCTCCTGTGAATACCCATGTTGTTAAAGGCTATCGGCGTGAAATGAGAGGGCTTGAGTCTCCAGTTTTACAATATTTTGTGACATATACATACCCGTGGCGTTTGAGATTTAGGCTTTTTAGTGTGCGTGATATTCATTTCAACGCTGCCATGGAATGAAAAGAGCATGCAATAAAACCTAAGTCTCAAACGCCACGGGTATATCAGGTGAAGTCAGTGAATTTTTCCTTCGGTACCGGCAATCAGTTCTTTGATGTTGGATCGATGACGCCATATCAACATAATGCTGATCACGCTGGCAAGTATGATGAACTCGGGTTGCGGCGTAAGTAACCACATATAAAATGGTGAAAGACCCGCAGCAATGAGTGCCGATAACGATGAAATTTTAAACAATTTAGCGGATAGTAACCAAGTGCCTAGCAAGGCTAAACCGACCGGCCATGCTATGGCTATCAGCACCCCAAAGGCGGTAGCTACACCTTTTCCGCCACGGAAACCAAAAAATACCGGATAGAGGTGACCCAAAAATGCAGCCAGTGCGACAAGTGCCAGAATGTGCGGTGACACGGCCATCCACTGTGCAACCAGCACGGGAATAACACCTTTTATAGCGTCACCCAGCAGGGTGATGGCGGCGGCCTTTTTACCACCTGTCCGCAATACGTTAGTAGCGCCCGGATTGTTGGAACCCTGGGTACGCGGATCAGGCAAGCCCATGAGCCTGCAAGTGATAATGGCAGCGGATAACGAGCCCATGAGATAAGCAGAGAAGATCATGACGGTGCTAAGCATGGCGCCATTATTGCGTACTTTTTGCGGCAAGTCGCTATCGGTACGTCAAGGTTGCTGGTCTGGTATTGCGCAAATACGGTATAGTTTTGTTTCATTCTTATCTGGAGCTTTTCGCTTACCACCCTCATGGATATTATTTTCCTGCATGACCTCACCATCGAAACTATCATTGGGATTTACGATTGGGAGCGCGAAGAAAAACAGCCGATCATTCTTGACCTGGATATGGCAGCAGATATTCCCGCTGCCGCACACACTGATGCCATTGAAGATACGCTGAATTACAAGGCTGTGGCCAAACGGCTTATTGAGTTTGTAGGTGACAGTCAGTTCCAATTAGTAGAGACCCTGGCAGAGCGGGTGGCGGAAATCGTGCTTAATGAATTTGGCGTGAAATGGGTGCGTCTACGCGTCAACAAAAAAGGTGCTGTACGTTACGCTGGGGATGTTGGGGTCATTATTGAAAGAGGCACACGAGACTGACATGCCACGGGTATTTGTTGGCGTTGGTAGCAACATTGACCGTGAGCGCAGCGTGCGGGCAGGCGTAGCAGATTTGCGCCGACAATATTGCAAGGTACAACTTTCATCAGTGTACGAAAGCGATGCGGTGGGTTTTGAGGGGGATGCCTTTTACAATATGGTGGCCGCATTTAATACTGATAACAACATTGAACAGGTGGTCGCCAACCTGGCGCATATCGAAGATCATCATGGCCGGGTGCGTACTGGTGAGCGTTTTGTGGCACGGACGCTGGATCTGGATTTACTGCTCTACGGTGATGAAATCATTGCCACAGAAACTTACCATGTGCCACGCGATGAAATTCTTCATTATGCTTTTGTGCTCTGGCCTTTGGCGGAGATGGCGCCGGATGGTGTGCATCCGGAAATTGGCGAAAATTATGCCGCTTTGTGGGAAAAGTTCAACAAAAGAAACCAGGCGCTACGGCCGATACCTTTTGAATGGTAGGTTTCTCTACCGAAATACATTTAATAAGAAATTTCAAGGACTGAACTATTATTAAGAGTAACCACACAGCGGTAAACACAGTATCAATGAATGACACACCCAGTCCCTTTTCCAAACCTGATGCTGCTGACTTTAAGCCGCTGATCCTTATCGTTGACGACTCGCCTACGATTCGTCTGTCGTTAAGCCGTGCTTTGCAAGACGAATTTATGCCAATGGAAGCGATTGACGGTGAACAGGCCTGGGAGTTCATCAGTAGCGACAGCCGTATTGAGGTGGTAATCACCGATTTGTCGATGCCCAAACTGGATGGCCTTGGTTTGGTCAAACGCATGCGTGACAGCGTAGTGATGCGGGTGCGCAATATGCCGGTGATCATGGTTACCGGTGATAACGACACTGCGGCCCGTGAAGCTTCTTTCACGGCAGGAGCCAATGATTTTGTCGCCAAAACCAGTGATCGGGTCGAGTTGCTTGCCCGACTGCGCGCCCACCGCAAATTGGCGGTCACTCTGCGTGAACTGGAAGAGAGTCAACGTGAGCTGCGTGAACAGGCCAATACTGACCCATTGACTCGGCTGGCCAATCGGCGCTTTTTCAGCCACATCGCCAACAAAGAGTTATCACTCATGCGCCGGCAAAAAGAATATTTTGCTGTGCTGATGATGGATATTGATCACTTCAAACACACCAACGATACCTTTGGCCATCCTGCAGGCGACTACGTACTGGTACAGGTAGCACAGACGTTATCGAAAAATGTGCGTGAAGAAGATACCCTGGCGCGCGTGGGTGGTGAAGAATTTGTGGTAAGTTCACCGTATACCAACCGGCTGGCGGCTATCGTGTTGGCTGAACGCCTGCGCAAAGCAGTGGAGTCACTGGAGATTCAGTTTGAGGGTAACAACATCCCCGTCACCATCAGTATTGGTATTGCCATGCAACCACAGGATGGGGATGTCCTGGAGACCTTGTTAGCTGCTGCCGATGAACGCCTGTATACCGCTAAAAATGCGGGCCGTAATCGCTTTTGTGCCGCCAGCCGGCATCAAGATGAGCTGGCTATAGATGCGAATAAGGTTTGCCCAAAGCTGGATGAAGCTGTTGGCATGATCAAACACGGCAATCTGCACCGGCTGATGCCACACATTCCCAAACTGCTGGAAGATCTGATTCCTCTCTTTGAACTGGCCAACGAAGAATCACCAGCGCGTATTGATGTGGATCAAGTGCGTGAAGCGATTGTTGCTCTGAAGAACAGGGGCGGAAGTTAAATCATCGGTACGCAATAATTTCCCCGCGCTTTCCTAGCCTGCTCCTGTTTTTTCCCACACCAGAATATTATTATTGACGGGCATCTCGTACGTAGCAATGCGTGTAAGCCCCGCTTTTTTTGCCAGCTCATCCAACTCAGCCTGATCCCGAATTCCGCTCCTGGGGTTTTGTGATTTTAACCACTGTTCAAAACGGGCATTGCTCTCTGAGGTGAATTGTCCATCGACATTAAATGGTCCGTAAAGGCAAAAACGTCCACCGTCAGCGAGTACCTGACCTATACCGGAAAACATTTTTATCACTTCCTGCCAGCCCATAATGTGTACGGTGTTAGCGCTAAACACGGCATCGAAAGTCATATTTGGCCATTGATTCATTGCCACGTTCAGGCTCAACGGAGCGCGCACATTATTTGGGCCTTCGTCGCTGATCCAGGCATGGATACTGGGGTGGTATTCATCCACATCGCTGGTCTGCCAGACAAGATGAGGCAGTGCGCGGGCAAAAAACACCGCATGCTGACCGGTACCACTGCCTATTTCCAATATGTGTTGCGCTGAAACAAATTCTTTCAGCAACACATCAAGAATAACGTGCTGGTTTTGTGCGCAGGATTCGGAGAAGGGTTTCAATGTGGATTTATCACAAGGGTTAACTATTGAGCGAACGCCCACCATCCACAGTAATCACTTGACCACTGGTATAGTCGGCGTCGCGAATCAAAAACAATGCTGCACGTGCGATATCTTCGGGGTCACCCTGGCGCTTAAGAAAAGTACGGGAAACAATACGCTGTTGAGTCACTTCATCAATTTTACGTTCCGGCCATAAAATAGCACCGGGGGCGATGGCATTAACACGCACTTCGGGGCCCATTTCGCAGGCCAGTGACTTGGTAAGCATAACCAGCCCGGCCTTGGCGATGCTGTATACAGGAAAGCGTTTCAGCGGCCGGTCGCCATGAATATCGGCGATATTGATAATACAGCCGTGCTGTTCCTTGAGGTGTGGCGCAGCAGCCTGGGATAAAAAAAACGGCGCTTTGAGATTGGTGCCAACAAGGTCATCCCACTCAGTTTCGGTGACTTTTCCCAGTTGAGTGGGATAAAAACTGGAGGCATTGTTAATGAGCACATCGAGCTGCCCCCAGGTAGCCAGTGCATCAGCGACCACCGCAGGCAAGGCAGCCTGATCCAGCAGATCGGCACGCACCAGTACCACGGAATCATCGCGCAACGCATTGAGTTCATTTTGCAGGGCGTGGGCAGCATCACGCGAACCTCGATAGTGCAGCACCAGCCGTGCGCCTTCGGCGTGCAACGTCCGAGCAATAACGGCACCAATGCGATGCACACCACCAGTAACCAGGATGACGCGATCCTGTAGCGAGCTCCGGCTTTTGCTGCCAGCTTCTATGGTATCATTCAAGGCATTGTTTTCCTGTCGTCAGACAATGTGATTGTAAAACGTACTCACCTGTAAAAGCACACACTCTACCCCACTCTGTATCCATTACCCAACCACTACTTCGTGACAAACTTGATTCAAACGCCGACTTTCACCATGCCGACATCATCCGTTCCCTTTTTGTGCCCTGACATTACTTCGGCAAACACGCCGTCACAACTCCCCGTGCCTGATACTGTCGCGCAAGCCCATAGCGAAAAACTTATTGCATTTATTGCTGATGAGATTGCCGTTGCCGGAGGGCAGATCAGTTTTGCCCGATACATGGACCTAGCCCTGTTTGCACCCAGCTTGGGTTATTACTCCGCGGGCGCACACAAGTTCGGTAAACAAGGCGATTTTATCACCGCACCGGAGATTTCGCCGTTGTTTTCCCGCACCCTGGCACAGCAATTAGCCGAGGTGCTATGTACCTTTGAGGGAACAGGCGAAGTACTGGAAGTCGGAGGGGGAAGTGGTGTTATGGCAGCAGATATACTGGCCGAGCTGGAAATCCTCGACGAGCTGCCTTCGCAATATTTCATTCTGGAATTGAGCGCAGACTTGCAGGAACGCCAACGTGAAACCCTTGCCGCACGGATACCCCATCTGCTGGAACGAGTGCGCTGGCTGCACGAATTACCCGCGCCCGGTTTTCGAGGAATCGTAGTGGCCAATGAATTGCTGGACGCATTACCCGTACAATGCTTTGTCACAAGGGAAAAAGGTTTGCAGGAACGTTGTGTGAGTTTCTCAGAGGGACGTTTCCAGTGGACAACTCACATGTCGGACAGGTTATTGATACCAGAGCACCTGACAGAGATCGCTGCAAAACTGCCACCAGGTTATTCGTCAGAAATTAATTTGGCGGCCACAGGCTGGGTGCAATCCATTGCCAGTCTGCTAGATACTGGTGTGGTGTTGCTCATTGATTATGGTTATGCCGCCACCGAGTATTATCACCCCCAGCGCGATGGCGGTACGCTGATGTGCCATTATCGGCATCGTGCCCACGATAACCCATTTGTTTATCCCGGTTTACAAGATATTACTGCACATGTGGATTTCACCGCTATTGCTGAAGCTGCGGTATCCTCCGGGCTAGAGGTACGTGGTTACAATACCCAGGGAGGGTTTCTGCTAGGCAACGGTATCAGTGAACTGGCACAACCTTTTGAAAAGCTGGATGAGCGGCAACAGGTTTTACAAGCACAACAAATACGCACCCTCACCCTGCCCGCCGAAATGGGTGAGCGCTTTAAGGTGATTGCACTGACGCGAAATTATCATCAAGCATTGCGCGGCTTTTCCATGCAGGACTTACGGCACCAGCTTTAACCTAACACATCCGTTAAACCGTATCGAGAGTGGCTAAGGCAAGCCAGCTATTTTTCCGTCATGCCGAAATCCAGTGGTTTTAACAAGTTTCTGGATGCCGGAACAGACTCGGCATGACAATAGAAAGTTAATAGGGATGCAATAAAAACAGGAGCTGTAATGAACAACAAACTTCAACAAACACAGGCCATGCTCACCAAGCACCATCGCGATGGCGAAGCATTTGTGCAATTAATGAAAGACACCTATGCCGGACGTTTTAACGAAAATTTCTGGGCACTGTGGAATACGCGCATAGTACCGGTATTGGGTGAATCCCCAGTAATTCTGGACCTGGGCACCGGCCCTGGCACTTTTCTGCGTGATGTACATCAACGACATCCTCAGGCACGCGCTATCGGCGTGGAATGTGCTGAATACATGCTGGAAGCTGCCAATAACCTACCTGAAGGTTGCGAGATCATCACCGCTGACTTACACGATCCTCATTTACCGTTGACTGATAACAGTGTCGATGTGGTAATAGCCTCTGTGGTATTACATGAAATGCATCAGCCAGTACGCACTTTGCAGGAAATGCGACGCTGCCTGAAACCCAATGGCATTTTTTATGTTATGGACTGGGTACGCGCACCACTGGCGCAATATCTGACAGACAGTGAACTAGCCGTATTTGACCGGCAAACCCCCGTGGATGCGTTAGAAGACTTGTTTATCCATTTCATTGAGCACAATCGTTTCAGTATTGATGATCTGGCCTTCATGCTGGAAAATACCGGCTTCCGCGTGCTGGAAAAAACACCACTGAAAGAAGGGCGCATGGCACGCCTTGTGGCGGAGAAAAAATAAACCGCTATGGATTCATTACACGCTATTTTTCTTGCTCTAATACAGGGCTTCACTGAATTCCTTCCGGTCTCCAGTTCCGCACATCTTATTCTATTACCGCGCTTGCTGGGTTGGCCGGACCAAGGGTTAGCCTTTGATGTCGCCGTACACGTTGGCACACTCAGTGCGGTGGTGGTGTACTTTCGCCGCGAATTAGTGCCCATGACTCAGGACTGGGTGCAGTCGGTGCTCACCCGCAAGCAAACTGCAAATAGCCGACTGGCCTGGGCAGTGATATGGGGCACCGTTCCGGTAGGGTTGGCGGGTTTGCTGTTAAAAGGCTTTATTGAAAATAACCTGCGCTCGGAGCTGGTAATTGCTGCAGCGACTATTGGCTTTGGCCTATTGTTGTGGTTGGCAGACAGCAAAGGCCGCGGCCAGCGCGATGAATACAGTCTGCGCATTAGCGATATTGCCATTATTGGTATTGCCCAGGCGCTGGCGCTAATCCCAGGTACTTCACGTTCCGGTGCAACAATGACGGCAGGCCTGATGCTGGGGCTGTCACGCGAAGCGGCAGCACGCTTTTCATTTCTGCTATCGATCCCAGTGATTACTCTGGCCGGTAGTTTGCTGACGCTGGATTTGATCCAAGAACCGAGCCTAGTGGATTGGCGGGCGATGATTATCGGTGTGATGACCTCGGCGATTACCGCCTATTTATGCATACACTTTTTTCTGAAACTGCTGGAACACATCGGCATGTTGCCCTTTGTGATTTATCGTTTATTACTGGGCGGATTGCTGGTTTATCTGTTTGCCTGAGGTTTAATACGACCCCATATCAGCAAACCCAGGCCCAGCAACAAAAACACACCTTGATAATAGGGGTAAAACTCAAAATCACTGAAACCCAAACCATAAAGGCCCACAAAGCCCACCCAGGTAGCACCAGAACAGTGCTCAATGGCAGTCATGTAAGTGAAGGTCGTTACCAACAGCACAACGCCCAACAGCCCGCGCAACAAGCTAGAATTATACTGCGATGCTTGCCGGGCATGGCTGATAAGGCGCCCGCCGGACAGGGCGGCGAACAGATAAGCCACGAGAGTGATGCTATCGTATTGCAACGTCCACAAATTAAGTCCACTGCGTGGGTCTTGGTAGATAAACACAAACAATGACTTGGTGACCATAAACTCCAATGCGCTTAATGGCTGCTCCTGCCAGATGAGCTGGAACATAGCAATCTCGGAGCCAATGGGGAACAGCATGTGATTAACCACACCACTATTGAGCAAGGTCATAAACATCAGGCCAACAACAAAAAAGCTGATAAACAACAGGCTGCTCATTGACAGCCAATGATTCGATTTTTCCTGCGGGTGAGTGATGAGCGTTTTATCCATGGCCGGAGTTTACCCGAACTGCGGGCCTTGCGTGTTATTCTGCCTGGAAAATTTTGTTAACAGATTCTCAGGTTAAAAACAAAGAACGGAACAACAATGGCGGTTTACGCAATAGGTGATATTCAGGGATGTTACGATGAGCTGATGCGCTTGCTGGAGCTGATTAACATTGACCCGGCAAATGATCAGGTATGGTTTACTGGTGACCTGGTCAATCGCGGCCCGGCATCACTACAGGTACTACGTGCGGTGCGTGAACTGGGCGACAGTGCGGTAACGGTACTGGGTAATCATGACTTACACCTGTTAGCAGTGGCCGAAGGCAGCAGGCCGCTTCACAAAAACGATACACTGGATGATATTTTGTCCGCCCCGGATCGTGATGAGTTGCTGACATGGTTACGGCAACAGCCGCTGATGCATCACGCCCCGGTGCTGAATACCCTGCTGGTTCACGCTGGCCTGCCGCCACAATGGGACCTGGCCATGGCACAGGCCTGTGCAAAAGAAGTTGAAACCGTTTTGCGTAGTGATAACTACACGGCGTTTTTTCAACACATGTACGGCAATCAGCCCGATGTGTGGCGTGATGACTTGGCAGACTGGGGTCGATTGCGTTTTATTACCAACAGCTTTACACGACTGCGTTACTGCAACGCTACGGGGCATTTTGATTTTGAAGCCAAGGGCAAGCCCGGCACACAACCTGAAGGCTACCTACCATGGTTTGAAGTGCCTGGACGGCGCAGCGAAGATTTACGCATTGTCTTCGGACATTGGTCCACACTGGGTTTACGTCGAGAACGTAATATTATCTCACTGGATACCGGCTGTCTGTGGGGTAAGCAATTAACCGCAGTACAGTTGAGCGGAAATGGTGAGATTTTTTGCGTAGAATGTTCAGGGTATTGCCGCCCAGGAGAGAAATAATGAAACGTTTTTGGCAAGATATATACTCGTGGCATTTGGGGTTTAGATATATTTAAGCAAGCAACAAACAGGATTTTGAAATGAAAAATATATATTTTCGTGTATTGAGCTTTATTTTTTTATCAGCCGTTATGATTACAGCGCAGGCAGCACCGCAAGCGAAAATCATTGAGAGTGGTTATTATAAATTCACTGAAGATTCCGAGCGCTTGGTATCTCCGTCAACCGCTTCAGGTTATGTAAAGCGTGGCGAAGCCAAACTGGTGAAAAATACACAGCGCATTCCGCTGGAAATAGGGCGCCTGTTTGGCTTTCGTTTTCACATTTCCGGGATTGAAAAAAATATTAGCGTTATTCCCCTGGAGCTGGTTGTCGTACACCCGGAAATGAAAAAATCTGATGGCAGCACTTCCTCTGGTTATCGCTATAACATACATTTAAAACTGAATAACGGTATGGTGGAAGACAAAATCGGTTATAGCATCAATGAAGATTTTGAAATGGTAGAGGGTGACTGGCAGTTTGAGTTTCTTTTTATGAATAAAACGCTGCTTAAACAAACTTTCACAACTCATTTTCAGGAAAAATAATATGGACGATGAACTCAAACAAAACATGACGGCTTCTGAAACCTGGCTGCGCGGACTGTTTATGTTGCTGTTTATTTTTTTGCTAATGGTGGCACGAATAGTGACTGGCGCCATAGTGGTGATCCAGTTTTTGTTTACGGTATTTACCGGACAGAGCAATGACAACTTGCGCAAATTTGGTGCAAGCCTAGCCACGTACGTTTATCAGGCATTATTGTTTGTGACCTATAATAGCGAGAGCAAGCCCTTTCCCTTTGCTCCGTGGCCATTGCATGATGATACTGGATTGACTGTAGATACGGTTGCAGAGCCTGTTACTGAAACATCTACGGATACGCTGGAAACGGATAAGCCAGGCAAGAGTGAGCAGACCCGCTAAACTACCTTTTTTATTAAGTGTTTATCCAGTCTTTGCAAATCATCGCGCCATAAACCTACTCTCTTTTTGTACAAAATCAGGCTATAATCCCCGCCCCAAATAACCATTCTGTGCATCCCATGCAGTCCGCTCCTGATATCTTTTCCTATCGCAAATTCTGGGCCCATCGTTTTGGCCCGGCGTCACAACTCCCCATGTCTCGTGAGGAAATGGATGTATTAGGCTGGGATTCATGCGATGTCATTTTGGTAACTGGCGATGCTTATGTGGATCATCCCAGCTTCGGCATGGCAGTGATCGGTCGAGTATTGGAAGCGCAGGGTTTTCGTGTGGGTATTATCGCTCAACCGGACTGGACCAGTGCCAATGATTTTCAAAGACTGGGGCGGCCCAATCTGTTTTTTGGTATCACCGGCGGCAACATGGATTCCATGGTGAATCGCTACACCTCGGACCGCAAAAAACGTTCTAACGATGCTTATACTGCCAATGGTGAAGGCGGCAAACGGCCTGATCGTTGTGTGGTGGTTTACAGTCAGCGCACACGTGAAGCCTATAAAGGCGTGCCCATTATCATCGGCGGTATAGAAGCCAGCCTGCGACGTATTGCGCACTTTGATTACTGGTCGGAAAAAGTGCGACGTTCGGTAATACTGGATGCCAAGGCAGACTTGCTGGTGTATGGCAATGCCGAACGACAAATTGTGGAAATTGCGCATCGCCTGTCGCAACGGGAAGCCATTGAAAATATCACCGATGTACGCGGCACTGTGTTTGTCTGTCGCGACAGTAACGGCCGCCCCGAACGCCTGCCCAAAGACTGGGCAGTGCTAAATTCCACCGAACTGGATAAACCCGGTGCCATCGAAGCACCCATTGACCCTTATCTTGCAACCGGAGCAATAGCGGAACAGAGTGCGCCCTGCATGAACGATGGAAAACCGGCTGATGCAAAAAACAAAAGTGTAGTGGTGACGATCACACCTACAGCCAGCAAACGCCTATCCGCAGAAAAAACCCTGGTCTGTCTGCCCGACTATCATCATGTGCGTGATGACCGCGTGCTATATGCTCATGCCTCGCGAGTGTTTCATAAAGAAACCAACCCCGGCAATGCTCGCGCAGTCTATCAGTCGCACGGTACACGTGGTGTGTGGATGAATCCGCCACCGATTCCCTTGCAAACCGAAGAATTGGACCAGGTGTTTGAGCTGCCTTATACCCGTAAGCCGCACACTGACTACGGCAAGGCCAACATCCCTGCCTATGAGATGATTCGGTTTTCTGTGAATATCATGCGTGGCTGTTTTGGCGGGTGTACCTTTTGCTCCATCACGGAACATGAAGGGCGCATTATCCAGAGTCGCTCCGAGGATTCCATTATTCGCGAAGTCGAAACTATTCGTGACAGCGTACCCGGTTTTACCGGTGTAATTTCTGATCTTGGCGGACCCACCGCCAATATGTACCGGCTCTCTTGCAATGACCCGAAAATCGAGGCCAACTGCCGGCGCCCATCCTGCGTGCATCCGGGTATTTGTAAAAACCTTGGCACTAATCATCAGCCATTGATTCAGCTATATCGACGCGCACGAAAACTATCGGGTATTAAAAAAATTCTGATTGCCTCCGGCTTGCGTTACGACCTTGCAGTAGAATCACCAGAGTACGTTAAGGAACTGGTTACCCATCATGTAGGCGGCTATTTAAAGATAGCCCCGGAGCATACAGAAACTGGCCCATTGTCAAAAATGATGAAGCCTGGCATGGGCACTTATGATCGTTTTAAAAAAATGTTCGACAAGTACAGTAAGATTGCAGGCAAGGAACAATATCTGATCCCATATTTTATTTCCGCCCATCCCGGCACCACGGATGAAGACATGATGAACCTTGCCATCTGGCTGAAAGCTAACAGTTTTCGTGCAGATCAAGTGCAAAATTTTTTACCCTCGCCTATGGCCACCGCCACTGCCATGTATCATTCCAACAAAGACCCACTGCATAAAGTGAGCTCGCGCAGTGACGCAATGCCAGTGCCAAAGGGCGCTAATGCGCGACGATTACACAAAGCCTTTCTGCGTTATCACGATGCCAATAATTGGCCGCTGTTACGCAAGGCATTAAAACATATGGGGCGTGCTGACCTCATTGGTAATGGTAAACGACATTTGATTCCGGCATGGCAGCCCAAGGGGGTGAGAGATGATACAGATGGGCCGGGGAAGGACAAAACGTTTCGCACTCAGCATACGGGACTGCCCAAGAACCCCAGGGCAACAAAAATAAAACCTGTCCATACCGAGTCTTCAAAAAAAAGTCGGTCGAAAAAACGCTAATCGCATTGCTACTGAGGACTAACATTATTTGATGACTTTCATTTTTTGACATCCTGCTGGCATTCCTTACAATAAACTTTGCCCAGACGAACATGATATTGCACACGTGCTCCTACGGGTATTTCTTGCTGACAACTGTCACAAAGCGTTGCGTCATCCATTATCATTTCATCAAAGCCTTCAACAGGCAGCTCTTTACCAAACACTATTTTTTTCCAGGGTTTGTCTTTGACGATATCTTTTCGGTATATCTCTTCTATCGCGCGAAGCCGTCTTACCAAATGTTCTGGTACTCCGAAGCGCCTTAGACTCGCTTCCATTAACGCTTCACGGTGGTCAAGCAACTCATCAGAAATCACCATCCAGTGATGAGCATTACGTGGGCGCTCACCAAAATAAACATCCTCTCCCGTTAACACCTGACACATAAAGTTATATTGTTTTTCAATCAGACGTTGTTTGGTGGCGCCCTCAAAAAAAGGAGACAACAATGGGTCTTCGTATACGTGATCATAAAAATCGACCAATACCTTTGATAAAAGACGGCCTTCATCAAGCCCCTTCCAAAGCTCAAGATCCGGGTCAGGATAGTTGCGGATTTCTGCACATCGAATGCGTTCTGCTGCGTCGGCATCCGAATCACTCAAGCAGGTGTTTCCAATATCGATCAAACTCCAAAATGGGTCGGCATGAATTTCCAACGGGTTAGCGCCTGCGGCCTGGGCGGCTTGTTGCATGCCTTCGACCATTTCTGGATGACCACATAAATAAATCCGCCACTTTTTCAGGTCAGCATGGTCTGCCAAGGCAATATCATTGGCTCGCCCGACCCGGTAATTTTCCAGAGTGGTGCGCTCTGAAACACATAAAACAGGATGAAAATTATCATACTGTTCAGACAGTTCTTTTAAAGTGGCTTGTAAATATAAGCCTTGCGGGTGTCGACTACCATGATACAAATACATGGGGCCAGTATGGCCGCTGGAAAGCGCGTCACGCACAATTCCCAGCAATGGGGATAAACCTGTTCCAGTGCCGACCAATAATAATGGCTGATGCTGCTCGCCCTGCACATAATAATTGCTACCCATGGCTCCCTGAAACTCAAGTTCATCATTTTCTGACAGCTCATCAAATATCCAATGGCTCATAATGCCTTCGGGTACGCGCTTGACATGGATTTCCAGAAAATAATCTTCCTGCGGCACGCTGGATAATGAATAGCTTCGCACCTCACCATGCTGGTTGCGAATATTAATAAACTGTCCGGCGTGATAATAAAGTTGTGTGGCAGGTTCCAGCAATAAACGGCACACATCAGGTGCCAGTAATTCTTTTTTATAAACAACTGCCCGGTTAAATAAATCGGAGTCCCGCGGCAAAGTGATTTTCATATCGTTGTCGGGGATACATTTACAGGTTAAAAAATAACCTTGCTCTTTCAGTGTTTCACGCAATCCCTTTTGGGCTTTCGGTGGTACATGGCCGTTTTCACAGCGTTGTAAACAAGCATGACAGATGCCGTTTCCACACGAAAAAGGAACAGTTACACCATGCCGCATAAAGACTTGTAAAACTGTTTCGCCTTTGCGGCATTGATAACTTTTTTCCTGGAAGAAAACTTTATGCATGCGGTTTTTAATCGGTATTTTTATTGGAATGAGTGTGTAATATTGGCACTTTTATATAGCTTTCTTTGGCAATGTAGGTATTAGCCGCTTTCTTGGCAAGCTCGGCAATATTTTTAAAGCCTTTGCGCAGCACGACTTGCAACAAAAAATCAGAATTACATTCGTATTCTCGACAGACTTTCGGTCGTTTATCCCAGTTGGTACAGCGAGCATTATTTCGGTCAAAATAAATGCAATAGCCTTCAGAGTCTTTATCAACAAAACCTTTAGCTGGAGTAATACCATCACTTGGTTCCATTTCATCAGGCTGCAAACGCACCAACATACGACAACAAAAAGTGGAGCATCCCATACGTCTTCCTGCTTCACAGTCTACAAGGCGTGTTTTTTTACCGTTATCCATTTTATCTCCGCAATTATACTCGTCGCGATTGATGTTTAAGTATTCATCGCACATCCTCTTCATTTCATAGCGGCATTAAAATTTTTTGCTATAGGGTTTGCTATCGCACGCTGTTTTGCCTTACCACGAAATGAACATGGGACGCACGGAGCGAACACCTGAATGTTAAGTGTTGCGAGTACATTTGAGATAACTTCTGGATTTACAAAGGAAAATTGTATTTGTATGTCGTGACTTGCTGCCATCTGCCGGTCAGCATTCAAAATAGAATGTCAGTGGGTTTAAATTAATTCCTAAAAAACAAACCCACTGACATATATCATATGATACTTCTCAGGATTGACTTAAATTGCAGCTCCAAGAGACGGCATGGAAGAACGTGCTTTGGTTAAAACCATACCGAGATTAGCCGATTTACGACAAACAAAAGTCGCCACATGATCTTCATTATCTTTGGAGCGTAAAAATACATGTATTAGGTTGTCACTATTAATAATGATCTCCTGAAAATAATGATGCCCGTCATTTTCTACACCACGGGCTTTTTTGAACATGCTTTCAATCAAGCTTACGTTGGTTCCCTGAAACAGGTCTGCAGTTGCAGCGGCAACAACTTCCAATACTTCGGCTGGGTGTGAGTCTACAGTTTTAGCGCTTAACAACATACCCGTGCTGAGATCTACATAACCTGCTGCAACACACTCTGGAATACTTGCGATAGCTGCTTGTAGGGCTTTATCTAATGACATTTTATTTCTCCTTGACAGTAAATGATTCGCGGTTTATGACGACGCAACATGTCGTCCTTTATTCAAGCCAGAATTTGCTACCGCCAACGCAAACTCTTCCAAAAAAGCCACCTGAGTTTCTGATTGTACCCAACGTGGCTCTATATTACGCGCAGACTCTAAAGCATCCAAGGCGGTTTCACCTTCCCAGATTAATTGCGCAACCAGCATGGTGCCAGTACGTCCCATACCGGCCTTGCAATGCATGGCAATGGCTTCACCCTGTTCAATCAGTTTACCCATCTGCTCGCAAAACTGAAGTGTCGCCTCAATACAGGGAACGCCCATATCTTTAATCGGAAATGCAATTCCCTTAATGTCATATTGACCCAGTACAACAGGATCAACTGGCTGTGTTGTCAGAGAAACCAGCACACTAATTCCTACCCGCTTCAATGCGACAAGATCATAATTCAGTTCGATTAATAGTCCTGGGCGTGGGGAGCCTGCCAATTCACCTTTTCTCAGCCAAAGAAAATTTCGTGGGCCAAAAGCATCACTTTTATACTTTCTAACCTCTTCAGGTATTTTTGGACGAACAGCCTTAACCGTTACATCCGACAAATTTATTTCTGCTACCGCAGGACTTTCCAAATGCTCATCGGGTGTATCCGGTGCAGAGACACAACAGGAGCCGCTGCGGACAAAATCTTTAGCCGCTTGTGTCTGAGGTGTTGCAAAAAAATCAGCTGTGGGCTGTACTTCATGAATCCAGCCACCTGCTAACAATGCTGTTTGCCCTCCCAACTTAACTGCCTGTTTCTGGTTATGTACAACCACCACAATAGCACGACGCTCAGCCTCTATCATCAGATAATCCAATAAACGATGAGTCGCTTCCTCGTCCAGCCCTGCGGTAGGTTCATCCACAAAAACCAATTTGGGATTGGCCGCTAGAGTACGGGCAATTGCCAAGTGACGCTGTACACCTAAAGGGAAATCGACAACATTATCATTCAATCGGTCTACCAGTTCTGTCAAACCTGCTCTATTCAACAGACGTCGTGCCACATCCCGTTGCTGGGATAAGTCCAAAGTATTACGTTCAAGCATGTCATTAATGACATTTTCACGGATGCTGGCCATCATCAGTTTGGTTTTCTGTGCGACAAGTGCTGGTAAGTCCGATTGCCCTAACGGTATGCCGGTATACTCAACCTTGCCCCAAGTACGCAAAGAAGGGTTGGCATCATTAAGGCCAGAAAGTGTTCGTAACAAGGTGGATTTTCCAGTACCGGCCGGGCCTAACAGCACCGTCATTCCGCGTTCAGGGATATCCAGGTCGATGCCGTTGAGAATAATTCTATCGCCAAAAGCGACACCATATTCTCGTAGAGATAGAAGCGATTCACTCATGCAGCTTCTCCTTTCAGGCCGGGATCCAGAGAATAAAGCAATGCCTGAACCAACATCATGACATCATTACGCTCGCGGGCATCCACCTCAAATACGGGCACATTCAAACCCAATTTTGTCAAAGCTGCCCGATAATCCTCAAGTTTCAGTCCCTTACGCAATTCCATTCTTGTAATGCCAATAGCCACCGCATTATTTTGAATAAATTCCTTGAAGGCACCAACAAAGCCTTGCAAGTCACTCAATGGGTCCGGGTTAGCATCATCCAACATAATAATTACACCAAGGCTGCCGTCGGTCAGCAAGTCCCACATAAAATTGAAACGCTCTTGTCCTGGTGTGCCATAAAGATGCAGCGTTTCTCCGTTATCCAGGCGAATGCTGCCATAATCCATTGCCACCGTAGTCAATTCTTTTTTATCTTTTGTTTCATCCGTTGCAGCCTGTTCCGTGGAAAACGGAGCAATGTCGCTAATGGCGGTAATCGCGGTTGTTTTACCTGCCCCTACCGGCCCGGTAAAAATAATTTTGTACTGACCAATCATAATTAATCCCTGTTTTTTTAAGTTATTTTCCAGTTACTGCGGTTTGCTGATACGACGTAAAATAGAGGCTAACAGCCCACGTTTTGTAGGCTTATCTCTCATGACTTCTTTAGGCGCAATCAATGAATCGGCTTGTCGTATTGCGGAGCCTGCTAAACCTGTTGTCACTGCTGCACTATAAAACGAATACACATCAGCCTGATCAATATCCAAACTCTGGGCAATATCATCCAGTGTACGAGGATTCCCCGCCCACAAAGAAGCAATGCGCATACCATGTGGCGTGTGTGGAAGCCGGGGAAAATTCGGCCAGGCGTTCAAATAAAACGGCGCGGATAAATCGGTGCCTACCGGCACGCGGCCACGAGCTGTACGCAAAGTCAGCTCCCATATCAGGTGATCGATGGACATGGATCTCAGGCCATCGGTTTCACTTGCGGGTAGCTCTTTATTACAGACATGGTCGATCTCTATTGTAAATTCGTCACTTAACGCTGCTACGCCCAGATTCTTTATTTGAGTGTCGACTAAATCGCTATAGGCACGATTCTGGTCAGGCAACAGAATAAGTTGACGATTTCTCCAGCACTGCACATAGAGGATGTTTTGCTGCCCAGCACTTTTTTTAAGACTGGCGAGAATACGTCCCACGAGATAATTATCCGGATTGTAATAAAGTTCAGGCTCGTCTTGTATACCGGTTTGTTGTACTGATTTCAAGTTAATACCTGAAGTTTCGAGCCGTGTGTCCAGTGCGTGAGCTGCCGCGTTGACCCCTATTGTACTAGGGTCCAATGTTGTTTCTGAATTATCATTAGTAACCGGTGGGATTACCGAACCAATCTTGCTGACTGCCCCTGCAGCCGATGATAAGCCTGTCACCAAATCGAAAATAGATTCCCACAACAAATCCAGTTTGGCCGGTTTGGCAACATAAACCGCTTCCTTAATCTTTGTGGGGGTTTCTGAGATAACAATGGCAGGCAAGCCGGGGTATTCTTGTTGATATTTTTCCCAGGCATTGACATCACCATCCAGATCGACAATACCTAGATGTGGATCCTCGTCTTGCGCAAATTGGCAACGCCCCTTGAAGATAATTTTAAAAATAGTATCCATCCTGGAAATAGATCGCTCGTCCATGCCGGCTAAAATAATTTTGATAGGTGAGTCTATTTCTGCTTTCACGGGTTTTGCTACCTCCTGTTTGTTGCGCAGTTGAATGCAATTTATAAAACAGGGTATGTGAGACACTATTTTTTATGGCCTACACAGACATCACACCTATCACTCATAACTAAGCACAATACCCATCATCTCCCTCAGAAGCGGCATCGGGTAAAAACATGAAAACTTTAATATGGCGCGTAATTTATAATAAAAGCTATCAATAAAAAATATAATTATAATTTTTATTGATATTAAAGGGCAAAATAATTGGAGAACATGATTATCCTGCAGGCAAACAAAAACTGGCTTGCCCATGCAACGCCAGAGAAAAA
>Ga0316203_1000867_pt1 | contig 27528 bp, 32 predicted proteins | sample 6monrhotite_MG_FD_204940 | JGI IMG/M metagenome (GOLD analysis project Ga0316203, IMG submission 204940) | Microbial mat bacterial communities from mineral coupon in-situ incubated in ocean water Damariscotta River, Maine, United States -... | ecosystem: Environmental > Aquatic > Marine >... | reverse complement strand
CACGAACCAATGCACCGATGTTATCGCCAGCTTCGCCGCGATCTAACAACTTACGGAACATTTCAACACCCGTACACGTTGTAACCTGTGTATCACGAATACCAACAACTTCAATTTCGTCACCAACGTTGATCACACCAGACTCAACACGGCCGGTCACTACTGTACCACGACCAGAAATTGAGAAAACATCTTCAATCGGCATCAAAAAGCTTTTATCAATAGCACGCTCAGGTGTTGGAATATATTCATCAACAGCAGCCATCAAGCGTAAAATTGAAGCTTCACCAATCTCAGATTGATCGCCTTCCAATGCTTTAAGTGCAGACCCAATAATAACTGGAGTATCATCACCTGGGAATTCATAGCTTTCAAGAAGTTCACGAACTTCCATCTCAACCAATTCAAGCAACTCTTCATCATCAACCATGTCGGCTTTATTCAAATAAACAACCAAGTGAGGAACGTTTACCTGACGCGCTAACAAAACGTGTTCACGTGTCTGAGGCATAGGGCCATCAGCAGCAGAAACAACCAAGATCCCGCCATCCATCTGCGCAGCACCTGTAATCATGTTTTTAACGTAATCGGCATGCCCTGGGCAATCCACATGAGCATAATGACGAGTCTCAGTTTCATACTCAACATGAGCTGTCGCAATAGTAATACCACGCTCGCGCTCTTCTGGAGCACCATCAATATCAGCGTAATCTTTAAAATCTGCTCCGCCTGATAAAGACAAAACTTTTGTAATCGCTGCTGTTAACGTTGTCTTACCATGATCCACATGACCAATGGTGCCAATGTTTACATGCGGCTTGTTACGTTCAAACTTTTCCTTTGCCATTTTTTACTCCTTAACCCTTAACGCTTGCCACGATTTCAAGGGCAATATTCTTAGGCACTTCATCATAATATTTAAATTGCATTGAATAGGTTGCACGACCTTGAGACATAGAGCGTAACGCTGTTGAATAACCAAACATTTCAGACAACGGAACTTCAGCCTTAATCTCTTTCACCATGCCACGGTCACCCATACCCATGATCTTACCGCGTCGACGATTCAAATCGCCCACAACATCACCCATATAATCTTCAGGTGTAGTAACTTCCACTTCCATCATCGGCTCAAGCAACACAGGCTTAGCTTGCGCACAACCAGCTCGGAAGCCCATCGAACCCGCAACCTTAAAGGCCATTTCGTTCGAATCCACATCATGGTAAGAACCATCAACAACAGTTACACGAACATCCACCATTGGGAAGCCTGCAACCACACCGTTAGCCATCGCTTCTTCAGCGCCTTTACCAACAGACGGGATATACTCACGTGGAATAGAACCACCACTAATCTTGTCGACAAATTCAAATCCGCCACCAGCTTCCATTGGTTCAATTTCAAGCCAGCAATGACCATATTGACCACGTCCACCAGACTGACGAACAAACTTACCTTCAGCCTTAGCTTTACCACGAATAGTTTCGCGGTATGCAACCTGAGGCTTACCAATGTTCGCTTCAACTTTAAACTCACGAGACATGCGATCCACCAAAATCTCTAAATGCAACTCACCCATACCAGAGATAATAGTTTGACCAGTCTCCTCATCCGTCTTCACACGGAAGGAAGGATCTTCTGCCGCCAAACGACCCAAAGCAATACCCATTTTTTCTTGGTCAGCCTTAGTCTTAGGCTCAATAGCTACTGATATAACAGGCTCTGGAAACTCCATGCGCTCCAAAATAATAGGCGCGTCGGCAACACATAAAGTGTCCCCAGTCGTTGTGGATTTCAAGCCCACTGCCGCCGCAATATCACCAGCACGAACCTCTTTCAGATCACTACGTTCGTTCGCATGCATCTGCAAAATACGGCCAATACGCTCTTTACGGCCTTTGGTTGTATTCACAACGTAAGAACCTGACTCCAGCACACCTGAATATACACGGAAGAATGTCAAGTTACCCACAAATGGGTCATTCATAACTTTAAACGCCAATGCTGCAAACGGCTCATCATCTGAACTTTTACGCACATCTTCAACATCAGTATCAGGATGAACTCCACCAATAGCAGGAACATCAATAGGTGCAGGCATGTATTCAATAACTGCATCCAGAAGTGTTTGCACACCTTTATTCTTAAAAGCGGTTCCAGCAAGAACAGGAATCACCTTAATATCCAAAACAGAACGACGAATGCAATCTTTCAGCTGCGCCTCAGTAATCTCTTCGCCTTCAAGGTATGCCATCATCAATTCTTCATCAATCTCAAGAACCGCTTCCATTAACTTTTCGCGGCGCTCGACTGCAACATCTTGTAAATCAGCAGGAATCTCTTCCACAGAATAGTCAGCGCCCATTGCTTCGTCTTTCCAGACGATCGCCTTCATGCTCACCAAATCAACAACACCTTTAAAATCTTCTTCAGCTCCAATCGGAACATTCAAAGCAACAGCATTGTGACCCAAACGCTCACAAATTTCATCAACAACGCCAAAAAAGTCAGCGCCCGTACGATCCATCTTATTTACAAAAGCAACACGTGGAACTTTATATTTATCAGCTTGACGCCAAACAGTCTCAGACTGCGGCTGAACCCCGCCTACGGCACAAAACACACCCACAGCAGAATCAAGAACACGCAAAGAGCGCTCTACTTCAATCGTGAAGTCCACATGCCCAGGGGTGTCAATAATGTTAATCGTATGATCTTTCCAAGAACAAGTTGTTGCTGCAGAAGTGATGGTAATACCACGTTCCTGCTCCTGCTCCATCCAGTCCATAGTGGCAGCGCCATCATGAACTTCTCCAATCTTATGGGAAACACCAGTATAGAATAAGACACGCTCCGTAGTGGTGGTTTTACCTGCATCGATATGAGCCATAATGCCAATATTGCGCACGCGCTCAAGTGGTGTTTTTCTAGCCACGATCAACTACTCCTATTCTACCCAGTATATTTAGAACAATCTAAAAAATAACAAAAAACTTTAAAACTAAAAAAACCTTACCAGCGGAAGTGAGAAAATGCCTTATTCGCTTCTGCCATACGGTGCGTATCTTCACGCTTCTTAAACGCTCCGCCACGATCATTCATGGCATCAACCATCTCATTACCCAAACGATCTGACATAGTGTGCTCAGAACGATTGCGCGCATGCTCAACCAACCAACGCACAGCCAATGACGCCTGACGACGATCACTCACTTCGATAGGCACTTGGTATGTCGCTCCACCCACACGGCGAGACTTCACTTCTACAGCAGGACGGATCACTTCCAAAACGCGGTGCAGCACAGCTAATGGCTGCTCACCCGTCTTTTCAGCTGCAAGATCCATGGCTTTATATACAATCGCTTCAGCCTTGGCTTTCTTGCCGCCCAACATAATTCTATTTACAACAGTCGATACCTGAGTATCACCAAATTTAGCATCTGGTGTAATCGGACGACGTGGCGCAGGACCCTTACGTGGCATATCTCAATTCCTCTCTTACTTCGGCTTCTTGGCGCCATACTTCGAGCGAGCCTGTTTACGACCTTCAACACCCGTAGTATCCAAAACACCGCGCAATACATGATAACGAACACCCGGCAAATCCTTTACGCGACCGCCACGAATCAAAACAACACTATGCTCTTGCAGCTTGTGCCCTTCACCTGGAATATAAGCAGTCACTTCATGACCGTTAGTCAAGCGAACACGCGCTACTTTACGCAAAGCCGAGTTAGGCTTCTTCGGAGTGGTTGTGTAAACACGCGTACACACACCACGACGTTGCGGACAAGCATCCAAAGCAGGAACTTTGTTAATCTTACGCTTGTCTTTACGCGACTTGCGAATCAACTGATTAATTGTTGGCATCGTTACCTCTTAAAACTTAAAAACCTTTGCGCAATAAAGCGTTCAAACTTAACAGCTCCTTGCGAAGGGTCGCGAAACATAGTGATGCTCCATCTGCATGTCAACACTTTCTGCGATATATTTTTCATGCCATGTTATTTATTTATTTCCCACCGCTTGAATGCTTGAATAGGAGATAAGCCTGATACTCTTCCAGCTCCATCTTGCCCATGATATATAACATATAGTCCTTCCAATCATCATCGCCAAGATTTTTACCTTCTTTCAAGGCATGTACTTGTGCCCGCTGCTTCCTCTGTGCCATTTCCATATCACTCACACCTTGAGGCATCTGCATCGCAGCTTCTCTCCACTCTTGCGCCGTCTTATATTTCATTCATTTTACTCCACACTCATTTCATTCAGCCTAACCATCATGTTAACAACGACACTTACTAACCAATATGATGGGTTAAAATATCATTTTTTAATTAAGCCTTCCATCAAGCCCAATGTTCAGGTTATAATTACGGGTAAGTTTTGACGCACCACGTTACAACTAAATAAGGGAGGACAACTCAAAATAATGAAAGTTTCTGATGTAATGACTACAACACCCCTAACGTGTGATGAGAACGACTCACTTCGCTCCATCACTGAAAAAATGGTTATGCGTCGTTGCGGTGCCATTCCTGTTGTTGATAAAAGCAATAACCTAACGGGCATCGTAACTATCCGCGACACCATGCTGCCACTTTACCCCAATTTTGGCGAATATGTTCACGATGCCGTACACAGTCGCGATTTTGAAGAGATGGAAGAAAACTATAAGCGCGTATTATGCATGAAAGTCAAAGAAGTAATGACATCAGAGCCCATGAGCATCAGTGCTGATGAGTCTACGCTTAAAGCGGCCTCTTTCATGGGTCTACGCAATCTACGTCGCATGCCTGTAACCGAAGATGGCAAGCTGGTTGGCATGGTAAGCATTGGCGATATTGCTCGCGGCTTATATATTCACCAAGGCGTTTAGTCCTTGCATAACCACTGGTCTTTTTTTGCGAAAGCCAGTGGTTATCTTATACTACATATAGAACAGCAAGCTTTTTAATAAGGTACAACTTGCCCATCGAAAGCAATAAACTGCCCTGCTTCATAATGTTTTTTACTGTCACCTACATCAGCAATCACTTGCATCATGCCCTTCACAGATGTTTCCACATCAATCAAGCCTGAGTGATCGGTCATATCGGTTTGAACCCACCCAGGGTGCAACGTAACCACCCGCACACCATCTGACTGCAAATCAACCGCCATCGATTTGGACACAATCACCAGCGCTGCCTTAGCAGCACGATAAGCATACGCTCCACCGCTAGAGTTATCCGCACTTGAACCCATCTTGGAACTCACATTGGCAATTATGCCTTGCGCAGCAATCACACGGTCTTTTAAATGCTTTACAACGCGTAGCGGTCCCACGCAATTCACATTAAAGACTTCCAACATATCATCAGGTGCAATTAAATCTAATGATTGCCCACCTGTCGTTGAGCCATAAACACCCGCATTATTGATGAGTAAATCAATCGTGTCAGGCAGCGCTTCACTAGGCACCTGATCTTGCGACACATCCCATTGCACTAGATGCAAAGCCTCTGTGTTTAAATTCGTCAAGGCTTCACACTCACTACGGTAACAAGCCCAGACTTGCCAGCCTTTTGCCAAGTAATGCTGTACAAACCCCAGCCCTAAACCACGGTTTGCACCTGTAATCAATACATTCATATTCGCCTCCACCCTTCTGTATGTCTACACTCGCGCCATGCTGATTCGTAGTGCGTCAACTTCCAACCGCGAGCCACCCAATACGTCAAATCCATGGCATTGGCTGAAAGGCACATGGGTAGACCGCATACTATTACTGCTTGCAGTGATTGCCATAGGCATGAGCTGGCAATGGTTACATCAAAACTTATCAGGCACACCTATGGTTCATATTTACCATGGCAAAACACTACTTGCAACCTACCCCCTGCACCCCGAAACACCCATACATTTTCAAGCACGAGGTGACATTGGCTTATCAGAAATCACCATTGATTCGGATGGCGTGCACATTAGTCACTCCTCATGTGTTAGCCAACGATGCGTATTATCAGGACACAGACATCGTGTTGGTGATATATTGGCATGTGTTCCCAATCATATCCTCGTAAGCATTCAGGGCACCCAGAAATTAGCACTCGATGCGGTGTCTGAATAATGACCGCACCTCAAACACCTCAAATACCTCGCCCATCACTGGCTTCACTGGAGAAAAAAGCCTATTGGTTAGGGCTATTGTTACTTGCCAGTGGCTTACATATTTTTGAGGCCGTAATGCCAAGTTTTGGGCCGTGGTTTAAACTTGGGCTAGCCAATATCATCACCCTTATTGCACTGGAAAGGATGGGAGCCAAAGCTGCGGCAAGCCTAGCTATTGGACGCGTCGTTATCGGCGCTTTTTTTATAGGCACAATGTTCACACCGACATTTATTATCAGCCTAACAGCCACCCTATCATCAACTGCTATTATGCTAATATCATGGCGTTTTATCCCCCGCATCAGCCTGATTGGCGTAAGCCTACTGGGTGCATTAGTACATATGTGCAGCCAATTTATTGTTGTAGAGCAACTTTTCATCCAACAAATTGCACTTTATTATCTGCTACCGCCATTGCTTGTGCTATCCTGCGCGACAGGCTGGCTCAATGGGGCTCTCGCGACCTATATTACAGCGCAACTCACTATTCGGAGCAGGTAAAGCATTGCAGTTAAAGTTTAAAAATAACCGCTTAATCATTGCATGTGTGGCATCCATTGCCGCTCATATTGCGCTGGCATTATCCATATCCTTGAACCACACAGAGCCACGCATCGTGAAAAAACAACCTCCGCAATTTACCGATGTTGTGCTATTAGACACCAATACCAAGTCCGAAACAACGCCGCCCAAAGACGCCAAAACCATTGCGAACCGCAGTGCCAAAGGTGGCAGTTCCAACGCCAAAGATCGCAGCACGCGCTCTGCCAAGTCGCCCTCACATAGCAAACAGCCCCAGAAGGAACATCCCACACCACCAAAAGCATCTGATATACCCCCCTCTCCACCCAAAGCATCCGATAAACGCACCCGCATCATCACCAAAAAAGGCGCTGCATCTGAACATGATAATGTCATTGAAAATGCGCCTATTAAAAAGAAAAAAGTTGCAAAGAAACGCCCTACTCCGCCACGTCACATTCCATTATCCAAACTTATGCCGTCCAGCATGGCACTATCTGAGTTATCACGTGATTTTGAGCGTGAACGCCGCATAAAACAAATGCTTTCCAAAGAAGCTGATATTCCCATTAACACCAAAGAAGCCAAATATGCCCCTTATGCCCACTCATTAGTACGAGCACTGGAAGAACAATGGCGACCTGGACAAGCTGATTATCAAAAATTTGCGGATAAGGCTAGGCAAGTACTCATGCGCGTGACCATTGAAACGAGTGGTGAATTGGGCAATTTAGAAATCTTACGCCCAAGCCCCATTCAATCGCTCAATGAAAGCGCTGTAAGAGCCATACATGATGCGGCTCCATTCAAACCTCTGCCTAGTTCATGGGGATTGGACCGCGCAAGCTTCTATCTCACCTTTGAAGTAGTTGATAATCAATTTGTTTTCCGTGCCATGTAAACCATTACTGCAATGGTATCAAACAAACCTGCGCGATTTACCGTGGAGGCACACCTCTGACTCCTATTACATTTGGGTATCAGAAGTTATGCTGCAACAAACTCAGGTCAAAACAGTATTACCTCGCTATCAGCAATGGTTTCAATTATTCCCTAGCATTGAACATTTAGCAGCAGCGTCGCTGGATGACGTGCTCAAAGCATGGGAAGGCCTAGGTTATTATCGTCGCGCGCGCTTTATCCACGCCGCAGCTCAACAAATCGTTGTCAAACACAACGGTAAATTTCCCGAACAATTTGATGACATATTAAACCTACCTGGCATTGGTCAATCAACCGCAGGAGCCATTGCATCTTTCTGTTTTGGCATGAATACACCCGTTTTAGATGGTAATGTAAAACGGGTCTTAAAACGCTGGCACAATCAACATGAAGCCACTGACAAACAGCTATGGAGTTTGGCTCAAGCAGCTATCGACACATCAAAGAAGCCTGCAATGTGGAATCAGTCCATGATGGAATTAGGCGCAACACTTTGCCAGTCTCATACCGCACAATGTAATCAGTGCCCCGTCTCCAAACATTGCAAGTCTGCCTTCTCAAACATCGAGAAGAAGTCTTTAAGCAAGAAACAAATACCTGTAAAAGATGTGTTTTGGCAAGTCAATTTACACACCCACCCTGATAAAGGCACTTGGCTACAGCAGCGCCCCGAAAAAGGCATTTGGGCAGGGCTTTGGACACCACCGATTATCGAGCTCTCTAAAAAACCAGATTATGCACCTTGCCATATTCACCTATTAACCCACCGACGCATACACCTCTATAGCAATCCACTCTCATCCTCCCCGCCGACCGATGGCCTTTGGGTTCAACAGCTTTCTCAGCTGGCACTACCAACAGGCATTCACCGACTATTTGAAAAAAATCCTATCAAAATTCCAAGTTCTTAAATCAAGTATTTGAGTAAGTACATATTATTATATAAGCTTATCACATGTTAAAAAAATATATCTTAGCCAGTCTTTTTATTATTCCCTCACTTGGCTATGCCTCCCAGCCTTCCTCAAACATGGTTGTATCAGCGCATCCTTTAGCGACTGAGGCTGGCATTCAGATTCTCCAGCAAGGCGGCAATGCCTTTGATGCTGCCGCTGCAACAGCATTGGCTTTGGGTGTGGTAGAGCCTGGTTCTTCAGGCATCGGTGGCGGTGGTTTCTTTTTACTTTATATCGCCAAAGAAAATCGCTATGTCATGCTTGATGCACGCGAGACATCTCCTAGGCTGGCTGGGCACGGAGAAATTTATAACACCCAATCTAGCGTTGATGGGCCGCAGGCCGCAGGTGTTCCAGGGCTACTTGCTGGCGTAGGCCATTTAATATCAGAGTATGGCCGTATCCCACGCAAAGTAAGTACAGCCCCTGCCATTGCCTTGGCACGAAATGGCTTTCCCGTAAGCCCTAAATTACAAAGCATGCTAAAATGGCGTAAAAATGCACTTAATGATGCTGGCCAGCGTATTTTCCTTAAAGATGGGCATGTGCCACAAGAGAACAGCTTGCTTCGCCAAGCATCTCTAGCTGACACATTACTTCGTTTTTCAAAACATGGTACAAACGACTTCTACCATGGTGAAACGGCAGGCCGCTTGGTTGCAGATATGAAACGTGATGGTGGGTTAATTAGAGTCAGCGACCTTGCCAGTTATAAAGTCATTGAACGTGAGCCTGTTCAATTTACATATCAGGGCACGCAATTTATCTCTGCGGCTCTGCCTTCTTCGGGAGGCATTACCATCGCAGAAACATTGGGTATTTTGAAAAAAGACAAACTCACAAAAATGAATAAGGCGGATCGCACACATTTATTGATTGAAGCAATGAAACGTGCCTACAAAGATCGCAATCAATACTTGGGAGATAGTGATTTTGTAAACCCTCCGAACCTGTTAAACCCACAACGCTTACAAACATTGCGCGACTCCATTGATATGCATAAAGCAACACCTTCCAATACTTTAATTGGTTTTGCTGAACCCATCGGAGATAGTGTGGACACGACGCATTTTTCGATTATTGATGATGAAGGCAATATGGTTTCCGCCACACTTTCCATCAATTACGGCATGGGCTCAGGCTATGTATCTCCTAGTACAGGCATCCTTATGAATGATGAGATGGATGATTTTGCAACACGCCCAGGAAAACCTAATGCTTATGGTCTGGTGCAAGGCAGCGCCAATGCTGTTGCTCCTGGTAAACGCATGTTATCCTCAATGTCTCCGACTTTTGTTATCGATAAAGATCGGACATTCATTGTAGGAACGCCTGGCGGCTCGCGTATTATCAGCATGGTATTACTGGCATCCACAGCATTTATGGATAGTGATTCCGCACCCAAACAGTGGATTAACAGACCTCGTTTTCATCACCAGTTTTTACCCGACACAGTACAATACGAAGCAGGGGCATTCAGCCCAGATATCATGGCAGAGCTTAAAAAACGTGGTCACCACCTTAAACAAATAAACCGTCAATATGGCAATATGCAGGCTATTCTATGGAACCACAGCAACGGCAAGCTTACAGGCATTAGCGATGCCCGTGGTGAAGGCAATGCCATGCAAATTCAACGACACTAAAAGAGAAATTATAACGCATGTTAAAAACACTTAAAAAAATATGGGGCAACCCGACACCAACATCATCCAAAAGCCAAGAACATGATATTTCACTAGCAGTTACCGCTCTGATGGTGCAAGTGATGCAACAAGATGACCACCTCGATGAGACTGAGCATCATGCTATTATTCAAGCTGTTCAAGAACGCTTTCACCTAAGCGCAAAAGATGCCGAACATCACATCAAACAAGCCACACAATCGAGCCTTAAAGCCCACGACTTACGCCAGTTTACTGCGCCGCTTATCAAGGCTTACTCCGTACAAGAGCGTATCGATATTATTCGCCAGCTATGGCTCATTGCCATGGCTGACCAGCATGTTGATGTTTATGAAGAAGCATTGATTCGCAAAGTTGCAGAACTAATTGGAGTCCATCACCACCAGTTTATTGATGCTAAAATTCAAGCAAAAACAACCTCTCGCCAATAAGCATTCTATAAAGAAAAACTAATACTTACCTTACATTCCCGTATGACAGCATGACACTGTCATATTGTTGTCATGGTGATTACTCAGCATCATGCCATTACTTGAAGTCAGGTTAAATTTGCATTCATGTATTTTTAATATAACTTATGTGGTTATTATTCCCTAAGGAGGTGGAGACAGTGGTCGAGAATACCCCTGAAAATCCCAACTACAACATGGCAATTGTAAAAGCATTTGCTATTTGCTCGGTGATTTACCTTGTTGTAGGCGCCCTTGTGGGCGACCTCATTGCTTGGCAGTTATCATTCCCTGCATTAAATGTTAATGAGTATCTTAGTTTTGGCCGTTTACGCCCCTTACATACCAATGCGGTAATTTTCGCATTTGGTGGCTGCACATTGATGGCAACAGCATTTTATGTAGTGCAGCGAACTTGTGCTGTGGCTTTATGGAGTAACAAACTCGCATGGTTCACCTTTTGGGGCTGGAACCTAATTATCGTTGCTGCTGTTATTTCATTTCCAATGGGTTGGACACAAGGTAAAGAGTATGCTGAATTAGAATGGCCGATTGATATTGCCATTGCCATCGTTTGGCTCTCTTATATGTTCAATTTTATTATGACCATTGCCAATCGCAGGGTATCACATATCTATGTGGCTAACTGGTTCTTCCTCGGCATGATGATTATGATTACTTACCTGCATGTGGTGAATTCACTGGTTGTACCCGTAACATTAACCCACTCATACTCCATCTATTCAGGTGTGCATGATGCCATGATTCAATGGTGGTGGGGGCATAATGCTGTAGGTTTCTTCTTAACAGCAGGATTCTTGGGAATTATGTATTATTTCATTCCCAAACAAGCTGACTTGCCTATTTATTCCTACCGCTTATCTGTTTTGCACTTCTGGGCATTGATGTTTGGTTATGTTTGGTTGGGTGCACATCACCTTCAATATACTGCTTTACCAGACTGGGCTGGCTCACTTGGTGCTGCTGTTTCCATTGCTATGATTATCCCATCGTGGGGTGGTGCCATTAATGGCTTAATGACCTTATCTGGCGCATGGAACAAGTTGCGCGATGATTATGTTTTACGCTTTTTGGTTGTTTCACTGGCATTTTATGCCATGTCCACATTTGAGGGCCCTGTGATGTCACTTAAAACAGTCAATGCTCTATCTCACTACACAGACTGGACGATTGGTCATGTGCATTCAGGTGCGCTTGGTTGGGTTGCCATGGTATCCATCGGCGCAATTTATCACTTGGTTCCACGTTTGTGGAAAACCGACATTTATTCAGTCTCACTTGTAAATAACCATTTCTGGATTCATACCATTGGTACTGTGATTTATATTTGTGCAATGTGGGTTTCTGGTATCATGCAAGGTTTGATGTGGCGTGCAACCGATGACTACGGCAACCTTTCCTACACGTTTGCCGAAAGCGTTGTCGCAATGCACCCTTATTATGTATTGCGTTCAGTCGGTGGCCTGCTTGTACTACTTGGCGCAATAGTCATGCTTTATAACATCGTGATGACCATTCGAAACAGCAGCAGCCAGCCAAGTACGACTGCGGCTCAAGGGGTCTAATATGTCATTTCAAGAGAAACTCGAAAAGAACATTTGGGGCCTAATAGTCATGGTGGCTATTGTTGTTTCAATTGGTGGTATCGTAGAAATTGTCCCTCTATATTATCTTGATAACACCATTGAAACCCTAACCGAAGAAGAAGACAGTATTCGCCCTTATACGGCACTTGAACAAGAAGGGCGCGATGTTTATGTCCGTGAAGGCTGTTATTTATGCCATTCACAAATGATCCGCCCCTTCCGTGATGAAAAAGAACGTTATGGCCACTATTCATTGGCAGCTGAATCAAAATACGATCACCCATTCCAATGGGGCTCTAAACGTACGGGGCCTGATTTGGCTCGTGTCGGCGGCAAATATTCAAATGCATGGCAGCGCCAGCATTTACGTGCTCCACGCTCCTTGGTACCAGAGTCTGTGATGCCAAACTATGCCTTCTTTGAAGACCATATTATTGATGACAGTCTAACCGAAAGGAAATTGCGCGCATTGGCAATGGTTGGCGTTCCATATACTGATGCTGACTTTGCAGGTGCCGCAGATGCTGTGCGAGGCAAAACAGAAATGGATGCTATTATCGCCTATTTACAGGTGCTCGGCACGATGGTCAATTTCGAAAAAGGGAAAGATTATCGTGAATAGTCTACGCGAATATTTCTCTACCGACTGGGTCGCCATGACGCATGCTGACTGGAGCGGCCTGATCATTGTACTAGTACTTACAGCATTAATGCTTGGTTTATACATCTGGGTATTTAACCCGAAAAACCGGGATAAATTTGAAAAGCATCGTGATTTTGTCAATGAAGATCACGAACATGATGAGGACAAAGGTAGGGAGGTTGAACATGGCCAAGGAAAATAAGCCGCAACAAGCCCCAGATACGGGACATGAGTGGGATGGCATTCGTGAACTAACCAACCCTCCACCACGCTGGTGGATGATTTGTTTTCATGCAGGCTGGATTTGGTGCATTATTTATTTTGTTCTTTATCCCTCTATTCCATTGGTTCATGAGTCTACCAAAGGCATTCTTGGCTGGACTCAAATTAAAGAGTTTAAGGAAGCCGTTGCCGAAAATGATGCTATTAAAGCTCCTTATTTAAAAAAGGTTGCAGCAATGGATGGTCAGGCTTTATTGGCTGATCCAAGTATGCGTAATTTTGCAGAATCTTCTGCAAAAGCCACCTTCGGTGATAGCTGTGCTGGGTGCCATGGTGCTGGTGGTGAAGGCGCGCCAGGATTGTTTCCAAACTTGGCAGATGATGCTTGGTTATATGGTGGTGATTTTGACACCATCGTTGAAACAATTACCGATGGTCGTGAAGGGTCAATGCCTGCTCATAAAGGTATGATTGATGACGCTGATATTGAAAAATTAGCTGACTTTGTACTGGCTTCATCACAGGGTAAAGCAACGCCGAAAGGCTTGGCTTTATTTAATGAATCCGGTTGCGCGGGTTGTCATGGTGCCGATGCCAAAGGTGGTGCCATCAATGATTTAGGCACGGGTGCGGCGAACTTAACCGATGGCATATGGCGTTTTGGTGGTACACGTGAGGCTATACTCCGCACCATCAATAGCGGAGTGAATGAGGATCCCGCAGATTTTCCAAATACGCGCATAGCTATCATGCCCGCTTTTGGTGAAAAACTTAGCCCAGAGACTATCAAGATGTTGGCTGTAAAAGTTCATCAATTTGGTGGCGGCAAATAGGAGAGCAATATGGATGCAGTAGTCATTGGTACATTTATCGGCGTTGGCCTTACTATTCTGATCGGCATTTATGCGGCTTATTGGTTTTTTAAAGTTATCTCTAACAATGATGACTCCGAATAGCCCACAGCAACTAGAAAATTCAGGGGAGGGAGGTTCATAGAGCCTCCCTTTTCCTTTGGTGCGTGTTTATCATTCACAAATAAGGAGCTTTCATGTCTGAAAACAAACAAGATAAAGCCGAGGATCTTTATGCAGATGCAACGCATTGGCATGTAAACACTGGTGATGAAACCATTCATGCTAAGCGTATTTCAGGGCGTTTTCGTAGCTACAAATGGTACGCTTCTGCTTTATATTTATTGTTTTTTATCACGCCTTATTTCCGTTGGGAAGGTGCACAGGCAGTTCTATTTGATATTCCACATCGTCAGTTTCACTTTTGGGCACTGACTATATGGCCGCAAGATATTTGGATGTTATCTTTGGTGCTAATTCTTCTGGCCATCACTTTATTTGCAGCTACCGCAATCGCAGGGCGTATTTGGTGTGGTTATTTCTGTTTTCAAACCATTTGGACAGACTGGTTTACGTGGATTGAAGATAAAATTGAAGGTAACCCTATCCAACGGCGCAGGCTGGATACTGCATCTTGGACTATACGTAAGATTAAGCTCAAGGCTTTCAAGCATAGTCTGTGGATACTTACTTCCATTCTTACAAGTGTCACATTTGCGGCTTATTTCGCCGATGTCTATGAACTATGGCATAGTTATTTAACATTCGATGCACCACTTATTGCTTGGGTAACCTTGGCAACAATTTTTTTATTCACCTATATATTCGCTGGTTTTATGCGTGAACAAGTCTGTTTCTGGCTCTGTCCATACGCGCGGATTCAAAGTGTTATGGTGGATAAAGATACAGAAATGCCAACCTATGATGTTTCACGCGGCGAACCGCGAGGCAAACTTCATGGTAAAGGTAGCGATGCCCGTGGTGACTGTATTGATTGTCACTTATGTGTCGGTGTTTGTCCTACGGGTGTTGATATACGCGAAGGCATGAATGAGGGCTGTATTACCTGCGGCATGTGCATCGATGCCTGTGATAGTATTATGGAGAAGGTTAATCGGCCCAAAGGGCTTATTCGTTATGCCTCAGGAAAAGAAATGGATGGCGAACCTCTTCCTGCACTATTCAAACGGCCACGCGTCCTAACCTATAGCATCATTTTATTTCTCTCCATGGCAGGTATCCTTTATGGTTTAACCCATATTCCACCTGTCGAGTTATCCATTGTACATGAACGGCAGCCATTATTTATTCAAATGTCTGATGGCAGTGTTAAAAATAAATACACCATCAAAGCTGTTAATAAAACAGCTAAAGACCTACATATGCATGTAAGTATTATTAGCACAGAAGACATCAAAATATCCAAACGCAAAAATGCAACCATTCTGCTCGAAAGTGGTAAAATCATTCCGCTTCCCATCTTTTTAACCGCTCGACCCGAAACTTTGAAAGACAAACAAACACCCGTCCGATTTATACTAGAGAGTGTCGAGTCACCTACTATCCGCGTCGAATATGCGTCGGTCTTTATAAAAGGTCGATAACAGGAGCCATACATGATCAGCGAACAACTTAAAAACGACCTTAAAAACCCATGGCTGCAAGGAATTCTCGCAGTGGTTGGTGTCACGCTTACTGTAAATTTTGGGTTTATTTCTTACGCCTATATGTTTCCACCCAACTTGGTTGCCAATGATTATTACGAACGTGGCAAAGAGTATTTTCATGATGAAAAAACGCGCCAAAAAGCGGCACCTACAGCATGGCGTTTGCAATTGCTTATGCCAAGTAATATGCAGGTCAAGCAAGCACAAACTGTTCGTTTATATGCGATGGATCATCAAGGAAGGCCTGTGCAAAAAGGCAATGTCACTCTGAAAGCCTACCGTCCTAATGATGCTAGCCGTGATTTCGCCATAAACTTAACATTTTCCGAGGCCGGAACATTCATTGCGCCGATTGCATTCCCATTACCTGGCCACTGGGATGTTATCGCCCGTATTGATGTAGAAAAACAACATTTCGATACAGCTGAACGTATCTTTGTCAAAAAATAACGAACTTAAAGTATGTTTCCATTGCAGTCTTCCCGCCAAAGGCGCTGCCGCTTGCCTAGGAGATGTTCAAGGCGTACAACATCATTTCTGCTGTAGCGGCTGTTTAAATGTTTGTCAGATTATTCATGAAGTAGGACTAGATAATTTTTATCAGCGTTTGAAGCATCGAGAATCAACCATTGCGCCTCCACCCGATGCACCTACGGATATAGAACAATATGACTTGCCTGAAGTCCAAGCTGAATTTGTACAAAACCTTGCGGATGATTCCTGTAAAACACAGCTGATGGTGGAAGGCATTCACTGTGCAGCTTGCGTATGGCTGATTGAAAAAGCTCTGGTGGGTATGGATGGTATTATTCAGGCCGAAGTGAACCTGGCACATCACCGCTTGGCACTGCATTGGCAGCCCAAAAATCTAGCCCTTTCTGATGTAATCCGGCGTTTAGCAGGCTTGGGTTATGCGGCAGTTCCATTTGACGCTGATAGTGCTGAAGGAGCAATTCGAGAGCACAATCGAAAACTTCTTTTTAGGCTAGGTTTTGCTGGTTTTGGTGCGATGAATATCATGTGGATTTCTATTGCTCTCTATGCAGGAGCATTTTCTGGAATTAGCAATGAATACAGCCATTTTTTCCATTGGGTTAGCTTTGCCATTGCGACACCCGTCTTATTTTACTCAGGCAGCTCAATCTTACGCTCCGCTTGGCAAGGTCTATGCCAAGGGCTGCTTGGCATGGACTTACCCATCGCCATTGGCGCTTTGATTACCTATACCTATTCTGTATGGCAAACTTGGATTGCGGGCTCACATGTTTATTTTGATACCGTTGTAACCTTTTTGTTTGTAATCTTAATTGGCCGTTATCTTGAGGCACTGGCTAGGCGCAATGCTTCATCTGCCACACTACGGCTTTTGGAGCTACAGCCACGCATGGCAACTCGAATTACCGAACATGGTGAAGAGCGTGTATCCGTGCGCAAATTACATGTTGGGGATCACTTGCGTATTCGACCCGGCGATAAAATACCAGCTGATGGCTCAGTGATTGAAGGGCAATCCCATGTCAATGAATCTATGTTAACAGGTGAGTCTAAAGCCATTCATAAAAGCATTCACTGCAGCCTCATAGCTGGCACGGTAAATGGGGAATCTCCCTTATCTATGCAGGTTGAAAAGCTGGGCTCAGAGACCGTGCTTTCGCGCATTATTCATTTGGTTGAATCGGCCCAAGGTTCCAAAGCACATATTCAGGACTTAGCAGATCGCATCGCACCGTATTTTGTCGGTGTTACCCTTAGCCTTGCTAGTTTAACCTTTCTTTATTGGTTTAGCATTGATGTAAATACCGCATTATTAGCCGCAACTGCCGTGCTGATTATTACTTGCCCATGTGCCTTGGGCTTAGCAACGCCGATGGCCATTGCTGTGAGTACGGGTTTAGCAGCAAAGCATGGTGTTCTTATTCGTAACGGTAAGGCACTGGAAAAGCTGGCAGGTATTAGCCACGTCATCATGGATAAAACGGGAACATTGACGGAAGGAAATATCGCGGTAACAAATATTTTATTCGCAGACAACCCAAATCATGCTCTACAACTGGCAGGCTCCATAGAGCGCCATGATTCACACCCGATAGCAAAAGCTATCTCTGCATCTCAAGAGACTAAAAAGCTAGGTTTTTTTGATGCTCATAGTTTAAAGGTGGTTGCGGGGCTGGGAGTGCAAGGCATTGTACAAGCGCCACATGGCGACTGTGAAGTATGGGTAGGAAATAAGCGACTCATGCAACGTCATGGCATTATTTTAACAAAAGAGCATCACGATGCCTGCCGTCGTATTGAGCAAGGCATGGGCATTGCCATTTTTGTTGCCGCTGACGGAAAGCTCTTGGGGCTATTGCAACTGGAAGATAAGCTACGCGCGGGAACACATACACTTATCTCTTATTTAGCCCAATCAAATATAGCAATGACCATCCTAACAGGTGATTCTATAGCCGCCGCAAATTACTTAAAAAAAGAACTCTCTCAAAACATGACCCTAAACATACGCGTTATCGCAGAAGTTTTACCTGAGAACAAAGCCACTGAAGTTTCGCTATTGCAGCAACAGGGTGAGCATGTCTTAATGATTGGGGATGGTGTCAATGATGCACCAGCCTTGGCTCAAGCTGACATTAGCATTGCCATGGGCACGGGCACTGATGTATCCATGGAATGCTCGGATATTGTATTAATGGGAAGCGAGCTACAAAATATTCCATGGGCACTTGCATTAGGAAAACGCACTCTCAAAAGCATTCGCCAAAATCTAACCTTTTCTCTGATCTATAATATTGTATTAGTGCCTACAGCGATGCTGGCGTGGATTACTCCCATCTTTGCAGCACTAGCCATGCCTCTGAGCTCACTTGTGGTAATTGGTAATGCTATTTTAATTCGGCAGCACATGCGCAAATAAAAAACTCCAGTGCCAAGCATAGAAGGCACTGGAGTTAAAGAACTTATAACCTACAAACGCTTGTTATTTAAGTGTATTTAAGAATGCAACGACTGCAGTTGCTTTCTCACCACACTTCTTCTGTTTACCCATTTTGGTTTTAGCATATTTATCACCAGTTAATTCTTTGATAGCTTTTTTGGAATCACATACCCATGCTTTCATATTTTCGTCATTCCAAACCCAGCCACCAGCTTTAAGCGATTTACTATATTTTTTAAAATCGCTACTACCAGCCTTGCTCCCCATAATACCAAACAAATTCGGGCCAGTTTTATGTTTTCCACCCTGCTCAAATGTATGACAAGATTTACACCTGCTTTCAGCTCCAGCGAAGGCTTCTGTTACTAAAAGTCCAGATGTCAGCATGACCAATGCACTTGTCGCTATTATGGCTTTTTTCATATCGATCTCCTTAACATTCATATGAAATAAATGTTAATTATGTGACTATAAATGGTCAATGCTTTTATTAGTTGTTCTTCCCCCACATACTGATTAATATTTTTCTTTTAACATGAAACAAACAACGTGCCTATATGGTAATTTTCCAGCCTATAGTACAAAACATTACCATCAGCTGGAAAAAATTTATGTGCGTCTGGGAGCCCATTATGAGCGTTATCTACGGTTTAATTCCAGGTATGATTTTGCTTGGTTTGGTTAGTGTACTGGTATTTTTTTGGGCTGTTAAAAATGGCCAGTATGATGATATGGAAGGCCCCGCTCACCGCATCCTCGATGATGATGACATGAAAAGTAATAACAAAAAGCATCAAGATCACCCCCCATTGTAATGGATTCACTTCCATCCATGTTATTATGGGTATTTGTCATGGGTTTTATGGGAAGCCTACATTGTGTTGGTATGTGTGGAGGTTTGGTAGCGGCCATAAGCATCAATGCTAAAAAAAATTGGTGGCTTGGCTTACTCACATATCAGTTAGGGCGAGTCAGCACCTATGCCATGCTCGGGCTAATACTTGGTTTTACAGGCCTCGCTCTGCATGACTTTGGTGGCGACCTTATTCAACGCCTGATTGCCATCTTAGCAGGCTCTTTGATGATCATCTTTGCATTAAACTTAGCTGGCTGGCTACCTGATCCTGTACGACGATTGAGTGCTTGGGTCACACGAAAAACAGGCTTGATGCAACTGGCAAATAGCCTAGCCAAACATGCACGGCTGCGTGGTTGGTATGCATTAGGACTCGTTAATGGCTTGTTACCTTGCGGCTTGGTTTATGCTGCACTTGCCATGAGTATTGCTTCAGGAAACGCAATTCATGCCAGCTTCATGATGGCATGTTTTGGATTGGGTACGATTCCTGCGATGATGTTTGTTCCATCCATTATGCAAAAGATGAGCCCAATTTTTCGTTTAAACACCTTACGTTTTGCCGCATTTTTCATAATGGTTTTGGGCTTAATCACCATACTCAGAAGCAGCATGCATATTATGGTATCGTAATTGGGTTAAAAAAGTGCAACGTTGCCGATTCGTCTTTATTCAAACGAACCTTTAAAGCAGTATTATGATATACATACAAGTCATAGCTTTCCATAGCCTTTAATTCATCGGGCATACCAAAACGCGCTTTAATATTTTCAGCAGATAAAGTTAAATTAGGAATCAATGTCAGCTCTCGCACAGTCACCTGGTCCAAAGCTCTTCGGTCATCCGCGGCAAGGTTCATTCGCGCCACACTATTCGGGTACAAGTGCGGGATTGTTGCCTTCGATTCAAGCTTATCCAATCCTTCACGACTCATATCCAGTAACAATATAACTTTTGTATGATCTGCGATGGCTGGAAAAAAAGCTTCTAACTTACGCCCGGCCCTTTCATGTTTTTCGGGGTAAAGGTATAAAGCGACGTCACTTTTACTTTGCAGGATTAACTCCGCTTCTTTAAGCGTTGTTTCCCCCAGCGTAATACCTAAAATATGCAGATGGCCTTGTGCATCGACATGTGTCGCCAAAGGTGTCTTTTCATGTTGGTAATAAGAGCGCGTCCAAAAGAAAACTACCGCTGTAAGCACGATAACAACAACAACCATCCACAAGCCTATACGATCATGATAACCTGATTTTACTTCGGGTGTCATATTCACTCCTTCTCCGTCAACTGCAATATGCGCCAGTTTAAAACATCAGCCTTCAGTTTCCCAATTATTTTCTGATATTACACAGTGCAAAGGTGCATTAAAAAAAGTGTCGTTAATTTATGACCTAGATCACTGCACTGCCATATCATACGGCTAGAATAAGCCAACTGTTTAAGGAGGTGTGTGATGATTGATAGTAACTTTTTATCTAGCCTAAGCATGACAAATTGGAGAGCTCTTTTACAATGGTATTTCGACCATTTAAACACCTCATCTCTCATTCAAACATTGCAGCAAGGCAACGCACTCTCAAACCATGATTGGTATACATTCATACTGCTAAATATAAATATTCTCATATTATTTTGCCTTATTCACACCCTCATTCGAGTCCATCAACAATCATTATTGCAAACATGGGTTCAAAAAAAACGTTCCCTATTGCGTCATAAGTTAAAACACCCAAAACAAATAAAACAAATAAAACCAGAAGCCAAAATTTTAAACTCCTCCTATTTAAAACAGACTTATAACCTGCACCGCTTTGCTATGTATGAGTCAGCTTTAACAAAATATAAATTGGCATTTCAAGCCTCCCCTTATGATCTCAATACATATTTAGTTGGCATTAAAATTATCTCGGAAATGGATGAGCCAAACAAAAAATTCATTCAGTTTCTATTAGCGAGCATCGGCAAGCTACGTGAGAAACATCCAACTATTTGGCAAGAAGTTGTAAACTATGGACATGAAAAAGCACCCGCAGTAGCGCAGTGGAAAACGGCATCTTAAGCAGCAAGTCAATCGCTGAAGGGCCTTAAAATTCGAGCTTAAAGCGACCCAATACGCTTGGTTAATGCTTGGCTAATTGCAACAGCTTGCTTGGGTGGAAGAAATGATAAAATTTTACCCACCTGTTTTTCATTCATACGAGAAAACATCTTCACAATGATCATCATATCCATTTGAGCAATCACAGGTGCTGCCTTGTCCGCTTTCATACCTTCATAAACAGTGGTAAGACGTTTGATTTTTTTATCATTGATGCTTTTTTCTTGATCCAATAAGTCTTGGATGCGGGTTTCCAGTGCTGTTAGTTCCTCAATTCTTTTGCTGGCACGGTCTTCGGCCTCTTTAGCAACAGTCTGCCGCTCTTCAAGCTTCTTTTCACGCATATCCATTTTTTCACGTGCTGCCTGAAATGAACCAGCATCTTGCCTTTTTTTAGACTGATCCTGCCTCTCTTCATCAATTGGGATATTTGCTGCAGCTTCAGCTGATGGAAGCCACAAGTCTCCCAACAACGCCAAATTTACATCCTGAGGAGACTTGACGTCATGCTCAATGTTTGCAGGTACGACATTGGCACTACCTTGTTGTAAAACAATAATTTTATCACCATGTTGCACGAACGACATACCAATACGTCCCGCGATAAATACGGTTAATAATGCCAATAGTATTGGTAAAGCGCGCCTATTCATGAATTGAACCTTCCCGTGCATATTTAGCAGCAAAAATATCATCCATTTTTTTTTGGTTGCGTGTTTCATTGGCTCTTGATGCTTTCTTGTCCAATGTTTGTTGCATTTTACCATGTGAGTCATGTTTTTGATTGGCGCTAACCCAATCGCGAATCAAAGCTGCTTCTGATTCACATAACTCGTTCATGCCCGCTTCAATTTGTAATAAATATGATTGCTGCTCACGCATCGCAGCTTCCATCGTCAATAACGTATAGGCTTCTGTGCCTGCCTCAAGTGTCGCATCACGCTGAACAATTAATTGCTGCATAGAGGCCTCAACTTCGGCGCGCCTTTTTTGCAAGCCTAAACGCTGACGACCCAACTCAGTCAGTGCTTCTTGGGCTTTTGTACGCTCATTTTCAGCCAAACGCGCTAAAATTTGATGTGGTGATAAACTCATTGGTTAACTAACTGCTCTGTATTTTGCATTAATTGCAATAATTGCTGCAAAGCATCTTGGCGGCGGCATCTTCCATCTGGCGTTTGTTGGAGAAAATTTCGAATCTGTGGCATGCGAGCAATAACACGGTCAAGCTCAGGGTTACTACCTTGTTCATAAGCTCCCATATTAATCATATCCTCCATGCGTTCATACAGTGATAACTCTTTACGCAAGGAGCGTGCCGCATTCAATTGAGGCCCTTCACTTAACTGGGTTTCAAGCCGGCTTATACTGCGCTGCATATTAATCGCTGGGTAATGACCTTGCTCAGCAAGCTTGCGATCCAACACTGCATGACCATCCAAAATCGCCATTGCAGAGTCCGCAACCGGGTCAGCTGATAAATCATCGCCTTCCACCAGCACTGTATATAAACCACTGATATCACCACGCTTCTCAGAAGATTGAGAGCCCGGGCCAGCACGCTCCAAAAGCTCGGCCAAAGCAGTAAAACAAGATGGAGTATAACCCTTGCTCGCAGGAGGCTCACCAAGCATCAATCCAATTTCACGTTGTGCCTGCGCAAAACGTGTCATGCTATCCATCATTAGTAAAACACGCTTCCCTTTATCCCTAAATGCCTCGGCAACCGTAGTCGCTAGCAATGCTGCTCGCACACGTAAAACGGGAGGCATATCCGATGTTGCTACAACGACGATGCTACGCTCCAAAGCCTCTTTTCCCAATGACATATCAAGAAACTCACGCACTTCACGACTTCGTTCACCCACAAGCGCAATCACATTAATATCCGCATCAGAGTTTCGCGCTAGCATGCCCATCAACATACTCTTACCCACACCTGCACCCGCAAACAAACCCAAACGCTGTCCCCAACCCATCGGCAAGCAAGCGTCCATCATGCGCACGCCCAGATTCATCGGTTCGTCAATAATATGACGATCATATGGATTCAAACGTTTGCCATGCAAGGGGTAGGATTTTCCCGATGCATGGAATGGCTCTCCATCCATGGGAATACCCAAAGCATCTAAGACTCGTCCCTTCAATGTATCGTCCACTTGTATGGAAGGCTCGTGCAGTTGCGGAACAACCACATCCCCAGGAGCCATACCCCGCGTTGATCCTACGGGCATTAATAAGGTTCTATCATCGCGAAAGCCGACAACTTCTGCTTCAATACTATGTCCCGCAGAACACGCAATATCACAAGCATGACCTATACTGCTCGTCAGGCCTGTTGCTTCGACCATAGGACCTAAAACTTTATGCACTCGCCCACGTAAAGGATATACAGGGGTCTGACTTATATCGTCAAAAATTTGACTGCGGTAGTTTTTGTTCCCAAGCGATGGTTTCAGGGTCATGCTCATACAAGCTCGTTTACACCGGCATCGCCCTGTAAGCGCATGCGTAACTGCTCAAGCGTTGTTCGAACAGCCTGCTCTGGGTCAACCTGGATATCTTGTTGCTGCGATATCAAGCGACAACAGCCTGGTGGAACATCAGCCTGAGTCCTTAGTCGCCACATCCCTATACTATCTTCCTTTATCAAGCGTTCAAAAACAGCTAGATCATCTGAATTCACCAATAATAATAAGTCTGATACGCTAGGCATCTGCAAAGCAGCCCGCTGTACAGCTACAAGCATCATCTCATAACGCTTCTCACCCAGCTCGCCCAACACATGTTCAATCACTTTTTGTGCAATATCTAACACAGTATCATTACATGCATTCGATAGGTTCCGCACTTGCTCTTCTGCCTGCTGGAGCAACCTATCTAAGTGTTCAATGCTTTGCTCTGCTCGTTTGGCTCCCAAAGCCATGCCCGCTTTTTCCCCTGTAGCATAAGCTTTATCATAAGCCTCACGCTCCATAACTTCAGCACGTCCTTGAGCCTCTTGTAACATGCGCTCTAATTCTTGCATGCGCTGTTCTTCTGCGGGCAATACTTGCGAAGACATTTCAGCCCGCGCTGGCGAAGGCTCTCCAAGCACAGGGTAAGGCGAAGATGGCGCTGCTTGATGTAGAGCTTTATCTTCCGTAATGGGTAAAGGGGCTAGTGCCACAGAGAAGCCTCCATAGACACCGTGTTTAATTTACACCATATCATCGCCACCTCCCAAGGTGATCGAGCCATCTTCATCCAGTTTACGTACGGCACGTAAAATCGTTTGCTGCGCATCTTCGACATCTGCCAATTTCAGAGGCCCCATTACTTGCATATCTTCACGCATGATTTCTGCAGCACGTTGTGACATATTAGCAAAAAAACTTTCCGCTAAATCGTCGGGGGCTCCTTTTAAAGCACGCACCAAATCATCCGAAGAAACATGCTTTAAGATAGTTTGAATATCACGGGCTTCCAACTCAAGCAGATCCTCGAAGATCAATAACAATTTATCCACTTGCGAAAACAACTCTTCATCCTTCTCTTCCAGACGCTCCAAAATAGGCCGAGAAACACTCTTATCCAAGGTTTTGAGAATCTCGACAACACTGACCATGCCATCAAAGCTGATACCCGTATTTCCCGTGGATTCAGACAATTCCTTTTCTAAGGTTTCTTCGATATCACGGACCAGCTCCTGTGGCACACTTTCAATCTTGGACATGCGCATCACAACGGACATTTGCATATCTTCAGGTAACTGGGAAATAACTTGGCTTGCTACAGATGTATCCAAATTCCCTAAAATTAAGGCAATGGTTTGGGGGTGCTCGGCTTCAATATAGCTAACAATCATTTCAGGCTTAATACGCGATAGTTTTTCCCAAACAGTAATTTTCTTGGGCTGATTTAAATCTGTTAGAATGCGGTTGGCACGATCTTCATCAACAGCAAAATGTAGCAATGCCATCACATCTTTACGCGATGAGTGCATCATTGGATCATCTGAATCATGCCGCTCCATGTATTCATCGAGAACTTTTTGCAACACATCACTCTCAACTTTCCCCAAATCAGCCATACGCCTAGCAAGACGTGACATGGTTACATCATCCATGCCTCGTATTAAAGGAGCCGATGCTTCAGGGCCCAAAGCAAACAGTAAAATCGCTGCTTTATCTTCCCCAGTTAATGACTTAGAGCCTTTACTCATGTTGTTCCAACCCACTCATTTAAGACTTTCCCTGCCCTCTCCGGGTTATGGCTTACCGCCTGACGCGCTCTCTCCATCTTATCCAAACGTGAGTGGGCATCTTCTGATAATTCTGGCTGATAAGCTAAAGCTGCACTATTTCCCCCCGCATCTGCAGAAGCTCCTTCTGTAGATGTTATACGTTTAGCCAATGGGCGCAACAAAAACCAAGCCAATAAAAACAATGCAATACCGACTAAACTATAACGCGCAATTTCCAAGTAAAATGCTTTATTCTCAGCAGATTGTAATGCCTCAGCATCAGGCATGCTGGAAATGTCCATTAATGGCATGCTTTGCAATTCAACTGTATCACCTCGATCTTCATCGTAGCCTATCGCACCACGCACCAACGTTTGCAAGCCTTTCAACTCACTCTTCCCGCGCGGAACAAACGTCTTAACGCCTTCACTATCTGCTGTGAAACTACCACCCACAATAACTGCGACCGAAAGCTTCTCAATACTTCCAAAGGGAACAATACGATGTTCAGTAGTTGAGCTTATTTCATAATTATTTGTTTCATCACGGCGGCTAGCGCGGTCACTCGGCTGAGCTTTTTCTGCCCCTGCAGCGGGGCCGCCCGCCAAAGCAGCGTTGTTCCCTGGCGTATTCGATGCAACGCCTGGTACGCCTGAAGCTGATGACTGCATGGATGTGCGATTTTCTTCAGTACTGCTCTGGCTACGTAAAACCTGTTCATCTGGGTTATATTTTTTACTATTTTGCTCTACATACTCACGGTTAATTTTGGCTGAAACACGCGCTACAACTTGCCCAGCCCCCACCACTTGCTCAAGCATCGTAGTTAAACGACTCTCCATTCGCTTTTCCATCTGGCTTTGATAAGTCTGCATGCTTTCGCCTTCACCTGCCGCTTGTGGGTCATCCTTAGAAGATAATAAATTACCCGATGAATCTACAATAGTCACTGCTGATTTATCCAGCTCTGGAATACTCGCAGCGACCAAGCTCTGAATAGCTTCTACTGTATTCTTTGCCACACGCTTATTGCCGATTAACTGCAACATAACTGAAGCACTTGCCTTACGATCATGATCTGCAAATGCAGACTCCTTCGGCATGACCAAATGTACACGTGCGGCTGTTACTTGAGGCAAGACCTCAATCGTTCGTGCTAATTCACCTTGTTGGGCACGTTGTAAGTTTATTTTTTGCGTAAAATCGCTGACACCAAACTCGTTGCTACGATCAAAAATTTCAAAGCCTGATCCCGAACCTGGTATCATATCCTGACTTGCCAGTTTCAAACGCATGGCATAAACCTTATCTGCAGGAACAAGTACCGTACCACCTCCTTGCAACTTATACGGCACATGTTCTTTTTGTAACATTTCAACAATCGCTGAGGCATCTTTTTCATTCATGCCAGTGTAAATTGGACGGTAAGGCGTTTCTGACGACCATAACATCAAGCTAAGAAACCCCGCCAACATTAATGTTCCTGCAACAAACAATAAAATTCGGCGATTGTTAATTAAGCTATTTTGCAGCTGAATAAACTGCCCCCCAGCTGGTGCCTGCCCCGCACCCACCTCACCATGTAATGGCGTATTCATAGCCTGTGGTGCTGCCATTTGTTGAGTTGTAGGTAAATCAGCCATACATTGCCCCTAATATCATTGTCTTAAATATTTTAACCCTATCGAACAAACTTAAGCATAAGTTGCC
>Ga0316203_1000857_pt1 | contig 27884 bp, 23 predicted proteins | sample 6monrhotite_MG_FD_204940 | JGI IMG/M metagenome (GOLD analysis project Ga0316203, IMG submission 204940) | Microbial mat bacterial communities from mineral coupon in-situ incubated in ocean water Damariscotta River, Maine, United States -... | ecosystem: Environmental > Aquatic > Marine >... | reverse complement strand
GGTTATGCCTTTTAAACAAACACCCTCCCCCAAGTTAGTGAGGGCCAGCGCTGGGACCACAGGTTCCTTTGCTCAATCCACCCAAACAGGTCCCTCATGCGCCGCTTAGCCCCACTGTGTTGTCTGGTTATTGTGTTTTGGATGGTGCCGTTATTTGCCCAGGGGGCCGAACTCACGGAAGACCCGCCCACCCTTCACCGAGGCTTATCCCTCGGTCTTTGGCTAAACGGAATCATACCTGAATTAGGCCTGCCGATTCAGGGGCAAATAGGGGGAACTCTTGGCTACGAACTCAACCCACCCTGGGGGGCCAGTTTTTCCCACCGGTCGGGAGCTCACTATTCGATGCAGGCGCTCCCGGCCTCACCCTACGACTACAGCCACGAGGGCGAACGATTGTTTTGGGAAAACAAAGGGTTCGACCTGCTGGAATTGCGGCGCAAGTTTTACAGCAACGACACTTGGTTGCCTCTAGATCAATCTGAGTATTATCTCTCTTTGGGGGTCTTGAAGTTTTATGGGGAAACCTCAAGATACACCCGTACCGGTAAAAAAATATATATCAACGACAAACTCTATGAAAACTCAAACCTCAGCATAGAAACCAATCAGGCTCCCTTCCAATCGGCCACCCTCGGTGCTGGACTGAACGTTTTAACGGACAGCCCCTTGTTCATTTCCGTCGGTCTGTTTTACCCAGTCAAGCAGCCAACCCCGGCCTACCGAGTGTCCTCCACCGACCCAAAGGTGGCGCAGAGCGACATGGACCAAGAGGTGAGGAAACAATGGGGCTACTACAAAACCAAACCTATGGGCCTCAACTTCATGATTGGGGCCATTTATGCCTTTTGATCCACCAGCCCAAAAGGCTGTAACCCCAAACATCACCGACCCCCACCTTTGCCCCATAGAGAGATAATGAAACTTTTTATACGGTTTGCGACCTTGGCGGGTTGTTTGATCCTTCCTCTGGTTGCCTGGGCGGAGGGCAGCTTTTTGGAACCCCAAGTCCCAAAAAACAGGTTTTCCATCAGCACCTGGAACCACACCCTTCTCTCAGACACCGGTGTTCTCGCCGACTACTCCCTGGACCCAGACTGGTCGGTCGCTTGGCTCCACCGGTTTGCTGACCGTTATTCCTTGGGCCGAACGGTATCCCCAGAGCCCTACACAACCCCCTGTCATCAGCCCTGCTGGGAAAAGCTGTCTAATCAGGCTACCGGTTACGTCAATTACGGTGGGTTTGATGCGGTTGAGGTCCGCCGGAGGTTTTCCCACCACAACACCCAGATCATGCAGAACACCCAGAGAATGGAATACTACGGAGCCCTGGGGGTTCATCGATATCACGGGTTTACAATGAAACAGGAAGTCCATGGAGAACAAGTTTGGGTCAATCAGACCATCTACCAGGACACCAATTACACCGTTGAGGGAGAACTACCGCCCTACCAATCCCTGTCCGTCGGGGCCGGGGGCCGTCTGTATTTGGCGGGGTCATGGTTCACCACCCTTGGGTTCACCTACCCCCTAGCAGCGAAATTCCCCAAATACCGGATCACATCCACCGACCCCAAGGTGACCCAACAGGAACTCGACCAACAAATGGACGGTATGCACCGGGACCCTTGGCCCGGTTCGGTCCTGGTTATGGTGCTTGGGTTTTCCTTTTAAACAGCCACCCTGCCCCTTGGTGTATCGGGGAAATCAGGCGGTTCGACGGGTGTTTTTTGGTGGGCCAGGGGAAAGGAACTGGGCAGCCTCAGCCGACCGCCAGGGAGCCTGTTGATGTGTAGCGGCCAGGGTGTTATATTAGTCCTAGGGTTTCGCATGTTCTATGCATTGAATGAAGGATCACCCTGAGACAGGAGAAGCAGATGAGCCGAATGGTCACCTTAATGACCCTGGTCCTGGCGTTGGCCTGGGGCCAAACAGCCGAGGCCGGTAAAATCAAGCTAGGGGGCGGAAACATCGCCGACATCATCAGCGTTGTTGAAACCGACGCCAGCACCGACCTCTCCTCCTTCGGGGTGATGGGTTCGGGCACCAAGCTCAACGGCACCATTGGGCTAGAGTCTGATCTCATGAAGCTCGGCTCTGAGCAAGTCGGGCTTGGCTTTACCTTTGACCTGAACTACCAGCAGTTTTGGGTCGACCGCCAGCTCTTGAGCCAAGCGCCACCGGTCGAGGAGCAGCAGAAAAACAGCGGGATTCAAGGGGCCTCCAAGGCAGGTGAAAACCCTCAAGAAAAAATCAAACCTGGTTTAGACTTAGGCACTCGGGCGACCGGCAGCGCCACGGTGTTGATGCTCTGGATAGGCCCCTATGTTCAAACAGGCAGCGGCATATTGGACCTAAGCCTAGGTTTGGGGGCCAGTCGGACGGCGGTGCGAGGCAGCGCCTACCTAACCCATGGCGACGGGGCGACCCTCGCTTGCCTCAACAGCACCGAACGGGTTGACGTGGAAACCAACTGCCAACTCAGCGACTTCAATGCCTCCAAGTCTGGCGGTGCGGCGGGTATCGCATTGAGTTATAAAGAAGAAGACTGGGGAGCGTCCTTGCAAGGTCGGGCCGCCTTTGCGGTTGATGGTAACCAAGGTTTGGTCGCTGGCAACATCGGCCTCTATGGCTACATCTATTTCTGATCCTTGGCCCCGGTGGTTCCTTCTAAGGAACCTCCAAGCGACGGTTGGCTGCCTGCCCAAAGGCGGCTTTCCTTGGATGACTAAACACACCAAGGAAACCCCTGCCCCGCTAGGTTCCTAGATCAAACCAGGACAAAGGTCGTTTAAACATCGCCCAAGCTCCAGCTCATCCATTCCCAAATGCCTCAACTTTGCCACAGCCCCGACTGCACTGCGCCCCGGTATATCAGGTGTTTGCCTGATTTAGGCTAGGGTAAAATCTTCCACAAAGACCTGAGTTCGCCAAACAACAAAAATAAACTTGACAAGAGAAAGTCTATCTGACCTATACTCTACCCAAGCCATCATGATGACGAATTATTGACGATCCTAGTTTTACGTTTATTTATTCATTCACTTTTCCAATAGGGCTGCTATGAAATTGCAACGCTTTCGGCTGTGTTTGTTTGCCTTCTGTGCAAGCATGCTGATTTTGGCGGGATGCCAAAAAGAAGAAGTCACCACCACTCCAACACAATCCCCACAAACCAACACCACCGGGACTTCGGGCTATCAGGTCTCAGGGAAGGTTTCCCTCGAAGACGGCTCTGACCCCAGCGGGACGGTGGTTTCCTTGAAGGAAACCGGGCAGTATGGGGTTGCGGATTCTTCGGGGAACTTCACCATCGAAGCGGTACCCACCGGGAACTATAGCCTGAGTTTTGCCCGCAGCGGATACACCCAAGACCAAACGGTGTCCCTGTCGGTGGACCAAAAGGACACCTTGGTGAAAGCAGACTTCCGGCTGCAACCGAAAGGCAATATCTTTGGGGTGCCCAACGTACGGACCACCCTAGCGGCGAACAAACTCACCGGGGCGATGCAAATCAACCTAGGCGACTTGGTCCCCTCGGCCAAAACGGGCTACAGCTCCGTCCGAGCGGCGACCCAAACCGGACAAGTCGAGTTTGACGCCGTGACGGACCCCAAAACCGGGGTGATCTTGGTCACCGTGTTGTTCAACGGAAAGACCGCTGAATTCTCCATGCACCCAGACGTGAACAACCAGATATCCTTCAAGTCCCTCAACGCAAACAAACAAGGCCCTGCGACGTTGACCCAAGCGGATGTTGATTTGTTCACTGCATTGGCCAGTTCCATAGGAAAAATCTATCAGGGGCCTGATCAATTGCTGGACCCAAAGGACCCCAAGACGCCTATGTTGGCGGCGGTTGCTGGCTTCGCAAGCACCATGGCACAATTCCCTATTGGGGTTGCCGCTGAAAGCTACACAGCGACCCCTGACACTAGAGATTTGATGTCAGGAAACTCTGGAGTACGTCATTATTGTAACAAGCTGGATCAGTTCGAATATGCGATCTTTTTGAAAAGAATTTATAAGTTATTGCGCCGTGTCGGAGGAGGCCCCCATGACGCCGTGAGCCAAAAATGTAAAGGCAGATGCGGAAGGGAGTGCACAGGGGACCCTGGATGGACCTATTTTTTCACTAGAGATTGTTTTGACCATGATATTTGCACCGACCAGCTGGGCAGCGCACTCTGTACCACGGAACTTGTTGAAGCAGGAGACGATATGAGCGAAGCATTGTTAAGAAAATGCTCAGGGGGGAGCAGTTGCGCTCTAAGTCTTTCCTCAACGGCAGTATCAATCCCTTCACAGTCCTCACGCGGCTTGAATGCCCTGCTGTATGATGTCCGAAAACAGCTGACTCAAACCACCAAAGGCCAAGAGTACGTAGACCTCTATTACAAACACTCCGCTGAGTTGGGCGGGATGTTCCTGACCAACCCCAAACTTGCCCTGGAATTCGGCGGTATCCTGCTGAAAAACAGCGGGGATCTCCAGCTGTTGGTGTCCAACCAAGGGGACCGGGTGATGTTAAAGGCGGAGCGAATCGACGAAGTCCGGTCCTTCTTCAGCCGCCTCGCCAACGACTCCAACACAGACCTGCAACAAGCCCTGACTGGTCTGGACCAGAACTTGTTTGCGAAAATCAAGGCTGGACGGTCGGCGAGGTCGATGATGACCGAGCTTGGGTTGTCGGCAGGGAACTGATCATGTGGAATCGGTCGATGATCCTAGGGGTTTTGGTGGTATTGTTTTTTGGCGGTGTGGTCGGTTGCAAACGGCAGCCAACCGCTTTCTCCAAGAAACAACCAACCCAATCGACCGCCACTCCCGGTTTGACCGATATTCCCCCTTGGCCCAAGGGGGAAATGTGAGTGGCTTTAAACTATCGGTGTTCCTGGGGTGTTGCCTGATCCTTCCTCTGGTTGCTAGTGCTGAAGGCAGTTTTTGGATGCCCCAAGCCCCAAAACAGAGGTTAGCCATCAGCACCTGGGCAAATTTCCTTCAAGGGGATTTGGGAGTGGTTGCTGACTACTCCCTGGGTCCAGACTGGTCGGCGGCTTTGCTGCACAGGTTTGGGAGCCACTACCCTTTAGATTCTGCGGCGTCCTACGGGGACCCGGCAAACACGTTAGAGATCGACGGGAAAAAGTTATCTTATCAGGCTACCGGCGATGTAAACAATGGTGGGTTTGACGTTTTTGAGTTACGTAGGCGGTTTTCGCACCAAAACACCCGCACCCTGGGGAACAATAAAAGAGTAGAATACTACGGGGCACTGGGGATTTTTATGTATCACGGGTTTTCAACGGGCCTGACGGTACAGGGAGAAAGGTTTCTGATCAACGAAAAGCTTTATGAAAACTCGAACCTCACGGTGACGGGAGAGCGGCCACCGTTCAAATCCCTGTCCGTTGGGGCAGGAGTCCATTACTTCTTGGTGGGCTCTTGGTTCACAAGCCTTGGTTTCACCTACCCACTATCGGAGAAACCTGCCCAATACCAGATTTCATCCACGGACCCCAATGTCTCCAGAGAGGAACTTGATCAACAGTTGCCAGATCTAACCAGAGACTCAGGGGTCGGTTCGATCCTTATTTTTGTACTTGGCTATGCTTTTTAGACAAACACCCTACCCCCGGGTTGATGGGGATGATCCAGCCGCTCGAAAACTGTCTTTGGGAGGACAGCACCAGAGAGTTCCCCGGCTGGGCTTCCTCAGGCCCGGTTGGGTGTCCACCTTATTTTACGGCAACGGCGAGGTCGATGATGGCCGGACTTGGGTTGTCGGCAGGGAGCTGATCCTATCGAAACGGTCGATGATCCTAGGGGTTTTGGTGGTTTTGTTTTTTGGCGGTGCGGTAGGTTGCAAACGGCAGCCAACCGCCTTCTCCAAAAAACAACCAACCCAATCGGCCGCCACTCCAGGTTTGACCGACATTCCCCCTTGGCCCAAGGGGGAAATGTGAATGGTTTTAAATCGCTGGGGGCACTATTGTGTTTGTTGTGTTTCCCGTTGTCCGCCTTTGCTAGGGGAAGCTTCTGGAGCCCCGAAGTGCCGGAACAAAGGCTGGCCGTCAGCCCATGGGTGAGTATCATTCCAGGGGACTTTGGCGTAATTACTGACTACTCCCTCAACCCATACTGGTCGGTTGCTTGGCTCCACCAGTTTGGGCATCACACCATCAGCTATCATGCGAGAGACCAGCCGGCCTCACCAGACTACCCTGGTGCCATATATGGAAAAGAGCAATCTTGGGAGTATACGAGAGAGATAAATGCCCCTGGATTTGATATCTTTGAGGTCCGCCTGAGGTTTTCTCATCAAAACACCCGTACCCTGAGGCGCCGAAAAAGGCTGGAATGTTACGGAGCAATCGGGGTGTTGATGTACCATGGATTCAGCAGAAGAATGGTCATTCATGGGAAAAAAGTCCCGATCGGTGAGACAGTCTATGAGGACTCCAATTACACCCTGGTGGGAGAACTGCCACCCTTCCAGTCTCTATCGGTGGGGGGAGGACTCCATTTCTATTTGCTCGGGTCTTTATTCGCCGCCCTTGGGATAAACTACCCCATGTTACACCGATACCCCACCTACCGGGTCACGTCGACCGACCCCAACGTGAGTCGCCATGACCTCATACAAGTTTTGAACGGGGTAAGGCCTTATGGAAATGAGGGAGGGGCCGGTGCCATGATCCGTGTTGAGCTTGGTTATGCCTTTTAAACAAACACCCTACCCCCGGGTTGATGGGGATGATCCAGCCTATCAAAGGGGGGCTTTCGGTGGGCTCAGGGAAGGATCGATTTGTTCCCGGCCTAGGGTATATTAATGATGACCAAACATAGTAACATTTAATTTCACTGATCTTTTGGAGAAACCACAACATGAACCTACGACCGGGACTTCCCTTTTTGTTTTTGACCCTCTTTGGTTTGGCCCAACCTCCAGCGGCACAGGCGGCCAGCCGCCCGGACCTGATTGTGAAATTCAAACCAGGGACCCCAAACAACCTGCCGGTGCAGGGGAATGTGAAAGTCGATGCCAGGGAGTTGGGGCGGCGGGGGCTGAGTTATGTGAAGCTCAAAACACATGAGAGCCTGCAAACCAAGCTGGCCCAAATCCGGCAAGACCCAAACGTCGCCTATGCAGAGCCAAACCATCCACGGACCCTGCGCATCCAGCCCAACGACCCGGCCTTTGTGGAGCAGTGGGCGTTGGAAAACCGGGGGCAGGTGTTTATCCTGCCCAGTACCGTTGGGGCGGACATGGGCCTGACCTCGGCTTGGAACCGGACCACCGGGAGCAACCAAGTGATTGTGGCGGTGATTGATGATTCGGTGGACATCACACACCCAGACCTCCAGCAAAACATTTGGACCAACCCCGGGGAAATACCGGCCAACGGCATTGACGACGACAACAACGGCTACATCGACGATGTCAACGGCTGGGATTTTTTGAATCAAGACAACAACCCAAGCGCAGACATCGGGACCAACGAAGGACATGGGACCAATGTATCCGGGGTGATCGGCGCCGTAGGGAACAACAGCCTGGGGATTTCCGGGGTCGCTTGGGATGTAAAAATCATGCCGCTCAAGTTTGGGCTGGATGTAGCCAGCGAGGTGGAGGCGATTGATTATGCCATCCAGATGGGGGCGCATATCATCAACGGCAGCTGGGGCGGGGCGACCTTTTCCCAAGCGGAGTTCGACGCCGTCAAGCGGCTCCAAGACGCCGGGATTTTGTTGGTTGTCGCTGCGGGGAACAACGGGCTGGATAATGATGTCACCCCGGATTACCCTTCGGACCTGGATGTGACCAATATTTTGTCCGTTGCCTCCTCCTTGCCTGATGATCAGCTTTCTTACTTCAGCCACTACGGTCACACCTCGGTGGACGTCGCTGCGCCGGGCTCCCATATCCTGACCACTCGGTCTCTGGCGAACGCCAAGAATAGGGAACATGCGCTCTATGGCTACACCGACGGAACCTCCTTTTCCGCCCCCCATACCGTCGGGGTGGCGGCGTTGATCAAGTCGCTTTACCCCAGTGCCACAGTCGCCGATATCAAGGGCCGGATCATCAACAGCGTCACTCCCATCCCCAATCTATCAGGGCGGCTCACCACCGATGGGCGGGTGAATGCCGCCCAAGCGTTGAGTGTCAGCTCTGGCCCTTCGATCGTCGTGCGAGAGGCCCAAATCAAGGACCCGCTGGGCAACCAGAATGACCTGATCGACGCCAATGAACCGGTGGATCTAGTGATCCTGTTAGAAAACCAATGGTTAAACGCAGCGAACCTACAAGCGACCTTATCCACCACCGACCCCAGGGTGACGGTGGTTTCGGCGGTGTCCAGCTACCCTGGGATAGGGACCAACGAGTTCAAAGAACCAACCACTCCCTTTTCCATCCGGCTCAACGGCGACCCGCCTCCAGGGGAGCTGGTGTTTGACTTGAACATCACCGCCACAGGGTATCAAGTGTCCAGGAAGGTGCGGGTGCCCTTTGGTCCGTTCAAGGCGAACCGGGTGTATCAAATGCAGATCGCCAAAGACCGGTTTGATACCAAACAATACCTCCACATCGAAATCCCGGCGGATGTGAAGCTGGTTGAATTCCGTACCGCCAGCGAGCACAACGTGGATTTAAACATCCGCTTTGAAGCCCCCTTTTCGTCACAACCGGAAAAAAAGCCAGACTCCTGGAGCAGCCAAAGCGCAGCAAACAACGAGTCCATCTCTATCCCGAACCCTAAACCAGGGATATATTACCTCCTGGTTTCGACCACTTCTAACACCCAAAACTTCCCCTATTCGGTGCAAGCGGAAATTGGGGTCAAATCGGGAATTTACTTAGAAACAGGTTGGAATTTGATTTCCCTCAAAGGGGAACAATCGGCGGCCCCCCAGACTTTCTTTGACCGGTCCCATTTTTCCACCGACAAAGAAGAAGCGAAGGAGGCCTGGGTTTGGAACGCCACGGACTCCCAGTGGAAGGTCTACGCAACAAACCACGACTTGGCGGAGATCGAACGGCGGACAGGGCTGACGCTGCAAGCCTTGAAGTCCATCCGGCCCTCGGACGGGGTGTGGGTGAAGATCAACAACCCGACGGTCTTCCGCAACAACGTCGCCCAAACCACCACCACAGTGGCCCAAAAAATCTCTTTAAAAAAGGGATGGAACCAAGTTTCCGCCCCAGGGACCACCAACACACCAGTGACCGAATATTTTGCGGCGCAACAGTTTTCGTCCCACTCGATCCCCTACAGCAGTGTTTGGCAGTGGGATGCGGCGACTTCTTCATGGGCGGTTTACAGCCCACTAGAGTCTTTTGCGGACTTAAAAAAACGACTCCAATTTGAGGCAAAACAACTGTCACACACTTCCGCCTCAACTGGGTATTTGATCTACCTCAGGGAAGACGTGTTTTTCGAACCGCCTTTGTGAAAGCCGACCCTGTAAGCTTTATTTTTTTTAATCTCATCAAAGCCTTTTCGAATGAAACATAACCCTACTACGTTGTTTTTGAGTTTGCTGTTTATCTGTCTGTCCTCTCAAGTGGCGAGGGCCGCAGATATCGCTGTTTCTGGGACGGAAACCCCGGTCTTGGCTACCGAATCAACCGCCCCCTTGGCGCAATCTAAAACCCAAGCTCAAGCCAAAATCATGGGGGTTGGGATTGCCTTTGGGACGTCCTTCCAAGAGTATCAAAAAAAGGCCTTTTCTCGGGGTATCGGCAACTTTTTTCAAATCAAATTTGCTGAACAAGACGGTTCCACCTATTACCTGCACAATGAACAAAGTGCCTTTAATGTGACCACCGGCGATGCCTTCAGCACCGGCACCCAGGACTTACACGGCATCGGCGTCTTGACCTCCTTATCAGAGTCCTTTTTCTTCAACTTCATGGTCGGCGGGGCGAACGTCAGCCTGCCAGCGGCGCTCAGCATCACCGGCGGGTCTGAGTCGATCTCAGCGAGCCACTCCACCTCTTCGGTGGCCGACCTTGGGGTGAAGTGGTCCAGCTCCAAGTCGCCGCTCAAGTTATTGATTGGCATCGACTACCGGGCCAGCCAGCTGGGGCACAAAATTATCATCACCGACACCGAAGGGAACAAAGGGATTTTGCAGGACAAGTCCTCCTTGAAGATGAACTTCGAGGTCTCCCGTAGTTTCTAGGGGAGGGCAAAAGGTTTTTTCCTTGGCAAGTTGGGTTCACTGAGGCAGGGTAGGGGAACAAACATTCGCTTTTTGGAAATGATATGGTAGCTGCGCCCTTCTTAAATGCCTCGCAAACCAAGGCTGTGGAACACTTAGCTGGACCGCTCTTGGTGATCGCCGGGGCGGGCTCAGGGAAGACCCGTGTGATCGAGTACCGGGTGCTCCGGTTGATCGAAAACGGTATTGCCCCTGGCTCAATCTTACTGCTGACCTTCACCCGACGTGCGTCCAAGGAGATGCTCAGCCGGGCGGCGAAACGTGACCCACGGGCCGCCGAAGTCGAAGGCGGGACGTTCCACGGGTTTGCGGTCAAGCTGCTGCGCCAGTTTGCCTCTAAGTTGGGGATCAAAACCAACTTCACTGTTTTGGACCAAGGGGACGCCGCCGAAGCAATGCACCGCTGCGCCACCGAAAAAAAGCTCTACGAAGGGGTCCACCGGTTCCCACAAAAATCAACGTTACAAAAAATCGTCTCCATGGCGACCAACAAACGGTTGGATGTGGCCACGGTGATTGAGCGAGAGTTCCCCAACTTTGTTGAATGCGCTGAAGGGATTGAAATCCTGAGGGACGACTACGCTAAGTACAAACTAGAACAAAGCTATTTTGATTACGACGACCTGCTGCTTTACCTACGGTTGATTTTGGGGGAGCCCGCAGTGCAGACGTATGTCAACGAACAATACCGATTTGTGATGGTGGACGAGTACCAAGACACCAACCTGTTGCAAGGGGAAATCGTGAAGTTGCTCGGTGGCGAGCGGCAAAATGTGATGGTTGTCGGAGACGACGCACAGTCGATCTACGGGTTTCGAGGGGCGTTCCATAAAAATATCCTCAACTTCCCAGCAGAATACCAGGGCTCAAAAATCATCAAGCTTGAGGCAAACTACCGGTCTTCCCAAGAGATCTTAGATTTGGGCAACGGGGTTTTGCAGACCATGGAACACCGGTATGATAAACACCTCAAAAGCGCAGATAACCGCCACGGTGATTTGCCAAACCTGTTGTTTTTTAAAGACACAGCCCAAGAGGCGGAGTTTGTGGCAGACCAAATCCAGGAATATTACCATGACGGAGAGAACCTCTCGGAAATGGCGGTTTTGTTTCGTTCCAGCTACCTGAGTTTTAACTTGCAAACCGAACTGGCCAAACGGCGGATACCCTACGATGTCTTTGGGGGGAAAAAGTTTTCTGACACCGCCCATGTCAAAGATCTGCTGTCCTACTTAAAGCTACTGGCAAACCCAAAAGACGAACTGGCCTGGAACCGGGTGTTGATGTTGTTTGAAGGGGTTGGCCCCAAAACCGCCCAGAAGCTCATCGTACAGCTCAAAGGCCGGGCGACCTTGGTGGAAATGAAGGCGGTTTTTGATACCTTAGGGGAAAAAGCCAAGTACAAAGCCTCGTTGGTCCGCCTGATCAAGGGTCTGGCTGCTGCACAGGAATTAGTCAGCAACTTGGGCCAAGCCTACGAAGCGTTGCTCGAAACCTACCGACCTCTGTTAGAAGACAAATACGACAACTGGACCCAGCGGGCCAAAGATCTGGAGATGCTTTCCCAAATCGCCGCTAGATACGATTCCATCGAAACCTTACTGACCGACTTCGCCTTGGAGCCGCCGGAGCGGGAAGTTTCTGAAGTGAGCGGGGTATTTCAAAACGAAGGCCGGGTCACTTTGTCCACCATCCACTCCGCCAAGGGGCTCGAATGGGGCAATGTGTTTATCATCGGGATGATCGAAGGCATCTTCCCCAGTTCCTACGCCCTCAAAACGGACGAAGGGCTCGAAGAAGAGCGGCGGCTGTTTTATGTGGCGGTCACCAGAGCGAAGCAGCGGCTTTACCTGACGTTGACCCACTACGGGTTTGCCGGAGGGATCACCCAGTTCAACAAACCAAGCCAGTTTTTGGAACAACCTGCAATCAACAGCTACCTAGACCGACCAGACAAAGAGGCACCCGCAGCCCCCAAGCCCGCCCCGACGCCAGATATAGGGATGGATAAGGACCAACTGCTGGCCAAGTTAGCGGAGTTGTACGCTCGAAAATAGACTACCGCAAAGCGAGTCGCCCTTTTTTTGCTGTACGCCAGCACTGAGACAGGATGCACTCAAAGCCACACCGAGGCCCAGCTTTTCTTGCGCCTGCTAGATCACATCAGCAATGGACAGCCGAGGCTTCGACAGCAACAGGGGTTTTGAATTTTATCGATGGTAAAAAACTTTTTTTACCCAACGGGCTCGTATCCGCAAGAGGAACATGCAAGAAATTTTAAAACAGAAAATAATCAAAGTCTGTGACAGCAAAATTGAAAAGAAAGGTTTGGACGTGGGGCTTTCTTTTTATGCATTTTTTTCCAATAAAAATGATAACCCCGAACTGTTAATGGAAGCTGCTCAGTGGTGGATTATGACCCATGAATTGGATCATTTTGAAAAAGCACTTAAAATAAAGAGAATGATTGAAGCGATGGGTTAGCGTTTTGATCGGGAATGAAGATCATCCGTAGGATTCCCCTGATTGGGTTGAACTATTTATTTTTTATAAACAAATGATCATGAACACCAAGCTACCACAAAGCAGGTTACGCTTTTTTTTGCTGTAAATCGTCGTGAATATAGGACTCACCCAAAAGGGTGCCAAGCCGCACACGCTCTTCAGCCTGCAGGACGGCATCAGCAATCGATATCCGAGGCTTCAACGACAACAGGTCTAATATCTGCTCCAGCCGCTCTTCGATGTTTCCTCTGACAAAATAGTAAGGGATTTGAATCTCGTCTAGGGTGTCTCGAAGCAACTGATCGGTTAAAACCCGAAAGTCTTCAAAGACCGCTCGATGTTCGTTTTTATTGCCTGAAAATTCGATGGGGAGGTGGATAAAAATATCGTAAGATTCCTTTGCGTGCCGTTTTGCCACCGTGCCGTAGGCCTCCATGAACGAAACATACCCACGGTATGACCTCATGTTTCGTGCAAAGACCAAAAACTTTTTCAAAAAGTTTTCTTCCGGGGCAATGCCCATCGTCAGGCGACCTTGACCATACACCCACTCATGTAAACAAGAGCCATCAGAAAAGAATTTCCCGTTGATTTTTGATTCATTGATCATCCGGTCCCGAAACCGGAGCAACCCGAGTTCAGCCAATTCGTTCGCAGAGCAATCCTCTATGGTCCGCCCAGGCATAGTGACACGGATGATTTCTCGCAGGCTACGGGCTTCGGTTCTGGGGATTCCGGTGAGCAGAGACAGCGCTACTGCGGTGGTGGTTTTGCCACTTCGATAAGTACCTGAAATTGCGATTTTTTCGATAGATTTCATCTTCCCGCTATTTATATATTTTTCAAAAAATCCGGTACAGCACATCAAGCCATACGGACACCTAGGATTTCTTCCTGGGCGTCCTTCAGCAAGGGGCCCAGTTTAAAAATTTCGGTGGATATTCGCTTGTTACAAGCCTTCACCACCACTGCACATAAAAAATTCAAATTTAATGTGAACCAACTTTCGCCGGTTCAACATCCAATGATTTAGCTTCACTGTCTTTATATGACTCACCACTACATGTTTCCTCAGTAAAAGTCAAACCAATAAAATGATTCTGGTTTCAGCCCTTCAGCTTTCTTCTTTATCATGGCTACCGAAGTTCTGGGGCAATCTGCGATTCATGGACCCCACGGGCCTCTAGGTCAAGCCAAAGGATGTTTGTTTTGTCAAGCATCCTGTCCAAAAACCCTGGGGTGTTTTTCATCACCTCAGGGGGCTCGTTGACATGGGACCACAGGTCGGACCGGTTCCCGGAAAACAAAACAAACCTACCGCCAGAAAACGGCTCTACTTGCTCAAAGGTAACTTGGTTGAGCTTGGTGTCCCCTAACAGCTCTCCGGTTTCTAAACTCCACATCCTGGCCCCCTGGTCCTATTGGCTGGTCGCCACCACTGCTTTACAATCGGTGGACACCGCTAGCTTGGGGTTACGGGACCCAATTTTTGAAGATCGCAACCTTTTTTCCGGGCCCCATATCCCACAGGTGCACCACAGCGGTACGCCCGATGTGGCTCACCGCCCAAAGAGAGGGCGAAAAGAGAAACAAGGCGACCCACACCAACCCCAACGTTTTCCCCCAACCGAACCTTTGAAACCGAGCCATACCTTCTACCCACTGAAATTAGTTGCTGATACGTACCGATTCAGACAAACAATCGGCGTCGGAAGTCCTGTTGAACCGAACATCTAACTTTCTTAGCTTGCTCAAACCTCGCAAAGGACAAATGTCGGTGACTTTGGTGGCCTGCAATCTCAGTTCAAACAAGTTCGTCATCACCAACACCGGGGAAATGTCACGAAGTGGGTTGTTGGACAAATCCAGTTTCCTGAGCTTCCCCAGCCCCTTCAGCCCATTGATATCACGCAGCTGATTGCCGTTGAGCCCCAGGGTTTTCAGTTCGTTGAAGTTGTTCAGCACGGAGAGGTTGTTGATTCTGTTTTGGTCAATGCGCAGGCTGGTCAACCGAGACATCCCAGACAACGGGCTGAAGTCGGTGATTTGGTTGCTGATCAAATTGAGCTTGGTCAGGCGCACCATCCCCCTCAAGGGGTTGATGTTGGTGATGTGGTTGTCCCTCAGGGTTAAGTCACCGAGTTTCACCAAGCCTGCAAGGGGCTCCAAGTCCGCCAACTGGTTGTTCCATGCACCCAAAACCTTGAGCTGTTTCATCCCCCTCAAGGGGTTCAAGTCGCTGACTTGGTTTCCATCAAATTCCAGCTCGGCCAGCTGTATAGCCCCTCGCAGCGGGGATAGATCGTTGACTTTATTATGCCCCAACTCCAATTTTCGCAGGCCGATTAACCCTTTCAGCGGGGACAAGTCTGATACCTGATTGAAGGATAACGACAGTCTGGTGAGGGATTTCAAGCCGGATAGAGGACGCAAATCTGAGACTTGATTGGAATCAATCACCAGCACTTCCAACCGTTTCATCCCGGCCAAGGGACTCAGGTCCGAGATTTTGTTGTGATATACCCACAGTTGTCTCAGCTGAGTCAGCCCTTTTAACGGGGCCAAGTCGGATACCTGGCTGCTTTCCAAGCCCAGTTTCTTCAAATGAACCAACCCGGCCAAAGGCGTCAGGTCGGTGATTTTATCAAAACCGAACATCAATGCCTTTGTTTTCTTTAACTTTGCAAAAAGTCGTTTGCATTTTTTCGGGGAATACCGAAACCCTGCTTGCTTCGACAGCGCCTTGAGGGTCACTTCCTGGGATAGGGTCGGAGTTTCACAGAGTGCCACAAAGTCAGCCTGCCTGGACTTGGGGCTGCCCCACACCAAGGAAGGAGCCAAGAAGAACCACAGTAAAAAGATCGTTTGTAACCTTCGGTTCATTACGAGCATGTGGATCTACCGTTATTTCTTTTTCGTTTTGCTTTATGGGGGGCCTCTTGGCTTTCCCCGTAGGTTCTTTCGAAAGCAGACCGGTGTCAAACAACATTTCTTTTTTGGTTGGTTTTGGTTTCAAAGAGGGTGCTACTGGGAAAACAGCGGGCGCACAATAAGCAAACAGCCTGTCAAATGATAGAAAATGAGTTTGTGGAATGGGTTGTCTCAGGGAACTGAAGCAGGAGTCAGGCTTTATGCATCAAGGGGGTGATTTGGGCCGGTTGATTGTTTTCTGGGGCTGATTGCTTTAGATTGGAGATTGGGCCGGAAACTATAATTGGATAACTTGATGGAGTGGGAAAGATGAGCGAGAAAAAAGCGGATCAAAAAGGGAGGGTTACGGGCAAGAAGGGTACTGCTGGAGCAGTCAAAAAAACTGTGGTCAAGAAAAAGATTTCAAAAGCTGCGCCCGCTCCCGAGGTTTCCAGCACAGACCAAACCCTAAAGCCCCTACAGCCTCCGGGAACCAACGGCCCAGAGTCGAGATCTGGCCCTAGTCTAATTTAGCCTAGGGCCAGAAAGACAGGCCTAATACTGCCGCCTAATCAAGCTTCGCCTCCGCCCACCGAACCCCACCACCAACTGACCTACCCGCAAAAAAAACACCCCACTTTTCCCCCACCTACCCCAAGACAATCTCGCTTTTTTAAGCTATCGTTTTTGGAGTCCATCTCTCCAAGAGGAACAACGTGAAGTTTACCGATTTAAAGACCTTTGAATACATGGCGGTTCAGCCCAAGTTGGCGGGGCTCGATGAAGTGCAACAGATGTTTTTGGCCTTCGCCAACGGCAACCATGTCGCCCTCAGCGGGCCGCCGGGGGTGGGCAAGACCACCTTAGTGGAGGAGTTCGCCAGTCGGTTAGGCATCGAGTTGATCAGCCGGGTGATGGGGCCGAAGGTCAATGAATCATTGTTGATCAGCTACCCAGACTTGGTGCAAGAAAACGGGGTGACGGTGACCAAAATCCGGCCCGGCCTGCTCGCCCAGGCTTTGCAACGAAATTGCATCTACTTCGCCGACGAAATCGACCGGCTGACCGAAGACAACCAGAAGCTGCACAACTCCGCCTTTGATAACCGAAAATCGGTCACCATGCGTGACGGCGAGCGGATCAACGGAGGGAATGATTTCTTTGGGGTGGTCGCCTACAACCCCACCGAGGGGCTGAAACATGACCTAGAGTCTGCCTTGGCCGACCGTTTTGTTCACCTCAATTTCCAGCACTTCGCCCCCAAGCTAGAAGCGTTTGTGAGTTTGCAAAAAGCGGGGTTGCCAGCGAGCGAGGACTTAGCCGGGGATATCCAGTGGAAGGTGGTCCGGCTGTCTCGCAAAGGCAACCAGAAACAGGTCCAGTTTTATGACCTCGGCCTGACCAAGGACCAAGGGGTGGTGTTGACCGACTTGTTTAAGGGCAAGCAACACGACCTCTCCAACGCCCCGGCGGTGAGCAAAGACAACCAGTTCATCGCCTACCGGTCGATCACCTCGACTGGGGACGACGTCGCCTTCATCAACCCGAGCATCTTGAGTTTAGAGGAATTAAGCATCCAGCTGTCCGAGTTTTGCCATGATGTGCGCTCGGTGGTGGAAAAGGGGACCCACTCCCTCGGGGCGGAGTTGCTTTCGCAGATGCAAAGCGAAAACGAAGACGTGAACTTTGGTAAAGTGCAGCTGCACCTGCCCAGCTCCCGTATCCTGCAAGCAGCACTCAAGCAATACCACTACCTCACCACCCAACTCGGCATGCCCAACGGTCAGGCCCAGGTTTACACCGCCATGGTGGTGATCAACCAAGTGGGCTATGGCAAATTCGGCACCCGCAAACTCGGCGGGGCGACCAACAAAGAATTGTTGATGGCCTTAGCAGGCACCCGGAACTTGATCCCCATGCGCAAGCAAAGGCCGCTCAGCAGCGGGAAAACCGGGAAGCGCAAAGGGCTGAAATGGGGCTCCTGAGGCTTGGTAAAAAGTCTTCAAGAACACAAAAAAAACATAAAAAAACACCGGTGGATCGGTTCGAGCTGTTTGTAGGAAAACTCAAACAACACTCCCTGTTCCCTTTGTTCGAAGGCCAGCTGGACTTGGCATCCCTCAAACGGGCCTACGAAGCCCAAAAGCCCTTGGCCTGCTTGGCGATCGACAGCTACACCCAAGACTACAGCTCCCCTGAATTGCTCTTTTACTTGTTCAACCGGTCGCCAGAGCTGTTTGAACTTTTAGAGATTGAAGACCCGCTTTTGTTGGACCCGCTGCTCTCTTGCTGTCTGGATGTACTGCACCAACAAGGGGGGTCAGGGTTGGGGATATACATCGACCGGCTCAGCCGACCAGAGCTAGCAGGCACCCTGCTTGACCGCCGCCAAGGCACAATGCCCTTCGCCCGCTCCCACTTGAGGTCCCTGTTGGAATCGGTGACCGGGCAGTTTTTAAGGTCCGGCAACCCCAACAAACTCCAAGACTGTCTGACCGAATTCCTCAGCACAGCGGCCCAAGAACGGATCTGCCAAGCCTTCGGGGTCCGGGGGTCCGACGACCGGATGCGTTTTGCTGTCACCGAAGAACTACTGGGCCTAGCGACAAGATTCGAACAAGTCGCCCCGCTGGCCCAAGCCTTAAACCTCTTGGCGAAGTCCCACTTTGACCGGTTACGGGCAGACAACCCCGACCGGTTGCCTAAGATGTTTGAATTGCTCGCTGATTGGTTGTCAGACGGCTCCGACCCAGAGCAGCTGATGCTCGCCATTTCTAAGGTCAGCCCAAGGGGCCTCGCCACCGACCCGGAGTTGTTTGAGACAAAAATCAAGTTCTTCAGCGTCATCATGCCCCTAGCGGGCTATGTTGAGGTCCAATCCAAGGTGTTTGAGGTGCTGCAACAAGGGGGTATCTCCTGGACTTTATTGTTGTTGCTAGAAATCCTGGATGCCCACCCCCACCAAGGCAAGGCTGTTGAGCTGAACAGGGTCTTGGACTTTGCTTTAGAAACAGTGAACTGGTGGCCCTCACCGCAACAGGTACCGGAAAAAGAACCGCTCCGTGGGTTCCCAAATCACCTGCAGGCCCAGCTGTGGATCAACAGCACAGAGAGCGGCGGGGAAGACTTTTACCCGCTCTTTTTTGTCTGGCTAGACACCTTGGCCCCCACGGAACGACAGGTCGCCTTTCAGTGGGTTAACCAAGGGCTGTTGATTTTGGGTAGTCTGTCGGTGTTGGGTTGTGTGCTGGCTCAAGATGCGGCAGGAAAACTGCCATTAAGCCAGCTATTTTCAGACCGCCGGGAGTTGGAGGCTCGGTTTACTTTGGTGAACCAAATCGGTCTTTCCACCTGGTTGATGGGGCTTTTTGATGATGCTGAGGGTTCCCTGAACTTGGTTCAGCCGCTGATCCAATCGGTCATGTCGATGCTGAAAGAAGGCCCATTGATCGGGAAGTTCCTGTTCGGGATCAAATACCTGATCGTTCACGAAGCGGACCTGAGCGAGTGGTTGGAGAAGATCCTCTACGAATTACGAGCCCAGGAAGCCGACCTGCGTTTCAACCTGCGAAGAGAGACCATCTCAGTAACCTGGGAGGAGCTTTACTCTCGGAACGCCCCGGCGTTTCGCCGCAAACTCACAGAGGTTTGGGCGACCCTCGACCCTCAGGATTTTTTGGCCTTGACCTTGGACGAGGTGCGCCCCTTTTTGGAGCACTACAGCTTCGCCTTGTTTGGCCATTTGGTGATCAAAGAAGCGGAGGACGGGGTCCCGGCGACAGACGGGGAATATGTATATTTGCAACCCTCGATCAACGATTTCCCCGATTCAAAAAAGGACCTGTTCAACAACCGAAACGCCAGCCGGTACGTCGCCGACCTGTTCCATGAAGTCGGGTTTCATATCCAAGCGGGGACTTTTTTGGTCAATTTCCGGCCTTATTTGACCCCCTTTAAAAACGTCAACTTAGCCCACAGCATCTTCAACATCGCCGAAGACTACCGAGGGTACCAACACTTCCTGAGTTACCCGCTACACCAAAACTGGTTTGATATCTTGGATCAAGACCAGCGAATGGCGGTGTCGGAAATGCCCTCGGTGTCTGATTGGAAAATTCACTTTTTGCAGGTGCTTTGCTGCAAAGCAACCGTGGGCATGACCAAAGGGGAGCTGTTGCCGGAGTACAAAGCCGAAGAAGACGAGCTGCTGGCACGTAGCTGCTGCCTACACCGCCCGGACGGAAAAACCCATGTAGAGACCACCTTGGGAGCGATCTTAGACTGGGTGTGTAACCGGATTTTGAGTGTCAAAGGCGGCACCGTGGCCGATAGTTTAGCGGTGGTGAAACCCATTTACTTGGCGTTGATCCAAGTCTTTGGGGAAGACTTTTTTACAAAACCAAACAGCGATGTCTTTGTGTTGGACTTCAGCCTGGGGGATGGCAAGGACGCCTTTGACTTGTCAGACCTCAAGGATTTGGAAGAACGGCTCAAGCAGCTGCAAGTCCTGCTCGCTCCTTTCGCCAAGGATGCAAACATGCCCGAGGCGGTGCGCCAAGCCAAGGACAAAGGTCGCAGTTCCGCCGGGCCGACCCTGAGGTTTAGCTTGGCCCCTGCAAGCAAACCAAACCAACCGACTTCCAGGATGGTGCCGAGGTACGACAAAAAAACCAAACGGACCCTGCCCAACGGAGCCAGGGTGGTCGAGCAGCGGATCGGCGGGCACCATGACGAGTTTTCCAAATTAAAAGGCACCTACAGTTCGGTGTACCAAGCGGTCGAAGACGCCATCCGGGAGCTGGTCACCGAACCGAAATGGGAAACCTTCGAAGGCAACGACCCGGAAGACCTGTTGATCGAAAATGTGATTGAAGGGCTCTCGGACCTGAAGAGCATCCCCTTCATTGATCTCTACGAATATGAAACCGAATCCATCGAAGTAGAAAAAGTAGAGCTTGAAGTACAAATCCTGGTGGACGCCAGCGGCTCGACCTGTGGCGAGATTTTGGAGACAGAAAAGGTGTTTGCTTCGGCGTTGTACCAAGCTTTTGAACTGCTGGAGGCGACAGTTAGCCTTTCGTTTTTCAATTCATCCATGGAGACCTTCCTGTATCATTGCAAAGACCTGGACGCCATGGGTTTTGTAGAGTCCGACTACGCCAACGACGATGGCGTCGCCATACGAGCGTTACTCAGCCGGTTCAAAGACCCACACGCAAAGCGGCTGATGATCTTGATCACCGATGGTGCGCCCTGCGGGTTTTCCAACGACCCCTTGAGCGACACCTGCCAAGCGATGTCCCAAGCGAAGCAACAGGGAGTTTTGTTGCGGTATTTTAATGTCGGTGGCTTAAGCGAGGAGGTCGAAGAGGCCTTCCGGGAAGAGGTGGACCAAATCAAGGTGTTTTTACGACCCAGCGAAATGATCAACTACGCCCCAAAGTTTGTGCAAGACCTGTTGTTAGAATTAAAAATGACGGTGTGATCTGATTGATCTTAATAATATTATATTGAAGTTTTCAGAACTGTGACAACCATAGATGAGGTGTCACATGATTTAAAAAATCCCTAGTGACTTATCGTTGCCAGGGCCTTTGAAAAATTTTAGACGACCCTAAAAATGAAAATATCCTTACTGAAATATACCGCCCTGCTACTCACCCTCTGCGTCTTTGCGGGTTGCCAGCCAAAAGACAGGTTCGCTGTCCATGAGGACGGTACGGTGACAGACTCACAATCCCGGCTGATTTGGCAGCAAAAAGATGATGGTATCAAGCGAACTTGGTTGGAGGTCTGGCCCGCTTGTTTTGATGTTTTGACTCAATCGCTTTTTATTGCGAGTGGTTTGCTTGGTTTGGGCTTCAGTTATCCCTCGAACAAAACAAAGCAGAACGCGGGAAAACGGCCCAACCGAAGACAAGCTTGGTTCAGTCGGAAATCAAATGTAAATTAAAGGGGGGGGTATTCTTTGGGAACTTCTAAAGAGGGGGGCTGAAACAAAAATTCCTTTGGATCATGGATTAAAACCCATTCACCAAAGGAATATTCTGTTCAGATCAGGAGCCTCACGGCTTCCTTTACTTCAAACTAATCTAGTTAAAACTAGACTCGTCGAACGTCAACTGCACAAGGTCCTTTTTGTCCTTCACCAATTTCGAATTCAACTTTGTCGTTTTCGTACAATGAATCGCCATCTACAGCTGAGATGTGAACAAAAAGGTCGTTTCCGCCGTTTTCTGGAGTAATGAAACCAAAACCTTTTGATTCATTGAAAAACTTTACTGTACCTGTACTCATAATCATCCTTTTATTATTAAAACATATTCCACCATCAGGGTGGGAAAGATTCGATAATATGTCTGGCGAAGCTCTAAGTAAAGAACTTTTTTCATTTTATTTGTTATTCCGTAAAAAAAGTTTCCCAGCTGTCAAAGAACACAGCCCTTTGACCCTCATCAACCTCTATCATAATCAAGTTGATCCATTATTCAAACAGATGCTTACATAAACTCTATGACCTCAATAATTCAAAACACCCTCCACACAAAACCCCCAAAAAAAATTCACACTTCTGCCTAAAATATTTCGGAGCCCGTCCTAAAGATGTTTTTTAGCCCGAGTTTTCTGGAAAAAAGCCCCCCTAAAAGAGTCTTCAACCACCCGGCCAGACAATCGAAAACCGGGGCGACCCACTCCCCCAACCCAAACCTATATATAGCAACCCACCCAATCTTGCCCTGTTCCTGGAAGGCTTTTGGTTTTCTGTTCGCCCTTTGCTGGGTCCATCAACTCCAATGGGCAGGGGATTCTTTGTCCCAAATAGAGGGCGGGTTTTTGCTCTTTTTTGGGGTTGGTGCTAGGCTCTGTCAGGCTTGAGGGAACGTTGAGCCGCAAGATGATGGACCAAAAACTGTGATAAAGGACTGGAGAACGAACAATGGCAGGCTGCACCTACGACTACCACCAAGCCGGGAACGGCAGCAAAGAGGAATCTTGCCCGCATGAGCTGTGGAATGATTCTGAATATTGTATTTTTCACAGCCCAAATCTCTCCCTTAAGCCACGCATAGAAGATCAGCTACAATTAGTACACCCAAAAGGGGGCATTATCGATTGGCGGGGGTTCATCCTTCCTGAACTCAACCTAGACAAAGTTCAAAATATTTCTGGCAACTATTATGAAAAAATTGATGCCCGGAACATTAAGCTGCACGGAGAATTTTATGTTCACCAACCTAGCAACCGGGAGATTGATCTAAGTCATGCTACTATTTGGGGAGATACACATGTGAGCTATAACGCTGATTGTATCTTTCTATTTAACGGCACCCTCTTTAAAAGGTCCACGAACTTCCAAAATTCCAACTTTTGCGAAAGTTATTTTGACGGGGCGAGTTTCGAACGACAATTAATTCTTACACAAGCAGATTTAAGTCGAGCCAGTTTTAAAGGCTGCCATTTTCTAGGCCCAACAAAACTAGATGCCCTTACCTTCCGAGAGGCTCAGTTTGCCAACGCAACTTTTAAAAAGCGTGCGTTTTTTTTGGGGAATTGTATGGACGCAGATTTTTCTAGCTGCACCTTTCAGCAAGGGGCTGTCTTTTCCGGTCTACATTTAGAAAAATCAACGTTCCAAATGGCGACTTTCAGAAAGTCTACATCGTTTTGTGGATGTAAGTTGGCAGAAACCTCCTTTATTGGTTGTTCCTTTGAGGAAAAGGTTGATTTTTCGGACTCTAAGATCGAAAAAAACCTCCCTGCTAAGAAAAAGAAAGAACCTTGGGGCACAGAGACTGAGCCGGAGCCAGGGAAGGACCCCAGTAAGGAAGAAAATGAACCCTCGTATTGGGAACAAACAAGGTTTATGAAGAACAGCGACTTTTCTAGGGTTGTATTCAGAAATGTTCAATTGTCTCAGGCTGTTTTTTACGGCCCCGTGTCTTTTCAAAACGCAACCTTGTCTGATTGTTCATTTGCGAGTTCCAAATTCCTCAGTACCACTGACTTTAGCCAAGCGCTCATTAAACAAACGAGCTTTCAAAACGCTTACTTTCGTGGAAAAACTCATTTTAGTTTCGGCCCACTGGAAGCTTTAGACTTCACCCAAGTTGACTTCGGCCCTTTGACCTTTGAACAAGTCAGCAGTGTAACCGTTCAAAGTGAAGAGTCTCAAAAACAAGAATATACAGAAATCTGTTTTCACAAAGCTCGGTTTCGTAAGGGTTCACCTGTTTGGTTTGACCGTTGTGACCTGGGAGACGTCGACTTTTCCTTCTCTACTTTTCATGATGTGATAATTTTTGAAGGTAGTACATTTTATGGCGACACTAATTTTTCCGGCACTCAATTTAAGCGATACATTAACGGCGCTAAAAGCACGTGGTTCAGGACTTTCGACCTATCGGGCAAGGTACTGCCGGGAGCCTACTTTAATGAAGCTTGCTTTAAGCAATCAGCAGACTTCAGTAATGCAAAATTAAAGGCGGCCAATTTTTCCAGAACTTCCTTTGAGCCTGATATTAACTCCAATGAGATAGGAGCAAATTTCAAGGGGGCCTGCCTATATGAAGCCCGTTTTGACCATGCCACCTTCAGCGGGACCGCTGATTTTTCAGAGGCTCGTTTTTTTGGGAAGGAAGATCATAACCAGTTGGCTAGTTTCAAACAAACGACATTTCAAGATGTTGATTTCAATCAATCGACTTTTGATTGCCAAGCTAAATTTCACGCCTCCAAAGCATTGGAGGCAACCTTTTTATCCGCTAACTTTATTCAAGCAATCGTCTTTAAAATGGCGCAGTACAACTTATCTGATTTTAGCAATGCAACCTTCAGAAGTGCCAATTTTGACCAATTTAAATGTAAAAGAGGAGAATTTAAAGACACCCTATTCAGGGGAACATCCCAGTTTATTGAGTCTGTTTTTGACGAGTACGTCAACTTTCAACAAGCTATGTTCAAAGGTACGGCTAGCTTCCATTTAATGAAGGCTAAAACAAGCGATTTTTCTGTAACCCGCTTTGAAAAGTCCTGCCTACAAAGAGAGGCTAGATTAGGGGTTTTAAAGTTTTCTAACGTTATTGTCGGAGGCTCGCTAGATTTTTCCGGTGCTGAAGCGGTCAACCCGAACTTTAATGCTCTGGAGGTTCATGGCTCTGCGTCCTATCAAAAGTTTCAATGTTCTGGGGAAGAAGTGATTTTTACAGGGAGCCATTTTTTTGAAGAGCTCGACTTCAACGAAGCAAAGCTATTTCTAGAAGATTCGAATCCAGGGCGCTTAGATTTTTCTCAAGTTCAGTTTGATGGCACCACAAACTTCAAAGATTTTAATTGCAAAGGTGATTTTTACGCTCCATTTTTAATCGTTAAACAACCCTTTGTCTGGCTGGGCAATTTAGACGGCGATTTCACCTTTGAACAGGCCCATTTTTCAAGTAATTTTCAATTTTTGGGCTACACTTTTAAAGGGAAAATTAACCTCAATCAAACACAGTTTGATGGAGAAGTAAATTTTTCTAAAAGCGTCTTCAAAGAACTCTCACTCTGTGCAACGCACTTCGGGGGGAAATCGATTTTCAAGGGTTGTACCTTCAGCGAAAAAACGATCATTAAACAATTGTTGTTCATAGGGGAAGCAACGTTTAGCGACTCTGAATTTAAGGAAGATCTGGTTATGGAGGGGTTGCATTTTAAGGGAGGGCTCACCTTTGAACATGTAATTCTAAATAGGCCTCTTTTGGCGACAGGTTGGCATACCGACAAACTATCTTACAAAACCCACCGCGGGAAAGTAGGGATTTTATTTAACCAACTTGAGATATTGGGAGAACAAGGCGAATCCAGTTTTTGTGATCAAGACTGTTCGGAACTGGCGTTTGTGAATTCCAATCTGAATCGTGCTCTGTTTCTGGGGGCGGATATTCGGGATACCCGGTTTGATTCCTGCCGGTGGGACAGTTCCAATCAGCCGCACAAGTATCCCCGGTTGTCTGGGCACCAAAAAGTCATCGAAGAGGTAGACCAACCAGGGGGAGAGGCCAAGCTGGAATTGTTGCAGTCCTTGTATTTGCAGCTGATCAAACGTTACGAAGATGAACGGGACTACCAGCAGGCCGGGGCGTTCCATTATTGGGAGATGGAGCTGAGGTTATTGCGGCAAAAGCGTATGATACAAAACACTTCAAGCCAATTCACGAAATCCGCACTTCGACTTGAAAACCTCTTATTAAAGCTCTACCGAGGGCTTGGCGGCCACGGCGAGAACTACCTCAAGCTGCTGGGTTATTTTTTAGGATGGCAGTTGTTGATCGGTTTTTTGGTGATGGGCACACAGTCCGGGACTGGGCAGGATGTTGCAAACTGGATCAAGGGTGGACTGGTTGGCCCTGGGGAAGGGTTCTGGTCAGCTATCGGTCAATTTGCCGGGGACTGGGCACTCGACACCCAACGGGCCTTTTCCACCGTTTTGCCAGCAGGGATCACCAAGAATAAATTATTCGAAGGGTTACGGTACACCAGTCGGCTGATCTTAACCTTCGGAGCGGTCGGCTCCTTCACCCTCTTTGCTCTGTTCGTGTTATCCATCCGCCGACGATTCCGGCGGTGATGCGCTAGGGAGCCTCAGAAATTCCTCAGCACCCTGAGGGTTTTCCAGGCTCCCCTACTCCCCCTCAGGAAACCACCACATCTTGCAAAAACGCCAAGGCTTTGGCCACGGTTTCTGGGTCTTCTAGGATCTTCGAGTGGCCTAGGTTTTGGGTTTGGTGGTAGGTGATGTGGGCCAGCCCCTGGCTCACTGCGGCGGAGTCGGCCGCTGAGGTGTATTTGTCGGCCTTGTCGTGGAGAATCAACACCGGGGTGGTGAGGCTTTCCAGTTGGGTTTTTGGGTCGAAGGCCGCCAGCTGTTTGTTGTGGGTGTGTTCCAGGCGGTCGAAGATGTGGCGAACCACGCCGGAGTATAGCCCTAGGCCCTTGGCCATCTTGATGATTGGGTCTTTGATGGTCATTCCGGGGGCGTATAAAACCGCCTTCAGGCCCTGCTCATTCGCCAGCTTCAACGCCGGGATGCAGCCCATCGAATGGCCGACCACCGCCGCAAAGGGGCCAAATTCTTGTTTTACCCCATCGGCGGCCTCGATGAATTCAAACACGTTCGACCGGCCCCGGCCCTCGCCGTGGGCCGGTTGATCAAAGGTGATCGCTTGGTAGCCAGCGGCGACCAAGCCCTGGATCAAGCGCGAGAACTGCGCCCCTCGGCCTGCCCAGCCGTGTAGCAACAAAACCTTTTCTCCCGTTCCCCAACGCCAGCCGGAGAGTTTTTGGCCTTGGTAGGTGTGGGTGAAGCCTTCGCCTTGGGCCAGCAGCTCCAAATGCCTGGGGGAGTTGTTGAATTTTAAGGGGGTGAAAAATCGCTTGGACACCGCCTTGACGGTCCACTTTGGGCTCATCGCCAAGGCACTTCGGGTGGCTAAATGGGACAAGGTTAGCTTCGCCGAACGAACGTTCGTTTGTAGTCGTGTCATCATCTACTCCGGTTAGGCCGAGCGGTGTCGGTTGATCAAGGATTCTATGGTGCTGTGGAAATATTTGGACGAATCCCAAGGTAATTTCCGGGTCGCTTGATAGCCAAACAGGGCGGAAATCAGTTCAAAAGCAAACTGCTGGGTGTCGGTCTCGTCCTTAAACTGCCCTTCGTCCACGGCGATCTGGGCCATTTTGGCCAAAGCTTCTATGTAGCGGGTCATCAAAGAAAATAAGTAGGCTTGCACCGGCCCTTCTCGTTCGTCCAACTCGGTCAAGGAGGCCAAAATGGGGCAATCTCCGGCGACCAACGACCCAATCCAACCAGACCACCCGGTCACCAAGGCCTCAATCCGAGGTACCCCACGGGGGGCGGCAATGGCAGGCAAGAAAACCGCTTCTTCGTAGCGCCTCGTTGCGTAGCGCAGCACCTCGATTTGGAGGTTTTCTTTCGACTGAAAATGGGCGAACAGGCCGCTTTTAGACATTTTTGTGTCCTTGGCGAGTTGGCCGATACTCAAGGACTCCAGTCCGTAGAGGCTGACCAACTGTAAGGCTTGCTGTAAGATCTTCTCTTTTGTTTCGTGCATGGGTTTAAGATAGCACGACCGTTCGTTTTTATCAACCCTCACCTCACCTCACCTCACCTCACCTCACCTCACCTCACCTCACCTCACCTCACCTCACCTCACCTCACCTCACCTCACCTCACCTCACCT